>Ga0105044_10003705_pt1 | contig 20926 bp, 16 predicted proteins | sample MAT01_FD_78092 | JGI IMG/M metagenome (GOLD analysis project Ga0105044, IMG submission 78092) | Freshwater microbial communities from Lake Fryxell liftoff mats and glacier meltwater in Antarctica - MAT-01 | ecosystem: Environmental > Aquatic > Freshwater > Ice > Liftoff microbial mat | place...
CTACAAAGGGGTTGTTTTACGGGTTGAACCGGGCTTACAGGCCGCTTTTGTGGATATAGGACGCGCAAAACCGGGTTTTCTCCAGATGGGCGAACTGCACCCGGACTTTTGGCAGTGGCGTGACGATGTACCGGAAGACCAACACAAACGCCGTCCACGCATCCAGGAAGTGCTTCGCAGAGGACAGGAAATACTGGTACAAGTAGAAAAAGACGAGCGCGACAACAAAGGTTCAGCCCTGACCACCTACATATCCCTACCAGGCCGCTACATGGTTATCATGCCAGGCAGCGATTCCAGCGGCATCTCCCGCAAGGTAGAGCAGGAAGGCGAGCGCAAAAAGCTGAAAGAAATAGTAGCCGGGATGAATGTCCCGGAAGAAATCGGCTACATCATTCGCACTGAAGCAGTAGGTCGCTCTCCAGAGGAGTTGCAGAAGGATTTTGGCAACCTGCTTGAACAATATGAAAACATCAAATTCCGTGCAGCTGAAATTAATGGTGCCGGAGAGGTCTACCGCGACAGCGGCCTGATCACACGCTTCATCCGCGACTATTTTTCCGATAGCATTGACGAAGTACTGGTTGACAGCAAAGAAGCCTATAAAGAAGCTAAAGAGTTTTTCCGCGACAACATGCCCAAGTGTGAAAAACTGGTCAAACTGCACAAGGAAAAACGGCCGATTTTCTCCCGTTTCCAACTGGAAGAACAGATCGACCAAATCTACGAAAAAAAGGTTACTCTGCCGTCCGGCGGTTATCTGATCATTGAACCGACCGAGGCTTTGGTAAGCATTGACGTCAACTCAGGCAAGACCAGCGGTGAAAAAGGGATTGAAGACACCGCTTTTAAGACCAACATGGAGGCTGCAGAAGAGGCGGCCCGCCAGTTACGTCTGCGCGACTTGGGCGGCCTGATCGTGATCGACTTTATCGATATGCGTGACAGGAAGCATAACCACGATGTGGAAAAAACTCTCAAGCATGCACTCAAGATGGACAAGGCCCGTGTCAACCTGGGCCGCATCTCCGACTTCGGTCTACTGGAGATGTCACGCCAGCGCATCGCCAAAACCCTGAATGACGCTATCCACCTGGCCTGCCCGCATTGTGAAGGACGCGGCAAGGTCAAATCCGTAGAAGCAATGGCCGTCTCTTTCCTGCGCAAGGTTCACGCCGTAGCAGCCAAGGGGAATGTTTCCCATGTGCATGGCGGATTGCCGCTGGAAGTTGCCTACTATCTGCTTAACCGCAAAAAACGCGAGTTGTCACAGATAGAGGATGACTACGAAATTGAAGTAACTGTCAAAGGTAAAACTTCATTCCTCCTGAACGAACTGGAGCTGGAAGTTACCAAGCGTGAAAAACCACGCCCTGAAGACCTGCCCAAGTACGAGCCTACACAGGAAGCGGTCATTTCGTCTAAACCTGCCACTCCACAGTTAGCCCTGGAAGAAGTGCCGGAAGAACACGCATCACTGGATGCGGTAAAAAAGAAGAAACGCCGCCGTAAAAAGAAAAAACCTGCTGCAGATGCTACAGCAGCAATCATGGATTTTGAAGCGTCTGAAACAGATGAAGCGGAGATCTTTGAAACAGAATCGGTACCTGAACAACCGGCTGTTATTGAAGCTGTTGCAGAGGGAAGTGAAACCGCAACAAAACCAAAAAAACGCAGAAGACGCCGCAGCAACCGCAAAGGCGACAAAACTGTTGATACTGCTGCACCTACAGAGTCATCGTCAGCTCAGCCTGTTGCCGAGGAAATTGCCGAGACAATTGAACCCACATCAGAACAACCTGCGGAGACAGAAACATCTGCAGCTAAAGACAAACCAAAAAGAGCAAGGAAACCACGCCCAAAAAAGGCTGAATCATCAGTTATTGAATCACCGATAAAAGCCGTAGAGTCGGTTGATGCCGTCAGTATCCCTTTTCAGGAAGAAAAGAAAAAGACGCGTCCAGCCAGACCGAGAAAAAGCGCTGTAAAAATGTCTACGACGCCAGCCATTGAAGTTATAAAAGCGATAGAAGTAGTAGCGGCGGAGGAAACTCCCAAAAAATCCAGCAGACCACGCCGCATGAAAAAGGTAATAGAAGAGTAGAAGAAGCAAGAAACTAACAAACCATCAGGAGCCATATTTATGCGGAAGTACGCTTTTGTTGCACTTATATTGTTGATTGCACCAGTTATTGGCGGTTGTGGTAGTAGCGGCGAAACAAGCAGCACAATAATTGACGCTACAAACAACTCAATTAAGGCACCGGACATAGCCAGCTACATCTCAGGCAAAACGCTCTATTCTATTTCATCCACCAACGGCAGCCCAACCTCTTATGCCTTTGGCATAGGAACAACTACCGGCATACTAACCAAAAATGGAACACAAGACGGTTTTTGGACATATTCTACAGCAACAGGCGAAATAACTATTACACCATCTTCAGGAACAATGAATCTCAAACGTATACAGGTTGAGTCACAGGGGACAACCTCAGAATACTGGCTGGTTTATGATGCCAACCCAACGACTGTTCAAGCATATAAGATTTACAGGTTTTACGTGGATCAAACCAACGGGCTTACTGCTGCCAATGCCTATCTGACTTCAATCACTCAACCATTTGGCCTTACTTACCCTAAGGTTTTGATGGGCGGTAACGTTCAAGGGCAGCCACTTTCCCTCACAGGGACTGCAGACACTATCACGGTCAGCACACTGGCTGGAAGCAAAGCTAATACACCCGGCAACTTCGCTAATACCTCATCTGCCGGATCTGAAAGATTTAACCACCCGACCGGCGTGACAACAGATGGGACAAACCTGTATGTTGCTGATTCAGCCAACAATATGATACGAAAAGTTGAAATTGCGACAGGCAAAACCACCACATTTGCCGGCACCGGCATAGCAAATTATTCAGATAATGACATTGGTACTCTAGCCACATTTTACGCACCACAGGGAATTACTTGTGACGGAATAAATCTTTATGTAGCTGATACCGGCAATGCACTTATTCGACAGATAAGTCTAACTGGCACAAACAAAGTCACAACCCTTGCCGGGTTAGCAGGAACGCTCAGTGCCATAGACAGCACAACTAGCGGCGCTGATGCCCGTTTCTACTCACCAGTGGGTATTACTACTGACGGGACCAATCTATATGTAACTGATACCAGTTACCATACCATCCGCAAAATCAAAATTGCTAAAGCTGCAGGAACGAACAACAACTACAGCCAGTCTGTCACTACACTGGCCGGATCACCAGGTTCAGCCGGGTCAGTGGACAGCACAGGCACAGCAGCCCGTTTTAATATTCCTAACCGCATTACAACAGACGGAACAAATCTGTATGTGACAGATTTCAACAACCATACTATCCGCAAGATTGTCATAGCAACAGGTGCAACCATAACTATTGCAGGCACCTCCGGAGTGGGTGCCTCTTCTGTGGATGGGGCCGGGTCGTCTGCCAGATTCTACTATCCAAGCGGAATAATAACTGATGGTACAAACCTTTTTATTACTGAATTCAACAACACCAACTCAAGTTCGCCAAACTACAAAAACTTAATCAGAAAAATGGATTTATCTACTAGCGATATTACCACAATATCAGGTGGATCTAAATCTGATCTGTTTTCCGTGGATTCAGCAAGTGGTGTTGCTGCTCGCTTCAGCAAGCCGATTGATCTCACAAGCAATGGAACAAGCCTCTTTGTTTCTAACTACTCAAACGGCTATACTGATTCAGTTACCAAAATTGTTTATCCTGATTTCAACAATATCAGAATGGTAGGCCCGTAAATCCAAACATAGGCTGACAATTTTTCTGTTTTGTTAGCCCGATAAAATATTTAACGATTACAGGGATACCGATCCGGTAACCCCTTTTTCTCTTGACGTTAACATGCTTCAAAGATATTTTTATTAGTCTTTTTCTGCTCACCAAATTTGAAGCTGCACAAGAAAGGCGTATCAAAATGGAAGAACTAAGTGAACTGCTGTTACAGAGAAGACGCAAAGTTGACGCTCTCTGGGAAGCAGGTATTAACCCTTACCCCAACGATTTCAGACCTCAGCATACTTCTGCCGACATCAATAAGGCCTATGGTGACAAACAGGAAATAGATGCCAAAGATGATATTTTTATCGTAGCCGGCCGGATTCTGGCCCGCCGTTCATTTGGCAAGGCCGCTTTCATACAGCTTCAGGATCGCAAAGGCAGAACCCAGCTTTACGTCAAAAAAGATGAAATCGGCGAAGAGGCATTTGCCCAGTTTGAATCATTTGACATCGGCGATATCATCGGTGCAGAGGGACATCCGTTCCGTACTAAGACAGGTGAGTTATCTCTGCATATCAAGAAAATCAGGCTGTTAGTCAAGTCACTGTTGCCACTACCGGAGAAATTCCACGGTTTGACAGATGTGGAAACACGTTACCGTCAACGTTATGTTGACCTGATCGTCAACCCGGAGTCCCGCGAGCTGTTCATAAAGCGATCACGCATTGTTAACCTGATCCGTGCCTTTATGACCGAGCGCGACTTTCTGGAAGTCGAAACACCAATGATGCATCAGATTCCGGGCGGAGCTACGGCACGTCCGTTTATAACCCACCATAATGCACTGGATATGGAACTTTACCTGCGCATCGCCCCTGAATTGTACCTGAAGCGCCTGGTTGTGGGCGGCATGGACCGGGTTTTTGAAATCAACCGCAATTTTAGAAATGAAGGAATTTCAGTCCGCCATAATCCTGAATTCACCATGATGGAGTTCTACCAGGCTTATGCCACTTATGAAGACCTGATGGATTTCACCGAAGAGCTTTTCTGTCATGTTGCACAGGAAGTACTCGGTACGCTGGACTTCGTAAACCAGGGCTTAGAAATCAGCTTCCAACGTCCATGGAAGCGCCTGACCGTCCGGGAAGCCATCCTGGAATACGGAGACATTGAGCCGAGACATCTTGATGATCGCGAACTGGCCCTGACCTATGCTCAAAGTATCGGACTGGGACTACCTACTGATATAAGCTACGGCAAATTATTGATGGAAATATTCGAAGAAGTGGCCGAGCACAAGTTGATCCAGCCGACGTTCATAACTGAATACCCGACTGAGGTTTCACCACTATCCCGCAAGAACGACCATAACCCAGATATTGTCGATCGATTCGAACTGATTATTAGTGGTCGTGAAATTGCCAACGCATTTTCAGAGCTCAATGATCCGGTCGACCAGAGAGAGCGTTTCCTGTCGCAGGTAGCAGAAAAAGACAAGGGTGATGAAGAAGCCCATTATATGGATGAAGATTATGTTCGCGCCCTTGAATACGGTCTGCCGCCTACAGCTGGCGAGGGTATCGGCATTGACCGTCTGGTTATGTTGCTGACCGACGCGGCATCAATACGTGACGTTATCTTGTTTCCTCAATTGAGAAAGGAGAAACGGGACTAGGGACCTGAGACCGGGGACCGGTAAAAGATTTTACTTGTCCCTGGTCCCGCATCCCGCATCCCGTCCTTACCATGCCTTTTGAACTTTTTATAGGTCTGCGCTACCTGAAAGCCAAGCGCAAGTCGACTTTCATATCCATAATCACCTTTATTTCTACCGCCGGGGTAGCCCTGGGGGTCATGGCGCTGATTATTGTGCTTGCTGTCATGACCGGTTTCGAACACGACCTGAAGGAAAAAATACTTGGTACCAATGCCCATGTTGTAGTGGTGCGCAATGGCGCACCCATGGACGATTACCAGCAGATCATGGAGAAGCTGAAGGGAATGAAAGGGGTGGTTGCTGCCACACCTTTCATATACAATCAGGTCATGCTCTCTTCTGGTAAAAATGTATCCGGAGTTGTGCTGCGTGGAATCGACGTTCAATCCGATCGCCTGGTAACACGACTGAACCGCTCTATAGTCGAAGGAACCATGGACACACTTGACCCCAAGACTGTTGACGGCTCCACAACACTGCCAGGACTGCTGGTGGGCAAGGAACTTGCCAAACACCTGCGGCTTTACGTTGGCGATAAAATCAACGTCATCTCTCCCATGGGTAACATCACCCCGCTCGGAATGATGCCCAAAATGAAACCTTTCCGGGTGACCGGTATTTTCAACACCGGCATGTTCGAGTACGACTCTACTCTGGCCTATGTAAGCCTGGAACAGGCCCAAACATTCTTTGATCTGGGTGACACAGTCACCGGCATTCAGCTGAAAGCGGAAGACGTGTATCACACCAATGAACTGTCACGAAACATCAACCGTACTCTTGGTGTAGACTACTATGCCCGAGATTGGATGCAGATGAACCACAACATCCTCTTTGCCCTGAAAACAGAAAAAGTCGTTATGTTCATCATACTGACTCTGATAGTTCTAGTAGCCGCATTCGGCATTGCTTCAACACTGTTCATGGTGGTGATGGAAAAAACCAGAGATATTGCCATCCTTAAATCAATGGGCGCAACAGCCGGAAGCATCATGAAGATTTTTGTTCTTGAAGGATTAATCATCGGAATCATCGGAACTGCATTTGGAGTCATTTCAGGGTTGCTGATCGCTTCAAACCTGGAGCCAATAATCACCGCAGTCCAGAAAATTACCGGTCAGAATTTTTTCAGCAAGGACATTTATTATCTTGACCACTTCCCATCCCAGGTTGTTCCTGCTGATGTCCTGCTGATTTCCATTACAGCAATCTTTATCTCGTTCATAGCGACTCTATACCCGTCATGGCAGGCTTCCCGCATGCTACCGGCCGAGGCGATCCGCTATGAGTAACCTGATGGAGGTCAAAGGCCTCTCAAAAACCTATACCAGTGGCCCTAACCGGGTTGAGGTTCTGAAAAACATCAGCCTCACTTTCGAATCCGGCACAACCACAGCGCTGGTTGGAGCTTCCGGAGCTGGCAAAAGCACCCTGCTGCACCTGCTGGGAGCATTGGATCGTCCATCAGACGGTACCGTACTTTTCAGGGAAGAAAACCTTTTCCAAAAAAGTGATAGGGATTTGGCATTGTTCCGCAACAAGAACATCGGCTTTGTTTTTCAGTTCCATCACCTGCTACCGGAGTTCACAGCATTGGAAAATGTTATGATGCCGGCATTAATAGCCAGAGTTGACAAAGCCAAAGCGTTGGAGACAGCTCATTCCTTACTGACTGATGTGGGTCTTGGTCATCGTTTAACTCACAGACCTGGCGAACTATCAGGCGGCGAACAGCAGCGTGTTGCCATTGCCCGTGCTCTGGCCCTCACACCTGACCTGCTGCTGGCAGATGAACCAACAGGCAATCTGGACATGAAAACCAGTGAGGGTGTACATGCACTGCTTCATGAAATGCAATTGAAACGTGGTTTGACACTGATAATTGTAACTCACAATGAACAACTGGCTGCCGCCATGGGTCGAACCATACGACTTGTAGATGGACAGCTGGAATAATCAGAAGAGACGAGGGAATCTTGCCTATACTATCATTTTTATGCCTGTCATTATTGCTGATCCAACTGTTTTTTGCCGATATTGCACGTGCTGAAGGCGAAAAAATCTCCGAGATCCTGATCAAGGGCGAACGACGCATATCAAAATCCACAATTCTCAGTGTTGTAAAACTGAAAGATGGAGATACGCTCAACAATGAAAAAACGGACAAAGATGTGCGTGCCATTTACAAACTTGGTTACTTTCAGGATGTGCGGGTTTCAACGGCAGAATCTGATAAGGGCACTATCCTGATCTATACAGTTGTCGAAAAGCCGGTTGTTGCCTCAATCAAATTCATCGGTAACAAGGAAATAAATACCGAGAAACTGACCAAAGAAGGTCTGGAAATGAGCCAAAGGTCAGTTTTTTCAACAACTGAGCTAAACAAAAGCGTAGCAAAGATCAAAAGAATGTATATCGAAAAAGGTTATTATCTGGCTGAAATCACCACTGCTGTTGATGATGTTTCACCTACTGAAAAAAATGTTACCTTTAAGATAGAAGAGGGCAAAAAAGTCCTGATCAGTTCCATCAAATTTGAAGGAAATAAAAATTTTTCTGATAGCGCTTTCTTGGGCAACCGTCTCCTTTTCAGGGGCGGAGTTATGGAAACCAAAGAAGCCTGGTTCATGTCATGGCTGACCGATGCCGGCACTTATCAGGAAGAGGTTTTGAAAAACGATGCCCTGCTGATCGCGGACTTTTATATGAATAACGGCTACATCAATGTGAAGGTGGGTGAACCAACTGTCAAGCTTACTGATGCCAAGGATGCGCTGGAAGCCTCCATTGCAATCACGGAAGGTGAACAGTATCGAATGGGTGACATCGATTTCAAGGGTGATCTTCTTGAAACATCTTCTGTATTGCGAAGCAAGTTGAAGGCTGAACCGGGAGCAGTTTTCAACCGTTCAACCATGCGCATAGATATTTCAACTTTGACTGATGTCTATGGAGATAAAGGTTACGCATTTGCAAATATAGTTCCACTGACAAAGGCCAATAGCGACAAGAAGGTTGTAGATGTTACCTTTGACATTGAAAAGGGAGAGCTTGTCCATATTGAACGTATTTCCGTATCAGGAAACCTCAAAACAAGAGACAAGGTCGTCCGCCGCGAGATGCGTGTCACAGAAGGTGAGCTGTTCAACGCCACAGGCATGAAAAGAAGTAAACAAAACCTCATGAACACCGGTTTTTTTGAACTGGCTAATGTGGCGACAGCTAAGGGAAGTAGTGACAAAAAAATGAATGTTACTGTTAATGTCAAAGAAAAACCAACCGGTTCTTTCACAATTGGCGGTGGTTACAGCTCTCTAGATGGCCTTATCGGCCAAGGTTCTGTCCGTCAAGACAACTTCCTGGGTTTGGGACTTAAAGGCAATCTTTCCGCTTCTCTTGGCGGTAAAACACAGATGTACTCAGTCGGAGTCACAGATCCATATTTTCTTGATTCCAAATGGATGCTTGGAGCAGACATCTACCGTTCCGAGCGTATCTACTCCGACTATACACTCAGATCAACCGGCGGTGACATCAAAACCGGCTACCCAATCAGTGATAAAGTCAGCACATTCTTTTTATATAAATATGAAATCAAGGATATCCTTGATCCATCTATCGCTTACCAAAATCTTAATGAAACACAGCCAGATATTTATCGCACAGGCAGAAGTACTACAAGCTCTATCTCTGCCAGTATCAGTCACAACAACACGGATTACCGCCTTGACCCATCCACCGGCATGATCAACAGCCTTTCTGCTGAATACGCCGGACTGGGTGGCAATAACAAGTATGCCCGTTTCATAACTGATCATACCTTGTTTTACCCACTCACTAAAAATATTATTTTTTCAAAAAAACTGACTCTGGGCTACATAGCCCAAGTAGGCAGAACACTGATTCCAATTGATGAAAAGTTTTATCTGGGTGGTATTTATTCGCTTCGAGGCTATAGAGCCAGGACTGTCTCGCCTGTTGAGGCAGCGTTGTTGTCGGATATCGGTGGAAGCCAACGGAGTGAAACTGTCTACCTGGGTGGCACAAAAGAATTCTACGGCAGTGCCAGCATTGCTGTCCCGTTATTGCAGGAAGCTGGAATCAAGGGAGTTGTGTTCTTTGATTATGGCAATGCATACGGGGAAAAGCAAAACATGTTCAGTTCGGTTTTGATGAGCTATGGAGCCGGTATACGCTGGGCCTCTCCGCTTGGTCCTTTGCGTCTCGAATATGGTATACCGCTGAACCCGCGTGATGGCCTGGATAGTAAAAGTGGCAGGTTTGAATTTGCAATCGGGAGTCTTTTCTAATAACAATAAGCAAAACAAAGGAGAATTATCATGAAGCGATTAATTACAGCAGTACTAATTGCAAGTTGTATTACCGCCGGTAGCGCCTTTGCAGCTGACACCAAAGTCGGTTATATCGATATGCAGCGTGCAATCAACACCTCGGAAGCCGGTAAGGAAGCCAAAGAACAACTGGCTACCAAAGTCAAAAAATTCCAGGATGAAATCAATGTCAAACAGGAAGATTTAAAAAAGCTTAAAGAAGAGCTGGAAAAACAGGGCATGCTGCTGTCCGAATCAGCCAGAGCCAACAAAGAAAAAGACTACCAGAATAAACTAAAAGATTTCCAGCGTTTCACCAAGGATGCCCAGGAAGAGCTTCAGGGCAAGGATGAAGAGCTGACCCGCAAGATCCTAGTCGAAATGGAAAAAGTGATCCGCGAATTCGGCAAGAAAAACTCTTATACGTTCATCTTTGTCAGAAACGAAAATATGCTCTTTGCTGACGAAAAAGCCGATCTTACTGACGAAATGCTCAAACAATTCAATGCAAATCGCAAGAAATAGGTAAAAACATGCAGGGGAACAAAACTCTCAAAGAGTTGGCAGATTATCTGGGTGGTGTTGTCCGTGGCAACGAAAACTACCTGATTAACGGACTGGCTCCACTTGATTCGGCCTATCCGGATAAAATAACCTTTCTCGCCAATCCCAAGTATGCTGCCAAAGTTGCCGAGACAAAGGCCGGAGCCGTGCTTATGGCTGCGGGTGGCGAATCTTACGGGCGCAATGTTATCGAAGTTGCCAATCCTTATCTTGGTTTTGCAAAACTGCTGACCCTGTTCTATGTCAGACAACAACCTGCTGTGGGACTGATGTCAGGTGCAATAATCGGCAAAAATATTTCCTGTGGTGAACAGGTTTCTGTGCATAACGGTGCAACAATTGGCGATAATGTCACCATGGGTAACCGCTGTGTCATACATTCCGGAGCCGTTCTATATGATGGTGTAGCTATTGGAGATGACGTCACAATCCATTCCAATGCGGTCATCAGGGAGCGTTGCAGAATCGGAAATCGTTGTGTTATTCAACCAGGCGCCGTAATAGGCAGCGATGGATTTGGTTATGCGCCGGATGGCAGTAGCTATTACCGTATCCCGCAAATTGGAATTGTCATTTTGGAGGACGACGTAGAAATCGGCGCAAACACCTGTATCGACCGCGCTGCCCTTGAAGTCACCTTGATCAAAAGGGGAACCAAGCTCGACAACTTGGTCCAGATAGCTCATAACTGCCAGATTGGTGAAGACTGCATGATTGTTTCTCAGGTTGGTATTTCAGGCAGCAGCAAGCTCGGTAACCACGTCACCCTGGCCGGCCAGGTTGGCGTAGTAGGACATATTAAAATCGGTGACAATGTTATTGTCGGAGCCAAGTCAGGTGTACCAAACTCACTGGAGGCAAACGCCTACTATAGCGGTTATCCGGTTGCTCCGCACAAAGAATGGCTAAAATCGACAGTTATTCTGCCTAAACTTCCTGAAATGCGTAAAAATATAGGATCACTTTTAAAACGAGTTGAAGAGTTGGAAGCCAAACTGGCTGCAAAATAATAACTTGTAAGGGGCTGTTTATGATAATGGATATCAATGCAATCATGAAAATACTGCCACATCGCTATCCGTTCCTGATGGTTGATCGGATAATTGAACTTGAACAGGGAAAACGCTGCGTCGGCATAAAAAATGTGACTATCAACGAACCATTCTTCCAGGGTCATTTTCCACAGCACCCGGTTATGCCTGGTGTTCTGATCATCGAGGCGCTGGCACAGGTTGCCGGTATTATGGCGTATGTAGCTTCGGATGAAGCGACAAAAAAGAAAATCAGCTATTTCCTTTCCATCGATAATGCCAGATTTAGAAAGCCTGTTTTTCCAGGAGATCAACTGCGTCTGGAAATTGAAACCACCATGCAGCGTCGTGGTATCTGGGGTGTCAGTGCCAAGGCCTACGTTGGTGATACACTGGTTACAGAAGCTGACTTGAAAGCAACTTTTGCTGATTCTGCCGCAAATAATTAATCATGGAGTTAAATCAATACTGAGATAGACATCGATGCAGATGCAGGGAGAAACTCCATGATACACCAAAGCGCCATCATTGACAGTAGTGCGAAACTGGCAGCAGATGTTGAGGTCGGTCCATATGCAATCATCGGAAAGCACGTACAAATCGGCTCCGGCACCAAAATCGGAGCACATGCAGTTATAGGTGACTGGACAACGATTGGGGAAAACAACGATATTTTTCACCAATCATCCGTAGGTGCTGCGCCTCAGGATCTCAAATACCGTGGCGAAGAAGCCTGGACGCGGATCGGCAATAACAATGTTATCCGTGAATTTGCAACAATCCATAGAGGTACTGCGACCGGCAGTGGCGAAACCGTAGTCGGGAACAACAATCTCTTCATGGCATATTCGCATGTCGCCCATGATTGCCGCATCGGCAGCGGAGTGGTCATGGCTAACGTAGCCACACTTGCCGGGCATGTCACAGTTGAAGACCATGTCATCCTGGGTGGTCTTGTAGCTGTTCACCAGTTTACCTCCATCGGCTCCTATGCCATGATCGGCGGCGGGACAATGGTCGGACTGGATGTAATACCGTACGCAATCGCTACCAACGACAAGCGTGAAGCTAAACTGCGCGGTCTCAATCTGATTGGACTTAAGCGACGCGGCTTTTCAGATGAAGCTATCAGCAATATTAAAAAAGCATATAAAACGCTCTTTATGGCCAAACTGAAACTTCCGGATGCCATTGAGCGTATAAAAGCCGATATTACGGGCTCGCCGGAAATTGATTACCTGCTGGCATTTATTGAGCGGTCTCAAAGAGGTATCTGTAAAGGATGAGCAAACTTAGAACCGCCGTCATAGGAGTAGGCTACCTGGGTAAATTTCATGCCCAGAAATATGCTGCAATTCCAGACGTCGAACTGATCGGCGTAGTCGACAGTATTCAGAGCCAGGCCGATCGAATTGCAGCTGAGCTTGGTACTAAAGCATTTTCAAACCATCTTGATTTGATCGGAAAAGTTGACGCCGTCAGCATTGTTGTACCGACTCAGTTCCATCATCTGGTAGCAAAAGACTTTCTATCTGCCGGTGTACATGTACTGATTGAGAAACCGATCACCGTAACCATTGAAGAAGCTGATGAATTGATTGCCATGGCGGACAAAGCCGGTGTGGTGTTTCAGGTCGGACATCTGGAACGTTTCAACCCCGTACTGGTTGCACTTAATGATGTCCTGCTGGAGCCGTTATTCATTGAGTCAGTTCGCATCGCGCCGTTCAAACCTCGCGGGACGGATGTTAATGTTGTACTTGATCTAATGATTCACGATATTGACATTATCCAGCATATTGTCAAATCCCCTGTGGAACGTATTGATGCAATTGGAGCTCCTGTTTTCACCGGAGAGGAAGATATTGCCAATGCGCGAATACTTTTCGCAAACGGCTGCGTTGCCAACGTCACCGCCAGCCGGATCAGCTTAAAGAGTGAACGTAAAATGCGTATATTCCAGCGTAATGCATATTTGACCCTGGATTTCCAGAACCGCAAATTACTTGTGGCCAAAAAAGGTGATGGAGAACTGTTTCCAGGCATCCCAAATGTAAAAGTAGATGAGCGTCAACTGGATGAAGCGGATGCCTTGAGAAGTGAAATTGACTCATTTTTATCTGCCATCCGAGAAAACAAGCAGCCTCAGGTAAGCGGTCGTGACGGTAGAATGGCCCTGGAGACAGCCTTAAAGATCAACACGAGCCTTGGAAGGAAAACGTCATGATACCGATGGTAGATCTGAAAACCCAATATCACAACATCAAGAGCGATATAGATACAGCTGTTCTGGATGCCATAGAAAGTGCACAATTCATCTTGGGCCCTAACGTCACTGCACTTGAACAGGAAATAGCCACTTACCTGCTGTCACCACACACTGTTACGGTTGCCTCCGGCACCGATGCGCTCCACCTTGCAGTGCTTGCCGCCGGAATCGGACCGGGTGATGAGGTAATTACATCTCCATTCACCTTTATCGCCACGGCAGAAGCAATTTGCTATGCAGGTGCTACACCGGTTTTCACCGACATTGACCCTAAAACATTCAATATTGATCCACAACTGATCGAAGCCGCCATTACGTCTCGTACAAAAGCGATCATGCCGGTACATTTGTTTGGGCAACCGGCTGACCTCTCACCTATTGTTGCTCTCTGCGAAAAATACAACCTGATTCTGATCGAAGATTGCGCACAATCTTTCGGAGCGGCTATTAATGGTAAAATGACCGGCACAATCGGTTCCATGGGATGTTTCAGCTTTTTCCCCAGTAAAAACCTCGGCTGTTACGGCGATGGAGGCTTATTGACCTGCGCAACAACCGAACTGGCAGAGAAAGTCAGGGTGCTGCGCAACCACGGCAGCAAGGTTCGATACCACCACAGTGTGATCGGTTACAACAGCCGTCTGGATGATATTCAGGCCGCAATTTTGCGTGTTAAATTGAAATATATTGACGAATACAATAGCAATCGCCGCCGGATAGCGCACCTGTATTCAGAATTGCTGGCTGATGTCGCCACTGTGCCATTTGAAGATGACAAAGGCAGACATGTCTATCACCAGTACACTTTGCTGACCGACAAACGTGAAGCTGTCATGGCCAAACTGTCAGAGCGCCAGATTGCATCTGCAGTTTACTACCCTATCCCGCTTCACAGACAGGATGTCTTCGCAGACACTTTCCGTAATGTCACCCTGCCGGTAGCTGAACAGGTTGCAGCCAGTTGCATGTCACTGCCCATTTATCCTGAAATGACCAATGAAACTGTGCTCATGATTGCGGAATCAGTCAGAGAGGTACTGGCGTAATGAAGGTTGGTATTCCGCATGGTCTTCGCGGCGAGAACAAGGCGGCATCAAGCCGGCGACGCAGGCGTATATGAACATGCGTCGAGGAGGCGGAGATGGTTCCAACGCAGTTATCGGCGTGAAGACGCAGCGGAGAATCATGATTGTAGCTGGAGAGGCTTCCGGTGACATCTACGGTGCCGATCTTGCTCAGGAAGCGCTCAAACTTGAACCTGAACTTCACTTCTTCGGCATCGGCGGCGCACGCATGCGTGAAGCGGGCGTGGAAACATTGGTCGACTCAGCAGATATGGCCGTTGTAGGGCTTGTTGAGGTACTAAAACACTTTGATGTTATTTCATCAGCCTTCCTGAAACTAAAGAAAATTCTCTTAAACAACCCTCCAGAACTGCTTATACTGATCGACTATCCCGGATTTAATCTCCGTCTGGCTAAAGTTGCACGTCAGGCCGGTGTCAAAGTCCTTTACTATATCAGCCCCCAAATCTGGGCCTGGCGTCAGGGACGTGTCAAAAAAATTGCCAAGCTGGTTGATCACATGGCGGTGATTCTACCGTTTGAGCTGCCATTCTACGAAAAAGCCGCCATTCCTGTCACATATGTCGGGCACCCCATGACAGATATGGTCAATGTGACCATGGGGCGGGATGAGGCAGCGTACAGTTTCGCTCTTGACCCGACTAAACAGATCGTCGGACTTTTCCCTGGCAGCCGCAAAAATGAAATTGAGCGTTTACTGCCCGTAATTATCGGGTCGGCGATCAAACTGAAAGAGCGTTTTCCGGAGTTACAATTCATACTTCCCCTGGCCTCCACCCTAAAAGCTGAGGACATAGTACCTCAGCTGACCGCTGCCGGACTCAATGTGGCCATAACACGTGAACGGATTCACGACATGATTCGCGCCTGTGATGCCGTCATTTCCGTATCTGGCACTGTAACGCTTGAGATTGCCCTGGTGGGTACTCCAATGGTGATTATCTACAAGCTGTCTCCTTTGACCTATCTACTGGCTAAAAGACTTATAAAAGTTGATAATATCGGCCTTTGCAATATTGTTGTTGGTGACACCGTTGTTAAAGAGCTGGTTCAGGACCAGGCCAACCCGGATGAAATATCCGCCGAAATTGGAAAAATACTCTCTGACAGCACCTATAGAGCAGTAATAACTACTAAGCTGGCAGAGGTACGTAAAAAACTGGAGCATGGTGGTGCTTCGGCAAATGTCGCCCGCATCGCCCTTGATTTATCAGCACCTTGCAACAATAAAACATCCAAAGGATCCTCTCTTTAACAATGAAAAAATTTGTCTGGCTGATACAGGCGTCTCTTTTCTATCTGTTTACCCTTATTGTGGCTGCATTTCCCCGGTCTCAATCTATTCGGATCGGCAAAAAACTCGGTGTTTTTTTGTTCAGGATTCTCAACTCTCGCAGATCAATTGCAATAAACAATATTAGTAAAGCATTGCCATTCATGGAACAGCACCCTTCCTGGAGTGGCGAATTCAAAACTGCTGAAGAAATTGCCAAAGCCACGTTTATGAATCTGGGAATATCAGTTATTGAAGTCTGTCGCCTTTATCATGCCAAAGGTGACATGCTGATTGATTCCGTTGAAGTGCAAGGCCGCGAAAACCTTATTGAAGCACGTAAAAAGCATAAAGGATTGTTAGTTTTTACGGCACATTGCGGTAATTGGGAACTAATGTCATTATCGTGTAACAAACTTTTTGATGAACATATGTGGGCTATTGCTCGTAGACAGACGAATCCGTACCTTAATTCAATAGTTGAAAAAATGCGTATGAGCTACGGCAGCAAGATGATTTATAACAAAAATGCCTTACGACCTATACTCGGTGTACTCAAAAATGATGGCATAATCGGAATGCTGGCAGATCAGGCTGTTTTTGAAGACAATGGGGCACTAATTGATTTTCTTGGAAGAAAAGCCTGGGCGAACAAAGCCCCGGCTATCATTGCTCACAAAACCGGAGTCCCGTTGATTCCTGCTTTTACTCATCGCAGCGGTGACCGGCATGTACTTAAACTATATCCGGAGTACACACTTTGCGGTGATCGAACAGAAGTTGGAGTCCAAAAGGATATTCAGGCTTTATCTCGTTATCTGGAAGATTTTGTTTGCGCTCATCCGGCAGACTGGTATTGGATTCATCGCCGCTGGAAACGGGCTGGAGACGAAATGCAATGAATAGCGGATACTTGAAAGAAGCTGCACTTGTAATTGTTTTTCTGATAAGTGCTACAGTTCTGATTGCATATACGAATGCGGACCTAATTACGTCCTCTTACTTCTTTATTGACGGCCAATGGCCGATTGGCGACCAGCACCCATGGAAGTTTCTTTACAAACTGGATAGAACCCCGTCTTTCCTCATTGCAATAATTGGTCTGGCAGGTTTTGTTATTTCTTTCTTTCGACAGGAAAAGCGCCACTGGGCAAGACCGGGTATTTTTCTGTTCCTTCTGTTGGTTATTGGACCGGGGCTGATAGTCAATGCCACATTCAAAGACCACTGGGGGAGACCTCGACCACGCGAAATAGTCCAATTTCATGGGAAAAAAGAATTTCTGCAACCATGGCAAAGGGGAATCGACGGCAACGGACGTTCCTTTCCGTCTGGCCACACATCAGCCGCATTTTATATGACAGCTCCTTACTTTATTTATCGAAAGAATAATAAACAGATGGCCCGCAACTGGCTGATTGGCGGAACTATCTTTGCCGTATTTATGAGCATCGCCCGCATTTCACAGGGTGGCCATTTCCTGAGTGACACGATCTGGGCCTGCGGAATGGTCTATTTAACGGCCCTATTGCTGTCTGCACTGCTAAAGCTGGATACACCTCCTGTAACTTCATCTGTCCCAGATAAATAGCCATGTTCTATCTGGCCTATAACATAATCTCCATCTTCCTGCTGATCCCGGTTTTGCTGTTCAATATATTCAGGGCCATCAAGCTTGGTTGGCCACTGGCTACGGCAGAACGTTTCGGTTTTATACCGGCAAATAAGCTCTCGATTATTGCCGGCAGGCAGGTCATCTGGCTTCACGCCGTATCAGTTGGCGAAATAATTGCTGCCAGACCTCTTCTCAAAGCACTTCGCCTTAAGTACCCTGACCATGCCATTGTTGTATCAAATACTACGGAAACGGGGAGAACCACAGCCAGTGGATTTGATGAAATAGATCTGTGCATCTATTTCCAGTTTGATTTTCTGCCTTCGGTGCGTGCTCTTCTCAATACCATCAAACCGAACATTATCATAATTATGGAAACGGAAATCTGGCCAAACTTTTGTCGGGAAGCAGCTCGAAAAAAAATCCCGCTGCTGTTGGCCAATGGTCGCATCTCAGACCGCTCCTTCAAACGATATCTTAAATTTAGCTGGTTTTTCCGGCCAGCGCTAAGTTGTTTCTCGTCAGTCTGCATGCAGTCACAACATGGCCTGGAGCGCATTATTGCTATTGGAGCTGAACCAGAAAATACCTTAATCACCGGCAATCTCAAAAACGATATCCAGTCACATCAACCATCAGAGCAAGAACGCAAAAATTTACGCAACTGCTATTCCATTCCGGAAGACTCCTGCGTTATTACTGCCGGCAGCACTCGTGAAGGTGAAGAACAGTTTCTTATCTCGTCGTATAAAACACTGCATTTAGAATTCAAAAACCTGTTTATGGTCCTTGTGCCACGTCATCCAAAACGAGTGGAGGAAGTGGCAGCATTATTGAAGAGTGCCGGGATAAATTATCAAAGACGTACCACCCTTGATATCAACCATCTGCTGCGGCATGGCGATGTGTTGCTGGTAGATACTGTTGGTGAGATGATGAATATGTATACCCTATCGGATTTTACCTTTGTGGGTGGGAGTCTTGTGCCGATTGGTGGTCACAATCTTCTTGAACCGGCATCAGTTGGTGTACCAAGTATTTTTGGCAAGCATATGGCCAATTTCAGAGAAATTGAAACTCTGGTTTTAAAGTACCAGGCTGGTATTCAACTGCAATCACCGGAAGAGTTAACTGCAGCTTGTAGAAATCTGATTTCCAATTCTGACCTGCGCCATTTAATGGGACAGAACGGGTTTAAACTGATCCGGGAAAACGGTGGGGCCACTGAACGACATATGGAAATAATCGGCAGGTTTTTATGAGCAAATCCACCCAAACATACTGGAGAATGCTTGCCTCCGGCAGACTTTCCGGACCGTTTGACCGACTTATGCTTGCGCTGCTGAGCCCTCTGGGGTGGTTTTATTCGCTGGGACAACAGCTGAGAGTCCTGATGTATCAAAGTGGTGTTTTAAAGACATTCCGCCTGCCACGCCCGGTTATTTCAATCGGCAATATAACCGTTGGCGGTACAGGCAAAACGCCGGTAGCTGCCCGTATTGCCACAGATCTTCTGGCCAGGGGCTACAAGGTTGCAGTACTTTCCCGAGGTTATGGCGGTTCTCTGGAGGGTCGGTCCTGCGTGGTCAGTGACGGAAAAACCGTTATGCTGAAAGTTGCGGAATGCGGTGACGAACCTTACTTACTTGCATCCACCGTAGCAGGCCTGATAGTCGTAATCGGATCCGATCGGTATGCCGCCGGTCAACTGACTATGCAGTTCATGCCTGATATTTTTCTGCTGGATGACGGATTCCAGCATTTGCGTCTGCATCGTGACCTGAATATACTTCTGCTGGATTATTCCAGGCCTTTTGGTAACGGAATGATTCTTCCGGCCGGATTGTTACGGGAAAGCATATCAGCAATGCAGCGCTCAGATCTGATCATATTTACCCGCACTCCGCAGAAGGAAGCCACAGTCAATATCAATACCCATGGCATACCCTACTGTATTTCCAGCCATACAATTGTAAACTTGTTACAACCTGGCACCGGCAAGGTTCTTCCAATTTCCAGGTATAAAGGAAAAAAGTTCATGGCTTTTGCAGGTATTGCTGATCCTGATCTGTTTTTTGATGGATTAAGAGGACTCGGTTTGAATCTGGTACACTGCATCAGCTATCCGGATCATGAAGCCTACAACGAAAAACGGGCCACGGAACTACTGGATGCAATGCGAACAAGCGCAGCAGAACTGATTGTCACTACGGAAAAAGATGGGGTAAAAATAAAAGAGCTATCGCAGGAACTCAGCAAACACATACTGCTGGCACGTCTCGATTTGACCATTGATAACCCTGTTAATTTGAACGATAAACTGACTGAACTACTTCAGAGTTTCAAAGGGTAATTTGTCCGCCAAACCTGAACCTTTTCAAGCACATCATTGACGGTAATCCGCTGCATACGGTCCGGACGATTTTCCATTGTAATGGCATAATCTTTACCCTGCTCACCATATGCATCAATCATCAGATCACCGAACTTACGATACGGCCCTACCCGCTTTGGATTGGAATAACCCATCAGTGATATGACCGGACGATCAAGCGCTACCGTTATATGCAGTGGGCCGGTATCAAGCGATATAACCAGCGCCGCACCCTCAAGAATCCCCACCAAACCGCGCAATCCGCCATTTCCCAAGGCGGTCAACGGTGCATGTTTCGCGCGTTCCATGATGATCCGCTCACACTCAACTTCTACCGGCGAACGCCCTCCCACAAGAATCGGCTGCAAACCGAAATCGGCATAAAGGGCATCACAGACCTCAGCCCACCGTTCCGGTATCCAGTTTTTCTGTTGTTTACTGGTTGCAACAACAATCGGCACTGCCGGACGATCAATAGTGGAATAAAACTGTTTCTGCCAGACCCGTTCCTCATCATTCCAGGGACCCAGCCCCCATGTTACTGGTGATGTTGGCGCACCTAACCACTCACAAAACTCAAGGTACTGATCCTGGACATGCTGCATGGCATGGGGCGGAATCCGATGGGTTGTAAATAACCAGTTCAAATCGCGGGCACGGGCAAAATCGAATCCGAGCTTGACTGTTGCATTGACAAATGAGGCAACAATATTTGCCTTGAAATAGACTTGCAGGTCAATGACTAGATCGAACTGACGGGTTTTCAGCTGGTTGCGCACATCTAAAAACCCGCCAAGTCCCTGAGTTCGGTCAAAAAGTATGATTTCATCTACCAGCTTATGACCGCGCACCAGCATGGCAGGGCCTGGC
>Ga0105044_10003706_pt1 | contig 20922 bp, 18 predicted proteins | sample MAT01_FD_78092 | JGI IMG/M metagenome (GOLD analysis project Ga0105044, IMG submission 78092) | Freshwater microbial communities from Lake Fryxell liftoff mats and glacier meltwater in Antarctica - MAT-01 | ecosystem: Environmental > Aquatic > Freshwater > Ice > Liftoff microbial mat | place...
CAGCGCTTTTTTTAAGATGTCCCGCTCCTGCTGAGCGCGAGCGAGGTCCTTGCGGAGCCGGAGGACTTCCTCGTCGGACGCCTTCGCGCGGTCGTTGCCCGGGAACGCCGACGCGCCGTGAGCGTCGATCTCCGACTTCCAACGCTGCAGCAGGCTGCGGTCGAGGCCGAGGCTGGTGGCCATCTCGCCGACCGTGCGACCCGGCTCGTGCGTCAGCCGAACCGCGTACGTTTGAACTCTGCACTGTGCTTCCGTCGAGATCTGGCCAGGGACACTTCCTCGCCTGGAGCATTCCTGCTCCTTGTCTGGGTGTCCACTTTTCCAGGGGAAGATCACCCCCGGGTCCTCGGAGTTCGGGAGTCGGAAGCGCGCTCTGCAGTGCTCAGCGCGACGACGGGCCCTGCGCGCTACTGCGTTCGAGCTCGCCGACGAACGTCGCCATTTCGGTCTCGGCCTGCAGGCCAAGGTTCGCATCGCGGAAGACGATCGTGACGGGCTCGAGCGGCTGTGTCGGTATGTCACTCGCCCTGCCATCCAGCTCGAGCGGCTCTCGCTCGCACCCGATGGCAAAGTCATCTACGCCCTCCGCGGACGCAGGCGCGACGGCACCTCGGCTCTGGAACTTCCAGTTCTGGTACCGCAACGCCGCGGCGGGCGGCGCCGGCTTCAACACCTCCGACGGCTTGTCGATCCGGTTCTGTCCGTAGCGGCGCCGCGCGGCGAGGGCTTCTCAGGCGCGCGCCGACGACGCGCGCCGCGCGCGCCAGAACTCGAACACTCCGGGCAGGACCGAGAGCACGATGATCGCCAGGATCACGTAGTGGAAGTTCTTCTGCACGAAGGGCGTCTTGCCGAACTGCCAGCCGGCCCACACGAAGAGCACCACCCACACGATCGCGCCGATCACGTTGTAGGCGGCGAAGTGCCGGTACGACATCTTCCCGATCCCGGCCACGAACGGTGCGAACGTGCGCACGATCGGGATGAAGCGCGCCAGGATGATCGTCTTGCCGCCGTGCTTCTCGTAGAAAGCGTGCGTGCGGTCGAGGTGCGCCTTCTTGAAGAAGCGCGAGCCCTCCTTGAACACGCGTGGTCCGATCCTGCGCCCGATCGTGTAGTTCACGGCGTCACCGAGGATGGCCGCGATGATGAGCAGCACGGAGACGTGCACCGGATGGATCGGCGAACCCTCGGACGCCGACAGCGCCCCCACCGCGAACAAGAGCGAATCGCCGGGCAGGAAGGGCGTGATGACGAGACCCGTCTCGCAGAACACGATCGTGAACAAGAGGACGTACGTCCACGGGCCGAGTTCCGCGGCCCACGCGTTCAGGTGCTTGTCCAGGTGCAGGAAGATGTCGACGAGCTCGCGCAGCGCTTCCATGGGCGTGGGGAAGGTAGCGGCCGGGTCGGCGCCCCGGAAGGGTCGAGGGGCTAGGAGTCGGCGAAGAAACGCCGGGCGACGCGCCGCGGTGGCGGGGCTGCGAGCACCAGAGGAGCCGTGGGTTCGATTTCGGAGCGCGCTGACGGAGCCTGGTAGGCATTCACGGGCGACGCGCCGGGCGGCGTCACGAGCAGCGGTGAGCGCGCAGGCTCGAACTCTTCGCGCCCGATCAGTCGCCCGCGCCGTGCGAACTGGGCTGCACCGCGGCACGCGGTCGCCGCGCATCCAGCGCGCCCTTCACGGTCGTCGCCGCCGCGACGACCGCGCCGCCCAGGATCGCCAGCGTGCCCGGTTCCTCGCCGTGCTCGAGCCAAGCCCAGATCGGGCTGAGCACCGGTTCGACGAGCAGGATCAGCGAGGCCTCGAGCGCGGGCACGCGCGTCAAGCCGAAGGTCACGAAGCGATAGGCCAGCGCGATCTGCACCACGCCGAGAAATAGGATCGTGGCCCAGTCGGGAATGAAGCTCCCCTGCGCCGGCAGCGCGAATGGCGCCGTCACCGCCGCCGCGATGAGGTTGCCCGCGACGACGGCGCCGGTTCCGCCACCGGTCGCGCCGGTCGAGTCCGCGCGCTGCAGCCGCCGCAGCCCCATCATCGTGAAGCCCCAGCCGACGCCCGAGGCCAGCGCGAGCGCATTGCCGAGAGCGGGATTCGGCGCAGTGGCCTGCGCCGGCGGCGTGCCCACGACGAGCAGTCCGATCCCGCCCGCCATGGCCAGGAGGAACGGAAAATCGCGCTTCGTCGCGCGCTCGCCGAGGAGCCACGGACCGAAGATCAGGATGTAGACCGGTGCCGTCGACTGCAGGTAGATCGTGCTCGCGGCCGTCGTCAACTTGTTCGCGAGGACGAACAGGATGAGCGTCGCAGCGTAAGCGATGCCGACCAGCCACTCGCCGCGTGTCGGCAGGCGCCGCGCCGACGGCACGAGCACGATGAACGCGACCGCGGCGACGAGCGAACGGAAGCAGGCGATCTGCCACGCGTCGAGGGACGTCCCCTTGATGAGCGCGCCGCCGCTCGAAAAGAGCACGGCCGCGGCCACGAGCGCGATGCGAGCCTTGGAGACGTCCTGCACGAGTGCGCGGAACGGTACGGAGGCACGGGGCCGGCTCGCAAGCGCGGTGTACGATCGTCGCGTGGACGAGCGCGACGATTCGAGCAGCGATCCGGCCCGCGCGGACGGGACACCGACGGTCGCGGACCGCGGGGACGCCGAGACTGGTCGCGGGGACGGACACGGTGGACACGGGGACGCAGTGCGTGTCCGTGCGGACGCCGAGGGTGAACGCCTCCACGCCGGGCGTGACGGGCTAGACCCGCGGGACGAGCGTGACGAGCTCTGCGAGCCCGAGCGTGCCGAGCGTGCCGAGCGTGCCGAGCGTGCCGAGCGTGGCGAGCGTGCCGAGCGTGCCGGGCGTGGCGAGCGTGCCGAGCGTCCCGAGCGTCCCGAGCTCTGCGAGCCCGAGCGTGACGAGCGTGACGGGCTAAACCCGCGCGACGAGCGCGACATCGCACGCGGCGCGTGGCGCGCAGCGCGCGATTTCGATGCGCTGTGCGCGCTCGGGGCCGCGTTCCTCGTCGGCCGTTGCGCGCACTTTCCCGGCTGGGGCGCGCCCGATCCGGACTTGGAGACGGATGCGATCCGCGCGCCGCTCGTCGAGCTCAGCGCGCTCGGTTTCCTGTCGGTCGCCTCGCAACCCGCGTTCGAGGGCGAGCGCGACGGCGGCGCGGTCCGCCAGCGTGCCTTCGTCGCCGGCTTCGCGCGCGCCGAGCTCGCGCGGCGGTTCACATGCTCGCGGCGAATCGCGGTGCGCGCCTGGTTCCCGGACGGATCGTTCGCGTCGGCGAACGCGGACGAGGACGGTTCCGCGCCGCACGAACCCGCGGCGATGACGAGCGTCGACGGCGTCGCGCGCGTCGTGATCGGGCACCCGGCGCGCGCAACCGAGCTCGAGCTCTTCGCCGACGACATCGGCCCGGACGCGTTGCGCGAGCTGTCCGCGACCGCGTACGTCGCGGCCTGGGATCCGCGCTTCGGGCGCGCCGAAGTCCTCTGGGACGAGCTCCAGGACCTTGCCCGCGCCTGAGCGAGAAGTCCGCGCCCGGCTGCTCCTGTGCGGCGCGAGCAACGTGCGCCGTTCGCTGCCGGAGTTCGTGCGCGAAGCGCGCTGGCGCCTCGGCGGACCGCTCGAGATCGTCGTTTCGCACGGCAGCGGACGCTCGTACCTCGGTCCAAGCCGTCTCCTCGGCCGCGGGCTCGACTCGATCGCGCCCGCGGAGTTCTGGTCCTTCGAGCGCGAGCCAGAGCGGCCGACCTACGCGCTCGTCGCGGACGCGGGGAACGATCTGGCCTACGGTTCGCGACCCGGTCCGGTCGCCGATGCGATCGAACGCCTCGTCGCGCGGCTCACGCGCGGTCACGCGCGCACCGTGGTCCTCGGGATGCCGCTCGTGACGCTCGCCGCGATCGGGGCCGTGCGTTTTCACGCGGCGCGCGCGCTGCTCTTCCCGACGCGACGGATCGAGCGCGCGCGGATTCAATCCGACGCGCGCGCGCTCGACGACCGGCTCCAAGCGATCGCGCGCGAGCACGGAGCGGAGTTCGTCACGCCGCGCGCCGACTGGTTCGGGCTGGATCCGATCCACGTGCGCTTGCGCGCGCGTGCCGACGCCGCGCGCGTCGTCTTCGAGAGCTTCGGGCCGCGCCATCCGGTTCCGCCGCACGCGCTCGAGCTGGGCGCTTTGGGACGGCTGAAACCAGCGGCGTGGAGCTGGTTCGGCCACGCCGCGCGCTGGCCCCAACCTTCGGCGACCCTGGGCGACGGAACGCGGATCTCGTGGTTCTGAGTCGGCGCGCGGGCCTCGAGCTTGCACGTGGCGGGCGACGCTTCCGGGGCGTTGCGCGCGTGAATTCCTCCGGGCCCGAAGCACGGCCGCGTATCTCACAGCGCCGCGCCGGCGTTCGTACGGACGGTGCGAGCGCGTATCCTCGCACACGGTCATCACAGACCTTTCCAACCCTCCCCGCGCCTCCTCTCTCTCCGAGCACGACCTTTGAGCCCGAAGACCTCCGGATCGAACCTAGCCCGCGCCGCCGTCTACGTCGCGGCCGCGTGGCTCGTCGCGTGGGCCGGGATGAAGCTCTTCATGGGCAGCCCGCAGAGCTTGCCCGAGCCCGTGCGCGACATGTCGCCGTTCGATTCCGAGCTGACTTTCCGCCTGGCGATCGCCCTGGAACTCGCGATCTTCTGCCTCGCGTTGCTCAAGCCGCACCTGGGCTGGTTGCCGCTCGCGGGCTTGTACACGTTCTTCGTGGCGCTGCTCGTGCCGATGGTCGCGGCGGGCGCGGAGTCGTGCGGCTGCGGCGGTGGCGCGATCAAGATGTCGCCGCTCCTGATGTTGTCGGTCGACGCGGTGCTTCTCGTCGGGATCCTCGCGACGCGCCCGTGGAAGCGGATCGCCGGCCCCGGGCTTTCGACGATCCTCCTGGTTCTCGGCATCGCCGCGTCGTTCGCCGCGCCGTGGCTCGTGATCCGCTCGGCCGCGGGCGGACAAGGCGACATCGTCGTCGACGCCGAGACCGGCAGAGTGACGAGCGGCGGGGCCGAGGTCCGCTACGTGATCCTCGAGCCGGCGACGTGGAAGGGCCGCGTCGTCCACGACGTCTTGGAGCTAGCCGCCTGGATCCCGGCCGAATCGCTGCCGATCGAGGGCAGCATCGTGTTCTGGCGACAGAGCTGCGACGTATGCGCCGTGCACCTGCGACAGCTCGCCGCGGAGAACGACGGATCGCGCCAGTTCCTGCTCGTGCAGGTGCGCGACGACTTGAAGAGCTCGCGCGCGGTGGACGCGCTGCCGGAGGGCTCGAACGTGACGTCGCACGCGCTGCCGGAGGGCGTCGAGTTCATCCTCACCACGCCCTGCGAGGTCGTGGTGAACGGCGGGACGGTCACGAACGTCTTGACCGGCGACGATCTGCATCCGCAGTGAGCGCGTGTGGCGCTCACGGACGAAGAAGAGCGCACTAGCGACGCGCCGCGGAAGCGAAGTCACCAGGACTCGAGAGCGCGGGAGCTCGAAGTCTCCGCACGTTTTCGAGCAACGCGTTAGGCGTGCTCGACACGCGCACTTGGCGCTCGCGACGCGCACTCCCGACCGCGCGCGGAACGCTGTGCGCTGGCGGAACGCCGTGCGCTGGCGGAACGCCGTGCGCTAGCGAAACGCCAGGATGTAGGCCACCCAGCCGGCGCAGTTCTGGCACGAGGCGCCGGTCTCGTCGAGCTTGTAGATGCCGCTGCCTTCGTCGCTCTCGTTCGACTGCTCGAAGTACGAGCGGACGTCGCGGAACCCGGCCTCCGCCAGCAGCTCCTTGATCTCGGGCATCGACCAGAAGCGCCACTCGTAGGTGAACGCGCGCTTCATCTCGGTGCCGTCGCGGAAGCGGAAGTGGATGTGGCACGTGTAATCGTTCGTGCCCGGCAAGTAGCGGTGCTGGTCCCACACGTACGTGAACCCGCCCTCGACCTTGCGCTCCTCCTCCATCTCCTCGGTCGCTTCCGTGCCGCCGTAGATGTCGAGCGCGAAGAGCCCGTCCTTGGCGAGATCCCGGTACACGCTGCGGAAGTACCCGACCATCTCCGCGCGCGTCTTGAAGATGCAGTACGAGAAGTTCTGCGCCAAGCGGATGTCGGCCGGCTTGTCCCCGCGCGCGCGCACGTCGCTCGGGTGCAACTTCACGCGCCGCGCCGCTTCGCCGAGCGGCGCCAGGTTGTGCTCGCGCCCCCACGCTAAAGTCTTCGAATCGAGGTCGAATCCCTCGGCCGTGCGGTCTTTGCGGCCCTTGACCCACGTCGCCGACAGGAACGCGGTCCCGCAGAAGTCCTCGCGCAGGTGCAACGGCTCACGGCCGCGCTCGCGGCGGTAGTGGCGCGCGACGAAGGCCAGGTCGTGCTCGGGGGACTGGACGGAGAGCTGGTAGAGCTCGAACTTGTCGGCGGTGCGCGCGCTGTAGCGCGGGCGGCGCACCAGCGCGCGGCGGCGCACGATCGGACGCGGGGAACTGGCAGCAGGCATGGGGGTCTCCGTCGAGGGCGCGAGATCCTAGTCGATCCGTGACGCGATCGTCCTCGCGCGCTCGCTTGTCGGCGAACGTGCGCGCGCGATGGGGCGCGCGATGGGGCGCGCGATGGGGCGCGCGATGGCGAGCTCGATGGCGAGCGCGATGGCGAGCGCGATGGCGAGCGCGATGGCGAGCGCGAGCGCGACTAGCGCGGCGAGATCGGCGCCTTGCCCTTCGCCCAGACCAACTCGACCTCTCCGCCGGCCACGAGGCGCACGGCCCTCGCCCCGGTCGCCGTGCACTCGGTCAGATGCTCGAAGTCGATCTTGTCGGCCTCGTCGCTGGGCATGTGGTAGTCGGCGTGCATGTCGTACGTCGAGAAGGTCTGCCCGATCACGCCGCGCCGCACGAACGCGTAGTTGTCGGATCGCTCGAAGAAGTGCTGATCGGGACGCGGATCGGCGACCACGCGAAGGTCGCGCTCGCGCAGGATCGCGCCGAGGTTCGTGTGCTCGTCGCCCGTCAGCCACAAGACGCCCCGGCCTCCGACCAAGGCGTCGGGGCGCCCGACCATCTCGACGTTCAAGTTCGCGATCGTGCGCTCGAGCGGCACGACGGGGCGATCGAGGTACTCCTCGGTGCCGAGCAAGCCGAACTCCTCCCCCGTCGCGAGCAGGACGATCACGTCGGCGGCGAGCTCTCCCGCGGGCAGCGCGCCGGCGATCTCGAGCACGGCCGCGACCCCCGAGGCATCGTCGTCCGCGCCGTTGTAGATCGTGTCGGTGCCCTTCAGCGGCGCGTGACCGTGCGCGATGTGGTCGTAGTGCGCGCTGATGACGACGGCGCGCTCCTGTCCGTCGCGGGGCGCGCGACCGGGGATGCGCCCGACGACGTTGGCTGTGGACACGCGCTCGACCTCGGCCTCCACGCGCAACGCGATCGCGGTCACCGCGCCGCCGCGCAACTGTTCGAGCGCGTCGCCGTTCACGCGCACGCTGCCCTCGGCGCGGCGCTCCGCGCGGCCGGCGCGACGCATCCCTCCGGTGTAGGACGCGGGATCGCGCGGGCGCCCGGCCTTTTTCGACCCGGGTGAGAGGACGGCGCCGAAGCCCTCGCCCGCTCCGAGGCCGGCATCCGCCAGCCACCGCTTGCGATCCGCCGTGGAGGCGTCGACGAACAGCGCCACGCTCCGGTCGGGCTGCGCCGGTAAGTCCGCGGCGGCGCGCACGACGACGAGGCGCAACGATTCGGCGGCCACCGCTGTCCAAGGCACGTCGAAGTCGGTGCCGTGGACGAGCTCCGTCCGCTGCGCGCCGGAGCCGACGAACGCGAGCACGGGCGCGGACTTCAACCGCGTGCGCTCGAGCGGGACCGACTGCAGGAACGTGCCCGCGTCACCGGCCGGTTGCAGGCCTTGAGCGCGCAGGACGTCGGCCAGATACGCAGCCGCGCGATCGCACTCGGGCGTGCCCGTGACGCGGCCCGCAAGCTCGTCCGAAGCCAGCCAGCGCACGTGCGCCTCGACTTCGGCGCGCGTGATCGCCGGCACGAGCTCGGGAATCGGATGCGCTTTCGCTGGCGCGCCGAGATCGGCGAACGGGACGAGCGCGGAGAGACTCAGACCGAGGAACGGGGCGAGCAACATGCTCGGGAGCGTACCGCCGATCTACCCGCACCGTCGCGCAGCCCATGGATGCGCCGTGTACGGCCGTGGAAAAACGCACTCGCGCGCGAACAGGCTCGCGCGCGAGCGACTTGGAATCGAGCTCAGATCAGATCGCGCAACGCGCGCAGCATCTGCTCGTTCTGGCACGGATCCGCGACCGAGATCCGTACGGCGCCATCCACTTGACGCGGCACGCTCATCACGCCCGGGGCCAGGCGGCGATTGACGCGGCGGGCGAGTTCCGTCGGGTGCTCCACATGGAGCAAGATCCACTGCCCGACCGAGGGCATCGGGCGGATGCCCGGGATCATGGCCAGACGGGACGTGAAACGGTCTTTCTCCTCATCGAGCATGGGCGGCCTGCTTCGCCGACGCTATTACGCGTCGGGGCGCTCGGGTCCGGTGCCGGTGCCAAACTGGCTGCCCACCCCCCCGGTGGGTCGCAAAGAAAGACCAGTTCAAGGGCTGGCGGAGCCCCGGGCAGCGTGGGTCCAGGGGTCTGGACATTCGCGACCTGCAACTCCGAGGATCAGCCGTGCCTCGGCGAAGGGCACGCTATCTGGTGGTGTGAGACCCCACAAGCGCTAGCTGGCCGGTATTCCAGAAGGAAACCACAACGTCCCGGAATTGGGAAGGCAGCGCGAGTCCGACCTGGACTCGCGCAGCGTGCTCGACCCGCGCTGCCACGGGGTCGACGCCAGCCGTTCCGGCACACGGCCAAGGGGGACGCGTCCGCGGCGTGAGCTGAACCGCCAGCTCGCGACTGGGACGGCGGCTTCTCTCGGGCGCCGCCTGGTGGGGTGTGCAGGCCAAGTCGGGCAGCCCGCGCCTCCCGCGCGTCGCTGCGCCTCCTCCGAGGGATGCAGCGAACCCGCGTCGTCAGCGCGCCTAGCAGCAGTCAGCGCGAATTGGTCTGCGTACTTCCAGCTCACCCCACTAGCGGATGAGTCCGTGTCGATAGCCTTCGACGAACGTCTGCGTCTCGGCTGCGCACGATGCACGCGATGCGAGCGCCGCAGTGCGTCGCGCGGCGCGCGCGTCGACCTGGCCGAGTTGCGTCAAGAAGCCCTGCAAGGCCACGGGCGAGATGCAGAAGCTCCTCACGCCGAGCCCGACGAGGAACGGCAGGTTCGCTGGATCCGCTACCGTGACGCCGAACACGGAGAGCGGACGCGCCGCTTGCTCCGCGGCTTCGACGACCGACACGAGCGCGCGCAACACGAACGGATGCAGCGACTCGAACGCGCGCGCGAGCCCGTGGTTCTCGCGGTCCGCCGCCAGCAAGTACTGCTGCAACGAGTCGAGACCGACGCAGAGGAAGTCCGCTTCGCGCGCGAGGTCGCGCGCTCCGAGCACGGACGCCGGGGTCTCGATGATCGCGCCCAACTCGACCTGCTCCTGGAACGCGACTCCCGCGCGACGCAGCGCGTAGCGCTCCTCGAAGAGGATCTCCTTCAGTCGGCGCAGATCGCCGCAGTCGACGACGAAGGGCACCACGATGCGCAGGCGTTGATCGGCGTCCGCGGGAACGGCGCGCAGCAAGGCTTGCAGTTGACGTCGCAGCACGCCTTCGCGCGCGAAGAGGCAGCGCACACCGGTACGACCGAGCGCCGGGTTCAGCTCGCGCGCTTCGTGCAGATAGCCGACTTCGAGGCTCGAGTCGACGTGCAACAGGCGGAACGTCACCGGCGCGCCGCGCGCGTGCTCGACGACGGATGCGTAGTGCGCGGAGAGCGCTTCGAGCGAGGGCTGCTCGCGCTCGATCAGGTACAGGAGCTCGGTGCGGTAGAGACCGATCGCGGAAAGCCCGAGGCTCGCCGCTTGATCGACTTCGGGCAGATTTCCCGCGGCGCCGCTGACTTCGATCGCGAGTCCGTCGCGCGTGCGCGCTTGGCGCTGCGCCCAAGCGGGAACACCGTCCTCGGGCACGAGCGGCGGTTCCTTCTCGGCCCGCGAGCGCTGCCCGTACTGCGCGCGCACGACTTCGTCGGGATCGAGACGAACCACGCCCTCGGTCGCGTCGACGATCGCGTACGACCCTTCGCGCGCCGCGTCGAGCAGGCCCGCGACGCCCGTGAGCGTCGGGATGCGCATGGATCGCGCGAGGATCGCGGCGTGACTCGTCAGGCCGCCTTCCTCGGTCACGATGCCGAGAACGGACTCGTTCGCGAGGTTGAACATGTCCACGATCGACAGTTCGCGCGCGACGAGCACGTACTCGGCCGGCGGCGCGGTGCCGGTGCCCTCGACGCCGGAATCCTTCTCGAGATTGCGCAGGACGCGGATGCCGACGTCGCGCAGGTCGACGGCGCGCTCGCGCAACGTCTCGTTCTGCACCAAGCGGAAGATCCGATCGAAGTCGGCGACGACCTTGCCGATCGAGGCCTCGAGGCTCATCTGTTCGTTGAGGATGAGGTTCTCGACGTCCGCCAGGAACACCGAGTCCTTCAGGTACGCGAGGTGCGTGTCGAGGATCCGGACCTGCTCCGACGGCACGCGGCCGTGCAGGCGACCTTTCAACGTGTCGAGCTGCTTGCGCGAGTCGGACAGCGAGCGGTGGAAGCGGTTCAGCTCGCGCTCGACCTGCTCGAGCGGCACGCGCGTCGGCGGCGCACGCAGCAGGTCGTGGTCCTTCCGGTGCACGAGGCCGAGCGCCAGTCCGGGCGCGACCGGCGTTCCGCGCAACGTCACGCCGCGGGGCGACTTCTCCTCGAGCGCGGGTTTCTCGGCCGTTCCATCGCTCGCCGCAGTTCCGTCGCTCATGACGGCGGTATCCTACGGGCCTCGCGCGGTCGGGCCAATGCGACGGCGCCCCCCAGGAAGCAACTATGCACGCATTTCTCCTCGTTCTCGCCGCGCTCTTCCCCGCTCAGCCCCTGATCCAGGCGGCGCCCGCCGTCGCGGCACCGCAGGCCGCCTCCGATGCGCGGACCGACGTCACGTGGGTCGAGGTCGCGCGCGTCGTCGACGGCGACACGATCCACGTGAAGCTCGACGGCAAAGTCGAGAAGCTGCGGCTCCTGTGCGTCGACACCGAGGAACGGCTCGGCAGCGGCGCCTCGAGTCCGACGAAGCCGCAGACGGTCTTCGGCGAGACCTGCGCGCTGTGGGCGCAGGAGTTCTTCCAGAAGCTCGAGAAGGATGGCGCGCCCGCTCGGATCGGGCTGCTGTTCCCCATCGGACGCGAAGGCCACCGCGATCCGTTCGGGCGTCTCCTGTGCCACGTGATGCTGCCCGACGGCACGGACTTCAACGTGTTGCTCGTGAAGCTGGGCAAGAGCCCGTACTTCTCGAAGTACGGCTACAGCGAGCTCGCGCACCAAGAGTTCGTCGCGGCGCAAAAGGATGCGCGCTCGAGGAAGATCGGTATCTGGGATCCGGCGACGAACGCGCCTGCGACCCCCGGCACCCCCAGCGCGGCGCGGCCCTACGACAAGCTGCTGCCGTGGTGGGATCTGCGCGCGGAGGCGGTGCGCACGTTCACGCTACTGCGCGCCAAGGATCCGAAGACGATCTTCGAAGCCGAGTCGGGTGCGTCTCTCGCCGCGGCCGTCGAAGCCAGCGCGGCGGCGCCTGTGCGCGTCTTCGGCGAGATCGACCGCGTGTTCGACGAGGACGACGGGTCGCAGACGGTCCTCTTCCGCGCCGCCCTGCGCGACGAAGCCTTGCGCGTGCACATCCCCAAGGAATCGGTCGCCGCCCTCGCCGCCGCGCAGCTCGCGCAGCGCGGCGAGGAGTTCCAGCAGAACTACGTCTGGTACCGCGGCGCGATCACGCGCGACGGCCGGCGATTCCGCTCGACGTGCACGGACCCGGCCGCCTGGCGTGACGGCCGGATGCCCTGAGGAGTTCCGCAGTCGAGCTCAGTTGCAGAACGTCGCGCTCAACCCGTTCGACAGATTGAATCCCGCGCCGCCGCCGGCCGGATTGCGGTACCAGCACTGGAACCTGCGCGTGGATCCCGCGGTGATCGCACCCGGCCCGATCAGCGCCGTGAAGTCGATGGTCCGCGTCATCACGCCGCCCGCGCTCGCTTGCTGGACGCCCAAGCGGAACGTGCTTCCGCCGACGCAGCGGAATCCGTTGCCGAAGGACTGCTGGATCTCGGTCGAACCGTAGTAGAAGACGCCGCTCGTGTTCGGCGGCAGACCCGAGGCGACGAGGGCGAAGTTGTTCGACGCGATGCTGACCGTGCCCGTGTTCGAGATCAGGGCCGGCTGCCCCGTCGAGTTGTTGGCTGCCGCACAGTACGTGTAGGGCGTCGCGCAACCGACGAGCGTCGTGGTCCAGACCTCGACGCGGCCCTGGAGCTGGAAACCGGCCATGTGATCGGGAGCACCGATGCCGATCTCGAATCCGGGCTGGCCGTCGACGTTGCCGAGTCCGTCCACCGACGTGCCGAAGCTGTCGCCGTTGTTGGTGCCGAGGAACGTGTGCAAAGGCGTGCCCGTCGCGCCGTCGAACACGCGCACGAAGCCCTTGAGCCCGTTGCTGAACTGGTCCGCGCCCACGAGGATCTCGGACAAGCCGTCCCCGTTCAGGTCTCCCGCGTCGGCGCACGAGATCCCGAAGCGGTCGCCGACCGTCGATCCGTTGTGCGTGCGCACGAACGCTCCGGTGGCGCCGTTGTAGAGCCGCACGTAACCGGCGCCCTGGTTGAAGATGTTCGAGTCCTGCGTGGCGCCGACGAGCACGTCGCGCACGCCGTCGCCGGTCAGGTCCGCGATCGAGGCGACCGACGCGCCGAACAGGTCGTCGACCGAAGGCGCCGTGAGCGTGTAGAGCGCCGCGCCGGTCATGCCGCTGTAGACCTTGACGCCCGCCGTCAGCGAGCTGACGACGAAGTCCGCGCGCCCGTCGCCGTTCACGTCTCCGCCCAGGCCGTCGGCCGCGAGACCCAGGCGCTGTGAGTTGGCCGTGCCGTTCAAAGTGTGCAGGATCGCGCCGCTCATCCCGGAATACACGCGCACGATGCCGCGCTGCGTGCCGCCGCCCGGAGCCTCTCGGCTCGCGGAGAGCACGTCTGGACGACCGTCCATGTTCACGTCGCCGACGCCGGCGACGATCGTGCCCAGGCGGTCTTGGTTCACGGCGCCGTCGAACGTCCACAGGATCGCGCCGTTCGCCCCCGAGTGCACGCTGACGCGGCCGCGGTTCGAGCCCAGCGTCGAGACCAGCGGAGCGCCGACCACGACATCCGCGAAGCCGTCGTTGTTCACGTCGCCCGCGCCATCGACCGAGGCGCCGAAGCGGTCGGAGTTCGAGATGCCGTTGAACGTGTGCAGGATCGCGCCGGTCTGGCCGCTGAAGACGCGCGCGAATCCCTGGCCGGTACTCAGCACGTTGCCGTCCTCGGGCGCGCCCACGATGTAGTCGGGCCGTCCGTCGTTGTTCACGTCGCCCGCCGCTCGGACGCTGGCCCCGAACCGGTCATTGGCCTTGTCCCCGAACTTCGTGGTCAAGAGGACTTGTGCGCTGCCCACGGTGGTGAGGGTGGCGAGCGCGATACCGGCGCGGGTGACGAAGCGGATGTCGGTCATGGAGGTGGTCGGGATGCGGGCCCGGGCGGACGGAGCTCGCGGCGCGGTCGAAGCCCTGCGGAAAGGATTTCGCGGCGCGCGCGGCACGGACAGGTCGTGAAGTCGAAGCAGCGGAGAACCGCGCCGAGGTGCGCAGTCCGATCTCCTTCGAGTCTATCCCGAGGTTTCAGGAAGCTGCAATTCTGAGCGACGCGGGAGCGCGGAATCAGGAAGCTTTCATGCGCCAAACCGCCGCGGGGAGCCTCTGGCGCGCATCACCCGCGCGGAGGATGCGCGGGAATCGGATGTGCTCGTGGAGCGTTCACGTGCGACGCGCCGGAGACACGCTGCGCCACTGGGAAGTGCCGGCTGGTATCTACGACACTGCGATCTGCCGACTGCGATCCGAGCGCGCCCGAGGTCGATCTCCGCGTGCGTCGCCTCTCGGGCCTCTCATTTCAGGGCCTCTCATTTCAGGGCCTGTCATTTCAGGGCCTGTCATTTCCCGCGCGCCTGCGCGACGAGATGGCCCGCTTCGGGGAGCAGGATCTCGCGCCAAGCGAGTTCGAGGGCCTTCGGCGATCCGGGCAGCGCCACGACGACCTTGCGCGCGACGAGGCCGGCGCACGAGCGCGAGAGGATCGCCGCCGGTCCGATGTCGCGAAAACTCAACATGCGGAAGATCTCGCCGAAACCGGGGATCACCGCCTCGTACAGGCGCTCGACCGTCGGGACGGTCACGTCTCGCGGCGCGAGCCCGGTGCCGCCGGTCAGCAACACGAGATCGACATCCTCGCGCGCGACCGCGTCGCGCACGGAGCGCTCGATCTCGCGCGCTTCGTCGCGCCGGATCGCGCGCAAGGTGACGCGGTGGCCGGCGGCCTCGATCGCCTCGACGAGAAACGGTCCGCCGCGATCCGTGGTCTCGTCGCGCGTGTCGCTGATCGTGAGGACGGCGAAGCGCAGGATCTGCGGCGCCGAAGTCTTGTGCTGTTCCAGGCTCATGGTCGTGCTCGGCCTTCTCCCGCGCGGCCGTATCCTCGCACGTCCTGGTCGAGGCCGGCGAAGGGTTCACGCCGGCGCGCCGCGCGTGTGCGGCACTCGCGGCCGAGAGCACGCCGGTCCGATCCCCTCACGCGCACTCCGAGTCGGTGGGATGGGTCGGCGCACGGTCTCACTGTCCGCGAAGAATGTCCCCGCGACGCAGCGCGACGGCCGCGCCGAAGCGGATCCGTGAGCGCGCAGCCTCTCAGGATCCACGGCCGCTCAGCGCGCGAGCACGTCGAACAGCGCACGCAGCCGACGCACGCGCGCCGGATCCACGGGGTTCTCGACGCGGCCGTCCTCCTTGAGCGACGTGCCGACGATCGCGCCGGTCGCATGCTCCATCAACGTGGCTGCGTTGCGTTCGTCGAGGCCGGAACCGATCCAGACCGGCACGTCGCCCGCCGCGGATCGCGCCGCGCGCACGCGCTCGGCGTCGGGCGGACGCCCGGTCGCGGAACCGGAGACGATCACGCCGTCGCACAGCGCGCGGTGCACGAGATCCGCGACGCTCTCCGCGAGTGTCTCGCGCGAGAGCGGCGTCGCGTGCTTGACGTGCGCGTCGGCCAGGATCGCCACGCCGGGCGCGAGCCGCGCGCGCTCGCGCAGGGTCTCGAACGCGCGGCCCTCGACGATCCCCTGATCGGTCACGGCCGCGCCGGCGTGCACGTTCACACGCACGAACGAGGCTCCGGTCGCGGCGCAGATCCCGAGTGCCGCGCGCGCGTCGTTGCGCAGCACGTTGACGCCGACCGGGATGCGCGGCGCGATCTCGATCACGGCGCGCACCGCGAGCGCCATCGCCGCGATCGTCTCGGACGGGACGTTCGTCGGATGGAACGGCACGTCGCCGAAGTTCTCGACGACCAGCGCGTCACAACCGTTCGCGGTCAGCGCGCGCGCATCACGCACGGCGGCCGCGAGCACGCGCTCGAGCGGCCACGCTGCGGTCCGCGTCGAATCGGCCGACTCGGCTCGTTCCCCCGCCGACCAGCGCGGCGCTCCGGGCAGTGGCCCGAGGTGAACGACGCCGATCAGGCACGGTCGCGTGAAGATCGGGCGCGGCATCAAGGGCAGGAGATGGAGCCAGAGGCGGGATTTGAACCCGCAACCTCCGCTTTACGAAAGCGGCGCACCACCGTTGTGCTACTCCGGCTCGCGAGATCATCGTCCGCTGAGTTCCCGCGCGACCACGATCCGGGGGGACCCGGAACCTCGAACGCGCGGCAATCAGCGGATCGGCTCCCGGCATGCTCGACTTGAGCGCGCTTGGAGCCTGAGGGCGGGAGAGGATAGCGTCGCCGGCGTCCGCGCCTAGTGCGCGCTGCCAGGAAAAAAGTCGCCGACCGCACCCTGCTGGCGCGATCGGCGACCGGGTTTGGGCTCAGGTGCTGGGCACGGCGCGGATCCACCCGCTCCGTGCACAGCCCGTCAGCCGCGCAGCTTCTGGAGCAGCTTGGCGCGCTCGGCCGGGGTCAGCGAAACGCTGCCCAGCACGCGCGCGGCCGCCTCGCGGACCGCCGCCGGAGCTTCGGAACGCACGACCCCTTCGACCTTGGTCACGCCCTCGGCGTCCAGCGCGTTGGCGCTGCGCGAGACCACGCGGGCGAGGGCCGAACCGGCCGCCGCACGCGCACCTTCCGAACGCGACTCGTCGACGAGAGCCGCCAGCAGAGCCGGGGCTTGCGTCGCGGTGCCGCGGGCGCCGAGTGCCGCCATCGCCGGAATCGCCGTCGCATCCTCGCGCGCCGTGGCCTGGCCCAGGCCGGCCAGCGCCGGACCGAGGTCGTCGGCGGTGCCGAGGTGCGCCAGCGCTTCCGCCGAGCGCGCCGCCAGCGTGGTCGCCAGCGCGCGGTCGCCCGACAGTTCGGCCGTCAAGGCCGGCTGCGCCGCCGCGAGGTCGGCCGCGCCGTTCGATGCGCCCGCGATGCGATCGCCGTACGTCGCCGTGGCGCCGTCCTTGTCGGCCGTGAGCACGATGACCGGCACGTTCGCCAGACGCTCGTCGCCCTTGACCTCGTCCACGATCTGCGCCGTCGTGATGTCGCTCAGGCTGTCGGCGACGAACACGACGTCGAGCGCCGGCGAACGACGCAGCACGACCAGTCCCAGCGCGCCGTTGTCGGCGACGGTGGCGTACGTGCCCATGCCGCGCAGGGCTTCGGCGACCGCGTTCCCGCGGGCGGCGTCGCCGTCGATGACGAGCGCGAGACGCAGCACTTCGCGGCCGGCCGATTCGCCCAGCGCCGTCACGACGTCCGCACCGGCGGAAGCGCCCGAGCGCGCGGCGACTTGTGCCAGAGCCACGGCCGCTTCGGAGCGGATGGCGCCGTCCCGCGTGGCGAGAGCCGCCTGCAGACCCGCGGTCGGAGCCGAGGCCAGCGGACCGAGCACGCGGCAGAGCGCGCCCGCGGTGGCGGCGTCACCAGCCTGCACCGCGCTCGTGAGGGCCAGGTCGAGCGCTTCGACGCCCGCGCCGTTCACGGCGATCAGGGTCGAGCCGACGCTGTCCTTCCACGCGCCCGCGTCTTGACCGGCGGCGACCAGCGCGTCGATGCGCGTCTGGCCGTCGACGTACGCGCGCGCGAGTCCCGCGAGCGCCGCGATCGAGCTCGGATCGACGCGCAGCGCGTCGTAGAACGCGCGCTTGCTCATCTCGGATCCGTAGAGCGCGCGCGGGATCGGGGTGCCGACCAGCTGGCCGTCCTTCCAGTCCCAGACGACGTCGCCCGACTCGCCGCGCCTCAGCGCCGTGTCGCTGCGGCTCCAGTAGGCGTCGCCCGCGGCGAGGAAGTTCGAGAGCGCGGAGCCCTGCGCGTTCAGACGCGTCAGCGACTCGGCCGCGGCTTGCTTCACGACCGGATCGGGATCGGAGGCGGCCGTGTGTTGCAGCGCGGCGATGCCGTGGGCCGAGCCCAGGTTGCCCAGCACGTAGGCCGCGTTGCGGCGCAGCATGGCGCTGTCGCTCTTGAGCGCCTCGGCGACCGGCACGGCCGCGTCTTGGCCGAGTTGCGAGAGCGTGTGCATCGCCAGGATGCGACGCTCTTCGTCACCACCGTCGGCCAGGAGCGCGAGGATGTAGGGCACGGCGTACGCGCCGTGGTCCGAGGCGAGTGTGCGGGCGGCTTGACGGCGCGCGGTCGTGTCGTCGGAGGTCGTGGCCGTCTTGACCAGCCCCAGGATCGCGTCCTTGTCGTTGGCCATCGCCTTGCGCTCGACGCGCGCTAGGTCGATGAGGCGCCGCGCGACGAGTTCGAAGTCGCCGCCTTGGACGAGCAGGTCACGCCAATCGGCGTAATCGCGGCTCTTCCACAGTTCGTAAGCGGCCTTTTGGTCGGGCGACATCGCCGCGACCTTCTTCAGCTGGGCCAGCGCTTCGGCCTTCCTCCCGCGGTGGAGGAGCTCGATCGCGGAGTTGAACGTGTCCGAAAGCTCGTCGGGTGCGTAGACCCACGCGGCCGGAGCGAAAGCCCAGGACGACGTGGAGATGGCGGCGACGGAGACGAACAGGCCGAGAGCGCGGCGCAGTCCGATCATGAGGAGATTCCTCGTGCGGGGTCCAAGAAAAGTAACGCCTGGATCAGCGTCGGGGGGGGACGGGTCGAGCGCGTGCACGATGTCCGCGCGCGGCGGACACCCGTGTGGGCGGCGATCGGTCGGGGATGATACGGGGGCAGTCGCAGCGGTCAATGGGATCGTTCGCGGCGCGACGGCCCGGGTGCGCGCTCTATCCCGGTGGATCGCCTCGGCAACCGCGGGAGTGCCGACTGATCTTCCCGAGCGTCCGCCCGGCCGCCGCGCCCGTGGCGCCCGGATGCGTGACGGGGATGCCCAGGACGCAGGCGGCGCCCAGCACGGCGAAGACGAGCGCCTCGCGCGCCTTGGGATCGAGCCCGACGGCCGCGCTGGAGCGGACCGGAATCCCCGTGCGTCGGGCCAGCGCGGCCATCTGCGCCGGATTGAGCGCTCCCCCACCGGCCACGAGGAGCTCGCGCGGCCGCTCGGGCGCGAAGCGTACGAGCGCGTCGGCGACGGTCGCGGCCACGAAATCGACGGCCGTCGCCAGCAGGTCGTCGGGTCCGCGCGCGAGGAGCCCGCGCCGCCGCGCGTCGGCCACGATGCCGTCGAGCCAGGCGGCGCCGAACGTGTCGCGGCCGGTGCTCTTCGGCGGGGCGCGCTCGAGGAACGGATGGCGCAGGAGCTCGGCCACGAAGTCCGGATCGGCGCGACCGCGCGCAGCCGCGGCGCCGTCCTCGTCCATCGCGGCCCCGAGCACGCGGCGCGCGAGCCCGTCGAGCAACGCGTTCGCGGGCCCGGTGTCGAAGGCCAGGAGGCCCCCGTCGCTCGCGAGCAGGGTCAGGTTCGCGAGACCGCCCAGGTTCAGGATCGCCGCCGGTTTCGGCACGTGCGCGAAGAGCAGCACGTCGGCGAGTGGCGAGAGCGGCGCGCCCTCGCCACCCGCCGCCACATCGCGCTGGCGGAAATCGCTCGCGACCGCGCAGCCGGCGGTCTCGGCCACGAAATCGCCATCGCCCAGCTGCAGCGTGGCCGGGCCGCTGACTTCGAGGCCGTCGTGGTGCCACACGGTCTGACCGTGGCTCGCGACGAGATCGAGCTCGAGGCGCGCGCGATCCGCGACGGCGCGCGCCGCGGCACCGAACGCCCGGCCGAGATCGCGGTCGAGCAGCGCCGTCTCGCGCAACCCGCACGGCGCGCCCTCGAGGATCGCGCGCACGCGCCGCGCGATCTCGACCGGATACGGCTCGGTCGCGTAGACGAGCAGTTCCGGCGGCAGGAGTTCGATACCGCGCTCGCCGCCGCGCCCCCCCCCGCGCGCGCGGATGCGCGCGATCCCGACATCGATTCCGTCCGCCGACGTGCCCGACAGAACGCCCGCAACGACGGCGCCAGGACCGAGGAACCGCGCTTCGAGAGAGTCCATCGCGCGAGAGTACGGTGCCAGGCTCGACTCCGCCCGAAGTAGGCGCCCACGTCGCGGGCATCCTGGAAGCGACTGGGGTCGCCCACCGCGAGCACGAAGTACAGCGAGCTGATCGGCCCAACACCCTTCACCTGCGTCAGCAGCTTGGTCTGTGGATAGCGCTCGCGGCTCAGCGTTTCGATCTGCTTGTCGTACTCGGCGATCGTCTTGGAGATCTGCTCCAGAGTCGCCATCAGCGGCTTCCGCGCTGGCTCGAGCGACACGTCGAGGGACACCCTCTGCGCGCTCGCGGTCGAGGAAGGCGCAAGTCGATGACCCGCACTCTTCGCGAGCCCGCGCACGCTGTTGACCAAGCTCGTGCGCGTCTACACCAACGCAGCGCGAGCCCGCATCAAGCCCAGGTCGAGCCGCACTTGCTCGGGACGAACCTGCACCGGCTGCAGCAAGGTCGTATCCATCCGATCCAGCCGCGCCAGCATTCGCGCGTCCAGCGTGTCGCTCTTGCGCTGGTTGGCCGAGATCGCGCGCACCTTGCGCGCATTCGCCACCACGACCTCGTGCCCGATCTTCACCAGCAGGTCATGAACCCAGTTGGCGTGCGTGCCGGTCTCGATGACGATTCGTGTGCGCGCCAGCGACGCGAACTTGCGCTCGAACGCGCTCCACGTCGTGGGGATCGTGGCCTCCTCGAGCACCGAACCATCACGGTCCAGAACGCACACCTGGCAGCGTCGATCCCCCAGGTCCACACCAATCGCCGAGACCTCTGTCGAAACGCTGGTCTTCACCACGGCTATCCTCCTTGGGGTTTGCACCTCGAGTGCGCTACGCGGTCAAACTACGACCGCGCCCCCTCGGAGGGTGGCCCTCTCATTCCATCTCCGTATCCTCCGTATCCTCGAGCGACTCGGGGCCGAGCGCGCGGCCGAACCGGAGTCTCGCCACGGGCGGATAGAGACTCAGGGCCGTATGTTCGGGGCACCCATGACGGACTGGCTCGCGCGCTTCGATCCGGCCACAGCTGCCGCGTCGATCGGCACGGCGGAGCAGGGCGCGATCCGGGCGTACCGACTCCATCGGCGGGCGCTGGACGAGGTCGAGAAGTACGGACCGACCGTGTCCGCGATCGGGGCGGAGGCGATCGCGGGCTGCTACGGAGCGCGCGACACTGTCGGGGTGGGCGTGGTCCCGGCTGGCGGCGGGTGGCGCACGGCGTAGCGCGGGAGGGTGCGAAACGAGGGGGAGAAC
>Ga0105044_10003707_pt1 | contig 20922 bp, 18 predicted proteins | sample MAT01_FD_78092 | JGI IMG/M metagenome (GOLD analysis project Ga0105044, IMG submission 78092) | Freshwater microbial communities from Lake Fryxell liftoff mats and glacier meltwater in Antarctica - MAT-01 | ecosystem: Environmental > Aquatic > Freshwater > Ice > Liftoff microbial mat | place...
CGTCAAGTGCGCAAGGATTGCGCCAGCGTGATTCTCTGGTGCGCCGAAAAAGCCACCTGGATGGCCGGCGAGGGCATCCAGATCTTCGGCGGCAACGGCTACATCAACGAATACCCGCTGGGCCGCCTGTGGCGCGACGCCAAGCTGTACGAGATCGGCGCGGGCACCAGCGAGATCCGCCGCATGCTGATCGGCCGCGAGTTGTTTGCCGAGACGATGTAAGCGCCCAGCCCCATCAACCCGTGATGCGCTGCCACCCAGACATCTGAAACATGCCGTACCGCCTGCCCGAGCTGCTGCAGAAGAACCGCGACTGGGCGCGCCGCGTCGAAGAGCGCACGCCCGGCTTCTTCTCGCGCTTGCTGCAGCAGCAGACACCGCAGTACCTTTGGATTGGTTGCGCCGACAGCCGCGTGCCTGCCAACGAGATCCTGGACTTGCTGCCAGGAGATGTGTTCGTGCACCGCAACGTCGCCAACGTGGTGGTACACAGCGACCTCAACGCCTTGAGCGTGATGCAGTTCGCCATCGACCAGTTGCAGGTGCGGCATGTGATGGTGGTGGGCCATTACGGCTGCGGCGGCGTGGCAGCAGCGCTGCACAACCGGCGCATCGGCATTGCCGACAACTGGCTGCGCCATGTGCAGGATGTGCGCAACAAGCACCGCGCGCTGATCGAAGCCCAGCCCGACGACGAAGCGCGGCTGCAATTGCTGTGCGAGCTCAACGTGCTGGAGCAAAGCCTCAACGTCTGCGAAACCACGGTCGTGCAAGACGCCTGGGCGCGCGGCCAGTCGGTAGTGGTGCATGGCTGGGTCTACGGTTTGCACAATGGCCTGCTGCAGGATTTGCAGATGACGGTGCGCGACGCCAGCGAGGTGCAGCCCGCCTACGTCACCGCACTGGCGGCGATGCGCAGTCGCTACCCAGGCGCAGCGCAAAGCCAGGCGCATGACCCGACGCACGATCAAGCCGAAAACGCGCTGCCCTCCAGCCATGCCGCATAGAGCCCGGACGATGTTTCCCAGCGACCTTTCAGACCAGCGTGGCTTTGCCATCGCCCGGGTGCTGATTGAAGGCTTCGATCGCCACTACCGGCTGTTTCGCGAAACCACTGCACAGGCCAAGCGACGCTTCGAGCAGTCCGACTGGCATGGCCAGCAGCGCGCCCAGCGCGACCGCATCGAGTTCTACGACATGCGCGTCAATGAAGCGGTGCAGCGGCTCAACGACGAGCTGGATGCCTCCAAACTGCCCCAGGATGTGTGGCAGCAGGCCAAGCTGCACTACATCGGCCTGCTGACCAACCACCGCCAGCCCGAGCTGGCAGAAACCTTCTTCAACTCCGTCACCGTCAAGCTGCTGACGCGCAGCTACTACCGCAATGACTTCATCTTCGTGCGGCCCGCGGTCAGCACCGAGTACATCGAAAACGACGAGCCTGCTTCCCACCCCACCTACCGCGCCTACTATCCAGACAAAGACAACCTGCAACAGACCTGGGCACGCATCATTCACAACTTCCAGCTGCAAGTGGCGTTTGAAGACCTGCCGCGCGACGTCAACCATGTGGTGCAAGCGATGTTGTCCGAGATGGGCGGCTTCAGACCGCGCCCCAACTTCCAGATTCAGGTACTCAGCACCCTGTTCTATCGCAACAAGGGCGCCTACCTGGTGGGCAAGATCATCAACGGTTTCAGCGAAACGCCGCTTGCGCTGCCGATCATCCATGCGCCCAGCGGCAAGCTGGTCATCGATGCCGCGCTGTTCGGCGAGGACGAGTTGCTGCTGATCTTCAGTTACGCACGCGCCTACTTCATGGCCGACATCGAGATTCCCAGCGCCTACGTGAAGTTCTTGCGCGGCATGATGCCGCGCAAACCGCGTGCTGAGCTGTACAACAGCCTGGGTTTGCAAAAGCACGGCAAGAACATCTTCTACCGCGACCTGCTGGCGCATCAGCGCCACTCCAGCGACAAGTTCCGCATCGCGCCGGGCATCAAAGGCATGGTGATGCTGGTTTTTGACCTGCCTTCTTTCCCGTACGTTTTCAAGGTCATCAAAGATTTCTACCCGCCGCAAAAGGACACCACGCGCGAACAGATCAAGGCCAAGTACCTGCTGGTCAAGCAACACGACCGCGGCGGGCGCATGGCCGACACGCTGGAGTACAGCAACGTGGCATTCCCGATCCACCGCTTCGAGCCTTCGCTGATCGATGAACTGCGCCACTTCTGCCCCAGCCTGCTGGAAGAAGAGGCCGAGGGCGGACAGGATGGCGAGCCGGTGCTGGTGATCAAACACCTGTACATCGAGCGCCGCATGGTGCCGCTGAACATCCACCTGCAAGAGGCCTCGGCCGAGCAGGTGGCGCACGCGGTGGTGGAGTACGGCAACGCGATCAAGGATCTGGTGTCGGCCAACATCTTCCCGGGCGACATGCTGTGGAAGAACTTTGGCGTCACGCGCCACGGCAAGGTGGTGTTCTACGACTACGACGAGATCGAATACCTGACGGATTGCAACTTCCGCCGCGTGCCCGAGCCGCGCAACGAAGAAGAAGAGATGAGCGGCGAGATCTGGTACACGGTGGGCCCCAGGGACGTTTTCCCTGAAACCTTCGCGCCCTTCCTGCTGGGCAATGACGCCGTGCGCGAAGTGTTCATGGCGCACCATGCCGATCTTCTGGGCGCGGAGTTCTGGCAATCGCACAAAGACCGCATCCTGGCCGGCCATGTGCACGATGTCTTTCCGTATGAGCCCACCAAACGTTTCAGCGCCGGCCAGCGGCCTGTGTCATCGATCACCACTGCAGCAGCGGCAGCACCCCGCAGTACCCAGTCTGTGGCGGCCACGATGGCCGAGGATTGAGCTGCCGGCGCTGCGCCTTGAGCTGTCACCGGCCCACCCGCCAGGGCTGAGGTTTTTCCAATTACCTGGAACTGGAGCACCCCATGAACGACCCCAAGAACGACCCCATCGTCATCACATCCGCCGCCCGCACGCCCATCGGCGGCTTGCTGGGTGAGTTGTCGACCCTCGCCGCCTGGGAGCTGGGCGCTGTCGCCATCGAAGCCGCCGTGGCGCGCGCCGGCGTGCCCGGCGACAGCATCGACGAAGTGCTGATGGGCAACTGCCTGATGGCGGGCCAGGGCCAGGCCCCTGCCCGCCAGGCGATGCGCAAGGCCGGTTTGCCCGACAGTGCAGGCGCAGTGACCCTGAGCAAGATGTGCGGCAGCGGCATGCGCGCGCTGATGTTCGCCTACGACATGCTGGCCGCCGGCAGCGCCCAGGTGATGGTGGCAGGCGGCATGGAGAGCATGAGCAATGCGCCGCACCTGAGCATGCTGCGCCGAGGGGTGAAGTACGGCGCCACCACGCTGTTTGACCACATGGGAATGGACGGCCTGGAAGACGCCTATGAGCGCGGCAAGGCGATGGGTGTCTTTGCCGAACAGTGCGTCGACAAGTACGGCTTCAGCCGCCAGGCGCAAGACGAATTTGCCATTGCCTCCACCACACGCGCCAGACAAGCCAACGAAGACGGCAGTTTTGACTGGGAAATCGCGCCTGTGGCGGTGGCCGGCAAAGGCGCCACGCTGAGCATCAAGGCCGACGAGCAGCCGCTCAAAGCCAAGTTGGACAAGGTGCCCGGCCTCAAACCCGCATTCAAGAAGGACGGCACGATCACGGCGGCCAACGCTTCCAGCATCAGCGACGGTGCGGCGGCCTTGGTGCTGATGCGCGCCAGCACAGCCAAGCAAATGGGCTGCCAGCCACTGGCCCGCATCGTCAGCCACGCCGTGCACGCGCAAGAGCCGCAGTGGTTTGCCACCGCACCTGCAGGCGCCATCACCAAGGCCTTGCAGCGAGCCGGCTGGACAGCGCAGCAAGTGCAGTTGTGGGAGGTCAACGAAGCCTTTGCCGCCGTGACCATGGCTGCGATGCACGATTTCAAACTCTCGCACGAGATCGTCAACGTGCACGGTGGGGCCTGCGCCCTGGGCCACCCCATCGGCGCCAGCGGCGCCCGCATCGTGGTCACACTGCTGGGCGCCATGCGCAAACGCGGCTTGAAGCGCGGCATGGCGGCTTTGTGCATCGGCGGCGGCGAGGCCACCGCGATGGCACTGGAGATGCTGTGATCGACCTGGCCGCCTGAACCTGTCTGTCTGCATGAGGACACCCATGAGCTCTGTCTTGATCATCGGCGCATCGCGCGGCATCGGCCTTGAATTTGTGCGTCAGTACCGCGCCGACGACGCCACCGTGACGGGCACAGCGCGCAACGAAGAAGGTCTGGGCCGCATTCGCGCTTTGGGTGCGCGCGCACTGCCGCTGGATGTGGCCACTGCGGTGGGCAGCTCTGGCCCGGCCTGGCCGATCGATGGCGAGCGCTTTGACACCGTGGTGCTCAACGCCGGTGTCTTCGGGTCTCGCTCACAAGGTCTGCAAACCCCTTCACAAGAAGAGTTCGACCTGGTGATGCACACCAACGTGCTGGCCGCCATGCGCTTGCTGCCGCAGCTTGAATCGGCACTGGCCCCTGCCGCGCGCGTGGCCGTGCTGTCGTCGAAGATGGGATCGATTGCATTGCGCGCTGCCAACTCCGGCTGGCTGTACAGAGCCAGCAAGGCAGCGCTGAACTCTGTGCTCAAGGATGCCTCACTGGCCTGGGCCGGCAAAGCCATCTGCGTCGCTTTCCACCCCGGCTGGGTGCGCACCGACATGGGCGGCAGCAGCGCCGATCTGGATGTGCAGACCAGCGTGGGCGACATGCGGCGCACGTTGGCAGGCTTGCAGGCCAAGGACAACGGCAGTTTCTTCAACCACGACGGCACACTGTTGGCCTGGTAGAGCCGCTGCGCAAAAAGCCAAAAGCCGGCCGACACCAAAAATTGCCCGGCAGCCCTGGCCCAGGCATCCGATCCGCCCACCTGGACACCCCGATCATGCAACTCAACGAAGACCACCAGGCCGTGCAAGATGCGGTGCGCCACTACGTGCAGGCCGAGATCGCGCCGCACGCTGCAACCTGGGACAAGCTCAAGCAATTCCCCGTCGCCCAGCTCAAAGGTCTGGCGGCATTGGGCTGTTACGGCGTCGCGGTACCCACCGAGTGGGATGGCGCCGGCCTGGACTATCTGGCGCTGGCGTTGATCCTGGAAGAAATCGCGGCTGGCTGTGGCGCCACCAGCACGGTGGTCAGCGTCAACAACTGCCCCGTGTGCAGCATCCTGATGGCTTATGGCGATGCGGCGCAGAAAGAGAAGTTTCTGAAGCCGCTGGCGCGTGGCGACATGCTGGGCGCCTTCTGCCTGACCGAGCCGCACGTGGGCAGCGAAGCCGGCGGCTTGAAGACCACCGCCAACCGCGTGGGCGATCACTATGTGATCAACGGCGTCAAGCAGTTCATCACCAGCGGCAAGAACGGCGACCTGGCAATCGTGATGGCCGTCACCGACAAGGCTGCGGGCAAACGGGGCATCAGTGCATTTCTCGTGCCCACCACAACGCCCGGTTATGTGGTCGCCAGGGTCGAAGACAAACTGGGCCAGCATGCCAGCGATACGGCGCAGATCGTGTTCGAGGATTGCCGTGTGCCGGCCGAGTATCTGATCGGCGAAGAAGGCATGGGGCTGAAGATCGCGCTGTCAGGCCTTGAAGGCGGGCGCATCGGCATCGCCAGCCAGGCGGTCGGCATGGCGCGTGCAGCGTTTGACGCTGCCCTGGCCTACAGCAAGGACCGCAGCAGCTTCGGCCAGCCGATCTTTCAGCATCAGGCGGTACAGTTCAAGCTGGCCGACATGGCCACTCAGATCGAGGCAGCTCGGCAGTTGATCCACCACGCCGCCAGTCTGAAGGACGCCGGTCTGCCCTGCCTGAAAGAAGCCGCGATGGCCAAGCTCTTTGCCAGCGAGATGGCCGAGAAGGTGTGCTCAGACGCGATACAGGTGCACGGGGGCTATGGTTACCTCAGCGACTTCCCGGTTGAACGCATCTATCGCGACGTGCGGGTGTGCCAGATCTACGAAGGCACTTCAGAAGTACAGAAAATTCTGATCGGCCGCGCGCTGGCTTGAGGGTTCTTCAACTCGCGTTGAGGCGCTGACCCGCTGCCGCGCCAAGCCCAGGTGGTCGATCCAGATGTCGATCAGACATCGATCGGACATCGATCGGACGTCGATCAGATGCCAGGCGCGCGCCAGGCCAGCCCTTCGTCCGTCAGCACCACATCCAGCGGCACATCGTGCGGCTCCGCCTGCAACCAAGGCACATGGCCGTTGGCGTAGGCCAGGCCGACTGTCGTTGGCCGGGGTTGCAACAGCGCCAGCGTGCGGTCATAGAAGCCGCCCCCGTAGCCCAGTCGCACGCCCTGCGATCCGTAACCCACGCAGGGCACCAACAGCAGCGTCGGTTGCAATTCCGGCGTGCTTTTGGGCTTGGGAATGCCGTAGCCGTCTTCTTCCATCTCGCACCCCGGGTACCAGGTGCGAAAACTCAATTGTTTGCTCTGCTTGTCCATGACTGGCAGCCCGATGCGGCGTTTGTCATCGGCTTCAGTCCATTTGAACAAGGCCGGCAAGGTGTCGAACTCACCTTTGATCGGCCAGTAGGCACCCACCACTCGGTCACCACGTTCCATCAGCCAGACACGCAACACCTCTTGCAGATGCATGGCGCGCTGATGGCGGTCGACCAGCATCTGGCGTTCGACCTGCAATTGCCTGCGCAACATTTTTTTGTCCTGCGAGGTCTCGAAGGCGGGCGATTCCGGGATCGTTGACGACATGGCTGGCTGTCCCTGCGATACAAACGAATGGGCAAGGCCGAGTTGCATGGCATGGGCAGCACACGATGCAGCGCCAGACCCGCGTCCGTGCGCGCAGTACCGCGCAGACCCCTGTTGAAACTCCGGCTGAAAGCAGGCTATTGTCAGGCCATGGGTCAAGCCAACCAAACTTCAGCAAAAGCGCCCGCAAGAGCCTCAAAAGGAGCGCCCGCAAAAATGCCGGCCGCAACCCCGCCCTTCGTCGTGCATTGCCAGGAGTTGATGGCTGGCGCTTCCACAAGCGGCAGCCCGCCCACTGCCCGGCGCATGTTTGGCGGCTGGGGTTTGAGGCTGGACGGTTTGTTCGTGGCCTTGATCGCCTTCGAGCGTCTGTACCTGAAAGTGGATGACGACACCCGGCCGGCTTTTGCACAGGCAGGGTGTGAACCTTTTGTCTACGGAGGCAAAAGCAAGACCATCACGATGCGCTACTGGACCGTGCCTGAGCAGGCACTGGAGTCGGCCAATTTCATGCGCCCATGGGCCCGCCTGGCCTTGCAGGCCGCACTGGCCGCACAGGCCGCACAGGCGCAAAAACCTGAAGAATCAGGCAAGAAGACCCCAGTCGGCGCCAAACCATCCAAAGCCAGGCGCTTGCGTTAAATTCGGAGTCATGGTTTCTGCTGATTCTGGAATTTCAAGCCACCGCACTGCACCGCACAGGTCTGCAGCCAGTGCCCTGCTGGCAACGCTGTTGGTGATCTGCGCAGCCTGGCACCCAACAGCCCGGGCCCAATCAACAGGCGATGAGTGGGTGGTGCAGGCCCGTGAAGCGCTGCGCAAGAACGACCGCGCGGCTTTGTCGGCAGCAGCACAGCAACTCTCTGCGGCCCAGCACCCGCTGACCCAATGGGCCGAGTACTGGGATCTGAGCAGCCGTCTGGACCGTGCACAGCAGCCCGAGTTGACGGCCTTCTTCCAGCGCTGGCCCGACACCTATGTCGAAGACCGGCTGCGCAACGACTGGCTGCTCGAGTTGGGCAAACGCCGCGACTGGGCCAACTTTCGCATCGAGCAGCCGCGCTTTCGCATGGATGACGACCGGCAAGTGACCTGCTACACCCTGCTGATGCAACACCAGGACGGCAAGAACGTGCGAGAGCAGGCACTGGCCGCCTGGCATGCCCAGCGCGACCTCGACGACGCCTGCATGCTGCTGGCACGCACGCTGGCCGAAGCGCGCGTGATCAGCGCACAGGACATCTGGCAGGACGTCAGGCTGGCCACCGAGGCCAACCGCCAAAGCGCTGCGCGTGCCGCCGCTGCACTGATCAGCCCGGCGGCCGAGCGCGCTGTCGATGCGCTGTGGGATCAGCCCGCACGCCATCTGACGCAGCGTCAGCATCTTGATTCGGCCTACCACCACGAGCTCGATCTGCTGGCCTTGATGCGGACGGCCGCCTCCGACCCGGCTGTTGCAGCCGATCAATTGCTCAGTCGCTGGCAAGCCCGCTTACCGGCTCCGATCGCAGCCACTGCATGGGCCCACGTGGCGCGTCAGGCGGCGTTGAAGCGACAACCCGAGGCTGCAGACTACGCCCGCAACGCCTGGGCCCTGTGGGACAGCATGCGCAGCGGCAGCGCAGGCAGGCTTGCGCCGCCCTGGAGCGAAGACGTGCTGGCCTGGCATGTGCGCGCCGCCTTGCTCGAAGGCGGCGACAGGCCAGCCCGCTGGCAACTCGTGCTGCGCGCCACAGACGCAATGGATGAAGCCGCACGCCGCGACGGCCGCGAAAACACCTGGTTGTACTGGCAAGCGCGGGCCCAACTGGCGCTGGCCAGGCCCGGGGCTGCAGGCGACGCAGCGCGCGCCGCAGCGCAGCAAAGCTTGCGCGACCTGGCCTCGCCGCTGGGCTTCTATGGGCAGTTGGCCGCCTCCGATCTGGGCCTGAGCCTGTCGCTGCCCCCCGCCCCTCCCGCGCTGAGCGCCGAAGACCTGGCCGCGCCACGCCAGCACCCGGGCAAGACCCGTGCGCTGCGCAGTCTGGCGCTGGGTTTGCGCAGCGAAGGCGTGCGCGAGTGGAACTACAGCCTGCGTGGCTTGAACGACCGTCAGTTGCGGGCCGCATCCCACCTGGCTTGCCAGCGCGAAGTCTGGGACCGTTGCATCAACACCAGCGAACGAGCGCGCGAAGAGATCGACATCCAGCAGCGCTTTCCGACCCCCTTCAGAGCCGCCATCGAAAGCCGCGCCCGCGCTGAAGGGCTGGACCCGGCACTGGTGATCGGCCTGATCCGCCAGGAGTCTCGCTTCATGTCCGAGATCCGCTCGCACGTGGGTGCCTCGGGGCTGATGCAACTGATGCCGGCCACCGCGCGCTGGACCGCCAAACGCGCGGGTGTGGACTACACCAACAGCATGATCGCCGACCCCGAGATCAACCTGCAACTGGGCGCGGTCTACCTCAAGCATGTGCTGGACGAGTTCCAGGGCTCGATGGCGATGGCCACCGCAGCCTACAACGCCGGCCCCAACCGGCCGCGCCGCTGGCGTGAAGGCACGCCCATCGAAGCGGCGGCTTGGGCAGAAACGATCCCGTTCAACGAAACCCGTGACTACGTCAAAAAGGTGCTCTCCAACGCGGTGGTCTACAGCGCCTTGCTTAAGCAGCGTTTGCCGCCCGACCTGAAGGGCAAGCTCGGCGGGCCGATTGGCCCGCGTGAGGCCAACGCGCCGGCCTCCAACCGCGAAATTCCCTGATGTCTGGCTGTGTTGGCCACCCCTGAGAATCCACTTTGAAAATCAAGAACATCCTGATCCTGGGCGGCACCGGTTTTGTCGGTCGCTCGGTGTGCGAGCGGCTGGTGCGCCGCAGTGGTGGCAGCGGCGGCAGGTTGATCGTGCCCACCCGACGGCGCCTGAGCGGGCAAGATGTGCAGAGCCTGCCCACGCTGGAACTGGTGCAGGCCAATGTGCATGACGAGCGCGAGTTGAGCGGCTGGGTGGCGCAGGCCGATGCGGTCGTCAACCTGGTGGCCATCCTGCACGGCACGCCGGCCGAGTTCGAGCATGTGCATGTGCGGCTGCCGCAAAAGCTGGTGCAGGCCTGCACGGCTGCGGGCGGCAAGCGCCTGGTGCATGTCAGCGCGCTGGGCGTGGGGGCCCATGCACCGTCCAACTACTTGCGCAGCAAGACTGCCGGGGAAGCCGTGCTGCGGGCTGCGACGGACCTGCCCTGCACAGTCCTGCGGCCCTCGGTGATTTTTGGCGCTGAAGACCGCTTCCTGAATCTCTTTGCCAGCCTGCAGGCGGTGGCCCCGGTGCTGCCGCTGGCCGGCAGCGAAGCGCGCTTTCAGCCAGTGTGGGTCGAGGACGTGGCGCAGGCGGTGGTGGTTGCGCTGGACAGCCCGCAAAGCATCGGCCAGACCATCGAGTGCGCGGGCCCCAAGGTCTACACCTTGAGTGAGCTGGTGCGCCTGGCCGGCCGCTGGTCGGGCAACGAGCGGCCGCAGATCGCCTTGCCCCGGGCGCTGGGCCGCTTGCAGGCGCTGGCGATGGAGTTGCTGCCGGGTGAGCCTTTGATGTCCCGCGACAACCTCGATTCGATGGCCCAGCCCAACGTCGCCAGCGGCCAGTTCCCGGGCCTGACCACACTGGGAATCACGCCCACAGCGCTGGAAGCGATCGCCTCGGTTTACCTGGGCGACAACCAGGCACGCGCCAGATTCGACCGCTGGCGCCGATTTCGGCGCGGCTGAACCCGCCTGCTGCACCGATGTGGCTTGAGCCCAAGCCAGCCGACGCTGCATTCTTTGTCGTTGGCGGTGCCGGGCCTGACCACCTGCTGGGCCTGCCGGCGAGCGACCGCGACTGGGTGGCTGTAGGCACCACCCCCGAGGCGATGCAGGCCCTGGGCTACAAGGCCGTGGGCAAGGATTTCCCGGTGTTTCTGCACCCCGGCAGCGGCCAAGAGGTGGCGTTGGCGCGCACCGAGCGCAAGCAGGGGCGCGGCTACCGCGGCTTCACGGTGCACGCTGCGCCGCAGGTCACGCTCGAAGAAGACCTGATGCGGCGCGACCTGACGATCAACGCCATCGCCCAGGCCGAAGACGGCCGCCTGATCGACCCGTATGGTGGCGGGCGCGACATCGCTGCGCGCGTGCTGCGCCATGTCTCGCCGGCATTCGGCGAAGACCCGGTAAGGCTGCTGCGTGTAGCGCGTCTGGCGGCGCGCCTGGCGGATTTCAGCGTCGCCCCCGACACGCTGGCGCTGATGCGTCAGATGGTCGAGGAAGGCGAAGTCGACGCACTGGTGCCTGAGCGGGTCTGGCAAGAACTGGCGCGTGGGTTGATGACGCAAAAGCCCAGCCGCATGTTGGAAGTGCTGCGGGAATGCGGCGCTTTGCAGCGGCTGCTGCCTGAAGTAGAGCGCCTGTGGGGCGTGCCGCAACCGCCCGAGCACCACCCGGAAGTCGATACCGGCGTGCACCTGATGCTGGTGCTGGACCGCGCCGCAGCACTCGACGCACCCTTGCCGGTGCGCTGGGCCTGCCTGATGCATGACCTGGGAAAAGCCACGACGCCGGCCCATCTGCTGCCCAGGCACCATGGCCACGAAGCGCGCAGCGCCAGACTGGCCGCTGCAGTGGCAGAGCGCCTGCGGGTGCCCAACGACTGCCAGGCCGTGGCCGACGTGGTAGCGCGTGAACACGGCAACCTGCACGCCAGCCAGGCTCTGGGCGCTGCGGCCGTGATGCGGCTGCTGGAGCGTTGCGACGCCTTGCGCAGGCCGCAGCGTTTTGCCCAGGCCCTGCTGGCCTGCCAGTGCGATGCCCAAGGCAGAACCGGGCGCGAGCAGCGACCTTACGGCCCGGCCCTGCGCCTGCCGGGCCTGCTGCAAGCTGCGCTGGCCTTGTCCACGGCTGACATCGCAGCAACAGCCGCAGCGCGTGGCGCCCAGGGGCCTGCGGTGGGCGACGCGATCAGGCAGGCGCGGGTCGAGGCCATCGCAGCCGCTATCGCTTCAGGGCCCAGCAGGGATTATGCAGCGGCGGCCTGGGAGGCTGAGACGAAGCGGCAGATTTGAGCGGCTTTCAAGGTTTGACCTGGTCCCACTCCGGCAAGCCTCCCCTGAACCAGTAAACCTGCTTGAAGCCGGCGCCGATCGCCTCACGGCTGGCCTTGTAGCTCTTCCAGCATTCGGCGCCGTTGCACTGCATGATCACCGGCACGTTGCGGTCGAGCTTTTGCAAGCCCGAGAAATCATCCAGCTTGGCGTCGTAGACGACATCCTTCAGGCTCTTTTCGATGTACGGAACCCAGCGCGCGCCGGGAATGTGGCGCTGCTTGAATTCCTGCTCGTTGCGCGTGTCGACCAGCACCGCGCCCTGGGCGATCAGCTTCTTGACCGAGGCCGCGTCCACCACCGTGGCGCCTTTCAGGCTGGTGGGCGTGAAGGTGCCGAGCTCTGCCACACGCTGGTAGCCCGGCAGGCCGCTGCGCGCAGCCACGGGCTTCAGGCCCACGCTGGTGGCCGAACTGCCAAACCAGGCCGCCATCTTGTTGCGAACATCCTGCGGCAATTCTTTCTTGACCGCTACCGACAGACCCCCCGGCACCGGCCCTGAGGTGCCCAGCAGCCGCGCCACGCCGGGGTTGGCCCTGGACCATTCTTCCCAATCCTGGCGCCGGATCACCGTGGCTTCGGCCTGGTTCATCATGATGGCCACCAGGCCCGCCTGCGGGAATCGCGCGTATTGCACCTGGCGCAGATCGCGGAACGACAGGCCTTCAGCCGTCAGCAAACCCCGCGCCAGGTAGGTGTAGATCGAGTCCTGCTGCGGCAGGTAGATGCGGCCGCCACGCAACGCGGCGGCATTGGCCAGCTCGGCCTTGCCCACCAGCACATATTGGTCGTCGGGCTCGGTGTTGCCCAACAACTCGTAACCGTGCGACAACGCAGAAGCCACCACCTGCGCAGGTGCAATGAAGATGTCAAAACCGCCGCTGCGGGTGGCGCGCATCGCATCGGTCAAATCTTCGGACTGCGTGGCCTTGACGTCCAGCCCCACGGCGCGGCCGAGGTTGGTTTCGAGCCCGGTACGCGACACCATCAGGCCGTCGCGGCGGTCGGTGGGCTCCAGCACCAGCAGCGCGGTCACGCTGGCCTGCGCGGCTGAGGCGGCCAGCAACAGACCCAGGACAAGACCCGGGACCAGACCCGGGGCCAGAGCCAGGGCTTTGGCCATCAGAGCAGGTCCTTCTGGTGCTGGATGATGCGCGAACAGATGCCGTACTTGACGGCTTCTTCGGCGCTCATCCAGTAGTCGCGGTCCATGTCGGCCAGCACAGCTTCAAAGGTCCTGCCAGTCTGTCTGGCGGTCAAGCGTGCAATGCGTTCACGGGTCTTGATGATTTCCTTGGCCTGGATCGCGATGTCGGTGGCCTGTCCGCCGGCGCCGCCAGCCGGTTGGTGGATCATGAAACGTGTATTGGGCAAGCAGACGCGGCGATCCTTGGGCGGGGCCAAAAAGACATGGGCGCCGGCGCTGGCCACCCAACCCGTGCCCACCGTGGTCACCGGGGCGCGCACAAAACTGATCATGTCGTGGATCGCATCACTCGATTCCACATGGCCCCCGGGCGAAGAAATCAGCATCGTGATCGGCTCGTCAGATTCTTCCGCCAAGGCCAGCAGGCGCCTGCTGGTGGCCAGCGCCATCTTGTCGTCGATCTCGCCAAACACCAGCACAAAACGGGACTTGAAAGACAGTTGGTCTTCCAGGCGGTCGCTGCTTTCTGCTTTGGCCGGCTTGTCGGCGGCGGCCTGCGTTGCCGATGGCGTGGGGTTCAGGGCAGCAATTGCGATGGCAGTGACAGTAGAACGAGACATGAATGATCCTGAAGGTGGCTCAGACGCTGCCGGACAAAGAGCGCCCGAATGAAATTGAGAGCTGCCATTCTTGCATCTGCGCAGCCACTGTGCTTACATGGCAGGGCTTTGGGCCAGTGTGATCTCAACGCCCGGAGAAAGGATACGCCGGATCGTTGTACCCAGGCGTCGAAGGGTGACCCGGTGTGACGAGGCTGTCGACGAAGGTTTCGTCGTCGGCGGTGAGCGCGAGCTCAAGTGCGCCAAAGTAGTCCTGCCATTGCGCCAGCGTGCGCGGACCGGCAATCACGGCGCTGACCTTGGCGTTGGCCAACACCCAGGCCGTCGCAAAATTTGCCAGGCTGACACCCTTGGCGGCACAGTGCTCAGCCAGCGTCTGCGCGATGCGCAGCGATGCTTCGCGGAATTCGGTTTCCATGATGCGTTTGTCGTTGCGCGCTGCCCGTGTGCCTGCGGCCGGTGATTGCCCTGGCGTGTACTTGCCTGTCAGCACACCACGTGCAATCGGGCTGTAGGGCACCACGCCCAGGCCGTGGTGGGCGCAGGCCGGCAACAACTCGACCTCGGGCTGGCGATTCAGCAGGTTGTAATACGGCTGGCAAACCACCGGGCCTGGCATGTTCAGCGCACGTGCCATGTGGACCATTTCACTGATGCGCCAGCCACGAAAGTTGGACACGCCCCAGTAGCGGATCTTGCCGGCCCGCAGCAGCACATCCAGCGCACGCAGCGGCTCTTCCAGGTCCATGCCGTTGAAATCGCGGTGCATGTAATAGATGTCGATGTAGGTGGTGCCCAGCCGGTCCAGACTCGCGTCGCACTCGCGCAGCACCCACTGACGCGAATAGCCGCGCGCATTGGGCTGATCGGACATCGCGTTGCCCAGCTTGGTGGCGAGCACCCAGTCATGGCGCTGGCTGCGCAGCAACTCGCCGACCATCAACTCGGATTTCCCTTGGGCATAGACATCGGCGGTATCGATGAAATTCACGCCGTTGGCGTGTGCGTGGGCCACGATGTCTCTCGCTGCGGCCAACTCTGTCTGGTCGGCAAACATCATGCTGCCCAGGCACAGGGCAGAGACTTGCAGCGGGCTCTTGCCCAGATTGCGGTACTTCATCGGGGGCTCTTTCGCGACATGGCAACGTTGGCACCCATGCTACCTCTGAGGTGCAGGTTGCCATCTGCGCTCAACATACGATCAGATCAGGCGCCGGCCCTCGGCATGCACCTGCTGCACTTGCAGCGCAGTGTCGAGCGTCACCACATCGGCCCAGGCGCCTGGCACCAGGACGCCCCGGTCGCTCAGACCCAGATGCTGAGCAGCCAGAGTGGCAGTGCGGCTTGAAGCTTCGATCAACCCCAGCCCCAGGCCGACCAGGTTGCGCAGCGCCTGGTCCATCGTCAAGGTGCTGCCGGCCAGCGTGCCATCGGCCAGCCGCACCCCGCCCAGGCACTTGCTGACAGGCTGGCGGCCCAGCATGTAATCCCCATCGGGCATGCCAGCGGCCGCGGTGCTGTCGGTGACGCAATAGAGACCCGGAATGCAGCGCAAGGCGGCGCGGATCGCGCCAGGGTGCACGTGCAACAGATCGGGGATGATTTCTGCGCTTTGCGCGTGCGCCAGCGCAGCCCCTGCCATGCCGGGGGCGCGGTGGTGAAAAGCGCTCATCGCGTTGAACAGGTGCGTGAAGCCGCTGGCACCGGAGCGCAAAGCGGCCACGCCGTCTTCGTAGCTGCCGTTGCTGTGCCCGATCTGCACCACAAAGCCTGCGGCGCGCAATTGCACGATCAAGGCCAGGTGCCCCGGCAGCTCGGGTGCCATGGTGATCAACCTGATCGGCGCCAACTGGTGCAGCGATTCCACGTCTTGCAGCGTGGCGGTGCTGGCGAAGTCGGGTTGGGCGCCCAGCTTTTGCGGGTTGATGAAGGGGCCTTCCAGGTGCACGCCCAGGACCCTGGCGCCGTCCGGCTGCGGCTGCGCCAGCCAGGGCTTCAGATCGCGCAATGCGGTTTCGATCTCCTGCCGCGGCGCGGTCATCGTGGTGGCCAGCATCGAGGTGGTGCCATGCCGGGCATGCAGCCGGGCGATGTGCTGGACCGCCGCACCGCCAGCCATCACATCGTGCCCACCGCCGCCATGCACATGCAGATCGACAAACCCAGGCAAATGCAGCGGCAAACCAGACTGCAGCACGCTGTCTTGCGTCGCTGGCTCGCCCTCGATGCTGTGCACCCGGCCGTCGGTGTGCCGCAGTTTGCCGCGCACAAAACCTGCAGGGGTCAGGATTTGGCCGCTGAGCGTGTTCAATTCTGGCCCCGAGGCGGGGGCGGTGGCGCTGGCGGGGCAGACAAGGATGCTTCGTCCTCAGGTGACTCGGCCGAAGTGGGCGCCACCACACGAAACTGCTCGCTGGCCCAGGCGCCCAGGTCAGCGCGCCGGCAGCGTTCGCTGCAAAACGGCCGCCACACGTTGGCAGCGCTGTAGAGGCTGGGCCGCTTGCAGGTCGGGCAAGGCACCTGCAGCGGCGCCCTGGGTTGGGTGTCGGTCATCTGGGGGCCAGCAGCAAGTGGCCTGTCGGCACATCAAAAAGCAAGCTCAACACCATTCCTGGCCCGCCTTCATGTGCACAGTGCAAGCTCGAACGTGGTGTCGCTGCCGGCCGGCCGCAGTTTGCCATCGGCGTCAGGTCGCATGAAGCGCACGCCGACCATCAAGCGGTGCCCTGTGATCTCGGGCACCAGGCCGGTGTCGCCATCAAGGCGCACGCGCGCCAGTTGGTAGGTCTTGCCTGCCGGCAGGCTTTGCTGATAGCTGCCCACGGGCGCCATCATGCGCTGCAGGTTGCCGCTGGTGCGCAGCAGGCCGAGCAAAACTGTCAGTGCGTCTTCCAGCGGCCTGAGGGTGGCGATCCACTGCGACAAGTCGCTGCGCCTGCGATCAGCAGCCAACTGCTGCCAGCCAAAGTAGCCAGGCAGATCAAAGGCGCAGGTGCCGCCAGGAATGCTGATGCGGCTGCGGATGCCCATCAGCCAATCGTTGGCGGTCAGCGAATGGCCGGCTTTGCCCTGCAGCTGATTGAGGCCGTTGAAGGCCTGATCGATGCGCTCGGTCACCTCGGCCAGCGCCTGCTCCGAGATGCCGGGATGGCCCCTGAAAGAGTCCATTTGCTGGCGGTGCTTCTCCAGCTCCTTGAGCACGTCGCTCTTCAGGTCAGCCCTGGCCGCCACATCGATGATCTCGAACAGGGTGACGAGCGCAAAGTGGTGGTCCACCGGTTCTTCTCGCGCCAGCAATTGCTGCAAGCGCCCGAACAGATGCTCCAGGCGCAGCATCGTGCGAACGCTTTCATTGAAGGGATACTCGTAAAGGACCAAGGCGGCCTCGTGTGTCGCCACAGCGGACTGGGGTCTGGGGTCTGGGAGCGTGACAGCCCTCGAAACGAGAACTCTGAACAGCCACGTCGACTGCGGATTGTTCCACAGCAGACTCGCTGCAAACCGCTACAGCAGCCTCGCTGGAAAGCGCCACAGCAGCTTCGCTGCAGAGCGCCACAGCAGCTTCGCTGCAATGCGCTTCTGTTCTGGCGCTCAGCCTGTGGTCTGCGCGCTGCTGCCAAGCGGCGAACCGCACCACAGTCGGTGCAAATCCAGCACCTGTTGACGCAAGGCTTCCAGGCTCAGGCCATCGTTGTGGATCACGGCATCGGCCAGCGCCCTGCGCTCGGGGCGGCTGAGCTGTTGCGCCACCACACGCTGCGCCAGTTCTGGGGTCCAGCCAGGACGGCGGGCCACCCGTTCGACTTGTGTGCCGGTCTCGCAATCAACCACCAAGACGCGGTGCACCCAATGGCGCCAGTGGCTGGTGGCGCTGAGCAGCGGCACATCGATGACCACCGGCCGGCTGCCTGCAGCCTGGGCTTGCTGGCGTGCCAGTTGCCCGATCAGCGGGTGCAACACCGATTCGAGCTGTGCCTTGGCCGCAGGATCGCTGAACACGCGTTGCCGCATGTGGTCGCGGTCCAGCGCCCCTGCGGCGTCCAACACCTCGGCTCCGAAGACCTCCACCAAGGCAGGCATCGCTGCGCCGCCCGGGGCCGTGATCTGACGCGAGATGGCATCGGTATCGACCAACACTGCGCCAGCCTCGACCCAGAAGCGCGCGACCGTGCTTTTGCCACTGCCGATGCCGCCCGTCAGGCCCAGGCGCCAACCCGCGGCGGCTGGCGTTGCCCGGGCTTCAGGGGCTGCCGGGACGGTGGGGGCCAGGCTCACCAGCCGATCCAGCCCAGCACCGTGGGCACACCGGCCAGGATGACGACCAGGCCGCCCCCGGCCAAAAACGGGCCAAAAGGCACGAAGCGGCCTTCGCGCAAGGTGCCCATGGCCTTCATGCCGAGGCCCACCAACGCGCCGATCACCGAGGCCATCAGCACGATCGGCAGGATGGCCTGCCAGCCCAGCCAGGCTCCCAATGCAGCCAGCAGCTTGAAGTCACCAAAGCCCATGCCCTCTTTGCCGGTGGCGAGCTTGAAGAACCAATACACCGTCCACAAAGACAGGTAGCCCAACACCGCGCCCCACACCGACTGGCTCAGGCTCAAGCCAGGCAGCCAACCGAGCGCAGCGCACAGCAGGCCGGCCCACAACAGAGGCAAGGTCAGCGCATCGGGCAGCAAGGTGGTGTCCCAGTCGATCAGCGCCAGCGCCAGCAGCACGGCCGTGGCAGCGCACCACAACAGCACCACGGGCTGTGCACCCATGCGCCAGGCCAGTGTGGCAAACAGCGCCCCGGTGGCGAGCTCAACCAACGGGTAGCGTGCGCTGATGCGGGTGCTGCACGATGAGCAACGGCCCCTCAACCACAGCCAGCTGAGCACCGGCAGATTCTCGAACCAGCGGATCTGATGGCCACACTTGGGGCAGCGCGAACGCGGCAGCGCCAGGCCCAGCATGGGCAGCGCCTGCAGTCCCTTGTCGAGCTGCTCGGACAAACCCGCCGCAGCCTGCGCCTGCAGCTTGGGAAACAAGCGCGCAAAGGATTCGTTGTCAGCCAACTGCCCCGCCACATCGGCCCACCACTGGCGCTCGAGCATGAGCGGGAATCGGTGCACCACGACGTTCAGAAAACTGCCCAGCGCCAACCCCAGCAGGCCCAGCACCCAGGGCGACAGCAACCACTGCAGCGGCAGACCACCCAGCATGGTGGCCTCGGTCAAGCTGTTCACCTCAGACGACCGCGCCGAGCTTGAAGATCGGCAGGTACATCGAGACCACGATGCCACCAATCAAGGTGCCCAGGATGACGATGATGAAAGGCTCCATCAGGCTGGACAGGCCCTTGACCATCTCGTCGACTTCGTCTTCATAAAACTCCGCAGCCTTGCCCAGCATGTGGTCCAGCGAACCCGACTCTTCGCCGATCGAGGCCATCTGCAGCACCATCGTCGGAAACACGCCGGTGGTGGTCATCGCCGTGGTCAGCGCAGAGCCGGTCGAAACATCCTTCTGAATTTGCTCGGTGGCTTTTTGGTAAACCGCATTGCCCGAAGCACCGCCCACCGAGTCGAGCGCCTCGACCAGCGGCACACCGGCAGCAAACATCGTGGCCAGCGTGCGCGTCCAGCGCGCGATCGTGGATTTGAGGACCAAGTCGCCAAACACCGGTGCCCGCAGCAGCAGCCGGTCCATCGTCATCTGCATCTTCTCAGAGCGCTTCCAGCTCTCCAGAAAGAAGTACAAACCACCGCCGACGATGCCAAAGATCGCCCACCACCACGTCACGAAGAACTTGGACAACCAGATCACCGCCAGCGTAGGCGCCGGCAGTTCGCCGCCAAAAGACTTGAAGACCTCCTCGAAAGACGGGATCACGAAGATCATGATCACCGTCAGCACCACAAAAGCGACCACGATCACCGCAATCGGGTACATCAGGGCTGACTTGATCTTGCTCTTGATGGCCATCGTCTTTTCTTGGTAGATGGCCAGACGGTCGAGCAGTGCTTCCAGAATACCGCCGGCTTCACCAGCTTCCACCAGGTTGCAATACAGCGGATCGAAGTGCATCGGGTGCCTGCGGAACGCTGCCGACAAGCTGGTGCCGGTCTCCACATCCGAGCGGATGTCGGTCAAAAGTTTGGTCATGCGCGGGTTGGTGCTGCCGCGCGCGACGATGTCAAAAGCCTGCAGCAACGGCACCCCGGCCTTCATCATCGTGGCCAACTGCCGCGTGAAGATCGCAATGTCCTTTTGTTTGATGGCCCTGCCGCCGGAGGTGCGGCGTTTGCGCACTTTGGTGACGAGCACACCCTGGCGGCGCAGGCTGGCGTTGACCATGGCTTCGCCCCCGGCGCGCATCTCGCCACGCACCAGTTTGCCGTTCTTGTCCTTGCCTTCCCACTCGAAGACGATTTCTTTGGGGGACTTGCCAAGTGTTGCGGTGGCCATAAGCAGCAGCAATCCAGTCAGGGTTGGGGGTCAGGTCGGCAATGAGCCTGCGACACGATAACAAGGTCCTTCAGGCCGGCAGCTTGAAGCGCCGTGCGCTGATGGTTGAGCCCGACGCCAAAAACGGCAACAGCGGCAAAGCTTCACTCGTTCGTGACGAGAATCACTTCTTCCAATGTCGTCACTCCAGAGCGAACCTTGATCAGTCCGGACTGACGCAAATCACGCACACCCTCTTCTTGCGCCTGTTTGGCGATGTCCAGCGCACTGCCTTCGCTCAGGATGATGCGCTGAATGGCCTCGGTGATCGGCATCACCTGGTACAAACCGACTCGCCCTTTGTAACCGTTGTTGCAGGCCGAGCAGCCTACCGCGCGGTAGGGCTTCCAGTTGCCGTCCAGCTCTTCGGGTTTGAAGCCGGCCTTGAGCATCGACTCACGGGGATAGTCGGCCGGCTTCTTGCAGTTTTCGCACAGCTTGCGCGCCAGGCGCTGCGCCGTGATCAACAGCACGCTGGAGGCGATGTTGAAAGGCGCCACGCCCATGTTCAAGAGACGGGTCAGCGTGGAAGGCGCGTCGTTGGTGTGCAGCGTACTCATCACCAAGTGGCCAGTCTGCGCAGCCTTGATGGCGATATCGGCGGTATCCAGATCGCGGATCTCGCCCACCATGATGACGTCCGGGTCCTGGCGCAAGAACGATCTGAGCGCAACGGCGAAAGTCAGCCCAGCCCGATCATTGACGTTGACCTGGTTGATGCCGGGCAAGTTGATCTCGGCCGGGTCTTCGACGGTCGCGATATTGACG
>Ga0105044_10003710_pt1 | contig 20910 bp, 15 predicted proteins | sample MAT01_FD_78092 | JGI IMG/M metagenome (GOLD analysis project Ga0105044, IMG submission 78092) | Freshwater microbial communities from Lake Fryxell liftoff mats and glacier meltwater in Antarctica - MAT-01 | ecosystem: Environmental > Aquatic > Freshwater > Ice > Liftoff microbial mat | place...
CCAGCAAATAACCAATGAATTTGGGTGTTCGCCGAACGCGGCACTAGCTCGGAACGGTGTCAAAATAACTTTCCAATTTCAGGCCTGTTATTTTGGCGTTAGCCAACTATCTTTTGAGGCGAATAGTGGGGATTTAACGAAAAAGATAGGATGGATGGCGGCAAAAGAATGGCATCAAATTGGGAAGTTATTTTGACACCGTTCCTCGGGGAAAGGCGAAATAAATTTTGCCCTACCTCAAAAACTTTCCTTGAAAAACCCCTTCATTTCCTCGGTCGTCTCTTACGAAGATGCGAAGGGTGTGCTCCCCTTTTCCTACGCGCTCATCAAACTCGTAACTGAGGCGGTTGCGCTTTTTGTCATACTCGAATAAGACCCATTGCCCGTCAATGGTGCCGCGATATCTCAAATTGTCCGCAGTGCCTGCAACAGCAAAATTGTCAAGGATTCGGAATGCCATCGTGTTTTTACGGCGCATATCAGCAGCAAAGACTACCGGCGTAATTTTTGGTGCGACGGTGTCTGCCATGATGCAAAAGTCTCCAAAAGTTCGAATTCGGGTGCTGAGCCATTCACCCTGCCAGGTGCCGCCACAATTGTCTGGCTTGCCCGAGTTGCAATTGGCAATGACGGCTTTTGAGCGAAGTGCTGCGGGCAAACGAGTGGGCATTATTTTCAAATCGAAAGACTTGTGGACGGGGGTCCGCTCATCATGCAGGTGGTGCATGGACGAAAAAACATCGTTGCTTTTGTCATCATCGGCGACGTATTGCAACTGGATCGTTTCGTACAGCGCCCCCTTGGGCAATGTCATGGAAAAACCTTCCAGGTCAAGATGGTTTTCCCCATCGAAGGGAAACAAAAATTGATAGGGAGCGCTTAAAAAGGTTTCCGTGGCAGATTCATCGCGCAGTGCCCAGAAATTGAGTTTGCGCGTATTGCCCGTTGCATCGCTGATCTTTAGGGTTATTTTCGTAGGTTTGTCCATGCGGAGCGAGATGGCCCCCATCGTTTCAGTCCGGGTGTAATTGCCCGAAAAATCGCCGGGCAAAGTGAAGCACCTATGAAACCACGCGCCGTAGCGCTGACGGGTAGCATAGTCAATATGTGCATTGAGATAGCGCGAATCATCAAAATCAAACTCGTCGGCAGTCCATTTGAAAGCCAGTTGGTCGTCCGCAAAAAGCGCGACGGAATAAACCCCATTGTCATTGCGCCTTGTATTACTGCGGTCATAAGTTTTCACCCCAAAACCGACCCGTGCGCCACCAATGCGCACAGTATCACCTTCTAGCCCGATATTCCCTTTTTTGTCTTTTTGAAGCGAAAAAGCTTTGCTACCCAGCACCTCCCTGTGATCGTTTAAGAAGTAAACTTTCATGTCGCGTAGGTCGGGAGCGATATTGTCCAGCACAGGAATCCCACAGAGCAGTGGGTTTACGGCCTTTCCCGAAGGGCTTCTGATTTCAAAGTGGAGGTGTGGCCCGCCCGAACTTCCGGTATTGCCCAAATAGCCTATCTGTTGACCTTTTTTTACTTTGAAAAGCCCATCAGGCGGTTTCAACTCGACCTCAAAACGCTCTCGTTCGTACTGGCTGTTTTTTACAAACTGTTGGATATCAGAAGTAAACCGGTCTAAGTGTGCATAGAGCGTTTTATAGCCGTTCGGATGACTTACATAGAGGACGTTGCCGTAGCCATTGGCCTGTACTTTGATCGTTTCGATGTATCCATCGGCTGCTGCGAAGATGGCGTTGCCGGTCACTCCATCAATGTCGAGGCCCGCGTGATAGTGGTTGGGCCGAAGTTCACCGCAGGTACCCGTAAGATGTATGCCACCCGCAACGGGCGGCATGAAGTAATCGGTAGGGTGCGTTTCTTTTTCAAGCATTGGCAGTGCGGCAGCGGCCCTTTCAGGCTTGTCGAACGCCCATAAGGCGAAGCATGCAATGGAAGCGCCGAGCAATAAAGGGAAAAGAATTTTTTGCACGGTATAGTCCTTTTTTGCTGCAAGATAATAGGAAGTGATAAAGTGATGGAGTGATAATTTGATCTTGGCCGGAATAAAATCACTTTTTCACTTTTACCCGTTGTAGCCTTCCTGCCCGCCGAGACTTGTCGGGCGGGGGCGAAGATGGGCATCACTTTACATTCTCCTTGGGCCAACCCAAATATCGTGATGTCAAAATCGGCACAAAGAAAAATCCGGCAGTGATAACGCTTACGATAAGGTCTGCGATTTCACTTTCCATGGCGTCTGCCCATGCTTGGCCTTTGAAAAAGTGGCAAACAAAAGAAAAACTGAGTTTGAAGCCCAAAATTCCAATCACGGCAAAGGCACTGGTTTCCAGGAAGGGGAATCGCTCCAGAAGTTTCACAAACCATTGTGCCACAAAACGCATGGCAAGGATACCGATGAAAACGCCGGTACAAACAAGGTAGATATTGTCGGTGAACGCTACGGCTGCAAACACATTGTCGATCGAGAAGGCCAAGTCCACTGCTTCAACAGCGATAACCGTAGCCCAAAAAGACCCCACCAGACCGATGGTGAGCTTATAGTACCAAGTCTCCTTTTTATTCAGCATATCGTCGCTGGTTTGCGGCGTTGCTTTTTTTCGGAAATAGTCTATTGCGAGATAAATGAGATAAAGTCCGCCCAGTGGCTTCAACCACCAAATTTTGATGAGCCAAGAAGCGAAAATGAGGCATATCCCCCTAAAAACATAGGCGCCGATGATCCCGTAACGCAGGGCGAGTTTGCGTTTTTCGGGTGGCAGGTCGAGCACCATGGTGGCGATGACCGCCGCGTTATCCACCGAAAGCAAACTTTCGATGAGTATCAAATTGAGTATGATAATGAGCGAGTTCTCCCAGTCGCTACCAAATACTTGCTGCAAAAATTCCGTCATTGGACTATTCTATCGTTGGAAAAGGGCAAAGAAAACGCCGGGGGGCGCGTAAGGTTTAGGTAAAGTGTTTAGAAAGGATAAATGAAGGGGTTGGGCTTATCAACCGAGGTTTTTAAAAGACAAAACAACCGCGCTTTTAACGCTCGGGTGCAAAGATCGGGAACTTTTTGAAAATCAAAAATCTCGCCAAAATTGAAGTGCGTTGACTCTTCCTTGTGCGTCGCAGTGGTCACTTCACGGCTTCTTGCAACAAGGCGTCTGAATCTTGCACGAGACTTTCGAGTTCGCGAAAGAGTTCTTCTTTGCGCCGGATTTGGTCTGCAGCTTTGGCGACTGCGTTGGCGTCCTTTTTTTTGCTTTTGGGTGCGGCGGCGGCTTGTTGGTCGCTTGCTTCTATTTCGTTGAGTTCTTGTTCGAGTTCGGTTTTCCGATCTTCGAGTTCGCCAAGGCGTTTGATCACTTTTTCGTCTACATGGCGTGCCTGTGTACGGATGGCTTTGTAAACACCGCCCAGCTTATCGAGCGCCGCATCGTATTTGCCTGCGTCGAACTTGTCTTTTTCAGACCTAACCAGTTGACCCACAGAGCTTACCACACCGCGTATCTGACCAAATACCTTGCGTGAGTTTTCTTGTTCTTGGTTGGTGCCCAAAAAATAATTGTATACCAAAATACCTGCGATCAACAGGGCGGCAATTTTTAGAAGGAAGCGGATCATAAGTGGTGAGTGGTGAGTGTGTGCAAAAGTAGCCTTTTTCATGTTCAAGTGGCTAATAGTCGTGCTTTTTCGAGCAGCCAGTTTTTCTCGGCAAGGAAGATTTAGCACACAAAAAAGCCTTTCAGGTGCGAATCCTGAAAGGCTTTTTATGATTTTTACAGAAATCCCAGATTACCAGAACTTGAATCGGTTGTCTTGGACCTTGTATTGCGCTTCGAGCGATTTTATCAGGTTAGTACGCATACCACCTACCGCTTGCGAAGACATTTGACGACGGAACATGGTGATGTCGGCAGGTATCGGAGGCTGGGTCTTGTCCGTGAGCGGCTTTAGAACAACTACACCCATGGAGCCAACGATCGGTTTGCTTACGGTGCCTGTTTCCAGGCTGAAAAGTGTTCCAGTTACACGAGGTTCACCCGTTGTTTGGAGAAAGTTGCCACTCTTCAAGGTGTCCACTCGTGCATTCCATTGGGCTGCGATGGCTGCCAGATCGGTGAGATTCTGGGTCTTGCTTATAATAACCTGTGCCTTTTTTAGATTTTTAACCTTAGCATCGGCTTGCGGCAAACTTTTGAGCGTAGCAATGGTAGACGTGCCTTGAGGAACAATGTTTTTCATGGCTGCCACCACATACTTGCTATCAAAGTACCCTCCCTTGGGATCGCCAAAAGCAAAAACTTCTTTGCTGACGCTGCCTAACTTGGTATTTTCTTCAAAAGCCCAACGAATGACTTCGCGAGCATCTTCGCCAACACCCAACACAGCACCCAGATTGAAGTCATTGATTTTAAGCGCCTGCGTGTTTTGTACCTTGAGATTCTGCTGTCCAGCGATTGTCTCCAAATCCGTGGCCGTTTTGGCTTGCTGTATCAGTGCCACCGCCTTGTCTTTCATAGCCTGCTGGGTGTTTTTGCTCGGCTCTATCCGGCGGCCCAAAACGGCAACTTTAGCAGAAGACTCATTGGTGATAAATTTCTTACCGGTGACTTCGACAATGTGCCAGCCAAACTGGGTGGCTACCTTGTAAATTTTGCCTTGTTCGGCTTCCAAGAAACAAAGATTGTTAAACTCTTGCACCATCATACCATTTGCAAACCAGCCCAAGTCTCCGCCCAACTGGCCAGAACCGGCATCTTGGCTCAATCGCATAGCAAGCGAGTCAAAACGTTGTTTGCCTGATCTGATGACTGCGATCAAACTATCGGCCCTTGATTCGTTTTCAGGAGAGGCCTCCCGAAGCAGAATATGGCGCGCTTTCACGGAGTCGGGCAGTACTTTGCGGTCAATGATTTTGATGATGCTAAAGGCACCCTCGTCGAGCACAGGGCCTACGATACTTCCAATGGGGCGGCTCATGACCGAGTCGGCATAAGCGGCAGGAAATTTATCCTTGGGAATGTACATGCCCAAGAAGCTCCCCCCGTTGGCCACCACATGAGTGGAGTCGTTTTTGGCGTTTCGAAGCCCTTCTATAAGTTTAGCGACCGCTTCGCGCGTATTGGCCGTGTCTGCCGCAGTCGGCACCACATCAAACGCAACGAAAGAAAGCGCTCTGATTTCGTCCGCTTGGTCATAAACCTTCGGGTTGTTTTTCAGAAATGCTTTGTAATCGCTGTCATCCACGGGCGCTTCCTCATCTTTCACTTTGTCATAAGGAATACGAACGGCTAAAAAATCACGGCGCTCGTTGTTCTCTTTGAACACCATTTCGGCCTGCCATTTCGGCGTAAACATACCTTTGCTGACGGCGGTGACGAGCTTTTCCTGAAGGCGGGTCTTGATGATCTCCTTCTCTTGAACAGCCCAGTAAGCACGCGCTCTAGGTTCTGTGAATTGACCTTGCTCAATAGCATTCTTGATGCTGGCGAGTTTGGCACGGTCTGGCTGGCCAGCGTCGTTTTTAAAACGCTCTGCAACGATCGGGCTGATGTTGAGGCCAAACTGAAGATCTAGCAATTCCTCTTTGCCTACCCCAAGGCCAAGCGGTTCAATAGCTTGTTCGACGACAGCCTTTTCAACGAAATAAGTCCATGTCTGGCTGCGGATTTGATAGGAGTTGCCCTGCTGTTGTTCAGAATATACGAGTTTTTCGTATGTTTCAAATTCACTGCGCTTGATTTCTGCCTCGCCTACCCTGCCGAGCGAGTTGATATCGCCAGCAGAATAGCGCTGGCTGTTAGACATTACGTCCATCAAAATGAAGCCGCCCAAGGCCAAAGCCATTAATACGATGAGTATCCACCCACGTTTTCGAATAGTCCCGATTAAAGCCATTTACTTTAATTGTTTGAAAATCAAAAATTTATGTCAAAAATGAATTGGTTTTTCAAAAGTGGACGCAAAGGTAAAAAGTTCAGGCGCGAAAAAGGAAAAATTGTTTGCCTGATTTAAAAGCAGTGGTCCAGTGATAAGGAACGGTGAACGGGAATTAAAAGCGGCGCCGCATCCCGCTGCGCTTTGCGAGTAACTCGATGAGCGTTATCACTGCGCTTCCGAGGGTGAAAAGCCCTAGGGTGACCCCAATAATTAACATGATTAAAATTGATTAAAGGATGAAGTACAAAGGTGTGCCTGCAGGCTAAAAAGCCTGATTTGCAAGGGATTAGCCAAGAATGATGCCAAAAACGTTTATTAGGCGACATGCTATCGCTCGTCGTCACCTTCCTCCTTCGAATAACGCAGAAATGCCCCTCTCCTCGGTGCGGGCATTTCTGCGTTTTCGCCCTTGATTATTTTCCACAGTACTTCGTTGAATTCAAGGTCAGGCACGCGGTCTTGGCCTGAGAGGTCAAACGCATCAGAGCGGCGTTGCAGATCATTGTCCACTGCGGCGTTTCTATCGTCGAGGTTAACTTCGGGAATAAGTGCCTTGTAGGGTCTTAGATCAGCGTTTTTAGTAAAACACCGCCACATGGGCGTGGCTGCCGCATCATGCTGGCTCATGGGTGGCATTCCGAGTATGAGTTCCATGGTTCGCAACATTGAATTGGTGGAATACAGCGTGTGATCTACAAAATTGCGTTTGGTATAGGGGCTGACGACGTATGCAATAGAGCGGTGAGCGTCTACATGGTCGGCGCCATTTTGAGCATCGTCTTCGAGCACAAAAACCGCCGATTCCTTCCAAACCGGGCTTTTAGAAAGGTGCTCGATAAACAACCCAAATGCCAGGTCATTGTCGGCCACTTGGGCGAATGGGGTGTGGGAGCCTTTTCGCAAACCTTCTGTGTGATCATTGATGAGCCGAAGCGTACTGAGACGGGGTAAAGCATTGACTGTCACCAGAGAATCAAATTCCCGTTTCCATTGCGATACCCGGGTCGTGTCTTTAACGGAGGTGTCCCAGGAAGTAAAATAAGGGCAATAATGGCCTTCAAGCGAGGGAATGTTGGCCTTGAAATCGTCGGCAAATTCGCCGTAGGTGCGATATGAAATCCCTGCCCGCTTGCAATGGTCCCAAATAAAGCCGCCCTTAGGCCAGGTAATTGGGTTTTGGCCTTCATATACATAATCGCCGCCGCGGTCACCATAACTGGTTACCCAGGTTTTTTCAGTAAAATCATTGGCATAAGCTGCCGTGCTCCAGTTGTGACCATCTGCACTGACTTCGGCACTTACATAGAAATTGTCGAGCAAAACAAAATCCCGGGCAAGCGCGTGGTGGTTGGGGGTGATTTTTTCCGGGAAAAGGCAAAGCGATGTATCCCCGTTGCCTTCAGGCATATCGCCGAGCACCTGATCGTAGGTTCGGTTTTCTTTGATGATGTAAAAAACGTACTTGATGGGTGATGGACTACCCACAAGTTGTGGAATTGGATTGCCAGGCTCGCCTTCCGCCAATTTTTCGCGTTCCTTGGTGTAAGGTGAATTCCGATAAACCTTCCGAGTATGGTGCTGCATCATAACCTGGCCAGGCGCCATGATCATACTCAGGGTTCCTTTCATGAGTCCGCCAATATATTGGTCTTCCTCAGGGCCTTTTTGATAATCTACCTTATTTTTCTTGCCTATTGGGTTGGGCCCGTTCGGGTTGGGGAAAGAAGAGAAGCCTTTTCCGTTGGCAACAAAAATCAGCTTGCCAATGGTGCGGACACAAGTCGGATACCAACCTGTTGGGATGAAGCCCAGCGAATGACTTTGCTGCGGAACCTCCACATCAAACACCGCGAGACAATTGTTGTCGGCATTGGCTACATAAAGCGTTTTTTCGTCGGGTGAAAGTGCCACGCTGTTGGACGTAGAGCCTGTAGGCGCATCGGGAAAGAGGGTGGCTACGAGGGTTTCCACTACTTTGTTCTGAACCAAATCCACTACACTTACCGAGTTGTCGTCGGCGCAAGCAACGTAGGCCAGTGTTCCTTTTTTGTTGATAATCAGATCGTTGGGGTTGTCTCCTACGGATATTCTGGCTTTGATTTTGTGGGTTTCTGTATTCCAAACCACGAGTTCATTGCCTCCCCAGTGCGTAATGTACAGTAGTTTTCGATCTGGAGAAAGTGTGCAGGTGTAGAGTTCTTTGCCAATGGAATCGCGGTGGAGTACTGCTTTGGTTCGCGTGTCCAGGACATAAACACTATGGTTTTCTTTGGTGACGACGTAGAGCAAGCCACGTTGGTCGTCTACACACAATCCACCCGGCGAGATTCGTGCGGGCCAAGGTTTGCCTAAACTTAGCGTATCACGAAGTATAAGTTTTTCATTATCAATGGAGTACCGTAAGATAGCGTTGCTGTTTCCACCTGAAACGTAGAGTGTTTTAGAATCATCGCTAAATGCCACACCTAGCCATGCAATCGGGACTTCAAAGGAGTGAAGCACCTTTCCTTTTTTTGCGTGGATGAGTTGCAGGGAGTTTTTGCTTTGGCCATTGTTGGTAACCGCAAGGTATTTCTTGTTGGGCGAAACGGCTATGTTCAAGGGCAAATCACCCAGCGGCAGCGAGGTTCCGGCAGGCGTCAGCGACCAACCTGTGGGCAGGAGCATGGACTGTGCCTGATCGGGTTGTTTGCCAGGTTTTTGGGCAAAAAGCGCGACACAGAAAATGAGGAAAAAGAGGATGACGAGGAAGGTACGCATATCGTTGAGATAATTTGTTGAATATGAATCCTGCAAGGTTTTTTAAAACCTTGTAGGATTGCGCAGGAACCCAAATGTAATTCTGCAACAAAGTTTTGTTGCAGAATTTGTCAAACCAACCCATTCCGCTCCAACCAATCCGGCAAAGCACGAACAGAATCGAGCAATCCATCGTTATCCAAAACCTCCAATTCCGCTCGACTGTGCGTACCGTTCACCACTGCGAGCGAGGCGGCGCAACCTGCCTTTCGGCCTTCTGCCAGATCCACGGGCGTATCCCCGATTTTAACTACTTGCTTAGGATCTGTAATGCCGAATACGGCCATTGCTTTTTGAATCATGTACGGTTCAGGGCGACCCAAGGGCACTTCATCACTGGCAATGGAGAAATCAATAATGGTTCCTACGCCTCCAACATACTGTGAATTCAGCCCTGCCAGCCAACCCAACTTATTGAGGATGATGTTGGTGACCATGCGATAGAATCCAGTGTTGAGCGCCACTTTTATGTCCCGTTGGCGCAGCCATTTAAATACCTCCAGCGCACCGTCTGTGGGGGCTACTGGATTACTTCGATAGTAGCTTTCCAATATTTTGCGGAAGCTGAGAAAACTCTGGTGGGCCTGTGCTTCAATGATTTGTTGCTGGATTTCCTCACCGAGTGCTTCACGCCAAAGTGTTTGAAACACTTCGAGCTTTGAAACACCCATGAGCGCATTGAGGCGTTTATCCTCGACCACTAAGCCTTCCTGTTTACATGCTTCTGCAAAACAATAAAGGACTTCGTCGTTGTCGCGAACGGTGGTGCCAGCCATGTCGAACATGACGAGTCGAATCGGTGTATTTTTTGACATTTTGCCTTGATTTTCAGGCAAAAGTAGCGGAGCAAAAATTAAGAGGGGGTTAAGTTTAGGTGTTGTTTGTGGCAGGAAGGGGCAGTGTTTTTTCCATTTTAAAATTCAATAAATCAACGCCCTGAAGACTCTTTCGATTTTCTGACTGAACTACAAAACCTTTTTTTTCAAAAAAGCCACGCGCAGTGATACTTGCTTCGGTTGTTATGACTGAAACCCCGCCTTTTCTGGCCACTCGTTCCAATTGTTTAAGCAAAGTAGTGGCAATACCGCGCCCTTGAAAATCTTTGTGGACAAATAGAAAGTCCACCACTCCATCCTTCGAAAGACTGGCAAAGCCAACCATAACTTTCTGAGATTCAACGATAAAACAATGCTGGGCATCCAGTCTTGCCCAAGATTCCCGATTGGGTTCATGGGGCGCCCAAACATCCAATTGTTCGGATGTGTAGTCGCGGGCATTCACCGTGTGGACGGTGTCGAAGAAAAGTTGCTGCAAAAATCGCTTATCGGCAGCTCGGTAGGGTCTTAGAAACATCGGCTTTACATACTGGTTACGTCGCCACAAAGGAAAAGCACAGCGGGTTAAGCGAGGGTTAAGTAATGGTTGTGTTTGTGTGCGAAGGCGATTCAGAGATTCCTTCGGGCCTATCATTGCGCCGTTTTTTAAGTCGAACGGCCATTCCATGTTCCAATCAGCGTCTTTCACTCGTCGTATGGCCTCCGCTTCTCCGGCGGTCTTTATTGTGGTGGCCGGGCTGTTTTCCTTTGTGGCGTATTGCTGTATTTATGCTTTCAGAAAGCCATTCACGGCAGGGACGTACGCCGACCTGGAACTCTGGGGCATACAGTTCAAAATCGTACTGGTGACAGCGCAGGTCGCAGGTTATGCTTTGTCCAAATTTATTGGTATTCGGATCATTTCTGGCATGACACCTCAGCGACGGACTACCTACTTGTTTGGGCTTGTTGGGGTCGCTGGATTGTCGTTGTTGGGTTTTGCGGTCACCCCGTTTCCCTGGAATGCTGTCTGGATGTTTGTCAACGGAATTCCGCTTGGGATGGCATGGGGTTTGATTTTCAGTTATTTGGAAGGGCGAAGGGTTACGGAAGCCCTGGCTGCGATCCTCTGTGTAAATTTCATTATTTCATCCGGTTTTGTAAAAACGACGGGCAAGTGGTTGCTGGTTTCGCATGGTGTAAGCGAGTTGTGGATGCCTTTTGTGGTGGCCCTGATGTTTCTTCCGGCACTTTTGATCTGTATCTGGGTTTTAGAGCATTTGCCTCCCCCCTCTGAAGCAGATAAGGCACAACGCGCGCCACGCAACCGCATGACTTCGGCGGAATGCAAAGCCTTGTTTATGCGCTACGCGCCCGGATTGGTTTTGTTGGTGGCTACCTACCTGGTGTTGACCATCGTGCGTGACTTGCGAGACAATTTTGCCGTAGAAATTTGGGACGAACTTGGCTTCAAAGGCCAGGCTTCCATTTTGACTACCGCTGAAATCCCGGTTGCTATCTGCTCGCTGCTGGCGGTCGGTGCGATGATGTTTGTGAAAGACAATTTTCGGGCACTGTGGCTCAACCATGCCCTGGCAGTGCTCGGTGCATTGCTTTTGTTCGGTGGCACCTTTCTTTTTCAGTCAGGCTTGATTTCTCCCATCATTTGGATGATTTCATCCGGCTTTGGCCTGTTTTTGCCCTATATTTTGTTTAATGGCGTGTTGTTCGACCGACTTATGGCAAGTTTCCGCGAGCGGGGCAATGTGGGGTTCCTGATGTATCTAGCAGATTCAATCGGCTATCTGGGGAGCGTCGTGGTGTTGCTCTGGCGAAATTTTGGCGCAGGCGAGATGAGCTGGCTCAACTTCTATATTAAGTTATGCTACCTAGGGGCAGCATTGTGTGTCGGATTGATGTTGTTGTCCTGGTACTATTTTTTCAAAAAACGTAGGCAATCACAATCGCTTATACTTAGCCACTAATTGCACTAATTCACACTAATCCGAACGAAAAAGGTCTATGATTAGTGAAAATCAGTGCAATTAGTAGCTGTAAAAAATAACTTTAAATGGACAACAAATTTGACGTCGCTGTCATCGGCGCAGGCATCGTGGGCCTCGCAACCGCTTACGCAGCCGCTTGTAAGGGTTTGAAAACCATTGTTTTTGAACGAAACCCAAGGGCAATCGGTGCCTCGGTGCGCAATTTTGGACTCGTGTGGCCCATAGGCCAACCAGCGGGCCCCTTCTTCGACCGGGCGATGCACAGCCGCGAAATTTGGCTCGACATAGCCTCGAAAAGCGGTGTTCAGGTAAAACAAAACGGCTCGCTCCAACTGGCGTATCATGACGACGAAGTGGCGGTGTTGCACGATTTTTTAAAAAACGCTGAAAGCGCGGGCTATCAGGTCAAACTGCTGACGCCCAACGAAGTCGCCGCGCACAGTCCTGCCGTAAAAACGGATGGACTCAAGGCCGGGCTTTGGAGCAGCACCGAATGCACCGTTTCGCCCCGACAGGCCATTCCGCAATTGGCGGAGTACCTGGAAAAAGACCTGGGCGTAACGTTCCGTTTTGGCTCGGCTATTACCCATGTTGATTCGGGTATAGTTTCTGATTTTTATGATATTTGGAAGGCAGAGCGGATTTTTGTGTGTTCAGGTGCTGATTTTGAAACCTTGTATCCACGCATTTTTCGCGAAAGCGGTATCACGAAATGCAAATTGCAAATGCTCCGCACAAGTGCCCAACCCAATGACTGGCAACTGGGGCCTTCGCTCTGTGCAGGACTCACTTTGCTGCACTACGCCTCCTTTGCACATTTACTAAGCCTGGAGCCTGTCCGAGATCGCTATCAGCAGGAGAATCCAGACTTTGGCCGCTATGGCGTACATGTATTGGTATCTCAAAATCACAGCGGAGAAATTATCCTCGGCGACAGCCACGAATATGGCTGGGACGTTTCGCCCTTTGACAGAGAGGAGATCAACCGATTGATTTTGAATTATCTACAAACATTTGCGCATTTCCCAAATACCGAAATTGCGGAAACCTGGCATGGCGTTTACCCGAAATTGCCCGGCAAAACGGACTTCGTGCGGGAGGTTGAAAAGGGTGTTTGGATCGTGAATGGACTGAGCGGCGCAGGGATGACGATGAGTTTTGGACTGGCATCGGATTTGGTATGATGTATGTTTTCAAGGCAATAAGATAAACCAATATGGTTTTGTCGTGTTCTGGGAAGTTCAAACACGCTTCATCATGCTCTTAAAAATTGCACTTCCTCTGCTCATCTTCGCTTTAGTTGCGCTTATCTCCTCCTGCTTCGATGCTACCAAAGTTGCCGCTCGTCCGGCTGAAGTGTCCATCACTAAAAACATGTCTACTTCATTTTTTCAATTTACAGTCAATTCCCTGGATGGGAAACCAGTCTCTCTGGAACAATTTCGCGGCAAAAAAATTGTCGTCTTAAATGTGGCTTCCAAATGTGGCTTCACCCCGCAATATGCCGATTGGGAGAAGTATTACACTGGAAACAAGGATAATGTAGTCGTCCTTGGCTTCCCTTCCAATGATTTCATGAGTCAGGAACCTGGCTCGGCGGAAGACATCGCAGCGTTCTGCCAGAAAAACTACGGGGTCACTTTCCCGATGTTCGAGAAAGTTGTGGTGAAAGGCGACGGTATTGCACCCTTGTATCGCTGGCTGACCGACCCGGCTCAAAATGGCTGGAACAATCAGGAACCGAGCTGGAATTTTTGCAAATACCTCATCAACGAAAAGGGCGAACTCACGCATTTTTTCGCGTCCAAGGTCAAGCCAGACAGCCCGGAGTTTTTGAGTGCGTTGGAAGGGAAATGAAAAATAGAAGACACTGATTAAACACGTAGGGGATAATTAAACACATAAGGGATAAGGGGATAATTATCCCCTATGTGTTTAAAAACATCCTCAATTCTTACCTTGTTTTTCTTTGATAAAATCTTCAACATTATCCAACTGCGGCGATTCCAGCATGGACTTCCAGTCGAATTTTTCATCAAAGGGTGTAAGCAATTTCTGTGGGTCGAGCACACGCGGGTCGGCTGGCAAGGCTCGGTAGGGCGTGTAATCAGGCTGGGTGCTGAAAAAATCGCTCAAGTCGGTTGCTCCAGCGTCATATTGGTTCAGGTAAGGCATTCCGAGGATGTTCCAAAACGTTTTAAAAATGCTCCCGAAACTCGTGTGCGTATGGCTGACGTGGTTCTTTTTCGCATAAGGAGAAATGACCATTAATACGCTGCGGTGAGCATCCACATGGTCCTGGCCGTCCTGCGCGTCATCTTCGGTGACAACGATGGCCATATCTTTCCAGTAAGGTGTTTTTGAAAGGAACTCCACAATACGGCCCAATGCCAGGTCATTGTCAGCCATATAACTTTCGCGGAACGGGTAGCCCGCCTGGGGCCTTTCTCCGGCGCCGTGGTCGTTGGGCAATAAAATAGTGAGCACCTGAGGCATTTTTTGCTTTCCGTCGAGCCATTTTTCCTTGAATTCATCCATAAACATTTCAGCGCGGAACTGATCCGGAATGGCCATATTGTAGGTAGGGTATCGCTTGGAAGTGTTGGCAAATAGAGGCGCAGGCACAGGATAATTGATCAATACTTTTTGACCATAGTATTTCATGGTGGAGTCAGAAAAATTGGAGGCCATTTCAGTACCGAAGCCCCAGTTATAGAACGAAGTACCATTGCGCTCCAGATGCTCCCACATAGAGCCTGCTTCGTTGTAATCCTCTGGAAATATGGCCCCAGCAGATCCAGTCCAACCCCATTTTCCGCGCTCTTTACTTTGGGGTTTCACATTGCGGGTGCCGCCATAACCTGCGGGAACGTTGGTTTCTACCCATTGATTGGGATAAGTATTTACCAGCCAGCGGTGCCCGTCGGCACTGTGGTCAGAATCCACATAAAAATTGTCAGAAACGCCGAATTGCTGCGCCAAAGCGAGGTGGTTGGGCATCACGGTGGCCTTCTCTACCGAGGCTGTCTTGTTTTTGTTCGAGAAGGATCGCTCATAGCCATAACGCGCAATGTCGGGATCGCCATTGCCTTTTTTTAGCTGGCCAAACACCTCGTCGTAGGTGCGGTTTTCTTTGGAAATGAATACAATGTGCTTGATGGGGCTTTTTTTCTCGCCGGGAAACTGTGGGATGGGGTTATTAGTAGGGGCTTGGCCTGGAGCCAGCCCGTCATCAACGACGCGAAAATTATAGTCCAATACCTGCTGCGTCCATTTCGGCAAATCCGTATCTGCCGGGATATCCAGCATGGTCACGGAGCCGTGCATCAAATGTCCGACATAACTGCCTTCGGGGCCTTCTTTGAAAGTATAACCGCCGTTTGGGCCACTTCCGTAACCTTTTGCATTGGCCACGATGAGTTTTTTGCCATCAGGAGAAACAGCCACTTTGGACGGGAACCAGCCTACCGGGAGGTGGCCGAGTACCTGAGCATTTGCCGTGGCACTTTTTGACACATCAATCACTGCTACGGCATTGATACCAGACTCTGCCACATACAGCCGTTTTTTATCGGACGAAAGTGCCAGCCCAAACGGGATCACACCACGATGGCGGGACAATAGAGGCAAGGGCTTCAGGAATATATTTTGTATCACTTTGCCTTGTTTCGGGTCAATGACTGACACGCAGTCGTTGTTGCCATTGCTGACAAATACAAATTGATCGGTGGCTATCAGAGAATTTGGCCCCGCACCGCCCACAGCCGGAATACCTTCGATTTTTTCGCCTACCAGAAAGCCTGTTTTGATTTTGTGGGTTACCTTAGGCGTATTTCCTGCAAGATCTATCGCCCACACAGAAAACGATTCTGGCGCGTTCGGGTCTCCCAATGCAGGAACGTCTATTTTGTCATTTTTGAAGCCATCCCGCATTTCTTTTGAACCATAAGCGACGGCTGGGAAATCTGCTGCGGTATTTTTCAAATCATTCTCCTTCAAGCTTTTAAAGGGGCTGTATTCAAACATACCAACGTTGGCGACGTAGGCTGTTTTTCCATCGGGCGAGAGCGTCACACCAAAGGGGTAACGGCCAACCGGGACATAGTGCAACACCTTTTTTGTTCGGGTATCGGCCACTACCAGGCGGAAGTTGCTTTGATCGCAGACGTAAAGCGTGTTGCCATCGCGGCTAAGGGCTAGGTCGCCGAGGTAGCCGTCTTGTTTACCTGACATAGCCTCGGCGAAGGCAGGATTGTCGGATTGAGCGCAGAGGATTGAATCAAGTTTCGCGCCATTACGCAAGTCATACCTGAAGAGTTTGTTGGATTGCCCACCTGCCACCCATACCGAGCGGTTGTCGGGGGTAATGGCAAGTCCCATAAATACGTCTTCCAAAAGATCAGGGTTGTTCAGGGCACCTTCCGGCACCTGGCGCACTTTGGGCTGGCCACTGGAAGGATTCTCCAGGATCGTGATGGAAAAAGGACGGTTGCCAGAGTTGGCTGTAACGGCAACAGAACCATCTGGAGAAAGCGTCAACCCGAAAGGGTGTGGGGCGATTCGAACCGTGTTTCCCATCGGTTTAATAATCCGACCATTGGGAATAATGGTCTCTCCAGTAGTATTGATTTGGCAATAGCGATCTCCTGCAGGGGAGGCAATGATTAAGTTGCTACGATTGGTTTGGGTGTTTTTGGGGGCCTGGCAGGCTGCCAAGAGCAGGGCTGCCGTCAGGGCAAGAGAGATAGGTACTTTCATGGATGCTGTTTGGCGGCGAAGGTCAGGATCAGAGGCGATTCATCCGGCGAATTGAATATGAAATGAATGTGAATTTCAAGTCAGATATTCTACCCGAAGCCCTTTTCAATCCGCTCCCGTTTTATTTAATTTTCGCTTAATTTACACCGTTTTACCTTCGCGCAACACACTACTGTATGCGTCTATTCATCCAACTTCCTTTCCTTGGCCTGTTCATTTTGTTAGGCATTCAAACCCTTGATGCCCAAACGGTTGCAGACACAAGCCTCACCCTAAGCGAGCTGGTTGTTACCGCGCAGCGCAGTGCAAAATCGAGATTTGGCACACCCGAAGCGATTGAAGTTTTGGGTTTGAAAGCACTTCGTTCCAAACAACTTCGCAGCAGCCCGGAAGCACTTTCAGCATTGCCCGGCCTGTTTGTGCAAAAAACCAATCACGGCGGCGGTTCCCCCTTCCTGCGAGGACTAACGGGCAACCAAACGCTTTTGCTCATAGACGGTATCCGACTCAGCAATGCCACCTTTCGCTATGGGCCAAACCAGTATTTCAACACCATTGACCTGTTTTCACTCGAAAAAATAGAAGCCCTGCGCGGCAGTGGTTCAGTGCAGTACGGCTCGGATGCTTTGGGCGGGACAGTTCAGGCATTTAGCAGGGACTTAGCGTTTTCTGAAAAGCCAGATTTAGGCGGGGCCGTTCTGCTGCGGGGTGCTTCGCAAGGCATGGAACAGACTGCACGCGCCGAATTACAGCATAGTACAAGGCGCACCGCGCTTGGAGGCGGCATCACTTGGCGCAATTTCGGCGACCTTGTAGGTGGAGATACTACTGGCCGCCAAGACCCGAGCGGCTACCCGGAATTGGACTTTGATTTAAAAGGTAAAATCGCCCTTTCGCGCCGTGCAACACTCACCCTGGCCCACCAAAACGTGCGGCAAAATGAGGTTCCCATTTTTCACAAAGTCCAACTGGAAAATTTCGCAGTCAATCAATTTGAGCCACAGCGCCGCGTGCTGAGTTATGCACGTCTGGAACAAAATTTGGATCGTGGGGTCTGGAAATCTCTAATTGTCACCACCTCATTGCATCAAACCGAGGAGGGCCGGAAGAGCCGGAAAAACGGTTCGTCGGTCCTTCGCTACGAAAATGATCAAGTGCGCTCTTCGGGTGCTAATGTTCAGGTAACCAATGTGTTTGGCAAACATTGGTCGGCCAATAACGGGGTGGAGGTTTACCATGATTTGGTGAATAGCACCCGAAGCGATCGTGACCAAAACACAGGTTTGGCAACTTCTAAACGCGGATTGTATCCTGATGATGCAACCATGCTGAGCATCGCCGCGTATTCGTTGCACGAATTGGATTGGAGGCATTGGAATTTTACCGCAGGGGCTCGATGGAACACCTTTGTCATCAACGTGAAGGACGAGGCCATCGGTTCGGCCAAATTAAAGCCATCGGCTTTGGTGGGCAATTTGGCGGTTTTGTACAAATTGAATCGGAACTCCAACTTGTTTGCCTCCGTCAATACAGGTTTTCGCACACCCAACATAGATGATCTAGGCACTTTGGGGATGGTGGATTTTCGATTTGAAACCCCGAATTACGACCTGCAGCCAGAACGCTCCACCAACTTCCAAATTGGTTATAAGTTACAGACCAACAAGTTTCAAGGGGAACTGTACCTCTATCGCAACGAATTGCGCAACCTTATTACCCGAATCAAACAAGATACCCAAACGATACAGGGTTATCCGCTCTATCAAAAGGAAAATAGCGAGAAAGGTTACATACAGGGCATAGAAACATCTTGGGCTTATGCTTTTGCGCGAAATTGGTCAGCACAGGGCGCGCTCACCTATACTTATGGCCAAAATGTGACGGCCAAGGAGCCCATGCGGCGTATCCCTCCTGTTTTTGGTCGGCTTGCCTTGAATTTCAACCCGGGGAATTGGTCCTTCGATGCAGAAGTGTTTATCGCAGACAAACAAGCCCGGCTTGCCAAAGGCGACACAGAAGACAATCGGATCCCTGAAGGTGGCACTCCCGGATGGACGGTCTTGAACCTGCACGCGGGTTATACATGGCAATTTATAAACTTTCGGATTTCAGCACTCAACCTATTGAATGAGGATTACCGGACGCACGGTTCGGGCGTGAACGGTTATGGCCGTTCTTTGTTTGCTACGGTAGGACTTACGTTTTGAAGCCGTATTTGGCCGTGGTAAATACTTTTCAAATTATGCCCAATGTTAAGTTTATGAAATCTATGTAAACTTAACATTAATTCTAAGTTAATTTATAGAATTTTGCATCCTGATTAATAACAAATTACAATTCAGGGTTCACATGAAAGACAAGATCCAGAACACAAAAAAACAAGCGCCGGCTAAAACGCCTGCATCCAATGCTTTATCCGCACAGGTAACTGCCAAAGAAAAGAGTGTTGAAAAAGCCTGGGCGGCCTACCAAGAAAAGGATGCCGCGTTTGAGCAAGCGCTGAGGCAACATGCTGATAAAACTGCACTCAAAAGCTTGTTGGCAGCGGCTAAAATTGCCAAGCTGACCTATAAAATCAAGAAGATTGAACACAAACTGGCGAAGGCCAACTGGAAGGCTTCCTCGAAAACAGAAAAAAAATCTGATCCGGTTACTAAAAAAGATACCGTAAAAATCAAGTCTGAAAAACCTGCACACAAAGTCTCCAAAGCTTCCGCTATTTCTTCCCAATAAATAAGAAGTAACTCCACAATCCCCCGTAAGCTTGGTCAACCTCTAACAGAACAGGCGTAAAGCGTTTTTGTAGGACTGGAAGCAGGTGATTGTCCATGCGAACATGGTTGTATCCCATCCAGCGGTGAAAAAACTTAAACGGTGAGTCGTGAAAATCAACCACTGCGATGAGGCCGCCTTCATCGAGGTCATCGTAGGCGCGTTGCAGGGCCTCCTCCCAGCCGGGGTTAATCATGGTGAGGCAATAAGAAAACAGCACCACGTCAGGCTTGGCAGGCAATTTCCAATCACCTGGGGCATAAGGCTTTTCTAGAAAAAGCACTCTACGGGAATGCCTTTGCAGCCTTTTGGAGGCAACTTTCAACATTTCGGGTGAGATGTCCACGCCAATCATTTGGAGCAAGGGATGATATTTGGCGAGATTGGACAAATTGTGCCCGGTGCCGCAGCCCACTTCCAGGACCGTTTTGTCGCTCATCATCGAAAGTTTCAACGCATGGATAATACGCCTGCGGCCAAACAAAAACGACCAGCGCGTGGCTTGATAGATTTTTGCGTGCAGTTGGTAATAGCTGCGTACGGTCTTGACCTGCGTGTTTTCGGCTTCTGGGTTCAACTTGGCGGTTTCCATGTTTTGTGTTAGTTTACGGATCCTAATAGAACACTGGCGTACGTTCCAACCCGATCATGTTGAAGGGTTGCATCTGCCCTGGGCACATCAAATTTCACTTTTTGGTAGACAAAATCGGGGATAAAGTCCACCTTCATGGCAGCTGAGCGCATCAGGATACTAGCACCTGGTGCGCTATTCTGTAATATCAGGTTCCATTCTTCGCTCAAAGCCGGACGATTATTTGCTGCCATCCAATCCTGGTGATCAAGAAGCACAAAATGGGTGTATTGGCCAGGATTGTTTTGCAAAAATTGGCTTAAGGTGGCTGTATGGGTTTTCACGCGGTGTACCCGGCTTTTTAGGGTGTTGAAATTTTCTTTGCGCAGGTAATTCGGGCAACAATCTTCCGAATAAGCCCCCAAAAAATATACTTTCCAAAAATAGTTGTCGGTCACGCTCATTTCTGTGAACACCCTCCGAAAGCATTGTTTCAAGTACCCTGCCATGCCGTCTTTGTAAGTCATTTTGGCAAGATTTTGTTGCGCCACGGGTACACCCAGCATGCTCTGAAAAACGTGTCGGTTGAACAGCCACCCTGTAAAAGAGTTGATCAAACGTGGCTCCAACTGGTCATACAGTTCACGTTGAGCGCTCAGGTTATCACACTCAAAAAGGCGATAGATTAGTTGCCGGGTTTTAGGGTTGGTTTCCAATACTTTTTTCACCAAAAATGCCGCCGACCCCGCACTTCCATACCAGTAAAAACTTTTACGCAAGCCTTTGCCGCAGAAAAAATGCAGGTTGTCTCCCCAGAAATGCTGGGGGTAATCGTCCAGATTAGGGCCTAAAACGTCCTGAAAAATTTCATCCGCCGCTTGGTGCTTTCCTTTTCCAAAAAAGTCAAACAAGGTTTGGTGATCGCTGTGCTGGAACAAGGCGGATTTGAGTTCGAGCAACGCATTCTGGCGCGGGTTCATGTCCACACAATCAACAGACATCGGGCTGTCCAACAGGTAATCCAATGCATTACAGCCAGCAGAAGTAAGCATGACCACACGGCTATCGGTGCTGATGTTCAACAGGTTGCGATCACAACGCGGGTCTTCCCAGCAGGTGTTGTACACCAAATTGCCCGTGTGGATTTTGGTAAAAATCTTGTTTTTTATTTTTCCAATCATTGTTTTATGATTTAACAGAAGGATGTTCGCGCATCAAATCCTCCAGCCATGTCAAGTCG
>Ga0105044_10003711_pt1 | contig 20909 bp, 17 predicted proteins | sample MAT01_FD_78092 | JGI IMG/M metagenome (GOLD analysis project Ga0105044, IMG submission 78092) | Freshwater microbial communities from Lake Fryxell liftoff mats and glacier meltwater in Antarctica - MAT-01 | ecosystem: Environmental > Aquatic > Freshwater > Ice > Liftoff microbial mat | place...
AGCGCTCACCTTCGAAGAAGACGGGTTGCGATCGCCGCCGCTCGCAGCACGCACCCGCCACTGGTGGGCACGGGCGCTGATCGAGCGTGGCGAAAACGAACGCTCCCAACCGCTGCTGGCCGCCAGCCGCGCTACCGCAGTGCAACTCGGCATGGTCGGCCTGGTTGCTCAACTGGACACCCTCATCAACCAACAGTGACCCCAACTCGCGTCTGTAACCTGCGCAGAGAGCACCACAGCCTCGATCAGATCATCCCCGCTCTCGATGCGCTCGACGGCCGGGGACTCGAACAGCACCTCACCCCTGACTCGGGCTACTGAAGAGCGTGTCACCGCATCGAAGAAACGATGTCACTCCGCTGAAATTTCGGCGTCATCTGACATCAGCTGCAACCTGAGGTGGCGCCGCACTCCGAGCACGAGTAGCAGGATCCAGCTCGTCGCATGGCGACCCCGCATTGCATGCAGATGGGTGCGGTCGACGCCGTGGGCGGATCCGCTGGAAGGTCGAGACCCTGGTGTGACTCGAACACCTGCTCCTCGACTCCCGGCAACGTGGGCTGGGTGCGCTCCGAGACGCTGAAGATGCCCAGCTCAGCGCGAGCGGCCGGGTCCAGATACTCCAAGGCCAGCCGACGGAACAGGTAATCCATGAGTGAGTTGGCGATCCGCAGGTCCGGATCGTCGGTCATGCCCGCTGGCTCGAACCGCATCCCGACGAAGGCGTCGACGTAAGCCCGGAGCGGCACCCCGTATTGGAGGCCGTGCGACACGGCGATGGCAAACGCGTCCATGATGCCGGCCAGCGTGGAGCCCTGCTTCGACACCCGGATGAACAGCTCGCCGGGGCGACCGTCGTCGTACTCCCCCACCGTCACGAAGCCCTTGCAGTCAGCGACCCGGAACTCCATGGTCCGGGATCGCCGCGACCGCGGCAGGCGTTCACGGATCGGACTGCGATCGTCTGAACGGTCGACCGCATCCGGGAACGCGGCGGCCTGGGCTGTGTCGAGCTGGGCTGTGTCGATCGAGTCAGCGGGCTCACCGGAACCGACGCTGAGGGGCTGGCCGACCTTGCAGTTGTCCCGATAGACCGCCACGGCCTTCAGGCCGAGGCGCCACGACTCGAGGTAGAGGCCCTCGATCTCCTCGACGGTGGCGTGCTGGGGCAGGTTCACGGTCTTGGAGATCGCGCCGGAGATGAACGGCTGCGCGGCAGCCATCATCCGAACATGACCCAACGGCGCAATGGACAGGTCACCCATGGAGCAGGCGAACACCTCGAGATGGGCCGGGTCCACATGCGGCGCTCCGAGCACACTGTGGTGATCAACGATCCACGCCTCGATCGCTTCGATCTTTTCGTCGGAGTAGCCGAGGGATCGCAGCGCCCGGGGCACCGTCTGGTTGGCAATGGCCATGGTGCCACCACCGACCAACTTCTTGTGCTTGACCAATCCGAGGTCCGGCTCGATCCCCGTGGTGTCGCAGTCCAGCAGGAACGAGATGGTTCCGGTCGGCGCGAGCACGGTCGCCTGCGCGTTGCGGACGCCCCAGACCCGGGCGGACTCGCATGCCTCGCTCCATGCCGCCGACGCTGCCGCCAGGACATTTCCCGGGGCCAACGTCGCGTCGATCGACCCAAGTGCCACCCGATGGGCGTCGAGGACGTCGATCACGTGCTCCGCGTCCGCCTCGAACGCCTCGAAGGCGCCCATCCTGGCCGCCAGTCGAGCCGACGCGGCGTAGGCCTGACCGGTCATCAGTGCCGTGACCGATGCGGCCCAGGCCCGTCCGGCGTCGGAGTCGTACGGCTGACCCAGGGCCATGAGCGTGGCCCCCAGGTTGGTGTATCCCAGACCCAGCTGTCGGAAACGACGGGCGTTCTCGGCGATCCGATCAGTCGGGTAGTCAGATCCCGCGACCAGGATCTCCTGAGCGATGAACGTGATGTCGACCGCTTGTTTGAACCCGTCGACATCGAAGCTGCCGTCCTCGCCCAGAAACCCGAGCAGGTTCACCGAGGCCAGATTGCACGCCGAGTCGTCGACGTGCATGTACTCCGAGCACGGGTTCGACCCGTTGATTCGGCCGGCGCTCGGCGTGGTGTGCCACCGGTTGATGGTCGTGTCGTACTGCAGGCCCGGATCGGCGCACTCCCAGGCCGCCTGCGAGATCGCCGACATGATCCGTCGAGCGGGCACTGTCTCCAGGACCTCCCCCGTGGTGACAGCCACCAGATTCCAGGGGCCGTCGGCCACCACGGCGGCCATGAACTCGTCGGTGACCCGGACGCTGTTGTTGGCGTTCTGGTACTGGGCGGAGAACGAGTCCGCGCCGTCGAGGTCCATGTCGAAGCCGGCATCGCGAAGGGCGCGGATCTTGCGTTCCTCGCGGGCCTTGCACCACACGAATTCCTCGATGTCCGGATGGGATACGTCGAGCATCACCATCTTGGCGGCCCGACGGGTGGTGCCGCCGGACTTGATCGTGCCTGCGCTGGCGTCGGCACCCCGCATGAAGCTGACCGGTCCCGACGGCGTCCCACCGCCACTCAGGCGCTCACGCGATGACCGGATGGCAGACAGATTGACGCCCGCACCCGAACCCCCCTTGAAGATGATCCCCTCGTGTCCGACCCACTCCAGGATCGAGTCGATCGAGTCCTCCACCGACAGGATGAAACAGGCCGAGCTCTGGTTGGGAGTGTCCGGCACTCCGATGTTGAACCAGACCGGGCTGTTGAACGCCACCCGCTGATGGATCATCAGCCACGTCAGCTCCTGGGCAAACGTGGCCGCCTCGTCGGGGTCGGCGAAATAGCCACCGAGGCGGCCCCACTCGGTGATGGTGCCGACGATCCGTCCCACCACCTGGCGCAGCGAGTCCTCGGTCCCGACGCCACTCTCGGGCCGGCGGAAGTACTTCTGGGCCAGGATGTTCGTGGCGTTGACCGACCACGGGCCAGGCACCTCGACGCCACGTTGCTCGAAGACCACCGAACCGTCCCGGTAGTCCGTCAGGAGTGCGTCGCGTCGCTCCCACTCGACGGTGTCGTAGGCATCGACCGCTGATCTGGTGAACCAGCGGCGGAGCCCCAGGCGGACAGCATCTGTGGTCATGGCCATCTCGGTCGCTCCTCGTATGACGCGTTGGGGCCGGCGTCGATCGGCGAGCGCTGGCGTCGACCACCGGGCAGGGATCCGTCGCCGGAACCCCAGGCAGCTTCACGAGCAGAAGACAAGATCACGCCACCCCCGTTCCAGTGGGCGACGCCAGGCTCTCCGGAAGGCGACACTACGAAGAACTGCCTGTGTGGCAAAAGGGGATGAACCTGTGAATTTCGCGAACTTTGTCCACAGGCGGGGGAACCACTCCGCCTCGTCCACCACGCACCGCTGTGGCGACCGCGCTTGGTGAGAATTCGAGCAGCGTTCGAGGACGCGCCTGGTGTTTCCTTGTCATTTCTCGGCGCCTTTCGTTGTCCACATGCTCGGGACAACGCTGTGGACGAACATTTTCTGCCCGCCACTAGGGTGCCCCGAGTGCACGAGATCCTTCGACGACGCCCGCAGCGTGGCGGGGCATCCGAACACAACGCATCCGAACACAGCCCGAGGATCGACCTCGCCGGAGCCGAGCTGGAGCTCATCCTGCGCTCCGAGTTCCGTGCGGCCGATCAGCCCTGGTTGATGGCTGTCATGGTCGGCTCCGCAGATGGGGCCGCCTCGATCGACGGCCTGTCCGGTTCGCTGGGCGGCGAGGGTGATCGACGCATGTTCCACGCCATCCGATCCCTTGCCGATGTGATCCTGGTGGGCGCCGGAACGGCGCGATCCGAGGGTTACCGGTCCCCCCGTGAGGGCCCCGGCAGCTCGCTGCGAACCGGCGCCGGACAGCGCACCTCTCCTCGTCTGGCGTTGGTCAGCCGGTCGCTCGACCTGGACGGCATCCCGGCGTTGGAGGCCGGCGCAGTGGAGGATCCCGCCCGCCTTCCCTACGTGATCTGCCCGGCCGACGCCGACCCCGGTCGGGCCGCCGACCTCAACGGTCGGGCCGAGGTCCTGCCATGCGGCTCCGGAGGCGAGGTGGACCTGGAGCAGGCCATTGTCGAACTCGGGCACCGGGGCGAACACATCATCTCCTGCGAGGGGGGTCCCACCTTGTTGGGGCAGCTGGTCGGCTCCGACCTGATCGACGAATGGCTCCTCACCATGTCGCCGACGATCGTGGCCGGATCCGCCGGCCGCATCGTGGCCGGCGGGCGTTCCACTGTTCGCCGCCTGGTCCTGGATCGGGTCATGGTCCAGGGTGACGAGCTGTTCTGCCGTTACCTGCGGGCCGATCACTCGAAAAGTGACGCCGGGATCACCAGTTCCTGACCGACACGAATCACCGGACCGCCGTTGATCTCGGCCAGACGGTCGACCACGTCGCGGACGTCGCCTCCGACCTCGAGCGATCGAGCGATCTCCCAGAGCGTTTCGCCGCTGCGCACGACATGGGTCGCAGCAGCTGGGGCGCTGACGCCGGTCGACGCCCCGACCGGCGACGAGCCCGTGGTCGATGACTGGACCACGAGGAACCCCAGCACAGCGACGGTCAGAACGGCCAAGGCCGAGATGATCCGTCGGCGGCGGTAGACCGCCGCCATCCGCAGCGACTGCTCGGAGCGGCCACCCTCCAACACGCGAAGCGCCGGCGCCGGCTTGAGTGCGCGGGACGAGCTGGACTCATCGGGGCGGGGGCTGATCTGGACGACTGCTGCCATGGCTTCATTCTCCTGATGGGGTGTGACAGTCCTGATGGGTCACTCGAACGTGCGTTCGTACACTAGACCGAACAGCTGTTCGGATGTCAAGAGGGAACAGATGTTCTGAAGTACGTGCCCCCCGTGCTAGCTTCTGAACACCTGTTCGATCCAGGAGGCCACCATGTCCACCACCAGCCCGTCCACCCCCAGTCCGTCGCCCCGCCGACGGCGGGATCTGCCCACCCCGCCCAACTCGGAGATTCCGCTGACCGAGCGCCAGAGCGACATCCTCGTGTTCATCGAGCGCACGGTGGGCGAACGCGGCTACCCGCCGTCGGTGAGGGAGATCGGCGCGGCGGTCGGTCTGACCTCGCCGTCCACGGTGCACTCACACATCGCCACACTCCAGCGACTCGGCTACCTCCGCAAGGACGGATCCAAGCCGCGCGCCATCGAGGTCCGTTGGGACGCCGCGTCCAACTCGGTGGCCGAGCGCCGACCGGTGCGCCACGTCCCGTTGCTCGGGGACGTAGCTGCTGGGACCGGCGTGATCGCCCACCAGGAGATCGAGGAGCTCATGCCCCTCCCAACCGATCTCACCGGCGAAGGGGAGCTCTTCATGCTTCGGGTCCGAGGGGATTCCATGATCGATGCCGGGATCTTCTCCGGCGACTTCGTGGTCGTCCGGTCGCAGTCAGAAGCCCGCAACGGCGACGTGGTGGTGGCCGGCATTCCGGGAGAGGAGGCAACGGTGAAGACCTACACCCAGGAGTCGAACTCCGTCACGCTGGTCCCCCACAACGCATCCATGTCACCCATGGTCTTCACGGTCGGTGAGGTGACGATCTACGGGAAGGTCGTGACGGTCCTCCGCAAACTCTGACCCCTGGCGGGCGGGACGCGGACCCTTCAGTCGTTGGCGTGGAGTTGGTCGTTCAATCCGGTCCATGATCCCGTGGTGGAGAGCGCCTCCACACTGCCGGATTCGGAGTTGCGCCGAAAGAGCAGCCCGGAGCGGCCAGAGAGCTCCTGCGCTTTCACCACGTTGCCGTCAGGGGTTCGGACCCTGGTCCCGGCGGTGACGTAGAGCCCCGCCTCCACCGTGCAGTCGTCGCCGAGGCTGATCCCGATGCCGGCATTGGCGCCGAGCAGACACCGGGCGCCGATGGAGACCACCTCGGTCCCTCCTCCGGAGAGCGTCCCCATGATCGAGGCGCCACCGCCGATGTCGGAGTTGGGCCCCACCACGACACCGGCACTGATCCGCCCCTCGACCATGGCCGAGCCGAGGGTGCCGGCGTTGAAGTTCACGAATCCCTCGTGCATGACGGTGGTCCCGTCGGCCAGATGCGCCCCCAGTCGAACACGTGAGGCATCGGCGATCCGGACACCGCTCGGAATCACGTAGTCCGCCATCCGGGGGAACTTGTCGATCGAGTCCACGACGACCGTGCCACCTGAGGCAACGATTCCGGACCGGATGTGATCGAAGCTGTCCGGGTCGGCCGGCCCTCGATCGGTCCACACCACGTTGGCCAACAACCCGAACTGACCGTCGAGGTTCACACCGTGAGGCGGGACTCGACGCCCGGACAACAGATGGAGTCGGAGGTAGACGTCCTCCGCGCTCCGCGGGGCATCGCCCAGCGAGGCGATACCCACGAAGACCACCTCGCACACGGTGCCGAGCGACGTGGCCGAGCGATCCAAACCGGCGAGCTGTGCCGCCAGCGTGGCGTTCGGATGGTGTCCGCCGGCGGCCACAATCGGAGCGGTGAGCTCAGCGAGTTCAGCGACCACCGCCTCGGACACCACCGTGGTCCCGATCGAGGGGAGCCCGCCGACGTCGCAGAGCACAGCGGCGAACCCGGCGTTCTCGCCCAGGTTGCAGACGGGGAAGCGCGCATCGAGGACCTTCGCGCCTTCCCCGGCCAGCGATCGCGTGCGAATGCCCAGGGCGTAGGCCGCCGGTTCGATCCAGCCGGGCGACCCGACCAGGCCCGCAACCCGGTCTCGGAACTCTTGGATCAGGTCGGTCATCTGGTGCCCTCCGGTCGATGAGCAGGGGACGCTAGACGGTGCCCGCGCCGGTCGTGATCAGGTCGTCGATGACGTCCCACGTTCGCTTGATACTGTCCCGCCTCACGTGCTCGCCGGCGGTGTGCGCCACCGTCGGGTCGCCGGGACCGAGGTTGATCGCTGGAATGCCCCTCGCCGCGAACCGCGCCACATCAGTCCACCCCAGTTTGGCAGTGACACCGAGGGAGTGTCGGAGCACCAGTGCTTCCACCAACGGGTGATCGGCCGCCGGAACCGCCGCCGGGGCTGCATCGATGATCTCCACCGAGTCGGAACCCTCGAGGAACGGACCCAAGACGGCTCGCACATGGCGTTCCGCCTCGTCGATCGATCGGTCGGGCGCGAATCGGTGAGCGATCAGCAACGACACCCGGTCGGGCACGACGTTCCCCGAGATCCCACCTTCGACGCCGACGGCCATCAACGCTTCGTGGAACTGACACCCACGGACCACCGGGCGCCTCGGCTGGTATTCGTCCAGCGCGATGAGCAGCGGGCCGAGGCGGTGGATGGCGTTGCGACCCATCCAGGCCCGGGCGGTATGCGCTCGTGCGCCCACGAGGGTCAGACGAGCCCGGATCGAGCCCTGACAGCCGGCTTCGATCGACCCGTCGGTCGGCTCACCGAGGATGGCCAGGTCGCCCGCCAACAGGTCTGGCCTCGCCACGAACAGCTCCTCCAGACCGCTGTGGACCGCGGCCACCTCCTCTCGGGCATAGAAGACGTAGGTGACCTCGACCGCAGGATCGACGTGCCGGGCCGCGGACTCCAGCATCACGGCCAGCCCGCCCTTCATGTCGGCCGAACCCACACCCCACAGCACATCGGAGTCAACCGTGGCCGCTGCGTTGCCGTTGGCCGCAACGGTGTCGGTGTGGCCGCCGAGGACCACCCGAACCGGTCGCTTCCCGGTGGTCCGAGCCACCAGGTTGTCCCCGACCCGGGTGACATCGAGGTGCGATTGGTCACGCAACTCGCCTTCGATCCGCTCGACCAGCGCCTGCTCGGCAAAGCTCTCCGAGGCGATGTCCACCAGGTCTGCTGTCAGAGCGAAGAGGTCTCGAGTCATCACCACTCCCCAGCCGACACCAGCTCGGCCGCCCGGTCGATCATCTCGTCGGAGCGCACGACCGCAACACGGAGGTGATCGGCTCCGGCATCGCCGTAGAACTCACCGGGACTGACGATCACGCCGGTGCCGAGCGCGAGGCGACGAGTCATATCCCAGGCATCATCAACGCCGACCGGCACCCAGAGATAAAAGGCCCCGGCTGGCACGGCCACAGGATGGCCCGCAGCGGTGAAGGCCGCCGCAAGGCGATCCAGCCGGCCCTCATACCGCTCACGTTGCTCGACCACATGCACATCGTCGTTCCACGCGGCCACCGCTCCGGCCTGAGCCGGACCGGACACCATCAGACCCTGGTGCTTGCGCAGCTCGGCGATTCGGCCGACCACTCGCTCATCGCCTGCGTAACAACCGACACGAACGCCGGCCAGGTTTGATCGCTTCGACAGGGAGTGCACCGCCAGCACGCCGTCGGTGCCGTGTTCGAGGATCGTCGAGCCCGGTCTGCCGTCGGCGGCAACGGGGCCGGTCCAGGCGAACTCGATGTAACACTCGTCGGAGCAGACGAGGACGCCGTGCGCACGTCCCCAGGCAGACACCTCGCCCAGGTCCGTCAACGCCCCGCCGGGATTCGCCGGGCTGTTCACCCAGCAACACAGGGCTCGACGGACGTGATCCGGATCGATGCTGCCGAGGTCGAGTTGCCCAGCGTCATTCAGCGGAACTGCCACCGGCTCACAGCCGGCGAGTAGGGCGCCCATGGCGTAGGTGGGATAAGCCACCGCGGGGTGCAGCACGACATCGCGTTCGGGTGCGGCCAGCCGAAGCAGCAGTGGCAGGCCGGCGACGAACTCCTTGGTGCCCACGCAGGCCGCAAGTTGCGTCGTCGGGTCGATCGAACACCCGAACCTCCGCTCGATCCACGCTGCTGCGGCGGAGCGAAACGCCGTGGTTCCGATCGATGGTGGATAGCCGCGTTCGGCATTCGAGCCAGCCATGGCATCGAGCACGAACCGGGGCGGCGGATCGCACGGTGTCCCGATCGAGAGATCGATCACCTGGCGACCGGCGCTCCGGACAGCATCGGCCAACACGTTCAATCGGTCGTACGGATACGGCGGGGCGGTGAACGTCACGAGGCGTCCCGCCCACGGCGCTCGTTCGACCCGTCGGCCATGTACCCCGTGAAGGGTCCGGAGTCCGCATCGGCCAGCCGGGCCCGGAAACGCATTCCGTGCTCGAGACTGGCCTCGGAGAGCACCTCACCCGAGCGGTGCAGCGCCGCGATCAGGTCGCCTCGGTCCCACGGGATCATGAGGTCGACCACGGGGATCTGGGACCGGAGCCGATCTCCGATCACGGCCAGCATGTGCTCGATCCCCTCGCCGGTCTCGGCCGAGACCGCTACCGAACCCTCCAAACGATCGAGGAGACGGAGTGCGGAGTTCGGTGCGATGTCCGACTTGTTCACCACGACCAACTCCGAAACGTGGGCCGACCCGATCTCGGCGAGGATGGTTCGTACCGCCTCGAACTGCGCTTCCGGGTCGGCTGCCGCCGCGTCGACCACGTGGACCAACAGATCTGCATCCACCGTCACCTGCAACGTCGACCGGAACGCCTCGACCAACTGATGGGGCAACTTCCTGACGAAACCGACGGTGTCGGTGCACAGCACCCGTTCACCGCCCGGAAGGTCCAACCGCCGCGTCGTGGCGTCGAGCGTGGCGAAGAGACGATCCTCGGCCAGGACGCCGGCGTCGGTCAATCGATTGAGCAGGGATGACTTGCCCGCATTCGTGTAGCCGACGATGGCCACCTGGCTGAGCCCCGATCGCGACCTGGCCTTGCGTTGGTTCGACCTGGTGGAGGTGATCTGGCGCAGTTCGCCCTCGAGCTTGTGTATCCGCTTGGTGACGCGCCGTCGATCGATCTCGGTCTGGGTCTCGCCCGGGCCTCCACGAAATCCGATGCCGCCGGTCTGCTGGCTGAGCGATCGCCCCTTGCCGCGCAGACGCGGCAGTCGGTACCGCAGCAATGCCAGCTCGACCTGCGCCTTGCCCTCCTGACTGGAGGCGTTCTGGGCGAAGATGTCGAGGATCACCGCGGTCCGGTCGATGGCCGTCCGCTTCAGGATCTTCTCGAGGTTGAACTGCTGGGCGGGCGCCAACTCGTCGTCGAACACGACGGTGTCGCAGTCCGTGGCGATCGCTGTGGCCTTGATCTCGAGTGCCTTGCCTGCGCCGACGTAGGTGGCAGGGTCGGGTCGATCCCGGCGCTGGACCATGCGGCCCACGGGGTCCGCACCAGCGGTGTCGACCAATCGGGCCAACTCATCGAGGTTGGCGTCGACGTCGTCGGCTCGCGAGTCACGAGTCGAGACACCGACCAGGATGATCCGCTCACGGAAGCTCCGGTCGATGAAAGCCGCGCCGGTCCCGCCGTACTCGCCATACGCGCCGCGGTGATCCTCGATGAGCTCCACCGGTACGCCGCTCGCCGGGCCGACCTCGGTCTGGTCTGTCAGGTCGTCGGTCACGAGACGGACACCTCCGCCACGGACACGGTGGGGCCGATGAGCACTGCTGTGGCTCCCAGGTGCACCTGACCGCTGCCGCCCGGTAGATCGACGCGCACGTCGGTCCCGACCAGTCCCCAGTCGTGGGCCACGGCCGCGGCGACGGTCGCGCCCGACCCGCACGCCAACGTGAGGCCGGCACCTCGCTCCCAGTGAGAGAGCTCGATTCGATCGTTCCCCGTGACCTTCATCACATGGACATTGATGCCGCCGGGCACCAGTTTCTCCCAGTCGGCGCCGACCTGGCGCAGGTCGACCTCCGCGCCGCTGGACAGGGCGACGAGGTGCGGGTTGCCCACCGATCGCGTGGCAACCCGGAGGCCAGGAATGGCCCAGCCGGCCGGGAGCTCCGGTCCTGGTCCGACCTGACCCATGTCCACCGACAGGACCATCTCGTCGGGTCCGGTCACCGACCGGACCTCCAGGGTTCGCCGACCGGCCGGCGTGTCGATCACCACGACTTCACCAACGAGTCCCGCACCGTCCGTCATTCCCGAGGCCCGGAGCCACGCTTGGGCCAGACAACGGATTCCGTTGCCGCTGATCTCCGCAGCCGAACCGTCGGAGTTGTGCAGCACCATCTCGACATCCGCTCCGGCCGAGCCGGCCATCCCGTGGAGCACGCCGTCGGCACCCACGCCGGTATGGCGATCACAGAGTGCTCTCGAACGCCCCGGATCAGCACGGAGTCCCGGGTTGGTGAACTCGAGCGCAACGAGGAAGTCGTTGCCCAGGCCGTGGTGCTTGGTGAGGTGGAGCGTCATGGGAGAAGGGGTGGATCAGAGCGGATCACGTGAACGATCCGCTGTCGTCCAAGCTATCGACGACACCCGAGGTCGCCCGCCGGATATCGCTGGAGCTGACCCACCAGTCGAAAACCGAGTCAACGAGCGTCGGGGAGTCGGCGTCGAACCACTGAATGCGGGGATCACGCCCGAACCACTTCTGTTGACGAAGAGCGAAACGTCTCGTGTCGATCAGGGCCGAGCGGAGACAGTCCTCGATCGGGCGGCCGTGACGCACGTGATCGAGCAGATGGCGGTAGCCCAGTGCTCGTTCCGAGGTCCGGGACCAGCCGTCGACGTGTGCTTCGATTCGCTCGACCTCGGCCAGGAATCCGGAGTCCATCTGATCGGCGAGTCGCTGCTCGATTCGCCGACCGAGATCGGCTCGCTCGATGGCCAACCCAACCTGGACGACCGGGACCGGTGCGTAGGCACCCAGGCCAGGCCCGGAGTCGCTGAATCGCCGACCGGACCCGATGGTGACCTCCAGGGCCCGGAGCAGTCGCCGACGATTCCCCCCGTCGATCCGTGATGCGGCGACCGGATCGGTCGACTCCAGCCGGGAACGGAGCTCCGCGGTCGACAGCGTGTCGAGCTCCGCCGCCACAGCGGGGTAGCGGCCCGGGATCGCCAGGCGATCGACCACGGCGCGGTGATAGAGACCCGTTCCCCCGACCAACAGCATCGGTCCGACGGTGGCAGCTCGAACTTCCTCGGCCCGGTCCCGGAACCAGGCGACGGAGCAGTCCTCATGAGGATCCAACATGTCCAGGAGATGATGAGGTACTTCGGCCCGGTCCGCGGCAGGGGGTTTGGCGGTCCCGATGTCCATGCCCCGATAGACGCACATCGAATCGACGGACATGATCTCGGCAGTCGACACGAGCCTCGTCAGGCCCATGGCCAGCGCCGACTTCCCGGCCGCGGTCGGGCCGACGATCGCCAGATCATCCAGGCCACCCGGGGGACGATCGGGTGTCACGCCAGGAGTCCGCAGAGAGCGTAGAACTCGACCCGCCTGGGGTCGGGGCGTTCGATCCCGTAGGCCTCGGCCAAGGCCAGCACGGCGCCCGGACCGATGACGCTGGCCACGTCAGCGGCGGCCAGCCCGAGGTCCCGGTATCGGTCGGCGGTGGCCAGCGCCGAGGTGTCGGACCACCCGATGACGGCCCCCCGGTCGGTGACCACGTTGGCCAGTCGGGCATGCCCGATGGTGGGAACGACGTCGCCGTCGGGGGACCGGAGTCCGTCATGCAGGTCGATCAGCATGTCGGCGATCCGTTCCGGCGACTGCCCCGCATATGGGCCGGGCAGGGTCAGAGGCACACCGCTCCGCAGGCGAGTGAGCGCAGTGGACAACTGTTCGGCCGGGGCCAGAACCGGCCACGACTCGTCGATGGCCCCGGAGTGCAGCGAACGGAGGGCGGCAGCGAACTGGGTGACGACCCGCTGCGGATCGAGCAGGAACTGCGGTTCGTCGAGGCGGGGGCCATCGTGGTTGCCCCCGACCGCCGTTTCGCTCAGGTCGCCGATCCCGCCGTTCACCCGGCGGTGACCGCTATCCGCGTGCGATGCGTGGGGACGGCCACGACGTCTCGCAGTACTCCGTCGAGGCTGGACATGTGCGCCCCGACGACCTCGGCCGTGGCGTAGGTGCCGGGTCTGAGCGGACCGTCGGGTGTGAAGTGAACCAGCTTGTTCTGGCGGGTCCGCCCGGTCAGTCGAGCGGGATCGCGCTTCGACGGACCTTCCACCACGATCTCCTCGAGTCGCCCCACGCGTGCCTGATTGCGCTGGAGCGAACTTCGTTGGAGCACGGTCCGCAGACGCTCGAGGCGCTCGACCGCCACCCCGTGATCGACCAGCTGGTCAGTGAGCAACGCCGCTTCGGTGCCAGGACGCGATGAGAAGATGAAGGTGAACGCCGCGTCGTAGCCGGCCTCAGCAGCCAACTCGAGAGTGTCGGTGAAGTCGTGGTCGGTCTCGCCGGGGAAGCCGACGATGATGTCGGTCGTGACGGCGAGATCCGGCATGGCGGTTCGTGAGGCGTTCAACCGATCCAGGTATCGGTTCGAGGTGTAGCCGCGGTGCATGGCCGCCAGGATCCGGTCGCTGCCGCTCTGCACGGGCAGGTGGAGGTGCTCGCACACCGCCGGCGTGTTCGCCATGGCCGCGATCGTTTCGGAGCGGAGGTCCTTGGGATGCGGACTGGTGAAACGGACGCGCCGGATGCCGGGAACCTTCCCCACCCGCTCCAGGAGGTCGGCGAAGAGGGGCCGGGCGGTGCGGGCGCCGTCGGCCCAGGTCGCCCCGGCGCCGTGACTGGCCGCTGTTCGGTCGGCCGAACGCAGGGCCAAGGCCAGATCACGACCATATGAATTGACGTTCTGTCCGAGCAGTGTCACCTCGGTCACACCATCCGCCGCCAGACGTTCGATCTCGGTCATCAGATCGCCGAAGGGCTTGGACATCTCGGGCCCGCGTACAGCGGGGACGATGCAGAAGGCACACGAATTGTCGCAACCGATCTGGATCGTCACCCACGAGGCGAACCCCAGTTCCCGACGAACGGGTAACGCGGTCGGGAACATCTGGTGATCGTCGACCACCGCCGCATCGAGGATCTCGGTGACCGGGCCGGTCAGGCGTGACTCGTTCAACAGTTCGGCGGCCCGGTGGACGTTGTGGGTACCGAAGACCACGTCGACGTGACCGGCCCGCCGCTGGATCTCGTCACGATCCTTCTGGGCGAGGCACCCACCGACCATGATCTCCATGCCGGGCCGAGCCGCTTTCGCCGACTTGAGGTGACCGAGCGTGCCGTAGAGCCGATTGTCCGCGTTCTCACGGATGCAACAGGTGTTCAGCACCACGACGTCGGCGTCGTCGATGCTGTCGGCTGGGAGCAACCCGTCTGCTTCGAGCAGCCCCGCGATCCGCTCGGAATCGTGCTCGTTCATCTGGCATCCGAACGTCTGCACCAGATAGCGACGACTCACGATGCCGAGTGTACGGGCCCGCCGACGACGCCTCGTGGTCGGCGCCGGGTCGCAACACCGGCCCGACAGACCGTCGCGATGCATCCGGACGGCGTGCTCTGGCGAAGACATGACGACCGTCGCGTCGCGCGGCAGGTCTTGGACCACTCCCCGGAGGACACATGAAGAAACTCACCCCGAGGTTCGCAGCAGCTGCTGTGTGCCTGGCACTCGTGACATCGATCACGGGCATTTCCAGCGCCGGGGCTGCCCCGGCCGCGGCACCCACCGCCGACATCGTGGACACTGCAGTAGCGGCTGGCAGCTTCACCACTCTGGTCGCCGCCGCTCAGGCCGCAGGTCTGGTCGGTGCGCTCAAGGGCCCCGGCCCCCTCACGGTGTTCGCTCCGACCGACGCAGCGTTCGCGTCGCTGTTGGGCAAGCTCGGGCTCACCCCCGCTCAGCTCCTGGCCAACGTGCCGCTGCTCACGACGGTCCTGACGTACCACGTCGTCTCAGGCAAGATCCTGTCCACCGACCTGGCGGCATCGCAGACGCCGACAACTCTTGCGGGCGGCCAGTTGCTGGTGACCAAGTCGGCCAGCGGCGTGAGAATCAACGGCTACGCCAACGTGACGACCGCTGACATCCTGGCCACCAACGGCGTGATCCACGTCGTCGACCAGGTGCTCCTGCCGATCTTCGTGCCGGACCCCAACGCTGCGCCGAAGATCCCGAACATCGTGGAGACGGCTCAGGCCGCCGGTAGATTCACCACGCTGCTCGCCGCGGCTCAGGCTGCGGGTCTGGTCGATGCCCTGACGGGCCCCGGCCCGCTCACGGTGTTCGCCCCGACCGATGCTGCGTTCAACACACTGCTGCGTCGTCTGCGGACCACTCCGGAGAAGCTGCTCGGCAACGTGCCGATGCTGACCAAGATCCTCAAGTATCACGTTGTCTCCGGCGCCATCACCACCGCAGACCTCAGGCGGGGCCGCAATGTGGTGACCACACTGGCGGGCAACAAGATCGTGGTCCGCAAGCACGGTGGCCGCGTGACGGTCAACCGCACCGCAGTGGTGACCACCCCGAACATCATTGCGTCCAACGGCGTGATCCACGTGATCAACCGGGTCCTCATTCCCCGCTGATCGAGTGCGAAACAGGCCGGCCCCGCCACTGAGGTGGGACCGGCCTGCGCTCAGCAACGACAGTCAGCAACGACAGTCAGCAGGGCCCCGGCGGATTCCGCCGGGGCCCTGCTGATGTTCGGGCTGTCGTCTGGCCCGCCGCCATCTGGGAGAGTCCGATCAGTCGAGGGTGATCGGCAGATCATCTGCCTCCGCGAAGGCTTCATTGAGTTCGCCCGTACTCTCCGGCAGTTCGACAAGGTCCCCGATCCCGGCGGCGGCACGTACCCGCTCGTCGATCTCGACCATCACCTCGGTGTTGTCCGTCAGGAAGGACTTGGCATTCTCCCGGCCCTGGCCCAGCTGTTCACCCTCGTAGGTGTACCAGGCACCGGATTTCTTCACGATCCCCTGATCCACCGCCAGGTCGAGCACCGCGCCCTCCCGGCTGATGCCCTTGCCGTACATGATGTCGAACTCGGCCTGGCGGAACGGGGGCGCCACCTTGTTCTTCACGACTTTCACCCGGGTCCGGTTGCCCACGATCTCGACGCCGTCCTTGATCGCCTCGATCCGGCGGATGTCCAGCCGCACTGAGCTGTAGAACTTGAGCGCACGACCACCGGTGGTGGTCTCGGGCGATCCGAACATGACGCCGATCTTCTCCCGCAGCTGGTTGATGAAGATGCAGATGGTGTCGGTGCGGTTGAGGTTGGCCGTCAACTTCCGGAGGGCCTGGGACATCAGACGGGCCTGGAGCCCGACGTGGGTGTCCCCCATCTCGCCCTCGATCTCGGCCCGTGGGGTGAGCGCCGCCACCGAGTCGATGACCACGACGTCGAGCGCTCCCGAGCGGATCAACATGTCGGTGATCTCGAGCGCCTGCTCGCCGGTGTCCGGCTGGGAGATCAACAGCTTGTCCACGTCGACGCCGATCTTGGCGGCGTAGAGCGGATCGACCGCGTGCTCGGCGTCGACATAGGCGCAGGTTCCGCCGTTGCGCTGCGCCTCGGCCACGACGTGCATGGCGAGTGTGGTCTTGCCTGACGCCTCGGGACCGAAGATCTCGGTGACCCGACCTCGGGGTAATCCGCCCACACCCAACGCGATGTCCAGGGGGAGTGCGCCGGTCGATACGACGCCGATGGCCATGGAGACCTTGTCCCCCATGCGCATGACCGAACCCTTGCCGAACTGCTTCTCGATCTGGCCAAGTGCCATGTCGAGTGCCTTGTCCCGATCTCCGGTGGTGCGATCCGTGGAGCTCATGCTGTGCTGCCTTCCTGGGAGTGACCCATGTTCGACGGGCGGGGGTGCCCGTGCCGCGGCCGGCTGTTCAGCCGGCGATCCTGTGGTGACTGACCCTATGGAGGGGGTGCGACACCGGCGCCGTCGGCATGTCAGCAGCGTAATTACGAACACTCGTTCGATCAAGGACCTTCGAGAGGAAATCTCAGGCTCGGTCCAGCCCATCGATCAGTCGACAGAACTCGGCCGGCCAGCCTCAGGCCGGCAGTTGCAGCCGCAGGAGGTTCAACGCCGAGATACAGGCGAACTCCCGCACCTGCTGACGGCCGCCCGGGAGGCGGAACTCCATGGACACCGGCGCAGCATCGCCGATGACCACGGCCACGCACACCGTTCCCACCGGCCGGCCCTCGGACTCGCTGGGACCGGCCACGCCGGTCGTGGCCACACCAACGGTCGATCCACAGACGCGCCGCACGCCGAGCGCCATGGCCTCGGCCGCCTCGGTCGAGACCACTGGCCCCTCCGGTACACCGAGGACCTCGAACTTGACCGCCGGGTCATAGGCGACCACTCCCCCGCGGAACACCGAGGAGGCGCCGGCGACCGAGCAGATGCGAGCCGCCATGAGACCACCGGTCAGCGACTCCGCCACCGCGAGTGAGTGCCCCAGTGCTCCCAGCGAGTCGAGCACCACCGATTCGATGGTCTCGTCGTCGACACCGAAGACCAGCCCGTTCGGCAAGATGGCGCGAACGAGTCGTTCCTCGTCGGCCAGGAGTCGTGCGGCGTCGTCAGCGGACTCCGCCTTCACCGTGATCCTGACCTTCAGCCCCTCGATCCCCGAGGCCAGGAACGCCAACGTCGGGTTACCCGTGCGGTCCAGCTCGACGATGCGATCGGCCAACAGTTCGGCGAGCCCGGACTCGCTCTCGCCCCACGTCCGCAACGTCCGGCTGGCAATGACGCCACTCAAACCGGCCCGCCGCACCAGTTCGGGCAGGATCTCCTTCGACATCATCTCCTGCATCTCCCACGGAACCCCGGGGACTGCAAAGACCAGACGCTCCCGGCCGTCGACCTCCACCGGGCACCGCAGACCGGGCGCTGTGCCGGGTTGGGTCTCGAGGAACGTGGCGGTCGCCGGACGATGAGCCTGCAACAGGTTGTTGTCCGGCATGGACCGATCACGGCCCCGGAACATCCATCGGATGACATCGGCTCGGTCCTCGTCGAACTCCAGGGGTGCGCCCACCACTCGGGCAATGGCCTCACGGGTCAGGTCATCCTGGGTGGGACCGAGGCCACCGCAGCAGATCACCACGTCGGAACGCTCCACGGCCGCCGAGATGGCCGTCACCATCCGGTCGATGTTGTCCCCCACCTTGGTCTGCAGCAGCGAGTCGATGCCGTGCGCGGCCAGCTGTTCACCGATCCAGGACGAGTTCGTGTCGACGATCTGCCCCAGGAGCAGTTCGGTGCCGATGGCCACCACTTCAGCGCGCATGGCGTCACGCTAGGTGCCTCAGCCCCGTTCCATGGTGCTGGCCGCCGAGGCGCCGGCGGCGAAATACTGGGCCCCTGACACCAGGCCGATTGCCACACCCGCCCACAGTGTGCTGAGCGACAGCCAGGTCAGATCCTGCGTCCACGGCATGGTGACCCACCCGACGCTGGCCAACTGGATGAACGTCTTCCACTTGGCCAATTGCGAGGCCTGGATGGCCAAGCCTCTCGTGGCATAGCGCGCCCGCAGCCAGGAGACGGCGATCTCCCTCACCACGATGAGCGCCAGTGCAACCCAAGGGAATCGGCCGACCCAGCACATCACCCCGATGCCGCCGAGGACGAGGACCTTGTCGGCCAGCGGATCCAGGAACGCGCCGGACCGGGTGCTGCCGTACCGGCGAGCGAGCCTGCCGTCGACCAGGTCGGACGACGACAGGACGAACCACGCCCCACAGATGGCCCAGGAACTCTGGTTGTCGTCCGCCAGCATCATGGCGAATGCCACCGGTGCGAAGGCGATTCGGGCCAGGGTCACTGCGTTGGCCGGGGTGAGGATGGCCCCGGGGCCGTAGGTTCGCGGGGCCATCAGGCCATCACCGCTCATGACATGCCGCTCATGACATGTCGCTCATGGGATCGACTCGGCCAGCAGATCGGGGCCGGATGCGCCGGTGATGCGGACCCGGTGGAACTCGCCGACCGTGAGTGAATCGGGCACCGAGACGACCCCATCGATCTCCGGCGCCTCTCGGTACGTTCGAGCGACTCCCACGGCATCGACCAGGACCTCGGCGTCACGTCCGATCCATCGGTCGGACCGGGCGGCGGTGATCGAGTCCTGCAACTCGCCCAGCTCGGCCAGCCGATCGTGGATGAGGCCGGACTCCACGTGTTCGTCCAGATCGGCGGCATAGGTCCCCGCTTCGGGGGAGAACGGGAAGAATCCGCACCAGTCCAGCTGCGCGGCCTCCACGAAATCGAGCAGTTGGTCGTGATCGGCCTCGGTCTCGCCGGGGTAGCCCACGATGAAGTTCGACCGGAAGGCGGCATGCGGCTCTCGTGCCCGGATCGCCTCGATCCGGTCCTGGAACCGGTCGCCGGAACCCCACCGACGCATACGACGCAACAACGGGCGGGAGACGTGCTGCAACGACAGGTCGAAGTACGGGAGCCCGGTGGCGAGGATCACGTCGATCAGACCGTCGTTCAGGTCCGATGGATACAAGTACAGGAGGCGGACCCGTGGCACCCGTTCGGCCACCGATTGGACCAACATCTCGATCGAACGCTCCCCCACTCCCTGGTCCCGGCCGTACGACGCCAGATCCTGGGCCACGAGGACCACTTCCTTGGCACCCAGTGCGTCGACCTCATCGAGGATGGAGCTGACGGTGCGCGATCGCTGTGGCCCACGGAACGACGGGATGGCACAGAATCCGCACGCCCGGTCGCAACCCTCGGCGATCTTCACATAGGCCCACGGCGCAGCCGCAGGGGGGCGGGGCAGGTTCAACAGGTCGAAGTCCGGCAGCGGCGCCGCCACGACCGGGATCAGCCGGCGACTGCTCGACTGCCGGCCCCCGGTTCCATCTGTGAGGTCGCGACCGAAACCGGCGACCAGGTCCACCTCGGGGAGCGCATCGGCCAACTCGGTGCCGTACCGCTCCGCCATGCAACCGGTCACGACCACTCGAGCGCCCTCGCGTCGGGCGTCGACCAAGGCGAGCGTGGTGTCGATCGACTCCTGCCGGGCGGACTCGATGAAGGCACATGTGTTGACCACGACCAGATCGGCCGACGACGAGTCCAGCGCGGGAGTCATGCCGTTGGCCACGAAACGCCCGGTCAACTTGTCCGAATCGACCTGGTTCTTGGGACAGCCCAGGGTCTCCACCCAGAAGGTCTCATCCAGCCCGGTCATGGCCGGAGTTTAGGCGTTGTGGGCCGTCACCCCACCGGGCCGCGGCCAGTCCGCCACCAGGAGTTGTCCCTGAGCTGATGCGGTGAGGTACACGACTGCGGCGCCACCAGGGGCGAAGCAGACGTTGGTGACCAGCGGATCGTCGACGTGCCAGTGCTCGACGGTGGAGCCGTCCGGTGAGATCGCGGTGATGCCGCCTTCGCCCAGGCCCAGTGTGCCGACGCAGACCCACCCGTGCCCGTCGACCGACAACGAATCGAACAGCACCAGCCCGCCGGCGCCGTAGAGCAGGCTGCCGCCGGCGAACAACCCCGGGTGTGAGGCGACTTCGCCGGCGCCGGTCACCGACCAACTCCACACCCGACCGGTGAAGGTCTCGGCCACGTAGATGATCGATCCGTCCGGGGAGAGTCCCACTCCGTTCGGGAACTCCATGGGGCGGATGACCTCGCGGACGTCGGCCCCGTCGGTGGAGCTCCAGAAGACGCCCGTACGATCCGAGTCGCGATCGCGCTGGATGCCGAAATCGGTGAAGTAGAAACCGCCCCGCCCGTCCATCACCAGATCGTTCGGCGCAACGAGCGTCCGGCCAGCGCACCCTTTCACCAACGTGGTGACCGATCCATCGGACAGGTCCACCCGATCGACGGTGCCGGGCCGCCAGTTCGAAGACGGTTGGTGCGTCACCAACATGCCGCCCAGATCGATGAAGTCGAACGCCCCACCGTTGTTCGCCACGACCACCCCCCCGTCGGGTGCGACGGCTGCACCGTTCGGCCCGCCTGGAACCTCGGCCACCACAGTCACCGCCCCGTCGGGAGTGACTCGGCTGAGGGTCTGGCGCCGCATCTCCACCACC
>Ga0105044_10003712_pt1 | contig 20909 bp, 13 predicted proteins | sample MAT01_FD_78092 | JGI IMG/M metagenome (GOLD analysis project Ga0105044, IMG submission 78092) | Freshwater microbial communities from Lake Fryxell liftoff mats and glacier meltwater in Antarctica - MAT-01 | ecosystem: Environmental > Aquatic > Freshwater > Ice > Liftoff microbial mat | place...
ACGGCTGTTCCGTTGTCGAGCCGAATGCGCACCTCCACCACACGGGCATCGGCGTTGGCGGCGGGGTCATCATCCAGCACATCATTTTTGAAAATTTGCCAGCCCAAGTCTTCTACGGTGCCCCCCAATGTGTCTTCAAAAGCGCCGTTGCGACTGTTGATAGTGGCGCGTTGCCCCGGTTTCACCAAGCCAATGTCTGTTTCATAAACCTCGGCGACGATATACATCTGGCTGGTGTCGCCCATATCGAGTAAGCCATCTTGCCCGAGGGCTTCGCCGACATCGGTGATCACCCGCAATACGCGGCCACTGCGGGGCGCACGGATGAGCGTCCGATCTAACCGGGCTTCGGCTAGGGCGAGGTTCTGCCGCGCCGATTCGACAGCGGCTTGCACTTGGGAGAGAGAAAGGGTGGCCTGTTGCGATTGCAGTTGGGCGCGGGCATTGCGGAGGCTCGCTTGTTGCGATCGCTCCAATTGCACCAAACTGGCCTGGGCATTGCTCACCTGTTCGCGCAGTTCGCGCACCTGGGTTGCTTGCCGATCTAAATCTTGTTGCGAAATCGCGCCTTCGGCAAAGAGATTGCGATTGCGTTGCAAATCTTGGTCGGCCAAGGAGTAGGAGGCTTCGAGTTCACGAATCCGCGCCTGTTGGGCGGCGACCTCAAACTGAGAGGGGTCTTCAACTTGGCGAATGCGGGTTTGGGCTTCTTGGATCTGAGATTGCCCCACCTGGGTTTCGGCACGCAGTCGGCGCTCAGCTTCGGCCAGTTGGCTGGCCACCAAATCGCGCTGGGCGGCTTCTTCGCCATAGCTTTCGAGCACGGCCAACACATCCCCCGTCTGCACTAAGCTGCCCCGTTCTACCCGCAACTCCGCAATCCGTTCTCCCGATGGGCCACCAATCCGCAGGACTTCGCCCACCGGTTCGACCCGCCCCAAGGCCACTACTTCTGAGCGGACTGGAATCACCTCTGCAACGGGCACATCATCGGCTGAGGAGTTTGCCGTCAGTAGCCGCACCGCTCCCGCACCGAAGATTAGGAGGGCGATCGCCACTCCCCCGACTAAAACCCGCCCCTGGTTATGGGCTGGCCAAAGTTGGGTAGCCAGGGTCGATCTCGGTTGCAGCGGATCGACCCTAGCTGGGGGCGCGGACGATGGAGATATCTCTGGGGTTTCTGAGGTCGTCATAATGCACAATCAGCGGGTCGTGGTTAGAGCAGCCCGGAGCCAACGTTGAGGTTGTCAATTTGGAAGCAACGGATGGCCTGAGTGGCTCGAATGAACCCAGTGGCTCATGAGCACTTGAGCCAGTTTCTATCTGGTAGGTTACTCTTATTTTGCCAAGCTTTGGAAAGGCTGAGTTCCCCCGATATGATGACTTCTATCTATAGTTTTTTTCTCAACAGTCTCTATATTACAATCCTTTTACATTGAGGTGGAACTATCCAAGGTTTTCATTATTTAAGGAAATTTTATTAGAAGATTAACTCAGATCTTAATCCGTCTCTATGGCAATCATTCGATTGCTGAAGGAATGCAAAAAACCACGAATTTTTTATAGTCATTCACTGTCAAGATCGCTTTAGAAATCACCTTAGAATTTAGATGATAGAAATAGGCAATGAACTGGGCGATCGCCCCTCTAGCTTCCACAAAATTCTCCAGCCACCATCAGCCTAAAACCATCAGCCTAAAACCATCAGCCTAAAACCATAAGCAGAATAACGACTCAGCACTGAGACCCCGGCCTTATCTATGGTTGAGTGAATATATATCAAGGCACAGAGCCTTAAAATGCAGTCGAATGAATGCATGATTTAAGTTTTTTGACCCTTAGAAAGCTCTCGTCAAAATTGTGAGCTGCTTTTGCCTCAGTTCAACAACACCAATCAAGCGTGGGTTCTAAGCGACACCCAGATAGGACGACTAAATTCTACTGTCGAGATAATGGATGAAAGGCTATAAGATTCGAGGCTTTTTTCATCCAGAATGACTGTATCTAGAACAGCTAGTCTTTCATTGAGGATAGTGAATCAGAGTTTCAGTGAAGTGACAAATAGCCCTTATGTGCTGAACATTCTGAGATTGTTGTGCTTAATAGTTGTTCTCCCTGCCAATGCTTTATGAAAACGGTATCTAAACAAGCGGCTTCAGATCCTTGCTTGATCAGGGTTGATGCGGCATTCAAAAAAGGTAAGTAGGTGGGCTAAATTAAATTAAGCTTAGTGGCTGGGTTTCGACTCCGCTCAACCCTCTTCTGGTCAGGGTTTGAGCATTGAGCGCAGTCGAAATGCGTCTTACAAATAATTACGTTTTCCTACTTAGACCCCGAAGCGGGCAAGGTTTTTAGGATTTTTGCCGCTGGCTTAGAAATCTTAAAGGCTGTGGGTAGGGCGATCGCCCTACCCACAACTCCACAAAAATTGAGTGCGCCTTTTACATGGGTTCTTCGATGGCTTTTTCGAGGGGTGGGCGATCGGTGCTCCAGGCCCACCAAGCGGTGCCGCAGTGGCATTGGTAAAACTCCTGCCACTTGCGCCGATGGTCTTGTGTAAAGACGGGCGATCGCCGATTTACCCACACCTGTGACGCTTCCAACGCTGTAGCGTGACATCGAGGGCAGCAAAACTCCCACGCATGGGTGGCCTCCTGTGTCCAATCTGGCGGCACTAACGCGAACGCATCCATCAGCAACCATCACCCATCACGAACCACTCACTATATCCTAATCAGTTTCCACTTATCCTAAACAGTCTCCGCCTACTTTGCCTTCCGTAAAATGCCCAGAAAAGTTCCCAGATCCTCGATTTCGCCATGCCCTGGCCGATCTCCAAAGTCATCACAACCCCAGGGAGATGAGGGTTTCCCTACTTTTTCTTGGCGTTGCCCTAGTTCTGCGCCGTTTTTGAAATAATATTCAATGATTCGTTCGAAAAGATTTAGGCTACTGTTCTAGAGAAGATAAGATTACCGTTCAGATCGACAAGGCGGCTTTTGAGGATGGGTATATGGGTCTTTTAAACCTCATTTCATTCCTAGGGATTCTGGGATTGTGCGCGATCGCCTGGATCTTTTCAGAGCATCGCAGTCCTAAATATTTTCCTTGGCGAGTGGTGATTTCAGGGATCATCCTCCAACTGGGGTTGGGTTTTTTGGTGTTTGCGTTCCCTCCAACGAGGGGGGCTTTAGAAATCTTCAGTGCCCTGCTGAACGTGATTTTTTCGGCGGCAGACTATGGGGCAAACTTTGTATTTGGCTCTAACCTTGTGCCTGGCGAATTTCAAGGACGTGCCCCTACCTCCATTGATTTGGGCTACATTTTTGCCTTCCGCGCCTTGCCAGCGGTGATCTTCTTCTCTGGGCTAATCGGCTTGCTCTACAACCTTGGGGTGATGCAGGTTGTCACCAACTTCTTCGCAAAGCTGTTTTACAAAACCATGCGTCTTAGTGGTGCAGAATCCCTTAGTGGAGCCGCTAATATTTTTGTGGGCATTGAAGCGGCGATCGCCGTTAAGCCGTTCCTCGCGTCCATGACCCGCAGCGAATTGTGTGCCATTCTGGCGTGCTGCTTTGGTACGGCAGCCTCTTCGACATTGGCTATTTACGTCAGCTTCCTCAAACCCGTTTTTCCCAATATCTTGGGGCACCTGGTTTCTGCCTCTATCATGGCCATTCCGGCCTGCTTCTTGCTGTCCAAAATCTTGGTGCCCGAAACCTCCGTCCCCGTCACGGCTGGCGGTATTCCTACGGATGAAAAATTTTTGCGCGCCCCAAACAAGAGCGACGCAGATGCCACAACCGTCATTGATGAGGATGACGAACCCATCGAAATCGTCGGTGGAGAACCGATGCAGCGGATGAGCCCTCTCGATGCCTCCATTGTGGGTGCCCTAGATGGCGTGAAGATGGCGGTTTCGATCGCAGCCGTCTTGATCTTGATTTTGGGCTTTGTGTACCTGATCAACGCACTCTTTGCGTGGCTGGCCACCTTGCCCGGTGGGGTGGGTGGATTCTTCCAAGTCGTGACGTTGCAAAATATTTTAGGAGCCTTGTTCCTGCCGCTGACAGTGTTAACGGGGGTTTCCTTAGAGTGGAACGAACTCTGGGAATCTTCTGTCATCATTGGCCGTCGCTTGTTTGAAACAGCGATTCCTCCCTACCGTGCCCTCGCCGAAGCAGGCGGGCGTGAGCTAAACCCCCTTAGCCCTCGAGCCGTGCTGATTGTGAGCTATGCCCTTTCTGGGTTTGCCCATCTGGCCTCAGTGGGGATCTTTGTTGGCGGCACTAGCGCCCTGATTCCATCACGCCGCAAAGATGTCTCCGAGTTGGGCTGGAAGGCTCTGTTTGTTGGAACCTTGGCCACCCTGATGATCTCCTGCGTGGCGGGCATCTTCTACAACCCCAATAACCCGAGCATTTTGGGTACGCCTACAGCCCCGGCAGTGGCTCCAGCTCCGGCAGCTCCAGCGGCTCCGGGTGCCCCCCCAACTACCCCGGCAGGCGAAACTCCAGATCCAGCGGGTGAAACCCCTGCGCCTAGCCCTGCTCCGGCTTCCCCTGAAGCTACGCCTAGCCCTGAAGCTAGCCCTACTGAAAACCCATCTGTAGGGTCATTGCCCCTAGCCTCACGGCGAGCCTAAAGGACTTGATCCTGGTGGCGATCGCAGACGAGTCCATTGGCCAATTCGGTGCAATCGATTCAGTATATAGGCTGTTATGGATCTGTCATGAGCCAAATTCAGTCGATCCTGTCGGCTAATGCGTTCTTTTACCGAGCCTTTGAGAGCCGAGACTTGGTGGGCATGGGAGAGGTATGGTCGAAAGGATCGGCGACCCTGTGCATCCATCCGGGGCGTAATGTTTTGGTGGGCTGGGAAGCGATCGCCCTTTCCTGGGAGCAGATCTTCCAAAACACTCCCGATCTAGCTATCCGCACTGAGATAAAGGCTACTGAGATCGCTGGGGATTTGGCCTATGTGGTGGTGGTTGAAACCGTGATGCAAGTAGCGCGCGGACGCAAAATGGAAGCGCGATCGCTCGCCACCAACATTTTTGAGCGCATGGCTGGGCGTTGGCTGTTAATTCATCACCATGCCAGCCCCATCTTGTCCTAAAGATTGTGAGTTGGCTCAAACCAGATATTTCTTACTTGAACGTGAAACGAACCCTCACGTTCAAATCATAATTCTAGGATTTTGGGTTTTTATGAGATTCGTCACCCCAACATTGTTTATCCATTGATGAGAACTCTTCTAGACCCAAAATTCAGGTTGGGCAAGTTCCATAAAGTTAGCGAGCAGCGCAGCCAAGTCGAGTTTGTAGAAGGCGCGCCAAAACCGTAATTGATAGCGGGTGTGGCGGGGATTGGGGCAAAGGGCGATCGCCCCCACCAGCACCACGACATGCATCCAAGGATAGGTTTTATGGAGCAGCCAGGTTGTTAGTTTAGAGATTGGGCAATCCATCCAACCAGCCTTAGCATCTTGTCTCTCCAACGGTTCCATTTTTACAACGTTTCCATCTTTAAAAATGCTTCCATAAAAATGCTTCCATCAAATTCAGCATAGAGATGTTCCCAGAAATCTATGCTCCGCAGAATTCTATGAACCCTCTGTCCTCATGGGGATGCTTAGGGACTCGCAGGAAAATAAGGTACCTGCTGATCGGGCTTTCTCCCTGCGGAAGACGCTGTGCGAAATCGAAACCTGGCCACCTGGTACACCTCTAATCCGCAGATCCCTTACAGCTATATCTGCCCTATTTCAGCCACAGAAATCAGCCATAGAAATCAGCCATAGAAATCAGCCATAGAAATCAGTCATAGAAATCAGTCATAGAAATCAGTCATAGGACAGGGCTGGCCGCTGGGATGTTGCTTAGGGGTGTAATTCCTAGCTCTGCACGCCAGGTGGCTAAAGGCTTGTCCCAGTGCTCTTCCCACTTTTGGGCAAAGAGGGGTTTTGCGGTTTTGCCCATATTCCAGCCTTGCTGAATCGCGTCTAACAAGGTTGGTAACTCATCTGGACTAAAGAGCAACGTAGACATCAGAGTGCTAGAAATCAAGGCCACCGCGAGGGGATAGGGGAATTGAGGCAAGTGAAATGCTTGTAGCCTAATTTCATCGACAACGTTAGTGCTAAACCCTGTGATGAGGTGCCAAATATCGTGGGTTTGGCTCAGGCGTGCCTCTAGGTAACTAGCTTCAGACTGAATGGGGATATCGATGTAGAGGTCTTCTGCCCGAAAGCCACTGGCTTTCATGTGCAGGGCATAGATGTGGCCAAGGGAGTCTGGGGGGTATCGCAGCAGCGCATCCAAATCATGGGGCGGGGCCATATAGCGCTCGGCAATCAGGGCAGCGGCGGCGGGGTCTTGCTGCAAAACGGTTACGGCCTGCTGGAAGGACGGTGTGGCAAGGAGGGTGTCACTCAGATCCCCCACGATTTCGAGGCTAGAGTCTCCGGCCATGAGGGCGAGGAAGGGCTGCATGGGAGGCATTGCTTGCAGCTCTTGCACGGGCTGCTGGTGCTGGAGATAGAGCGATCGCCGCCACAGGTATTGCAAAAAGGGAATGGATTGTAATCGGTTGAGCCAATTCATCGGGGTTCTCCAAGAAGTGTTCAATGTTAGTTAAAATTCGAGCGCTCGTTATAAATAAGACTCCAAAATATAGAGCCTCTGCGGACTCTGAGACTAGAGATCTATTTCGACGCTGACCCTGGAAACTTTTCAAAATAAGCGATCAGCATTTGGGTGAGCAGATGGATCTGCTCAGCAAAGACGACCGAACTCTCGACGCTAACCTGTTCTAGTAGCACGCCGTTCACCAGGGTGAAGATGAACGGTGCGAGGCTGGGGTCTTGGAGGTCGAGGGCTTGGGCGATCGCCCCTCGATAGCGTTCATCTACCCGATTTAGCACCGCATTACTTGAGATCTCATCGGGGTTGATCGTGAGGCAAAAGTCTATCCAGATAGCCGTTTGCTTCACAAAGTAAGCTTCGTTATCGATCAGGAATTGCCCCAACCGAATAATCCGGTCTGCTAAGGTTTGCGCCTCTGCAACCTGCTGCTGGAGTGCTAACACATCCTGCTGGCCCATCTCGTCTACCAATTGCTCAAACAAGGCTTTCTTGCTTGGGAAGTAGTGATACAGTGCGCCCGTAGAAATGCCCAATTCGCTGGATAGTTGACGGGTTGTGACCTGGGCATAGCCCTTCTCAGCCAGCAAATCAAACGCCTTGCGGAGCAGTTCTGTGCGGTATTGGTCAGAATCAACAATCTTAGGCATTATGGAAAATCGAAATGACAAGACGTTTTATATCGAGCGCTTGTTTTAATTTAAGCATTATTTACTGGAGTGTCAAGGAAAATTTAGCAGTTCTTTCTGGCTAGGTTGTTCCTCATGGGTCAATATCTAGGAGTCAAGAGATCTAGAAATCAGGAGATCTAGGCAAGGATGCGATAGCTACTAGGCAATCCCAGCCAAGGAGCTTAAGCCCCTTGCGAACCCGTGGATCGATTTCTGCCTCCAGTATTAGGGTCTAACTCTTCTGGTCAGGATGGCGGCTACATCGGCGCAGCGCCTCAATTGTCTATTTCAAGTGGTTGTCGAATAGTGGTCGAATAGTCGTCGAACCCTTTAGGCGGCAAAACCGAAGACAATGGAAGGCTAGCAGACTTTGCAAACTGCCGTCAGAAGCCTTTAGACTGTAAACTCTGGGCAGTTGCTACCCCGATGTTGATGCCCCTTTGACTTTTGTAACGAGGATGGGGATAGCGAGGCTCTGGTGATCCCGTTATATTTCCTGTATCCCCCTGCTTCCAATGCCCAAAACCGCTGATTTTCTGGCAAAACTCAACCCCTCTCAACGGCTGGCGGTTGAGCATTACTGTGGCCCACTGTTGGTGGTTGCTGGGGCAGGATCGGGCAAAACCCGTGCCCTCACCTTCCGCATTGCCAACCTGATTTTGAACCACCGCGTAGATCCTGAAAATATTCTCGCGGTGACCTTCACCAACAAAGCGGCGAAGGAAATGAAAGAGCGGATCGAAAAGCTATTTGCCGAACAAGAAGCCTTGGCACAAAAGGGAAAGCCCCTCGAAGCGTTGTCTGACCGGGATCAAATGCGCCTCCGTTCCTATGTGTATAAAAACATCACGAAGGAATTGTGGATTGGCACATTCCATGCACTCTGTGCCCGAATTTTGCGTCTCGATATTGAGAAATACCAAGATCCGGCAGGGCAGCGCCACCGCAACTTTTCTATTTTTGACGAGTCAGATGTTCAAAGTTTGGTCAAAACCATCGTCCGTGAGAAGAATTTAGACGACAAGAAATTTGATCCCCGCTCCATTCGCTACGCTATTAGTAATGCCAAAAACCAAGGGTTTTCGCCCCTAGATGTGGAGCGCGAGCAACCCAATTATCGGGGGCGCGTCATTACCGAAGTCTATACAGACTACCAAAAATCCCTCGTGGCGAACAACGCGATGGATTTTGATGACCTCATTTTGGTGCCTGTGCAACTCTTTCGTCAAAATGAGCAGGTGTTGGCCTATTGGCACAAGCGCTTTCGCCATATTTTGGTGGATGAGTACCAAGACACAAACCGCACCCAGTATGACCTGATCCGGATGCTGGCAACTAATGGAGCGAGTGCCGAGGCCTTTGATGACTGGAACCACCGCTCGGTGTTTGTGGTGGGCGATGCTGACCAGAGTATTTATTCATTTAGAGCGGCTGATTTTCGGATTTTGCTCGGGTTTCAGGAAGATTTTGGGGATGGGTTGCCCGATGACGACACCCGTTCGATGGTGAAGTTAGAGGAAAATTACCGCTCAACGGCCAACATCTTAGAAGTGGCTAATGAGTTGATTGAAAACAACACCGAGCGCATTGATAAGGTGTTGCGGGCAACCCGAGGCGAAGGGGATGCGATTTTCTTATTTCGTGCCGATGATGAAACCCACGAAGCCCAGTTTGTGGTGGGTAAGATTCGGCAGATGCAGGAGGAGAACCCCGAGTTAGATTGGGGCAGTTTTGCCATTTTATACCGCACGAATGCCCAATCTCGTGCCTTTGAGGAAGTGTTGGCGCGGATGCAATTGCCTTACACCATCGTGGGTGGGCTACGGTTTTATGACCGCAAGGAAGTCAAGGATGTGTTGTCGTATTTGCGGGCGATCGCCAACCCCACCGACAGCCTCAGCATTGAGCGGGTGATCAACGTTCCCCGACGCGGCATCGGCAAAACTACCCTCGATCGCCTCAAGCAAGCCGCCCAACAAACAGGCATGTCCCTTTGGGATCTGCTGTCTGATGAGACCTCCATGAATACATTGGCTGGGCGATCGGCTAAGGCCGTCGGGGGCTTTGTCGAAACGATTCAAGCCTGGCAGCAGCAACTAGAAACCGCCAGCGCCGCCGAAATCATGCAGGGAATTTTGGCAGACTCTGGCTATGTTTCTGACCTCAAAGCCCAAGACACCGACGAAGCCAATGACCGCCTTGGCAACGTGCAAGAACTCTACAACGCCGCGTTGCAGTTCCAAGAAGAGAACGACAATGCTTCCCTCATCGGCTTCTTAGCCAATGCTTCCCTGGCCTCCGATCTCGACAACCTAGAAGAAGGCAAATCCGCAATTTCGCTCATGACCCTGCACTCGTCTAAGGGCTTGGAGTTTCCGGTCGTGTTTTTGGTGGGGATTGAGCAAGGGCTATTTCCCAATTACCGTTCGATGGATGACCCCGCATCGTTGGAGGAGGAGCGCCGCCTCTGCTACGTGGGGATCACGCGGGCAAAGGAGCAGCTATTTTTGACCTATGCCCGCGAACGCCGCCTTTATGGCAACCGCGAACCCGCCAGCCCCTCGCTCTTTTTAGGAGAGCTACCCCCCGATCGCATTCTTAGCAATGTTTCGACCGCCCAACCAAAGCGCCTCACAACGCCTCTTAAAGATATCCGGGCCAAGCGCGCGGCAGCGCCCGATCCCGATGCCGTCATTGCTGATTGGACGGTGGGCGAAAAGGTGCTGCATCCGTCCTTTGGCACGGGGCAAGTCACTCATATTTTTGGGGCAGGCAATAAGATGTGCATTGCCGTCAAGTTTCCTAATATTGGGCAAAAAATCATTGATCCCAAACTGATCGCGCTGCAACGGGTAGAGGAATAGGACATTGGTAGCGGCGCTGATAGAAAACTGCTGCTAGCCAACAGGAAAGGCTTTCCTTTGTTGAGGGGGAAAGGGAAGAGAGCCGATCTCCCCAGAATTGTTCCTAAGAGTCGGGAAAAGTTTCTGAACCTTTATGAGGGGATACTGATCCTCTGCACGGGTCTATGTTCCGCTGTGCAGCATCGTTTTTGAGTTTTTGGGCTGGGAAACGAGCTTCAGTTGCGCGAACTCTGGGCAACGGATCGGAGTTTTTCGTAGAACTTATCATCTTGGCCGAGGGTTTCGGGTTCGGGCACAAATTGGTGAATGGGGTGCTTTGCCACATCGTTGCGGAGCCAACTATCTTGGGAGGAGAGAAACGTAAAATCTGGGACGGGGCTGGGTTCAAAAGCCTCGGGCGGCGGTTCTGGGTGGCTGGCTGGCTCTTTGGCCTCGGCCTCGGCTGGCACCATAAATATGATTTCTTGGAAGCGGGGTGTGGAGGAGGGATCTGCGATCGCCCATAGCTCCTCTGATTCTCCGACCTCAGGGGCATCCGGCTGAGAATCGGATTCCTCTATCCCGAAGGTGTTGGTAGAGTCTGAGGCTGGATAATCTGGGGATGCGATGGGGAGGGCGATCGCCCCATCTGGCGCTTCTGCGTAAGCAGATGGGGCGATCGGAGCAATTTCTGACGTGGGGATGCGGGCTAGGGAGCCACATACCATCCGCTCAAACTCAAACCCATAATGATAAATGGGTTGCCCGCGCCGTTTCCAAATGGCCAAAATCTGCCCCACTGACACAGACTTATAGCGCCCTTGGTAGAGGGCTTCTACCACAGCAGAGCGCACCCACTGGGCGGGGTAGCTGCGGAGCCAATAGCCCACCAGTTGGTCTGCACTAAACGCGCCCAAATCAAACCCATAGCGACTGAGTAAGTCTGCCGCTATCCGGGCTACGGGATCAGTGGATGGTTCTTGCATCATGGGATTGGCCTATAAGGCTACTCATCCGAAAGGGTAACTCCCCCCTCCACCGTAGCAGCCCCCGTGGGGCCAGAGAAGGGATCGCGCAAATTCCCCCAATCAAAATCGTTGATTTGTAGGTTGAAGGAACCTTCCTGTCGCACTGGGCTATAACGCAAAATGACAGAGTAGGTTCTACGGCGATATTCCAAAGTATAGACGGTGTCAATTTCGCGGCGGGTATCTAAATTAATCCGCGTTTGCACCCCAAACAGAATAGGGCCATAGATTTGTTGCAAAATTCCCACGTTGAGGGTGTTGCGGTCTACGGCACGGTCAAATCGGAATGGGGAACTGCCCTCTTGGATAGATGTGGAAAACGTAATATTGAAGGCCGTGTAGTCGAAGGTATCGCGCACATGGTGCCCAACCTGACCCCGTAGGCCAACGCTAGCCGTCAGCCCCACTTGGCTATCGTCACTACTATAGCCACTGTAGACCCCCCGCACGCTCGTCGCTAGGATCAATGAAGGAACCAAGGGCACAGCATTAAAGCGTAACCCTTGATCTCGTGTGGGTGGCAGCGGTGTGCCTCGCCACAACACAAAGCCTCGGCTGAGGCTGACGCTTGCTTGTCCTCGCAGCAACCCTACATTATCCCGTCGTACCCGTCGAGGCAGCAGTTCTGGGCGATCGGTCTCAGCGGTAATGTATTGCAGCCCAGCCTGGTAGCTCAGGAAAATGTTGGAATCGCCCAACAGGAAGCTAGGGGAGGTGAGCACAAACCCAATACTACTTTGTACTTCCTGGAAGCCCAAGGAGCCATTGAAGAATCGGTTGCGGTAGACGTACTCTAGGGTGAGTTGGTGGGTGCTAGGGCCTCTACCGAGACTTTGGCGCAACCGAGCGGTGGTGCGAAAATTATCTTCAAAGTCTTGCAGTTCTAACGATTCTAAGATCGCTCGCCAACTCAGACTCGTGCGCGGACTAAAGTCATAGTTGAAGCGCGTAATCAACCCAAAACTGCTGGGTTCGAGGAAGTTAAAGCTATTGTCTTCGATCGCCCGTTGCACCAAGATCAGCGGCGCAATGGAGAAAGTGGCGCGGGGCGTGTTGACGACGTTAAACGCACGTTCTAGGTAAAGCCCCCCTAAATCATCATCGAAGCCAATCCTGGCAATGGGATCACTACTCCGCCGCCGACTGTCGATAATAATGCGTTCTTGGAATAGGGGTAACCGAAAATTTTGGTCAAAAACGATTTGTGGATTGCGGGCAATAATTTCGGCACGAAAGGGAGAGATCCGGGTGTAGGTGACCGAGTAAGAACGCAACTCCACCTCGGGGGGGGAGAATGGGTCGTTTGTGATCCGTACATTCGTAGCTTGCCAGCCGTTGGGATAAAAATCTGCAGAATCAGCCTCAAACCGGAACCGCCGGATCGACCCGCCCAATAGCTGGTTTTGGCCAGGTGCGGGCAAGGTGCCAATGTTAATCCCTAGCCCTTCGTTAGCACGGGGTGTATCAGGCGGATCTTGCCCTACGGTTTGGCCAAGAGGGCGACTGGGGTTGCTCTGTGCTGCAACATCATTGGACAAAACGGTGAGATCTTGGCCGGAAGTGGGTAAAAAGATTTCTCCACGGACTCGGCTGACCGTGCCTAACCCTTGGACGAGGTTGTAGTCGAGTCGTTCTCCGAGGAGAATTTGATCCCCCCTGGTAAAGATGACATTGCCTTCTGCGACGGTTTGGCGATTGCGCATGTTCACGCGAATCCGGTCGGCGGTGAGAACGGCTTGGCGGAAGCGCAGTTCGACATTGCCTTCGGCAACAAAAATATCTCGCTCGGTATCAAACTCCTGATAATCCGCATCGAGTTCTAAAACATCGGCGGTGAAGGGAAATGTCAGGGTGTCTGGGTCTCCGGGGGATGCCGTTGGGGGAGAGGCCGTTGGTGGGGCAGGCGTTCCAGTCTCGGGTGCTGGAATGGGTGGAAAGAGAGGAAGCCCGTCGTTGAGGGGATCTCCAAAAGGATCTTGCAGGCTTGGAGGAGTAACGTCTTCGGGCGGAAGGGTTTCCCCTGGCTGATCCGGCGTCTCCGAGTCGATGGGAAGGTCTGTTGAAGGGTCAGAAGGTGTTTCCCCTGGAGGCGTATCTTCAGAAGGCGTATCTTCAGAAGGCGTGTTTTCAGACGGCGGATCTCCTGAAGGTGGATCTTCAGACGAGGTTTCTTCTGAGGGCGCGTCTTCCTGCAGCGGAATCGACCGGGGATCGGTGTTGGGAGGCAATTGCAGCTCATCATTGCTGGGAATGGTGAGGATTTGGCGTTCCCCTTCTGGGTTTTCGGGGGTGCCCCGGCTCTGGGCAATGATGGTTGCGCCCGAAAGCTGTGCTAATTCTTCGAGCATCGAGAAGGGAGATTCTTCTCGGTCGAGGACATAGCGCTGATCGGCTATCGACTCGGTAACGGGAGCGGAGCCTTGGCTTAAATCTACGGTGAGGGACTGTATTCCATATTGGGCAGCAGGGGCGATCGCCGGATCTATCCCAATCGGCTCTGTGCCCAAAACCGTGGAGCGGTTGCGGCGCACGGCCTCTGGAACTGGAGCCGGAGGAAGATTGGCGGGGGAGCGATCGCGCACTGGAGTTTCAGGTCGTCGGAAGCCTTGAACCTCAGATCCTTGAGCCTCAGATCCTTGAACCTCAGGCATTAAAGGGGCTTGGCTCTCAGACGGCGCTACGGCTGGCGAAGATGCGTCTGCAGTAGGCGTGGATGGGTCTGAGTTAGGCTCTGAGCTAGGCGTAGACGAAGCTTCCGAGAGCGCCACCGCCTCTGACCGTCCACCCTTAGAAAACTCTAAAACAGCTCGCTCAGGCAGGGCGAGGGCGGGGTAGGCGCGCACACCATCTGCCCGGCTGACGCGAACGTCTTGGGTTTCAGGAACCGCTACACCGGGAATGATTACAGGCTCTAAGACGGGCGTCATTTGTGCCGCCGAGGCTTGGAGCTTGAGGGCGGATAACGCAGTTGGGTCGGTTACCCCAGATGGATCACTTGCCGTATCGGACGGTAAGACTTGGACAAGAGGGGGCGGAGCTGGCGGCGGAACCGGATGGGGCATACCTCACACACAATAAAATAGCCCTAGCGATAGGGCTGATGGATCCTGCACGCAAATAAGGATGATAGCAAAACTTGCTCAAAAAGCCTTATTCGAGGTCGCGGCGTTTGGGGTTCCGGGCAGGGTCGTTAGACAGGAAGCCAAACACAAATAATGCCACAAAGAAAGCAACAACGATATAAACGACAACCTTAAGCGTCAACATAGGGTCTTCTCAAAAAACTGGCTTCCCTATCTTATCGAAAAGCGTGGCCAATTTTGAGCGATCGCCCATCAACATCTTTTCCAAACGCTTTTTTCTTGATCCGGGGGCGTTTATCAAGCTGCTCTCAACCCGATCCCAACCCGATCCCAAAGCGTTGCCTTCCTAGACGCCGCTAGGGGCGCATTCGTTCCTGGCACCAGTGCCAGAGGCTAACCCAGCGATCTTCTAACCAGACCATCCCTTGGTCAAGCCACTGCAAAAGTTGCTCTAGCGGATGTCGGGTGTAGCCCACTAACTTGGCGCTGGTATCGATATAGGGGGTTTCATAGGGCTGTACAGCGGTCGAGGGGGACACTGATAGGGGAACCAGCGACTGACTCTGTGCCACTGATAGATCTTGAGGAATTAATAAATTTTGAGGCACGGATAGATTTTGAGGCAGGCTACCCATGGGCTTGGAGGGCGGGTTAGAAAGGGGGCTGGGGGGGGCTGGGTCAATCGCTAGGGAGCGGGGATCGAGGTTCTCAGGTATCCAGCGTAAGCTCTGCTCCTCTGGGTTTTGAGGTGCAAAATGTGTGGAGAAATGGGCTAGGAGGGCGCGATAGGGGTCATTGGGGACTGGCCTTGACGGGGAATGATTGGTTTTGTTGGCCGGGGTTAGGCGTCCTGATTGACTGGCCTCTTGGGGTTCATCGGTCACCTCGCCCAAGTCTAGGCAGTCTAGGTCTGCGAAGTAAAGAGCAAGGGTAGATTCGCGGAATAGGTCAGCGGCGATCGCCACTTGGCTTTGTTGCTCCCAGGCCATGAGGCGATAGAACCACTGCACTGGCAGGATCAGAGATGGGGATCGGGGGGAAGGGGCAACGGCAAAACCGGGGTTTGGGATAATGCATGGCGACGGCGATCGCGCCAATAGCTGGCCAATGCCTCTGCAATCCCTTGGCGGAGGCGGAGTTGTTGCGGCACCGTCAACCCATCGAGAAGGCGATTGTCAGCAGAAACTAACAGCAGCCGTTGGCTTTCTAGGCAAGATGCAATGCCCTGCACCGTTGGCTGCGAGTCAGCGCTAGGGGGAGATGTAGGGGCGATCGCCACCGAGCGCGCACTAACCCCCACTGTTTGGAGTCCGGCATCTGGTTCTAGCCAAGGTTGGAGCAAGGCTAAGGTTTGCAGGATGGGATCAGAGGCGGATGGCAGCGTGGGTGGCTCTGGGTCAAGACCCAGTAGGCGGCTCACGGCGTGTTGGATGGCTTGTAGGAGGGGAACGGTGGTGGGGCGTGCCTGGGAAAACTGACGGTTGGCGGTGCGGAGGGCTTGGAACCCGGCATACAGCGGATACAGCACAATCTGAATGCTCCACACCGCCGCCACTTGGCTATGGCGCACCCAGCGACCAACCTGATCGCGCAGGCGCAAGCTGCGCTGCGAGAGTTGGCTAAACACACGACTTTGAAAGCGACCGCGAGAGGGCATGGGGAGCAAGGAGAATGAGGGTGTGAGAGGTGGGGGTGATACAGTGCCTATGATCTGCCTGCCCCTGCCTTGATCTTAAAGGAATCTTGAAAGGAATCTAAGGGGATCTAAAATCGGCAATCAGCGAAGGCGACCGAGGGAGAATGAGGCAACTTAGCTCGTTTCCATCTAAAATCTATTTCCACCTAAAATCCAAAAGCTAAAATCCAAAATCTGGACGCTAAAATTCAACCTTAATCTGGGGATCGATGACGCAATCTATAGAACGGCCTGCGCTGGCCATGCCGGAAACCGAAGGGGCGATCGCCCGTCTCCGCCGCCTTACCCAACGCGACATCCAAGCAGAATGGCGGCAGTGGCGGGGAGATCTGCCCCAGGATCAGGCGACCCATCCCCAGTTTTGGCAAGATTGGCAACCCGTCTGCCTAAACGATCGCCATCACATTGCTTGGGATCAAGGGGAAGCCGTCATTTGGCTAGGCGTCGAGATCCAGATTCCCTCAGATTTAGCGGGCTATCCGTTGGCGGGCTTGGCCTTGCGCCTATCGCTGACCTGGTGGGCAACGGCAGCACAGATATTTGTAGATGGGCAATTGGTGCAGGAAGGCGACCTCTTTGATCATTCGGCGCGGGTGCTCGTGCGAGAGGCCGTCCAGCCGGGAGAGGCGATCGCCATTACCCTGCGCCTCGTTAGCCCCGGCCATGATCCCGGTGCGTTGGTGCGCTCCCTTTGTTTGTATGAGCGCCCTGGCTATGGCCTTGACCCGGTGCCTGATCCGGGGTTTGTGGCCGATGAGCTGGCGGTGTTGCAGCAGTATCTCAGCACCCTTGCCCCAGATCGCTGCGGCGACCTAGAAGCGGCGATCGCCCCCTGCAACTGGGCGATCATCCCTAACCAAAAGACATTTGATGCTGAAATGGCACGGTTGCGCGATCGCCTCTTGCCCTTTAGCGATTGGATCAAGCAACGGCAAATCTTTTTGCTCGGCCATGCCCACCTAGATTTGGCTTGGCTATGGCCTGTTGCAGAAACTTGGGAGGTGGCCGAACGCACCTTCCAATCTGTCTTAAACCTGCAAGCTGAGTTTCCTGAACTGATCTTCAGTCACTCGTCTCCGGTGCTGTATGCATGGCTTGAAACCCATCGCCCTGCTCTCTTTGAAGCGATTCGGCAGCAGGTGGCGGCGGGGCGCTGGGAAGTGGCGGCGGGGCTGTGGGTTGAGCCAGAATTTAACACCGTGGGCGGAGAGGCGATCGCCCGCCAAATCCTGTATGGTCAACGCTATGTGACCGAGCGGTTTGGCAAGCCGAGTGCTGTGGCTTGGTTGCCTGACAGTTTTGGCTTTTGCTGGCAACTGCCACAACTCCTGCGCCAGGGCGGCGTTCGCTACTTTGTCACCCAAAAACTCCGGTGGAATGACACCAACCCTTTTGAATTGGATTGGTTTTGGTGGCAGTCGCCTAGCTCCACAACACCCGAAGAGACGGGGGGAATCTTGAGCCTCAACTCAGCCCCCATCGGGGAAGGGTTTGATCCCCTCAAAATGGCACAGTATGCCACCGCCTGGGAGGCCAAAACGGGCTTTTCAGAGGCGCTCTGGCTGATTGGGGTGGGGGATCATGGCGGTGGCCCTAGCCGCGATATGTTGCACCTCGCCCGCCGGTGGGGGCGATCGCCCTTCTTCCCGCGCCTTGCCTTTTCGAGTGCCGAAGCCTTCCTAGAGCGCATCACACCGCCCGCACCCTCTGCCACACCCTCCGCCACACTGCCGGTTTGGCAAGATGAGCTATACCTAGAGTTTCATCGCGGTTGCTACACCACCCATGCCGACCAAAAAACCTGGAATCGCCAAGGCGAAAGCAGCCTCTATGCAGCCGAACTGTGGGGCACCTTAGCCGCCCATCTGACGGGTTTTGATTATCCGGCGGCGGCCTTAGAAACGGCCTGGAAGCAGGTGTTGTTCAACCAATTCCATGACATTTTGCCGGGGTCTGCCATTCCCCAGGTGTATGAGGATGCAAACCAGGAGTGGGCGGCGGCGGTGGCAACGGCAGAGGCTGCGTGTGAGGCGGCATTGGGGGCGATCGCCCAACACATTGCCCACCCCGAACCCCCCACCCCCAATGCTCGCCCACTCATCGTCTTCAACAGCCTCAATTGGGAGCGTTCTGAATCCGTTTGCCTAGCCTTATCAGCGCTTCCAGCCGGGAGTTGGCAAATCCGCGACCTCCACGGCCAACCCGTCAAAACCCAGATAGAAGCCGATGGCCTCCGCCTGATGTTTCAGGCAGAACGGGTGCCAGGGGTGGGCTATCGCCTGTTCTGGCTTTGCGATGAAGCGGCCAAGCCAGCGGCGGATCTCGCCCCCAACGCAAATCCCTATATCCTCGAAAACGCGACGCTGCGGGTAACGGTGGATCCGGCGACGGGCAACCTCCTCAGCCTGTTTGATAAACGCCAGTCGCGCGACCTCCTCGCCGCCCCCGCCAATGTGTTGCAAGCCTTCCGCGACAGTGGCCAATATTGGGATGCCTGGAACATTGATCCCCAGTTTGAACGCCATCCCCTGCCCCCGTCTGAGCTGGTGCAGATCGACCCGGTGCAAGTTCAAGTGATTGATCAAAGCCTGCGGGTGGTGCGTCGCGTTGGGCAATCGGCGATCGCCCAACGCTATGTCCTCCGAGGGGATGCCCCGATCCTCTGGGTTGAAACCCACGTAGATTGGCAGGAATGCCAGACCTTGCTGAAGGTGGCCTTTCCGGTGGCCGTAGACAGTGCAGAATTTTGGCGGGATATGCCGTTTGGGGCGATCGCCCATCCCACCCTGCCCACCGATCCCCGGGACCAAGCCAAGTGGGAGGTGCCTGCCCTGCGCTGGGTAGACCTCAGCGAGGCAACCCACGGCCTCAGCCTCCTCACGGGGATCAAGCATGGCGTCGATGTCCGCCCCGGTCAGTTGCGGCTTTCCCTCCTCCGTAGCCCGCTCTACCCTAACCCCGCAGCCGATCGAGGGGCGCACCAATTCACCTATGCCCTCGCGCCCCACCCCGGCACCTGGCAGACTGCCACGACCGTCCGCCAAAGCCGTGAGCTAAGTCAACCCCTGCGCGTCTGCTTGATCCCAATCGCCTCCAACACGGACGCCTCCAACACGGACGCCTCCAACACGGACGCCTCTACCACGGACGCCTCTAACACGGACATCGCCAACACGGACACTTCCAACCCAGGCACCTCCAGCCCAGACGATTCCCACACACCGCCGCAGAGAGCCGCCTTACCCCCGACACAGTGCTTGGTTGCGCTCACGGCTCCCAACTTAATTTTGGCGGCTCTCAAGCCAGCAGAAGCAAATCCCCAGCAGATCATTGTGCGCTGCTATGAAGCCCATGGCGATCGCCTAGAAGCCCCCTTAGCGCAAGTCTTAAGCTGGTTGCCCGATGCCGACCCTGTGCCAGCCACCATCACACCACTAGCAACCCCACTACTCGAAACCCTGCCCCTGCCTACCCACAAAAAGACCCAAGGAGTGATCACGATCCATCCCTGGGAAATTTGCACATTCTTGATTACTCCGGCTTGATCACATCCCTGAAGGATAGACCTGAAGCAATGGAGTAACCCTGAATAGGTGCTGATTAAGTGCTAGTTTGCTACCGGTTGCCCATGCCCCAGTTTTTGAAAATGTTGCCTCCAGATTAGAGCCTCAACTCATCCATGCCCCCAGGGTGCCATGGATGGATTTTGGTTTCTAATCTTCATGATCATCAAAGGGATCAGCCAATTCCTTAGAAGGAGGGCCAAAGGATAGGTAGAGCGCGATTCCGGTCACAACAACCAAAATCACAGCGACGGAAATACTAAGAACTGTTGCAGACTCCATAGCGGATATCAACCAAAGGTGTCCATATTAGTATAATATTTCGAAACGTTAACTATCTAGACTCAATATTAGGTAGACATGGCACAACGAACCCGACTGGGAGATATTCTAAGACCGCTGAACGCTGAATACGGCAAGGTTGCGCCCGGTTGGGGCACAACTCCCGTAATGGGCGGTTTCATGGTTCTGTTTTTGGTGTTTTTGCTGATCATTTTGCAAATTTACAATTCCTCTCTGATCTTGGAAAACCTGGATGTGGATTGGACGAGCCTCGGCAAGTAGCTAGGGTTTGTCTCGCGGTTTCCCTGGGTTGCCCTGGCTCAATCTCCTTGCTAATTTCCTCAAGTTGCAAGTATCGCTATGGGCGTTTGGCTCTTCCGTATCAACGGGAAACAGCGTTATTTCATGGGCTATTTTTCAAAATCTTTTGGGATAATTCGGTTCTAATTGCCCCGGCCTGCCGGGGTTTTTTGTTCAACAGCCTGATCCATTCGGCTTTTATACTGATGGCTAGGGGTATGAGCGGTGGAGTTCATTAAACGTCTCTGCCTGCCTCAACCCGGATTCTGGTTTGGCCTGGTTCTGCTCTGACCTGATGCGGGTTTGAGTCTAGAGCTGGGATCCGTCGGTAACAGCCAACAGGGGTATTCCTAGAATGGGTCTAGGATGCCATGACCTACTGCGATTGTGGGAGGACGTGCAGTGAATATTTTTGGTATCGGTTTGCCTGAAATGGCGGTCATCTTTGTGTTGGCGCTGTTAGTGTTTGGCCCTAAAAAGTTGCCTGAAATTGGGCGCAGTGTGGGTAAGGCGTTGCGTGGCTTCCAAGATGCATCCCGCGAATTTCAGGAAGAATTTAAGAAAGAGGCCGAGCAAATTGAAAAGACCGTAGCTCAGGTCAATCAAACGATGAAGGCGGAGCTAGAACCGCCTCAGCCGAAGGCGATCGCCCCCACAGGGTCTCCTGCGGCGGCAGCCGTTGCAGTGGCTCCTGAACCTTCGACTCCGGCTGATTCTCCCGCCTCAGAAGCTTCAGAAGCCTCAGATAGCGTTGAGACTCCAGCCGATGCGATCGCTGAGACTCCCACACCGGAGACTG
>Ga0105044_10003714_pt1 | contig 20908 bp, 16 predicted proteins | sample MAT01_FD_78092 | JGI IMG/M metagenome (GOLD analysis project Ga0105044, IMG submission 78092) | Freshwater microbial communities from Lake Fryxell liftoff mats and glacier meltwater in Antarctica - MAT-01 | ecosystem: Environmental > Aquatic > Freshwater > Ice > Liftoff microbial mat | place...
AAGCCCGAGCCTGGCTGAACGATGCAATTCAGTATGTCGATGTGTTGGTGACGAATCCTGAAGATGTGGAACGATTCTTCGGCATTCCGGGTGCCGACATCGAGAAGGCCGCTGCGGAAGCTGTCGAGAGATTCCATCTCGTGGCCATTGCCATGACCTTGCGTGAAACGCACTCGGTCTGGCGAAACACCGTGGCAGGAGTTGGATTCGCCGGCGGGCGATTGATTCAATCTCGGGCATATGAAGTCGAAGTGGTCGATCGGCTCGGTTCGGGCGATGCATTTGTCGCTGGACTGCTCCACGGTCTGCTGGATGGCGATCTCGAAAAAGGCATCGAATTTGGCACGGCAATGGGCGCGCTCAAACACAGCATCCCAGGCGATTTTCCGTGGTTGACAAAGGCCGACGTGGAGGGCCTGATACAAGGGGGCGGGTTGAGGATTGACCGGTGAGATCGACGATAATGCAGTAGGATGAATCACATGAGCACAGCTATTCTGGACGGGCCAGTGGAATCAGTCCGCGGGATCCATCTTCCTCCCGACGATCTCGCTTTCGTTATTCCACGATCCGTTCGCTCCCTTCAGGGATTTCGCGACTGGTATGCTTCAGACGACTTCCCAGAGGAAGGGCACATTTCCTACCTGGCAGGCGAGATATTCATTGACATGGGACACGAACGCATCTCCTCTCACGTCGATCTCAAAGGAGAGATTTTTCATCGCCTGAAGAGCTTGGTTGAGGAACTGGGAACTGGTCAATTATTCACCGATGGCACGAGAGTCGTCAACGATACGGCGGACCTCTCCAGCGAACCAGACTGTTGCTTTTTCACCTGGGAGTCGGTGAGATCTGGAAGAGTGGTGTTGCAGCGCGATCCGGGCGGCAAGGACGCGACCGAGGTTCATGGTTCTCCCGATATGGTGCTTGAAGTTGTCAGTCGCTCCTCCGTATCGAAGGACACTGTGGTACTTCCTGACCTGTACCATAAAGCCGAGATTCCGGAATTTTGGCTCATTGATGCCCGCAAGGATACAGTGGTATTTCAAATTTTCCGCATGGGTGAAAGTGCATACGAGTTATCTCCATCCAAAGATGGTTGGCACGAATCGCGCGTCTTCGGTAGCTCTTTCCGGATGGAACGGTTCGTGAATCCGATCGGTCTTTGGCAACACCGCCTTCTAATTCAAAAGCCATCGTGACTAAGTTTTCGCTCACTCGCTATCAGGCTCGCGAACTCGATCGCCGGGCCTTTCACGAGTACGGCCTCCCCGGCATCGTGCTCATGGAGAACGCTGGCCGTGGAGCTGCGGATTTGCTGGTTCGATTGAACCCGGCGCGTAATCGAGTGCTGATTCTTTGCGGGCCGGGCAATAACGGTGGCGATGGCTTCGTGATGGCTCGCCATCTGCAAAACGCCGGCATCGAGGTCGATCCCCTTCTTTTCGGCACGATTGAACAACTCCCCCCGGATGCCCGCACCAACGCGACCATTTGGCAGAAGTCTGGTCCATTGTGGATTTTTCCTGTTGACCGATGCATGGATGTTGAAGCCCGACGAATGATCGAGGGGGCTCAGGGTTGGATTGTTGATGCGTTGTTCGGAACGGGTCTCAAGCGGGCATTGGGAGCCCCGTTCGATGAAGTCGTCGCGGCCGTGAATGCCCGAAAATTGCCCGTGCTGGCGGTCGATCTGCCTTCGGGCCTGGATTGCGATACCGGGCTTCCCCTTGGACCGACCATTCGTGCCACACACACGGCCACGTTCGTCGCTCACAAGCTGGGCTTCTTGAATCCCAACGCAGCCGAATGGCTGGGCGAGATTCATGTGATGGACATTGGAGCGCCGCACAAACTCGTGGATGAATTTCGCGGCTGAACGATCAGTACTGCACATTCATCGAAAAAAGCGAACTGAAAATATCCGGGCTCTTTGTCTTGTCGCCGAGTTGGCCATCGGACAGGCAAAGTGAAATCTTCCCTTCACCTTTTAGACTCTTGACGTCGAACACGGCCTCCGCTTCGCCAGCGGCTCCCATCAACTTCAACGGAATCGCGATTTTATTCACAACTTGGCCGGCCTCTTGAATGAAGAGTGTCGCATAAATCTCAGTGGGCAGTTGCCGACTTGCTCGCAGCTTCCAGGTGAACTTCAACCGCAAGACACCCTTCACGGCCTTTGCCGGTGCGTCTTCCTTCGGGAAGATCCACATCTTTGTGCCAGGCTTGTAGGTAACGGCATCATCCATCAGCGACTCGGGTACCAACCAGTTCTTGCCGCCCTTGGGTGCACCGGCCTCGGGTTTGGGCGGTGCGACTGGTACGGCCGGGTCAACTTTGGCTTTTGGCATCACCGGATCGTCCTTGCCTCCCAACTCCTTTGCTGCCAGCTTGCGCTCCGCCTCGACAAGCTTTTTCTCGGCAGCCTTGGCCTTGTCTTGGGCGGCTGTGAGGGCCGGATCCTTGGGTGGATTTTTCTTAATGTCCGCCAGGTTCAACTCCGCGTAGGCCTTCGCGGCCTCCGAGGTTTTCGCCTGCGTTTCAGCGGTCTCGGCCCGTTTAGTCAACGCGGCAACTTCTTCCTTTAACGGGTTAATCTGCGAACGCCCCATTAAGAACATTGCGAGACCGCCACCGATGCCGACCATCGCCAGCACACCGCCGATGATCAGCGGCATCATTGTTTTGCCGCCCGATGCCTGGTCTTTCTTGCGAGTGTCGTTCCCGTAACGAGACGGCGACTTGGGAGCCGGCTTCTCGTCATCGTCGTCGTTCTTGGATTTAGCCTTGGACTCCGTGGGAAATGAAAATTCATCCTGCTCGGCCACGGGTGCCGGCTTGCTACTGGATTTGCGTTCCACCTTGCGGCTGGATTTTTTCGGAGCCGGCTCCTCGTCTTCCGCTTCGTCAGCCGGCCCAGTTGTCGGAAACTCGAAGTCGCTTGCCGGGGCTGGTTCGGGTTCACGTTTGAATTCGCCGGATCGGCGATCATCGCGCCGCTTGGACTTCTTTGGAGCCGGCTCCGCTTCGTCTTCGTCGCGATCGGGCTCCAATTTGCCTGTGGGAAAATCAAACGCGTTACTCTCCGCTCGTTCGGGTTCGAGCTTCATTTCCATGGTGGCCCGATCATCGCGTGGCCTGGATTTCTTCTTGGGAGGAGGGGCCTCGTCCCGGCTGGGAAATTCGATCTCGCCTGAGTCCTCGCCGTCCGGTTCCGCCTCGCGCGATCGGCGATCGCTTTTTCGGCTGAGTTTCTTGGATGAATGCTGTTCCCGGCGACCAACGGGCGGCGATTCGGCATCGAAAGAAAATGCATTTTCGTCGGCAGGTTCTTCCGCTTGCGCGATGGCGGGCACAAGGATTGGGTGCCCCTTGGGACAGCGGCCTTTTCGGCCAGCCTTTTCATCGGGAACCTGATAGGTTTTGTCGCACTCTTCGCAATGAACGCCAATAGACATGTCCGAGTACCCCGCACGAGTCAAGCCAGAGAGTTGGCCGAAGAGTTTCCCGCTTCAAACCAGCTTAGCCGGGTTGGGATTTGGTACAAGGAGAAAGTGAAAGAAGATTGAGGAGAAGGCTAGCGGAGCGGCGTAAGCCGCCCGATGATCCGTCGAAAGCATCATCGGGCGGCTTACGCCGCTCCGCTCGCCGTGGATTACTTTTTGGCAGGAGGATCGATGGTGTCCGCAAGTTTGTTCAGTTCTTCAAGTAGCCCACGCATTGTCTCATTGCTGATTTTAAGGTCGGCCTCCCCCTTCCGGGCACGGGCATCGATTTCCGCATTCCGTAGATTGCCGGGACTTCTGGATGATGCGCAGAGCGCGAGATCCCTTGCTGCCTCGTCACCTTTCGACCACTGCCTCAAGAACTCATCGCGGAGCTTGAGCATTCGGCTCGCGAGTTCCTTCTTGTCCGCTGGAAGATTCTGTTCGGCAAGGTCGGCATCGTTCCAGGAGCCTCGCTTGATAACTACAAGGGCTCGGCCCACCTTGGACTTGGCAAGACGCACCAAGAGGGCGTCGTAGTCGTCTCGAATGCGTTTGAACTCTTCCTCTGGAGTGCCGGGCAATCCCAATTCCGCTGCAAGCTTCTTCATGTCGGCCAATAGCGTGGTCATGCTCTCTTCAGTCGTCCGCAGGGCCCGCTCGGATTGGCTCAATTCCAGTTTGGCTTCATCGAACTGGAACACGGGTACCGTCCCGGCTTTGTAGTGCAATTCGCTATTACGAAACGCCAGCTTGGCCTTCTCCCATCGTTCGAGATCTTTCTCCGCCTTCGTTTTCTGTTGGCCGAACTGGTCTCGCGTAATCAGGATTCGTCGGATTTGATCGGCGACATTCTGATCCATCATCTGCGCTGTGGCCTTGAGGTAGTCACTCCCAGGGGGAATCGTCTTCACGTAAATACCGACCGGAGTCTTGGCGATTGCATCAACCAGATCGACAAACTCGGCGACGAGCTTCTTCTGGCGGGCTTCCCAATCGTCGAAGGACTTGACGGGATCTATTTTCGCGAGCGGTGCGGGTTTGCCACCGAGTTCAATTGCCACTTTCTCGATGTCCTTGAGAAGGGTGAGCAGTTGGGTGTAGTCCGCCTCAAGCTGATCCTTTATGCTTTGACGCATTGATCCGGCGGCCACCAGCTTCAAATCTTCCAAACGAGCCGCACTTGCCCGTGATCGTTTGCTCAGATCTTGGTACTGGGTAAACAGATCCTGGAACTTCTTCACTCGATCGACGAACTCCGGCCCCTGCTGGTTTGTTGGCGCCTGCGGCATGCTCTTTATGATCGCAGTGAACCTAGCGTTGAGTCCGTTCAACTTCCCGCTCCATTCCGGATCACTTTTGGCCGGGCCCTTCGTTTCCTTTCGCGTCGCAGTGTGAGCTGCGTTCGTGTCGTCATTGATTTTCCCCGCCAGCTCATGGGCTTCCGTGAGAACTTTCTTGAGAGCGGCTGAGTCGTCGATATTCTTCCCAGCCATCGCCATCAACTCTTTCAGCTTGCCGTAGCTGGGATGCGTGTACCAGTTCGGCCGATTCTTGATCTCCTCGAAGTTCAATGGAAGGGCTTTTGCATATGCGATGAGCATTATCGGGTGACGATCAGTGCCCTCGGGAAACATTGCGGATATTTGTTCCTGTAGCCGGAAGCCCTTGTTTTGCACTTGGATTTCCGGTTGGTACGTCACCTTCACCACCTGCTTGCCGTTCTTGGTGATCGTGATGATTTCATGGCTCACCGTCGCGGGCTTGCCGTCCTTCGTTGCTGTCACGTGATAGGTTCCCACTTTCACTCTCAGTTCCTCCACGCCTGCTCCGGTGATTTTCAAATCCTCACCGTCGAGGGCAACCTTGATGCCCGGATCATCGACTTCGACAATCAACGTGCCCTTCGGCGTGCGGAACATCAGTACGACCGCGACCACGAAGATGCCGGCCAGGACAGGCAACACAACGTGCCACCAGCCTTGCCGTTTCGTCGGCTCGCCGGGCTCCGCGAGTTCCACGTCCTCATGGGTTTCCTGTTTTGGACTGCCCAGAAACGCGGTCAGACGAAACGAAACGTCGGCACCCAATTGAAATCGCTTCCCAGGATCCTTTTCCAAAAGCTGCATGATGATCTTCTCTAGTGCCGGCGGAAAATCGGGTATGGTCTCCCGAATCGGCCGCGGCGAATGATGGTTGATGCGATTCAAAACGCCCATCGTCGATTCGGCCCGGAACGGCGGAAAGCCGGTTGCGAGCGTGTAGAGCACACTGCCGAGGCTGAACAAGTCGCTGCGTGAATCGACGGTTTCGCCCCGGGCCTGCTCGGGGCTCATGTACAAAGGCGTGCCGGCGGCAACGCCGCTCTGTGTCAGACGGGCGTCGTCCGCGGCGCGGGCCAGACCGAAGTCCGTGATCTTGACGCGTTCGACGCCGTTCTCGAGCAGAATGTTCGCGGGCTTGATGTCGCGATGAACCAGCCCCTGGTCGTGTGCGGCGGATAGGCCATTCGCGGCCTGAAGACCGATGCGAGCAATGTCGCGCGGCGGCAACGGCCCATCGCGATCGAGCCGGCCTTGCAGCGAAACTCCGGTCACATATTCCATCACGAGATACGGCAAGCCATCCGCCGGCTCGACGGCATGGATGGTCACAACGTGATCGTGACTGACGGCGGCGGCCGCCCGAGCTTCGCGAAGGAATCGCTGCCGCGCCGTGCCGCTCGGAGCGAGATAGGGGGCCAGCACCTTGATCGCCACAGGTCGAAGCAAGTCGGGATCGAGTGCCTTCAGAACGATGCCCATGGCACCGCGGCCAATCACTTCCATCACCTGATAACGGCCAAGCGTGCCGAGAATGCCGGGCAAATCCGATGGCGTCAGGAAATCGAGCGGAATCGGCGGATCGATGTGTTCGCCTTCGAGCAATCGATGCAGAGTCTTGGTCATCTCGGGATCGTCGCGTTCGTGGTTGGCAAGGCGACTCGCGTCGCGCAACCAGCCCGAGGTGCCAACGGCCAAGTCGTCGAGGACCGTTCGGCAACGCGAGCAACTCGCGAGGTGCGATTCCAACTCGGTCGAATCGCTCGCATCCGAATTGGCGAGCAGCGATTGCCAACGGTGAGTCTCGGGGCATTTTGCAGTCCGAATCACGATGATTCTCCAAATAGTGGTGAGCACGTTCCGAGCTTGTAAAAAAGCAAAACCGGTTCACGCAAAGCCGCCAAGACGCAAAGAAAATCAAAGAAATGCCATGTTTTCTGTATCTCTTTGCGTCTTAGCGCCTTTGCGTGAGCATTTTCCCTCAAGCTCGCCGCAGCCGACTTCCCACACACGGAGTGTAAGGCTTACTCCTCTTCCACTCCCTCAACTTCTTTCCGCAATCGCGCCAACACGCGACTCTTCGCCAAATACACGGCCGCGGCACTCATGCCGGTTTGCTTCCCAACGTCCTCGCCATTCATTCCGTCGATAGCGGTGCTCCAAAACGCATTCCAGGTCGTGGCTGTCACGGTCGGCTTCACCTTTTCGCAGGCCCATGCAAATAGCCGGCGTCGGCATTCCAGATCCCACGACTCGGCTGCGGTATCTTCGGGTACCTCGTCGATCAATTCCGCTCCGCGTGGCTTCCTCGACTGCGATCGCCGGAACATCTTCAACTGATTGCGAACCACGGTAAACAACCAGCCGCGAAAGCGGCCCCGATCGGGATCGAACTTTGCATTCCTCAGGGCATTCGAGACATTGCGACAGACATCCTGCGTCAGGTCGGCGGCATCCGCAGCCTGCAATCCATTCCGCCGTGCGAAGGCGAAGATGGCCGGCGCGTAGACGTCGATGAATGTCCGCCAGGCTTCGGCATCAGCGGGATCGCGCAGACGAACGAGCAGGCTGAATCGGGTTTGCGGCAAATCGATCATGCGGCCCTCGACACGGCTCACTGACAGTATCTATGCCGGGGGGAGAGGAATCTATCGTGGCTCGGGCCAAGAGAGCAGAACTTTCCAGTCATTCAGGCGATCCGCAGCAAACGGCAGGTTTCCTGGTAGCTCGCCTCGAGCGGCAGCATCACGCGAAGGGCGGGCGTCAGCCAGATTGGCAGTGTCGGCAACGGCTCTCCCACCAGCATGGGATAGGACCAGGAGTCCAGAAGCGACGGCCGCTTCGTTCGCCTTCGTGGGCGAATCGTTGAAGCATAGATATGGGAATCGTTTGTCGATAATCGCGAGTCGCCTCGGCCAAGACGCGCCAAGACTTCGGAACAGAGGTTGGCTTTTCGATTGCTCACCAGGTCTACGATCGAAACACAAACGTCTTGCTGAAGCATCGAAGCCATCTTGCTCACGAAGGCTTCTCGGCTTTCAACTCGATCTTTGTTAGACGGGCTGACAATCTCGATGGCGGCCACCAGACGCGAGTCTCGCTCCACGTCGTAAATCAGCACTTCGTACTGATCCTGTTCGGAGAGATCGGCTTCGATCGTGAGGGTGGGATCGAGCACGGCCAATGTCGCGACTCCGCCATCACCTTCATCGAAAGTCGATTGGGCAAGCCCCGACTCGGTCTCATGAGTTGCGATGTCGACTTCGATCGGCGAACCAAGATGGATTTTTGGCTCGGCTTGGTATCCTTCTGGAAGGATGTCGAACAACGAGCGGACAATTTCCCCTGGCCACTGCCCGTGAACGGAGTCCCATCGGTGCTTGTTTGAAACGGGGGGATGAAAGTGGTCGCGAAGCGGCATCGGCAGTTCCTCCTTCAGGTCAATTGTACATTGCTCACCCTTGGACTGGGGAGGTCAGTGACGGATCTATAGCTCGGCTCCCAGCCCGCTTGCTCCAGCTCTCGAATGAAATCTCGCCGCTTCACACCTCCAACTCCATTTCTTGTTGTAGGGCAGCCGGAGGTGCGGCAGTGCGCTCTTGAACGACCATCAAGTCGTAGACTTCTTGAATGTTCTCGCGGAGTTCTTCGAGTGATTCACCTTGCGAGAAAATCCCAGGCACTTCAAGTAGCCGGCCCACGAACCACTTGCCGTCTTTCCAGTGTTCGAGCGTGAATTGTCGCCGCATCTGTATCCCTCAATCGGACTGCTTCTCTGATGAGAGTAGCAGAATGGCAGCTTCGAGTGCAATGGGAGGGGCCTACTTCACCGGCTCAACCGCAAACGTAAACGGGTCCGCGATCACCGTCCCTGCCCGTGGCAATTGGGCCCGGCCTTCGTGCAACTGACCTTCGATGCGGAACTCGCCGTCCCACTTGATGAGAAGCTGATCCTTCTGGCGGATTAGGTAGACAGGCTTTTCGAGTTCGGGGATTTGCACGTGTGCCTTTTCGCTGCTGCCGAGGACCAGCATGTCAGCCATCAGCAGCACGCCATCGACGGCCATCGGCAATCGGCGTCCGCCTGAAAGCGACAAGCGTGCCGAAAGGCCGCCGGGCACGGGCAATTCGAATTTCATCTGACATGAGTTGCCGAGCGTGATGCGGTCGCCGTTCTGCAAGACCGCTTTCTCGGCCACGTGTCCGTTCAGCGAAACCGCCTTGCTCGCTTCGAGAAGGTAGCACTCGCTATCGCGAGTGAGTGCGGCGTGGATACGGGAAACGTCGGCGAACAGTGGCACATCGACCGGGCCTTCACCCGTGGCCTGGCCGATGGAGATGCGATTGCTCAGACAAACAAGGTACGCCCCGACGCCATCGATCCACAGGAAGAATCGCTTTGGTAGTGCAACTGAAGACTCAGGCATGACGGTCATCGGCGCGTGGGTGGCCGAAACCGTGTCGGAGAGGTTGGGTGTCGGCTTGACTGCTTCCGGCTGAAGCACCTGCCAGGCACGATTGCGGGACTGTTGAGCTTCGCGATGTCGCGGAGCCGCGGCGATGACCTCGTCGGCACACCGGAGCATTTCTCGCCAGTCCGAGCCGGCGGCAGCTTCCTGCAAACAAGGCCAGGCACGGCGAAAGCGATCCTCGCGAACATTTAGCTGCTCTTCGTAGCGATCGAGGCCTGTGGTTCGAGCACCCATCTGGGGACGCACGCGAGCCAGGGCAGGCCGAGCTTGCTCGAACTCGCCGCGATCGGCGTGATCAATGGCCGATTGCCAGTGACGAGCCGCTTCTTCAAGTGCAGGGAGTGCGGGCGAGTCCGAAGGACGTTCGCGAAGATGGCCGATGGCTTCCAAAGCTTGCAAAGGCTTGCCGGCCTCGAGCATCGCTCGAATCTCAGCCAACGCCAAGCGAACCAAGACTTCCTTCAACTGCGAAACACCCGGATCGACGGGGGTTGCGAGAGGAGAGACGCGATTCAGATCCTTCCAGGCCGCCTCGATGTCGTCGTGCCGAAGTGCTCGTTCCGCCCGGTCCACATAGCCTCGAATGACCTCGCCTCGCAATGCCCAGGCTTTGCGGTCGCCGGCAGCAACCATGGAATCCAGCAAGCGATGTGCCTCCTCGGGCCGGCCATGCTTGAGGGCCTCCCGTGCTTGGTACTTCACCATCCACGCTGGTTCACGCATGTCTTTCTCGTCGACAAATGATAAATGCAAAATGATAAATGCAAAATGAAGACACCAAGTAGCACCTTCTCATTTCGCATTTTTCATTTTTCATTTCGCATTAATGCTATTGAACACGCCCCACCAAAAAGCACAAGGCGGCCGGTGGAAGACCTTCGTCATTCCCCCGACCGCCATTGGATTCATGTATTAACCAACTTGTCGAGATTACTTCTTGCTGATCTCGTGCGTCTTGTCCTTCGAGTCGAGTTCGGCGAGAATTTCTTCCACCGACTTGTTCTCAACGGACGAGCCGTTGTATTGCTTGGACAGTTCCAGCTTCGCACGCTGAATCTCGATTCGCTTGCGGAGCTTGGTGAGCGAGTCCTTCACTTCGGCCATGCGGGTGCCGTCGTTCTGGTACTTGCTCTGCACCTGTTCAATTTTAGCGAGCTTGATGTCGGCTTCCAGTTCGACAACAGCTGATTCGAGTTCGGACTTCTGGGAAATCAGAGCTTGAAGGTGCTGCTCGGCCAGGTCGCGGGTCCGTTCGCGAACGGCGAACATCTTCTCCGTGGACTTCAAATCGTTCTCGACGTTCCTGCAGGCGATCACCTGGGCCTGAAGCAATTCCTTGGCTCGGTCGTAGCCGACTTCTCGGCCATCCCACTTGACGAATTTGGTGGCGGATGCCTCCTTCATCATGCTGCCTCGTTTTTCAACGGAAGTGCGGGTTTGTTCGGCCAAAACCTTTTTCTCTTCAACTCGGGTCTTTAGAAACTTGGCTTCCACTCGCTCTTCAGCGACGGACGATCGGGCTTTGTCGATGTCCTTATCGAGGTTCGCAACTTCCTTTTTAATGCTGCGGATTTCGTCATCGGCCGAAATCTTGGATGCGAAGTGGTCATCCACTTTGCACACCTTGGCACGCAGATAGGTGCCAAAACTCGTCTGGGTCAGCACGGCGGCAGTGAGCAGCCCGGCCGCGCCGACGATGGCGAATTTCTTGAACATGAATAATCCTCCGGCGGGGGGTTTTTCTCGACGCAGCCGGTTCACAGGTCGGCTTGCGATCATCTAAAGTGTATTCGCACGGCAAAAGCACATATTTTGAATTGGGACCGCTTGGGTGAAAAAAACCGAAGGATATTTCCATGCCCCGTGCCGAGATCGACGACACCTATGCCGAAGCCTTTCGCAGCCTGTATGCGGAAGTCCTTATCACCGCACGAGATCGGCGCTGGCTGACCGAAGGGGTGAATGCGGCGACGGGAAATGCCTCCTCGACGATTTTGTGCGATTGCGAAGCCGGCCTGGATCGATTCGTGGGTCCGGGAGGCGATGAATCGTTCCAAACTCCCGATGGCCGACCCGGTGCAATTGTTCAGTTCCACCTGCCTCGATTCCGAAAGGATCGCGTCGAGGCCCTGGAACGAGCCTTGCTAGTTCGCGTCAGCCAGAACGTGCTGACTTGCCCCACCGCTGCATGCTTTAACGTGCTCAGCGAGAGCGAGACATTCTTCAAACTGGGCCGCAAGGTCGCGTTCTTTGGCGATGGCCATCAATTCCGCGACGAGCGGTTTGGCCGTAAAGGCTGGGTGGTGCCGATTCTCGCCGGCGAGTTCTTTATCGAACGCCGAGTCGGTTATCGGGATGGCCTCATGGGCGGCAATCTCTGGTTCTTCGGCTCGACTGAGGAGGGGGCACTAGAAGCCGCCGACCGTGCGGCCAAGGCAGCGTCGCAAACACCCGGCGTTTGCTTGCCGTTCCCTGGTGGTATCGCGTCGAGCGGTTCGAAAGCCGGGAGCCGCTACAAGTTCAGCATTGCCAGCACCTACGCGGAATATTGCCCGACGCTTCGCGAGAAGCTCGGCGAGAAGTCGCGACTGCCGGCCGGAGTGGTCTCGGTTCAAGAGATCATCATCAATGGCCGCGACTTGCCGACGATAGTGCAAGCTACGCAAGCGGCCATCGCGGCGGCGGTCGAAACTCCGGGTCTGATGAAGATTTCGGCAGGCAATTACGGCGGGAAGCTGGGGAAGAGTTTTGTGTATTTGCGCCCGGAAAAGCAACCGACGTAAAGAGTGCATTTCGTTTAGCGTTCGAGCCAACGGCTCGAACGGAATTGGGTCGCCGAGATTCGTTCGAGCCGTTGGCTCGAACGCTAAACATCGAGATCAAATATGCTCCCACGAATCGCAATACTTCTCATCTGTGCCTCTTCCGCCGCCGCCCTCGAACCAATTCCCGATAAACTCGTGGTTCTCACCTTCGACGACTCCTCGAAGTCGCACTTTACGATTGCTAGGCCGCTCTTGAAGAAGCACAAATTCGGGGCGACCTTCTTCGTGACCGAGGGCTTTGACTTTCCGACCAACAAGAAGGACTACATGTCCTGGGACGAGATCAAGCAACTGCACGACGATCGCTTCGAGATTGGCAATCACACCCGCGATCACAAGGGCGTTACGGCCACAACGATTCGCGATCTTCCGGAACAACTCAAAGCCATCAACGCTCGCTGCAAGGAGCACGGCATCCCGCAGCCGACGAGCTTTGGCTATCCGGGGAATGCGATCGCAAAGGATGGCCTACCGGTGCTGAAAGATCTCGGCATCAAGTTCGCCCGTCGCGGCGGCAGCCCGGAATATCCATACAAGGAAGGGCGGGGATTTGCCTACGAGCCGGGACTCGATCATCCTCTACTCGTGCCGTCTGCGGGCGATGCTCGTCCCGGCTGGACGCTCGATGATCTGAAGAAGGCTCTCGCACAGGCCAAGCACGGCAAGATCGCGGTTCTTCAATTCCACGGCGTACCCGACACGGCGCACGACTGGGTCACCACGTCGAAGGAACAGTTCGAGAGTTACCTGAAGTATCTTAGTGATGAGAAATACACGGTCATCGCCATGCGCGATTTGGCGAAGTATGTCGATCCCGACGTCGCACCCAACGATGCGTTCGGTGTGATTGAGGATCGCAAAAAACTAGTCGAAAAGGGAATTGATGGCAACAACGGGCGCCCGGCTAAGAGCGACGATGACTTGCTTGCCTGGCTCAGGAACATGGCCGCACATCGATTCACTGGAGAGGAGATGGGGGCGGCACTCGGCCTGACGAGCGAGCAACTGGAAGCCGAGATGAAACGGCTGAAGAAAAGGCTGGAGCTAGTGAGTCCGTACGAAGCCGAGGTTCTTCCCTATCCCGGAGGCCGGCATCCACGAATCGGCTTTCGCGACGGGGCCATTCGTCCGCAACGCGAGACAAAAGTCAGCGTGTTCGCACCCTGGGCCCATGGCAGCTACGCGGTCGCCGATGTCCCCGAAGCGATTTGGTTTGAACCAGGTGGCAAACGCGAGTTGCTTTATCTCGCCCATACGCATGTGCCGACGATTTGGGACAAGAGCAACATTCGCCTCGAACCGCTGGAGTGGACCCGCAAAGCCGAGGGCATTCTGGCCATTGAACGAAAGTTGCCCAATAAAATCACATTCGCCACTTTAGTCCAACCAACCAAGGCCGGCGTCCGCATGGAATTCTCGATCAAGAACGACTCTGCCGAAAAGCTTACAGGCCTGAACGTGCAAATGTGTGTGATGCTCAAGGACCTGGCAGGCTTCGATTCGCGAACGAACGAGAACAAGGTGCTGGCGAAACCGTTCGCGGCCTGTCGCGACAAGACCGGCAAACGTTGGATCATCACAGGCTGGGAGGAATGCGGCCGGGCCTGGGCGAACCCGCCTTGTCCGTGCATTCACAGCGATCCGAAAGTGCCGGATTGCCCTCCGGGTGAAACCAAGAAAGTTCGCGGCTGGATCAGCTTCTACGAGGGGACGGACATCGAAGCCGAGTTGAAGAGGTTGCAGAAAGTGGCGTTCGAGTGAATTCACGTTAGGCTTTTCGGCCCAAAGGCCCCAGGTAGTAAATCGCGAACAAGCGTTCGTCGAACCTCGGTGCCTTCGCAGATCGAAATCACCTCCGCCTCCGGATTGAATTCAAACAGAACTTGCCGGCAGGCCCCACATGGTGCCGTGGGTGTCTCGGTCGGTGTGTAAACCACGATGGCCTCGAAGTTCGTTTCGCCGGCCGCGACCATCGAGAAGATGGCCGTTCGTTCCGCACAATTCGTCAGGCCATAAGAAGCGTTCTCCACGTTGCAGCCGGAAAACATTGCTCCCGACTGGGAGACTAGTGCGGCACCCACGCGGAAATTGCTATAGGGGGAGTAGGCACGAGCACTCGCTTTTCGAGCCAGGCGTGTGAGTTGTTTGACCGTCTTCGTAGGAATAGACACTAGCGGTCTCCGGTACGTGAACGCGATCCTCACGCATCCTTTTATGAATCGATCCGTGGAAGCAAATGCCGCCATGAACGAACCCGAAAGCACTAACGCCAAGCTTTTATTCGTTGCGAAGAAACTCCCGAACGGCGTTCGCTTCGTGGCCATGCCGATGGCTCAGGCCGCTCCGGGCATCACCCCTACGCTCGGTGGCGCTTGGATTACGGCGAACACTATCTTGACCGCAGCGTTCGTGATGGCGGCGAACTACATTGAGCGATCCCGGGGCGCTCTCACACTATGGATTTCAATCGTCTCGCTTTTCTATCTGCTTCAACTAGTCTGGGATGCCTATCTGACGACGTTGGCCTTCTGGCAGATCACGGCATATTCCCGAGGCAAATTCGTTATCGAACTTAAAGGCAACCGCTTGAAAGCCGGGCATCGCTGGGGCTCGTTTTGGCTGTCCCCGCAGAGAATTGAACTCCCGGAGTTGATTCGCCTCGTGATCGTTCGACGACCTACGGAGTTCTCGACTAGGCAGACATCATTCCAATGGTACCTGATAGCCCAACACCGCGGTGGATTGCCCGTCACGCTGGTCAGCGAGCTTGACGAAGCTAACAATGTGCGAACGGTCGGACGCGACCTCCACGCACGGCTCGCGTCCTCTTCAACCCTTTCGGTCACTCTGCCTCCGCTTCAGGAAGAATTATGGCCGACGAACTCTTTGCTCGTACTGCCGCGAAAGCCATCTTCCAAGAATATGTACCTGCGACTCGCTGGCTCCTTCGGGCTCGGCTGCATACTGGTAGGGATTACGAGCAATCCTCCCTCGCCCCCCTGGTTCCTTGGGGTGGCCATCGGAATGATTTTGCTCCAAGGCCTGATTCTCGTGATAGGAGTGGTCTGCCTTCGAGCTAGCCGAAATCTTATCGCCGCATCTCGGGGAGATTGAATTATGCCCCAAGTTGCACTCTTTCATGGGCAAGGTCAAGCATTCGAACTTGCTTCATTCCCGATTCCTTTACCGCGAGGCCGCGAGGTGCTGGTCAAAGTCGCCTGTTGCACCTTGTGCCGAAGCGATCTGCATACCCACGCCGGCCGGCGAAATGAGCCGACACCGACCGTGCTTGGCCACGAGATCGTCGGACGAATCGAGGCCTTCGGTGCTGAGGCGGCACAAGTCGATTTTCGCGGACTGCCGTTGCAAATGGGCGATCGCATCACCTGGTCGGTGGTCGCGTCTTGTGGGCAATGTTTTCAGTGCGAAGATCGTCTGCCGCAAAAATGCTCGACCGGCTTCAAATATGGCCACCAGCGACACGATTCTCAAAAACCCTTCTCCGGCGGTCTGGCCGACTACGTTCTGTTGGAACCAGGCACATGCATCGTGCGCATTGCAGATTCGGTTCCGGATTCGGTCGCAGCACTCGCGAATTGTGCGATTGCTACGGCCGCTTCGGTTCTGCGCCAAGTCGGCAACATCACTCATCGGAGCCTTCTAATCTTCGGGGCCGGAGTGCTTGGACTGACTGCGACCGCCATGGCGCGGACGATGGGCGCGCAGCGCGTCATCGTTTGCGAACCCGACGAACAGCGTCGCCGGCAGGCATTGGCCTTCGGAGCGACGGAGGTCTTTGCCCCGAACGAGTGCCCGAAGGGAATAGTCGATGTTGCCTTGGAACTTGCAGGCACGAAGGGATCGGTCGAAGCTGCCTTGGCCGCTCCACGAATCGGCGGAACCGTGGTACTAGCGGGAACGGTGCAGCCGACCCCGGGAGTTGCATTCGATCCTGAAGCCGTTGTGCGGCGAATGTTGACCATTCACGGCGTCCACAACTACATTCCCGTTGACCTGGCCGAGGCTATTGCTTTTCTGGAAATTCACGCCCAGCCTTTTCCGTTCGCGGATTTGATCGGCCCCAGTTTCAAGCTGGAAGATGTCGATGCGGCATTCGCATACGGCCAAGCACATCCTGGGCAGCACATAGCAATCGAACCGTGAACGGAGGAGGCCTGGTTCCCCCTCCGCTGTCATTCCTAAGGCGTCGCGCAACAATAAGTTACCGAATTCGGGGAATTGGGATGGCGGAGCCTGAAGTGACTATATGGGATGTCAAGTGATTTTGATCAAACGGAGTTTGGTGTTTCTCGGTAGGGTTTCATGTCGCGGATCATGGCGTTGGCAAGCACGAGAAGCTTGCGGGCGATGGCGATGATGGCGACGCGTGAGGCTTTGCCGCGGGCCTTCAGTGCAGCGTAGAAAGCCTTCATGTGCGGGCAATGCCGGATCGCCGCGATCGCTGCCTGATACATGCCGATGCGCACCTTGTGACGACCGCCCCGGATGTGCCGCTGGCCGCTGTGGTTGCCGCTGTCGTCGTTAAACGGAGCTAAGCCCACCAAGGCCGCGATCGTTTGACGGCTGTATTGACCCAGTTCGGGCAGATGGATGAGCAGTGTGCGCGACACCTGCGGCCCGATGCCCGTGATGGTTTGCAGGATTTCGTTACGGGCTCGGAAGGCTTCCGAGCTTTCGATGAGCCGATCCAGGCGTTGTTCCAGATCGCGGATCCGCTTGTTGAGGTAGTCGATGTGTTTGTCGATGCTTTGCAGAACTTTGGCCGAAGCGCGGGCGACGGCCGCGGAGTGTCGCTGGTTTTTTTCCATGGCGAGCATGTGCACGAGTTGTCCGCGGCGGTCGTACAATTCGCGGAGAATGCGGCTTTCCTCGGTATCCAGGGGTCGGACCTTGGTGTCAGCGACCTCGCCGAAGTGAGCGATGACGCCGGCATCGATTTTGTCCGTCTTGGCCAAGTAGTTCATCGCCTTGGCAAAGTCGCGCACCTGGCGGGCGTTGACGACGACGGCCGGAAGACCTTCGGCGAGCAAGGCCCCGACCGCCGCGATCTGGTAAGGGCCGGTCGACTCGAAGAGTATGCGTTCGGCGGCCAGCGGCTTGACCCAAGCCACGAGCTGGGCAATGCCGTCGGCGGTGTTGGCGAAGCGCCGCTGCGCCGAGGTCGGGCGAACGTGGACATCGAGGAAATCTTGGGAGACATCGACGCCGATGATGATGCGTTGCATACGAGACACCTTGGAGAAAGTGACGAACGAGCAACGAAACCAACGATTTTTCCTGTTCAAGCTGGTGAATGCGGACTGCGTTCAGGTGACTATTCGAACTAAGGAAAAATCGACGCGGAGCGGACCCAAACTTCAGGCCGGACTTTGACAAGAGGTCCTTGCGTTAGACGGTCTCGTCCCCGCGTTGGCTTCGTCTTCCACAACCCATTGTTTTGATGGGTAACGAGTGGATGACACAATATACCAGCGTAAGCGAAGACGACTATAGCCGGATCAGGGACCCAGAAGCGTGAGCGAAGGGAAGCCAGATTTTTGGCTTCGCTGACACTTCGGTCTCCACAGAGATTCTCTGAAAGGTTTACCGGCGACACGCCATTACATTGGTGCATCCCGTCCGGAAGGATCATCCATGACAGTTCAGGCGACCGTTCACCCGACTGCCGAGACGTTGGCCGCGTTCAACTGCGGTGCTCTGACGGCCACGGAACGGGCAGGTGTCGAGGAACATATTTCCGGCTGCGATTCGTGTTGTGCTGCCCTCGCATCGCTAAGCGAGGACCGCCTCGTCGGACTGGCACGCAAGGCGGGTGCTCAATTGCCGCCGACAGCCGGGATGATCGACATTCCCGATGTGCCGCCCGAACTGATCGACCATCCGCGTTATCAGGTGCTGAGCCAACTCGGTGCCGGCGGCATGGGGGTCGTCTATAAAGCCGAGCATCGCCTCATGGGCCGTATCGTGGCCCTAAAAGTCGTGGCCAGGCGTTACACGTCGAACCCGGCCGCGGTTGAACGCTTTCGCCGAGAGTTTCGTGCCGCGGCTCGCCTCAACCATCCGAATATCGTCACGGCCCACGATGCTGACGAGGCCAACGGTCTGCACTTCTTGGTGATGGAGTATGTGGAAGGCATCAGCCTCGACCGGCTCGTCCGCAAGAAAGGCCCGCTGCCTGTGGCGACGGCCTGCCAGTGCATTCGCCAGGCCGCCCTGGGTCTGCAACATGCGTTCGAACAGAAAATGGTCCATCGCGATATCAAGCCACATAATTTGATGGTCACGCGAAAAGGGCAGGTAAAAGTTCTCGATTTCGGCCTGGCTCGCGTCGCGGCGGAAACCGATCTTCCCGCGTTGGCGGCCGGAACCGATCATCCGGATCGAACCGTGACCTCGGCCAGCACGGTCATGGGGACGCCCGACTATCTCGCTCCGGAACAAGCCCGCAATTCTCACGATGTCGATATTCGTGCCGACATCTATGCCCTGGGCTGTGTGTTCTACTTTCTGCTTGCGGGACGAGCACCGTTTGCCAGCCTGAATACGCCACTCGCAAAAATGTTGGCCCACACACAGGATGAGCCGGAATCGATTCGCAAGCTGCGCACTGACGTACCTGCTGATGTCCTTCGCGTACTCGAACGGATGATGGCCAAGAATCCCGATAAACGATTCTCGACTCCGGGCGAAGTGGCAACGGAAATGAAATCCTTCGTACGGGCCGAGGCCATTGTCGACGAGCAACCGGACATCATTGATACAGCGACGGCCCCAATGTTCGAGGTGCCAACGACACCAGTTGCACGTGGGGAAACGCTGGTCGCACCGAGAATCTCGTTGAAGCGAAAAAAGGCACAAGGAAAACGCAAGAAAAGTCGGCAACCATTCTGGATCGCAGGCATCACGGCCGGCGTACTGTTGTGCGTTGGCATCGGCTGGGCCACTGGGATTGGACGTGGGCGCAGCGATCGTCCAACGGAACCGGCATTTGTCACGCAGGGCGGTACCAAACCTTCCGCGGCACGGGGTTCTCAGCAAAAGCGAATGCTATTTGTGGTGCCAAGCGAGGCGTTGTTCGCCGCCGATTACTTTCCCGTGCGTGAACGCTTGGAAGCGGGTGGCGTGGAGGTCGTAACTGTTTCGACTCAGACTGAACGAGATTGCCGGTTCGTGTGGCTTGGCGAAGCTAATCGCGAGCAACGCCCCGTAAAACCCGACCGGGCCATCTCCGAGGTCAACGTCTCCGAGTACGATGGCTTGATCTTTTGCGGTGCAGACACGGCGGAATTTCTGAGACCCGAGAATCGTGAGACGGTCCGTAAACTCGTGAATGACATGGCCGGCCAACGCAAGCTTGTGACGGCCATCTGTACAGGCCAACGAGTGCTCCTGGAACTCGGAATGCTTCGCGGGAAGAACGTGGCTATCCCGAACTTGACCAACGCTATGAAGGACAGTGCCTTCCGAAGTGCAGGTGCAAAACCGGTCGGACCTGGTGTGAGCGTGGAAGGCAATCTGATCACCGCGTCGGGCCCGGACAAAGCCTCGGAGTTCGCGGACGCCATTCTCCAGAAGCTGAAGTGAGGAGTGATAAGTGCGTAGTGACGCCCCCGACAATACCGCGGGGGTGGCTTCTTGGGGGCAATTTTACCAAGTTGGCGACAGGATGATCGCCGCCGATTTCGTCGGGCCGGCCGGCCGAGGAGGCCCCTCCGGCTTCACGAAAGTCTGAAGGTCGAGTTGGAAACTTATGCCCGGCAGACGGAGCAGCAAATTATCAAGCCGTTCGTGACGGTGATCGCGCGGGACACATTGCACGTTACACAACTGCTTGAACTCGTTCAGGGAAACAAGTTCCTCGGCCACGGAGACGGTACTCAACTACAAGGACCCGCCGACTGACAAAGGCAGAATCGGGAAGTATGTGTACGCCGGCTTCAGTCGTTGCCTTTACTGCTTGCAAAAATTCGACTCCGATACGGAACGGCCCACCAGCCACACGCGTGGCTTGAAGCATGGGAGTAACGTGAGGGAGTTTTTCTATTCGCTGGCGCGACCATGCTCCCCGGTGTCAGCCTTGATAACATCACGCTTCACTACTCCGAAGATTAGCCGAGTTGGTCCACGCGGAGCTACAGGTTCGAATGGTTTGAATGGATCGAGAAGCACGGGACGTATTTGCGAGAGGATTTTCCTCCGGTCCATCGACCTAGGGGAATCATCGTTATTGGACGATCGGCTACGTTAGATGAAAAGCAAAAAACAAAGCTGAAGCAACGCAACCGCCTACTTGGCGATGTACTCGAAATTTGCACCTACGACGGACTTCTGGAACGCGTTCAAAACCTGCGGGCACTGCTTGCCAGGGAGACGACGCCATAGTAACTGAAGGAGTGCGATAGGGGGATTGGCTGCATCTGCCTGCAAACGAGTTCAAGAACTTCCCATCGAAACTGCTGACCTACGTCACCTGGGCAGCATCGCGTACACTCTACCTAACGTGGGCTCTGCCCACCGCCCCATGATTCATAAATGCGCGCGCCATCTTCTTCGTCCGGCAGGGGGATTTTTGTTTCGCGAGAACCTCGTGAGTGAATTGTGAATCAGCGGATCATCGATTCCCTGCCTGCCGATTCACTTGACAGATAGAGGATTTCCCTGAAAAATAGGGGTTTATCGCCAAAGGCGACTTGATAGTTTCCCGCTGGATGTATTGTATTCGATGTTGAAAACTTCTCCGCATCTTGCGTAGAAGGTCAGAGGAAAGACCCTACGCTTTTTCC
>Ga0105044_10003718_pt1 | contig 20895 bp, 9 predicted proteins | sample MAT01_FD_78092 | JGI IMG/M metagenome (GOLD analysis project Ga0105044, IMG submission 78092) | Freshwater microbial communities from Lake Fryxell liftoff mats and glacier meltwater in Antarctica - MAT-01 | ecosystem: Environmental > Aquatic > Freshwater > Ice > Liftoff microbial mat | place...
ACGTTCACCATCGGCGCAAACCTGGTGAACGGCACCGGCGGCGGCACCGGGCTCACCAAGGGCGGAACCGGCATCCTCGTTCTCACCGGCGGCAACACCTACAGCGGCCCCACGACGATCTTGACCGGCACGCTGACTTTCGGCACCGGTGGGGCAGCACCGGCCGCGATGCCCACAGGCAACTTCATTAACAACTCGACACTAACCTTCAACACGAACAGCGGAACCGTGACTGTGGTTGGCGACATCAGCGGCAATGGCGTAATCACAAACACCAACGGCAACACAGTGCTGAATGGGGTGATCACCGGGACCGGCACCCTGACAGTCACGGCCGGGTCAGCGACGCTCGGCAACTCCAACCCGAGAACGGGTGGCATCACGGTGTCCGCCGCTGGATCGCTCGTGCTCACCAACTCCCTCGCAGCCCAGAACAGCACGTTGACCGCAACCGCGAACAATGGCCTCGTCTTCGGCGGCGGACTTACGGCCTTCACGCTCGGCGGCCTGGCCGGTGCCGGTACGGGCCAGGCTCTCGTGAACGACACGAGCGCCGCCGTCGCACTGACGGTCGGCAACAACAACGCGGCCACGAGTTTCTCGGGCACACTGACCGGCCCTGGCAGTGTCATGAAGATCGGCACCGGCGCCCTGACTTTCAACCCGGCGGCTAACACCGGTAGTAGCTATACTGGCGACACGACCGTCACCCAGGGTGGCCTGACCCTGACGTTTGCCGCCGCCGGCAGCACCGCCAGCGTCCTCTATAACGGCGTGACGCCAGGCAATCTTGTCCTCGGCGGCACGGTCGCCAGCCCGATCAACGCCAGCAGCCTCTCCACGCAGGCCGCGGTCACGATCACGGCGAGCACCACAACCGCAACAACCTCAGCCCAGGCGTTCGACGCCACGACCCTGGCCGCGAACTCGAACAACTCACTCACACTCACCAATGGCACCGCCGGGGCCAACCTGAACGTGGATCTCGGGGCGTTCACCCGCAGCGTCCCCGGCGGCACCGGGAACCCGAACACGAACACCGGCTCGTTCCTCGGCATCTCGACGATCGCCACCACCGGCACGACGACACTCGCGACCTCCACTGGCGTTACGAACAACGTTCTGACTGACACCGCGGGCACCGCATTCGCCACGATCGGTAATCTCGACTGGGCGTCCAAGAGTGGTGGCAATATCGTCGCCCTCGCGAGCTATACGAACAATGCGTTCGGGGCCGGAGTGAATGCGAACGTGACCGGCAGCTTCGCGGTCCCCGGAGGCACCAATAATGTCAACACGATCCGGCTTATCGGCGCCGCGGGTAACGTCACGCTCGCATCCGGCCTCACCACCATAACCACTGGCGGCGTTATGGTCGGTGCCGGGGCGGCCGGGAACCTGGGCATCCTTGGCGGTGCCGGTACGTCGCTTACCTCGGGCAGCGGCGAGTTCATGTTCGTCACGAACGTCGGCCGAACCATCGTCATCGGAGCGGCCGGCACGCCGACCGGCACCCAGCTCGTGGATCGTGACATAAACACGCCGACGGCCCTCACACTCGCTGGCTCGACGTCCAACACGCTACAGATCAACAGCTTGCCCACGTATACGGGGCCGACGTTCATCGGCATCGGCACCCTGCAACTGCAGTTCAACGGCACCGCCTCGTTCCCGACCTCGGCGATCTATAACAACGGCGCTCTCCAGTTCAACTCGGCGGCCGGCGGGTCAAACATCATCACCGTGAATGGAGTAATCTCCGGCACCGGTAGCGTGACCCAAAACAACGGCGGTACGACGATTCTCGGCGCAGCAAATACGTACACCGGCACAACCGTGATCAATGCCGGCATGCTGAAATTGGCCACGGCCGACGCCCTCCCCAACGTCACGGCCATGAGCATGACCGGCACACCGGCCGCTGTCGGCACAACGCTCGATCTGAACGGATTCAACACCGCAGTCGGCTCGCTGTCCGGCAACCTCGCGGTCGGAGCCACGGTCGGGGCCGTCATCAAGAACGGCACCAGCAGCGCGACGCTGACCGTCGGCAGCCTGAACACAACCACCACCTTCTTCGGCACCCTGACCGACGGCGGCGGCACGCTCGGCCTGACAAAGGTCGGCACCGGAATGCTAACGCTCACCGGACTTAACGACTACACGGGCACGACCACCGTCATCGGCGGCGTGTTGAACGTGGCCGCCACTGGCAGCCTCGGCACCGGCCCCTTGGTGGTAAGTAATCCGAACACCGTAGTCGGCACCGGCGTGGTCCTGACCGTCAGCCCGGAAGCCCAGACCGTCGGCTCACTCTCCGGCACGGTCGCCACGCCGACAACCGGCATTAACTACGCCCAGATCAACCTCGGTCCGAACAGCCTGCTGACTGTGAACCAGACGACCGATGGTGACTTCGCTGGCAACATCACGGGCGCCTCCGGCTCGCTGGCACTCGGCGCGTCTAGCACCAGCACGCTATCGCTACACACGAACTATTACGGGGGTGCCACAACGATCCGTGCGGGCACCCTCAGTGCAGATCTACTCTCCCAGGGCGGCACGCCCAGCAGCGTCGGGGCGTCGTCGAACTCCGCCGCCAACCTTGTACTCAACGGCGGTAACCTGAAGTACGTCGGCGCTGCCACGAGCACCGACCGCCTCTTCACTCTGGGCGGGTCGGCGACGATGAACGCGTCGGGCACGGGCGCGGTGAACTTTACAAACTCGGGAACGGTTCTCATCCCGGGTTCCGCCGCCCGTACGCTGACGCTCGACGGCTCCAATGCTGGTGCGAACACCCTCGCCGCGGTGATGGGCGATCCTTCGAGCAACACTACGTCGCTGACCAAGACGGGAGCAGGCCTGTGGATCCTGACCGGGGCCAACACGTTCTCAGGCACTACTTATGTCGAGGTCGGCGTGCTGCGGATCGGTGGCCAGCCCACACTCGCTGGCGTGCTCAGCAACGGCACGAACGCCACCCCGCTCAGCCTGAACAACGTCGTGGGCACAACATTCGACCTGAACAACTTTAACGTGACAGCCCGCTCGCTATCCGGCGGAGGAGCAAGTGGCGGTAACATTACCACGGGTACAGGGGTCGGCGGCACGCTTACGCTCAAGGACACAATCGGCGGCACGGCCTCCTACGATGGCATAATCTCCGGGGTCGGAGGCCTGACGCTCGCACCCGCCAATACTGGCACGCAGATACTCACCGGAGCCAGTACATACTCTGGGCCGACAACCGTTAACGGTGGCACACTCAAGGTGAACGGAAGCCTGACCGCTGCCTCTGGCACTGTCACCGTGAGTGTCGGGGCCACGATCGGCGGCACAGGCACGGTGGGCGGTGCATTGAACATCCAGGCCGGCGGTATCCTGTCGCCTGGCAATAGCCCGGGCTTGCTGACAGTCAACAACGCCCTCACCATGAGCACCGGAGCTCACTTTGTGTGGGAGATCACCAACGGCCAGGTGATCAATCCGGTGTTTGCGTTCAACACCGGCGGTAGCGACACCGGGTCGCAGGACAAACTACTCACCACCGGCGGCGTTGGCAGCACGATTACAGCGGGCGCCATTGTCGTGGACATTTTACAGGTCGGCAGCGGCTCGCTCGTGCTCGACCCACAGCAGAACTACAGCTTCACCCTGATGGCCGCGCCAGCAGGCGCGATGGCTACGATCGACATCGCCTCAACTTTTACCGCCGGTGCGCTCACCTCGCCGGACTTCAAAAACTACGTGGACAATGGTGGCGGAATCTCGTTCGCGGCGTCGGACAATGTGGTGTACATGAACCTGACGGCGGTCCCGGAGCCGGCGACGGTTGGTTTTATCGCTGCGGCTGGGTTCGGCGTTGGGGCGTTCTTCCGCCGCCGCGTGCGACGGTTAAAAGACCTGGCCGCATGAGCGCCCGTGCGACCGACGTGACAGTAAGAAGCCTTGATTTCCTACGGGATTGTTCTCGTATCGCCGACTTCGCTCAGGTGCCAGTGTTTGTTGACATCCTCCTTTTCGACCAACGAAACGATGGGGAACATCCATGACACACGAAGCATCCTTTGGCCGAAAGCTGCGAGAATTGCGTAAGAACCGTAGACTCTCACAGACACAACTTGGTGACCTGGCCGGGATACCACAATCGACTATCTCGAACTGGGAAATCGGATTGAGCGAGCCTCGCTGGAGAGAAGTGGTAGCTCTTTCCATTCTTCTCGCGGTGCCCGTCGATGCTTTTGTTGAAGAAGTCTCGGCGAACGATGCCCTGTTGGCACTTTCGTAGTTCGGCGTTCACCACGATCTCCGAAACCTGAGCCACGACCTGATCCGCGACCGCCTCTAAATCAGCGATCACGCTGTCGACGATTTCCTCAGCGTCCACTTCAAGGCGCATCCCACCCGACCCTGCGTACCACACGGCGTCTATCCCGACCCGGGCTTTGAGGTCTGGCTGTGCCCGCTGCTGACGATGACGACTGTCACCTGTTCGAGTCGCGCGAGGCCGGATAGCACAGCCCGGGTCGTCTCGGGGAGTACGGCCAGGGTCGGCGACTCGACGGTCGGCGTCAGCGAACCATCGAAATCAAAGAAGAGCGCTAGACCCAGCCGGAGTGGTAGGCTTCAGCCACCCGAATCAACCAATTCCTGGCGTCCTTCATAAGCGGACCTCACGCCGGATGTTTGAGTCGTGGTGCGATCCCGGTCAAACCCTTATGAGGCCGAATCTTGCATGGGGTTTCCGGTAAGACAAACGCGGAATCGCTGCCCGCGACCGAAATTCCAGGCTCCGAGACTAGCTTTCCGGCCTCACTCAGGAGCGTGCCAGCCCAGCGATAGATGTTGTGGTCTGCGACTTGAGCTCGCATCCGCCGCATCCGCCTCGCCTGTTCCTCGGGCGCCATCGAAAGAGCCGTGTGTAGCCCTGACGCCAGTTCGTTGACATCGAAAGGATTGACGAGGACGGCATCCGTCAACTCTCGTGCGGCGCCGGTGAACTTCGACAGGACCAGCACTCCCAGTTCATCGTCTCTTGCCGTGACGAACTCTTTGGCGACAAGATTCATTCCGTCATGTAGTGAACTCACGACACATCCCGCGGAGTCCCGGTACAGCGAGAAGATATCCTCGGGGCCGCAGTGTTCATTCACGAAAACGATAGGTTGCCAGTCGTCGCGGCGATAGGTTCGGTTGATGCGGCTCGCGATGTTCTGAATCTCTTCATTGAGCTTGCGATACTCGGTAAGATGGGTCCGGCTTGGAGCTCCGAGTTGCACGAAGTGAAAGCGGCCGACCCAATCGGGGGCGTTAGTGAGCAATCGCTCGACCGCTGCGAGTCGTTCCGGAATCCCCTTCGTGTAATCCACACGGTCGACCCCGCACAGCAGGAGGCGGTTCCCAAGGCGATACTTCCTGCGAAGCACTTCGATCCTCACCCTCCAGTCGTCGCGGAGATACTCCGACGCCTGATCGGGATCGACGCTGATCGGAAACGGGCGGATGCGAGTGTTTTGACCAGCGCGGAGGACACCGAACTTCTCACGGCAGATGCGGCTCTCGACGGTTCGATCGACCGTCTCCAAGAAATTGTTGCAGTGGTACTGGATATGAAAGGCCAGCATGTCATTGCCGAGCATTCCATCGATCAGTTCCGCGGCCCAGGGGCAAACGCGAAAGGTCTCCGGGTTCGGCCAGGGGATGTGCCAGAACTGAGCCACGGTCAGGTCCGGTCGTGCGTTCTTGAGGAGCCTCGGCAATAGCGCGAAGTGATAGTCCTGAACGAAAATAAGGGCCGGGCCGCCTCGCGCTTCCTCAAGGACGGCCTCGGCAAAGAGTTCGTTGACTGCACGGTACTGTGCCCAGTGAGCAGGGTCGAATACAGGTCGCTGATAGGCCTGGTGGCACAGCGGCCAGAGGGCGCTATTCGCGAAACCGTAATAGTAACCCTGCTCCTGCTCAGGAGTCAGCCAGACGCGGCGGAGATCGTATTTCGGATCGTCGGGGGGAACTCGCAAGCGACCTGATGGATCGGCCGCGAGATGATCCGCATCGCCCGACCCGTGTGCCACCCACACCCCACCGCACGCTTGCATCACCGGGTCGAGTGCGGTTGTCAGCCCTCCGGCGGGGCGAATGCACTCGACGCCAGTTGGAGTCCGACGATGGATGTACGGTTCACGATTGGCGACCACAATCAACCGAGCACTGCCGATGCGAGTGCGAGCCACGGCTTCCAGGCGTTCTTTTGTCCAACCCATGGAGATGTCCTCTTGGAGGAGGGATGCTGGAGACGCACAAGGAACTTCACGGCGTTCGTTCGGAAATGGGCATCCGACTTGCGGTGAGGTTATGCAAGAGATGTTCCACGAATGGTGATGCGACCCTTTAAAGTTCTCCGCATCGACGCTTCCGGCTTTGCTCGGGTCATGTAAAGTGCAGGTGTGGAATGGAATGCGGCGAGACAGGAGCACGCAGAAGGGGCCACGCCGCGAAGTGTTCGATGTTGGAATATTGCCGCAACCCTCCCATGTTGATCGAACTGCCCCGTGGGAATTGGAACTGCGAATCAGCGAACATGTTCAGATTGTGATCCCGCTGTCCACAATCTGTACAGAGGATGGAAATTTCATGACTTCGCGTTCCTTCACACGTACGGCCTTGCCGTTGGCGGCCATGAGTCTGTTGCTTTTGATCATCGCCATTGGCTCGGCATGGTCGATCCGCAACATGCAGCAATCTTCGGCAGGCATGCTCGCCGAGCATTTGACGAGTATGCGGGCGGCCCAAGAACTCGAATTCAGTGTCCGCGAGTTGCGCACCCACGGCGTCCGATACCTTATCTCCGGACATTCAAAGCATCTGGAAGCGATCCCTCGGTTGAAGGAGCGGATCATGGCGGCCCTCGGCAATGCCGAAGGCCTGGCGTTCACACCCGCGGAGCAAGCGTTGACCCAACGAATCCGCAGTGGGTTGAAAACGTTCTTCACCGAATACGAGAACATGACGAATGGTAACCCCAAACAGGCGGAGTATCTTCGCACCCTCGATTTGGTTGATTCCGTGCTGGCGAATGAGGTGATCGAGCCGACTCAGGAATACTTCCGGCTAAACGAGGGGATGCTGGTGCGGGCGAACGCCGACAACCAGGCTGTCGCGTCCCGGATAACCACCGGCCTCGTGGCACTCGGGCTGTGTGGAGCGGGCGGTGGCTTGATTGCGGGATGGGTCATCGCCGTGGCCCATCGCCGCTCGACACTGCGAGCGGAACAGCGGTTGCGGACCACCGCACGCCAACTCGAGAATGCCGCCAGAACATCAGAGAATACAAGTCCCCGTGGCGGACGTGGCGGTGATGCGCTCGATGATGTCGCCGAGTCCGCGGCCGCCGTCCTGGCTCGGCTCAAGCGAACCGAACGGGAAGCCCTGCGGGCCGAACAACTGGCCTGGGTCGGTCAGATGGCCGCCGGCATCGCGCATGAGGTGCGTAACCCGCTCATGTCGATCAAGCTCTTGATCCAGGCTGCCGCCGATGGCCGACAGGGAGACCGTCTTCGTCCCCGGGACATGCGTGTGCTCGATGAGGAGATTGTTCGTCTCGAAGGCATCATCAGTTCGTTCCTGGACTTCGCCCGCCCTCCGCAACCCGTCAAAACCCTCCTGGACGTGGCCTCCTTGCTCGATCAGGTCGTTGCAGGCATGATGCCCCGAGCCGACATCCAGGACGTGTCACTCCGGGTCGAATCTCCTCACCGTCCGCTGCTCGTCGAGGCCGACGCGAACCAACTCCGGCAGGTGTTTTACAATTTGCTCATCAACGCCCTGGATGCCCAACCAAGCGGCGGCCGCATTGTCGTGACGGTAGCTTCCCTCAGCGACCGCGACGTACCGAGTAAACCTTCCGTGGAAGTACGAGTCGAGGACGATGGCCCGGGGCTCCCCGATCACCTTCACAACGACATTTTCGACCCGTTTGTCAGTACCAAGGAATCGGGAATGGGGCTCGGGTTGTCGATCAGCCGCCGCATCATCGAGGACCATGGCGGCACCATACGAGCGGAGACTCGCAGCGAAGCGGGTGCCGTTTTCACTGTCTATCTGCCCGCCGGTCCTGCGAGGAAGACCACACCCGTTCGGGTCTCCAATCTGTCCGTCGCACGGACCTCTGCGTGAGGCCTCCCATGCCAAAACTACTGCTCGTCGATGATGAAACCAATCTGCTCTACTCGCTCGAACAGGGTCTCGCCGCCGAGGATCTCGAAGTTTTGACGGCTTCGACCGGTCGCAAAGCGATCGCGCTGGCCCGAGACGCGCGCCCGGACGCGATCATCCTCGATGTTCGGCTCCCCGACATGTCCGGTCTGGATGTGTTCGATGCCATTCGAGCCAATGATCCGAAACTCCCCGTGATCGTAATCACGGCCTTCGCAGCCACGACAACTGCGATCGAGGCCACGAAGCGAGGCGCGTTTGAGTATCTGCTCAAGCCGGTGGATTTGCACGTCCTTCGAGAGGTACTGGAACGAGCCATCGCCCTGCGGCGGATGCAGTTGACGCCGGCCCTGTTTGAGGCAGATTCTTCGGTGCCGGATAGCGATCTGATCGTTGGACGATCCGCGGCGATGCAGGAGGTTTACAAAGCCGTCGGCCGAGTGGCCGCCACAGATACCACAGTTCTGATCCTCGGCGAAAGCGGCACTGGCAAAGAATTGATCGCCCGGGCCGTCTACCAGCACTCACCTCGCAAGGATAGGCCATTCATTGCCATCAACTGCGCCGCGATCCCCGAAACGCTCCTGGAGAGCGAACTATTTGGCCACGAGAAGGGCGCCTTCACCGGCGCCGATCGCAAACGAATCGGGAAGTTCGAGCAAGCCAACGGTGGCACCATTCTGCTCGACGAGATTGGCGACATGCCTCCCGCCACCCAGGCCAAGATGCTTCGTCTTCTTCAAGAGCAGACGTTCGACAGGGTAGGAGGAAGTGAAACGATCCGCACCGACGTTCGCGTGATCGCGGCCACGAACCGATCGCTCGATACCCTGGTCACCGGCGGCCGATTTCGCGAGGACTTGCTCTACCGACTCAATGGGTTCACGATCAGCCTTCCGCCCCTTCGTGAGCGGATGGATGACCTGCCGCTTCTTGTGGACCACTTCCTCCGTCTGGCGAACCTCAAATTCGGGAAGTCGGTGCGAACCGTGACCCCGGAAGCGGACCAGTTGATCCGGAGTCATCCGTGGCCCGGCAATATTCGCGAGCTGCAGAGCGCGATCCGATACGCAGTGGTTCAGGTAGTAGGCGACGTCATAACCCCGGTCAGTCTGCCGTCGAGGCTCCGCGAGATGACGAAGTCGGAACCGACTTTCACAGAAGTCGTGGACCGGTTGGACATCGCCGCGTTCGTGCGACGTCTGCTACAGGAGGGAAGTGATGACATCTACCGGCAAGTGACTCAAGCCGTCGACATCGCGGTTCTCACCACGGTTCTTCAACATGTCGGCGGCAACCAGGTCCAGGCCAGTGAACTCTTGGGCATGTCGAGGACGACTCTACGGGCCAAGCTCCAGCAACTCGATCTCGTAGTGGAGAAACAAGTCCGGGCACACGCGAACTTTGAGAAGTGATTTGCCGGGCCTCGTGAATGGGCTGAAGGAAAGAAAATCGTGTGGTGGACATCGTTCGTGAGTGCCGAGCGAAGTCCACCTCCCGTTCAATCATTTCGACTTACCTGGCATTCTTTGTTGCAGGGGGCGTCAGGTGCCTTATGATTGAAGAGATCAGAATTGATCCTGATAATGTCGACCTTCAACTCGGCATCCGGCCCTCGACATTCAATTCAGCACGAAGGTTCGTCCATGAATCCGCCCGATCCCACACCCGAGAATCGGATCGATACGATGCATCAGCCGACGGGGTTCCTCCCGGCCCCCTCGGGCAGCGGGGGAGGTGAGCCCCCGAGGGGGGGCGTCGTCCCGGGCTCGCGGATGATCGGTCGATACGAGATCCTTCGCAAGCTTGGCGAAGGTGGCATGGGTATCGTCTTCGAAGCCCACGACATGGTGCTGCATCGCTCGGTGGCCCTCAAGGTGATTCGCAAGGAAGTGGATGAATACAGCTTGATTCCCCTGCGGCACGAAGCCGACCTGATGGCGCGTCTGAATCACCCGAACATCCTGAAGGTGTTTGACGCGGAGCTGACAGGCAACGTTCCCTTCATCGCGATGGAGTACGCCCCGGGCGGCAGTCTCGACAAGCGACTCAACCGAGAGCCGCAGCCGCCGCGATGGGCCGCCCAGGCCTCGGAGACGCTCGCTCGCGCCGTGCATTACCTGCACACGGAAGCCAGCATTCCCGGTGTGGAACGTGGCATCATTCACCGTGATCTCAAGCCGCACAATGTCCTGCTCATGTTCGGTGGCAGTACACGTCCGGAGTTTGAAGGATTCAAGATCAGCGACTTCGGCCTCGCCAAGGATTTCGAGGGCTCGCAGGCCACCACCACGCGCGCGGGCGTTGGCACCCTGGCGTACATGGCGCCCGAGCAAACCATGGGCGGCACGGATCTGACCTGCTCCGTGGATGTCTATGCTCTGGGCGTGATCCTGTACGAAATGCTGACGGGCCACACGCCCTTCACCTCCGCGAAGCCTGCGACGCCGGACGCCCCGGCGGGCAGCTCGGCGAGGCGGGGCAGCGATCTCCTGGCGTTCATTGAACAGATTCGATGGACAGAGCCGACGCCGCCGAGCCGACTCGTACCCCGGCTGCATCGCGATCTGGAGACGATCTGCCTGAAGTGCCTGCGGAAGCAACCGCAGCACCGCTACGCAAGCGCGAAGGATCTCGCGGATGACCTGAAACGCTGGCTGAACAACGAGCCAATCGAGGCGCGGCGCACGCCCCTGTGGGAGCGAGCCTGGCTGCGCTGTCGACGGCGGCCCTGGCAGGCCGCGCTCGGCGCGATCACGGGCGTTGCCGCCGTAGCAGTGATCGCCCTCGGCATCAACGCCATCGAGCAGAGACAGAAACAACAGTTGAACACATTTCTCCTTGATCAGGAGAAGGAAACTCAAAGGCGGATTCGCGAGCAGCATAATCTCGCCGTGCAGACACTCGACTCCATTCGCGACCTCGTCCAGAAAGGCGACCTGAATCACGATGTGGGCTGCGACCGCCTGAATCATGAGTTAATGAATTACTACTTCCATCTCGACGATTCCGAGGCCAATGCCGATAAGCTGGCGTTGGCCACGTTTCGACTCGGGGAATTCGTGGCCCAGACGAGCAAGAAGCTGAAAGCCCGAGAAGTCTTCGCCAAGGCCCAGAAGCAGTTCGAGACGCTGACCGCGAGTCAGCCGACGCCTCTCAATCTGTCACGGCTGGCTTCGACTCACCTTGAACAGGCGAAGTTGCACTCCGCTCAGGGCGACTACAGAGAGGCGACGCCGCATTTCGACCAGGCTCGAAAGATCTGCGCCGATCTCAGCCGCCTGCCCGGCGATGACAGACGCAAATATCTTCTGCTGGAGGCGGAAGTTCATCACGAGCGAGGGCTGATGCTCGCGCGGCAGTATGATCTCATGAACTCGCTCAAGGCATACCAACAAGGCCTGGAGATCCGGGAGCAACTGGCCAGGGAGTTGGACCAACAGAATCGCAAAGACAGGGATCTCGAGCTCTCCATCGCTCTCGCGCGAAGCCATGGATATATGGGCGATGTTTATCGCGATCTCGGCCAACTTCGCGAAGCGGACCGCGAGTACTGGAAATCGCACCGGGAACGCGAACTCATTTACAATTCTTACGTCTCGGACGTGCCTGCGGAGCAAGTGTTTCGCGTCGATCGGACCGATCCCAATTTCCCCCAGCAATGGGACGATGTGGAAGTCCAGTTCGCGCGAAGCTGGATGAACTTCGCGAACTTGCAGATTCAAACCCGGGCACTCTCCTCCGCCATCTCCACCGCACGGATCGCTTTCAAGCACCTCAACAACCTCCAGGTGCGTGGCTCGCGAAGGACCGATATTCGAATCGATATGGCTGACGCCCACAACCTGATCGCCGAGTTGGAACTGCTACTAGGCAATCGTGCCGAGGCTGACGCAGAATCGAATCTGGCTCTGGTGGACTTCGAGAAGTTGTACAAGGAAAACGATAGCGAAATCCGGATCCAGCGAGGTTACACCACGGCTCTACTGCTGCGAGCTTCCATACTTGTTGGTGCCGGTGGTCCCAACAACAAGGCCCGCGATCACTTGCAGGCGGCGGGGGAGTTGCTCGACAAGCTGAAGGAGGACCGCAACCCCGGGACGTATTTCCTGATGGCGGAGGCGAAGTCGCTCGCCTGCGAGCTTCACCTGCCCGGAGCCAGCGAAGACGAGGCGTTCAGCTATTTGGATAAAGCCGTCGATTCGAAGTTCCGCGATCGGCACCCGGAGGATCTCCGCGACTTCCCATTTTTCAGGTGCCTCAAGGAGAGCAAGACCGAGGAAACACGAAAGCGATTCGATGAAGTGATCAAGAAGATGAGCCTGCCCGCGTCCGCGATCAAGCCGACCTGACGTTAAACATACCACGTCCTCGCCGGAGCGATGGCGTCAGAGCCGCGAAAAGCCTTCTCTCCTCCACGGTTTCGCCCTACTCACTTCCCATTCCCTCACGCCGCCCGGTTGACCCTTCTCCAGAGTCGTCCGGTGGCCCCTCTTCCTCAACCCTTCGCAAGTCCGATTCCCCCGTCTCCATGGCCGAAGACCTTGATGGCTTCGTTCGCCAAGCCGTCACCCAAGGCTCCGACTTTGCCACCTTCAAACGTGACCTGTTTCAGCGACTCCTTGCCATGGGCAGCGCGGCCGTCGACCAGTTCCTTCAAGCCCCAGGCTCGCAAGGTCGAACCGCCTGACAACTCTAAGGTTTCGGGTTTGGGTCAACTCGTATCACCCGTCGCAGGCGGATCTCCCAGAGAGCAATCGAATCGGCGAGGCGATAACTCGTGAAGTCGTGATCGTTAAAGAATGTCGCCCACTGAGCCCGCTGCAAGCTATCCGCTGCTGTTCCGCCCGCCCGAGGAAAGCGAGTCATGAGATAGACGGTTTGCTTCGTTTCAGCGACATAGGCCTCGAGTGCTTTGACAACAGTTTCGAGGATCTGAGGTAAGATTTCCTTCCCCACTTCTGCGGTACGATAACCGCCGCGGATCCAGAAAAACAATTCGAACCAACGAGCGTTTGTATCGGCTTCATTGACGGATCCTCCGCGAAGCTCCGCCTCCTTGATATCAAGGTCCACCGTGCAAGGATCGAAGCCATAGTTCCACTTGCGTACCGCGGCAGCGCCGATGGGGAACGATGGGAAGCGATCCGGGGCTCCACGCAAATCCCAGTTTCGATTGGCCTCCGTCTCCCCCGTGCGAGAGTCATACGTCAATAGCCATGCCAGGCTAAGGGGGTCCCATGTGGCGGCTGTGAGAACTCGTTGAAGATATCCGATTTCCCAGGTCGGGGTATTGCTGTCGAGATAGTTCCCCCATTCACGATCGAATTCAAGCTTCAGTTGTTCAAGATGTCGTTTTCCCTCTGGTGATCCCAGAAGACGATTGATAGGTACGGCGACAACCGGCACATGGATCACGTTGAGGATGTGTTCGCAGAAGCGGGTAAAGCCCCAGCTATATTGTGCATGGAAGATGGGCCAATACTTCTGGAACGTCGAGGATGCCGTCCACTGACGGAAGCAATTCATCCAGCCTCGGTTCAGAGGGTGGGCGAACGTCCGGTCGAGGTCCAACTCCATCCACGTCGTTTCCATCACTTCAAACATCTGGCTCAAGGCCCAGAACTCGGCAAGCCGGATATCGTCCTGCGATTCGATTCGTTTCAGCGTGTCCCGCACGGCACTTCGAACCGTGCTTGTTGCGACGCCAGGTATGGCACTCGCCAAGAGAGTTCTCAGTTCCTTGAGGCTGGCATTGTCTTTATCGGTTGGAGCCGAGTCGAGTTCCGGGAAAATGTCGTGGTTGAGCGCGGTGAGTTTGCCATCTCCTCCCATCGTCTTTTCCCAGTCCTGGGACGGATTGACGGATTTCGCATACTTCTCGTACTGCTCGGTCGTGATTTGCGACCATTCCCGACGCAGACTCGAGAAAAGCTCTCGGTTGAAGTGTCGAGGCGAATATTTGATGTTGCTATCCTCGGAAAGCTTCAATTCCTCCGTGGCTCGGCCGAAGATGGTTTGGCCGATATGAAGGCCGAGCACACGATAGCTTTCGAACTGGTCTTCATCAAAAAACTGGTCGATCGTGGGATGATGCGGGAATGGAGGATTGGTGGCCGCATAGTTCTTGAGATCGGCCGACTCGTCTCCCGTCATCGAGGAGCGAATGAAGACGAAGGTGCCGTTAATACCCTCGAAGTCGACATCGTTGTAGCGGATGACGCCGATGGCGACATGCGATCGGCTGTGCCCGTCGGCGTCTTTCTTTAATGCGGCCGTATCGATCTCGATGCGGATCCCGAAGTCGATGCGGACAAGCCGAATGAGGTTCGCCAGGTTTTCCGAGGCATCCGAAGGATCCTCGGCTGCGTCGATGGCGACGACATATCGGCAGCGTCGGCGAATCAACTCATACGCGCCCATGTTCTCGAAATGGCCGCCATCCGAAAGGTGAACGTAAGGCCCGTTCGCGCTGGTGCGGCCCAGCAACTCATCCAGGAGGAGAAAGCCATTCTTGGGGTTGCGTGCGATCCACTCCGTGCCCTCACGAAATCGAGACTTCGGACTCTGAATCCAGGAGCCGAGACGCAAATTCAGCAGAGTCAGGAGGGCGGTCAGCGGCGCGGACTGGTAATTCTTCATGTTGGGGTCGACCGCAGCGCCCGAGATGCTCAGCGCCCGGCCGATCGTCAGGTTCTCCCAAATGCTGCTGTCGGCGTAGTCGTTCGGCATGCGCGCGTAGCCCGTTCGTGAACTGCCGCAGTACTCCGGGGTGAGCACGAACGATTCTCCCTTGCGATCCTGCTCCGCAAGGGTCGATCCTCCCACCAAATTGAGCGTCGTGTTGAAGAGAGGGTACGGCCCATAGTAGCCCTGTTTTTTCTCTTCCTTCAAGCGAGGGTCGACCGTAGGCACCCGAGTGGGATCGCGACGCAAGCGGACCAGAGGCATGTCGTCGCGAGCGTCGAAATCGGTGAACTCGTTGGCTCCGCGCGGCGGGGGCAGAACTCCCGTCGGTGCTCCGTGCGGGCCATCCTCCTGGTAGGAGCATGCGGAGTCGCGAGGTTGCCAACGGTGGTTGTTGAGAGAGGCTCCAAGATAGCAACGAATCAGGCGATTGCCGTACAGGGCGTGAAGCGAGAAGGTGTTGACGCGAATGGAGAACAGCAAGATGAACCCCGCGCCCCCGAGAGCGATCGCTGCTATCAGAGTGTCGCACTGCGGTTGTTGATCGAGCGCCCGGAGATACGGGGGGCGTTGGGGCCGCACATCGATGGATGCCTTGTCAAACCCCGCAGCCGTAGGAGGATTCTTGGGCCATTCCCGGCCATTCATGAGATAGCCAATCCCAAGTGAGAGGCTGCCCACGAGGCCGACGAGTATCACAAAGGGGGCGACCATGGCGATGATCCGCAGGGTTTGACCGCCCAGGCTGGGTTTGGACGATTCGGTGGGCGCTCGTCTCGAGAGGTAAGTTCCCGCGACTCCGAGAGCCCAGACGATCGCCGAGTAAGCTCCTCCATCGAGAATGAGGTCCGGAAGGTAGAAAATCGTCGCGGCAATGCCGGCCCAGGCGACGGCCGTCATCAGGAGGAGACCGCCCATCCGCGAACGCCATTCGCGTTCCGGCTCCGTGATGTAGGTGCCTGCCAGTCCTGCCTCGGTATAGCTCGCGATGACGACCGCCAACATGAAGAGTGGTGGACCGAACGAAAGCACCGCGACAGGGTCGAAGGTCATCCCGTCGCGGAAGTTCAGGCAATGGATGATCAGCCACACCAGCAGTCCAAGTATCAAGCCGTAGGCGACTGTGGACAATGTCAGCCAAACCGCGCGGCCCCGATTGAATTTGATTGTGACGAGCTCCACCATGCGGGTGAGCAGCGCTCCGCAGACGCCGAGCATGCCATAGAGCAGCGCAGCCCGGCCCCAAGGACCAAGTGATTTATAATATCCAACGACTACGCTTCCGCTGGTGTCAGGAAGGGCGGACTGGATTAAGGCACTGATTCGGCTTGAGGAATTCTTGGGACCGTCGCGTCCGAAGACATAGTGAGCCATGACAGCCGCAAGGGCCACGAGTATGAGAATGATGAGGCGTACCGCCCAACCGCTGCCCGCGCGTTCAGGGGAATCTTTGGTATTGTACTTTTCTGGAATGGAAAGGAGATCACAAGGGGGCTCGCGGCGAATACCACGGAGGAAGTACCCGAAGAACATGTAGCCAACCAACAAGGGAAGCAAGAAGAGGCCAAGCCACGCCCAGACCGCGTACGGAGGCGTGACTGGGGGGCAGCAGAAGTGCCAGCCCAGGAGTCCGAGGCCGACCAACGAGAGAATGGACAAGACGGCAAGACTCGAGCACGCCAGTTTCTTGTTGGTGGTACTCTTCCATCGCTGATAAAAGGCCAAGAGCAAGTACATGAGACCGAGAATGGCAGGGGCGCTGATTGCGACTCCGGCAACCGGGATCCAGGAAGGCAGACCACCACAATAGAACGGCGAGACGGCAAGCCGGGCCGACAGGATGAAGGCGATGAGGAGCGGAAGGACCCCCAAGAGGTTCATCATCGTGTTACGCATGTAAACCGCGATGATGGCCCAGAGGTCGAGCGAGAAGACGCCAGGCCGCGGCGTCATGTATCGGCTGTAGCTCCTCAGATGGCGAATCGGTTCAGGCTCCTCATCAAGAACGTCGTTGGCTTGCGAAGCACCTCCACCCATCTGCTTTTTCTGAAGTGGCGCTCGCTCGGCTTTGGCTTGTTCGAGACGGTTGGGATCGAGTTGATGCTCGACATTTTCGACGCCTGCTTTTCCTGCGGTCGCATCATCAGCAGCAGCATCCACGAGTCGGGCGGCTGCGGTTTCGCGTCGTATCCAGGCGGCCAGCCAGGCCCCGATATAACCGCCACCGGAAACCGTGGACAGGTAGTCCACACGCCCTAGTAGTTTCAGGCTGGCGAGCGCTTGCAAGATCCCGAGGTTGAAGGTCGCGCTGCGGATGCCTCCACCGGAGAACGACAGGCCGAACAGATTGAGCTTGTGAGCCTGGGCACGGACGTTCTGAGAATTAGTTGGATTCTCCAGATTCTTCTTCACCTCTCCCAGGAGAGGATCCGGAGGCGCAGTGCTGTTGCCTTTCAGAACGGCATCGCGGCGCGCAAGGACTTGCTGAAGCTCGAAGGCCAAAACCGTGTGGAAATGCTTGCTCGACTCTGGTTCGCTCTCGTCGTGCATGGGGGCGACCTCACATCCAGGGAATCTGGTTCTATCGGCTGTTTGAGCCGATTGGAATGGGACTGAACAAATCGGACTGGAGTACGGAGATTATGGCGACATGTCAGAGCCAATGTCACGCGTAAAATCGCCAGAACCCGCAGATTCTCGATTTTCTGGTGGGGCGAACGTGCGGAAAGCAACCAAATCACGGACGGATCGAGAAGGAATTTGTTCGGATCGTTTCCCGAAGACAATCTCGAAAGGCAATTGCAGGGTAGGCTAACAGCATTCGTTCAACCTGATGACCAAACACAAGAGTTGACGCCATGATAAATCTCGCCCTGTGTCTCACAATGCTCGTAGGTGAAGTTCCAAAAGATTCACAGGTTCCTTCACGTGCTCCAACTTCTTCGCCTGCTCCAACCCCGTTGCCTGGCCCCACTCCTTTGCCTGCCGCTCCTATTCCGCCTTCTCCTCCTCATTCTTCCACTGTCATTCCTTTTCCTATTCACTTTCCATTTCCGGTTGACTTTCCTTTTCCTGCTCACGCTCCCGCAGATACGCCAAGTGAGTCGGAAGGAGGGCCAGGATTTCCATTCTCGAATACGCCTCGCGTCACGCCGATCCATCCGCTGGGGCCTAACTCCTCAGCGTCCTCATCAGGAATTCCTGAGTCAGCGAGAGCCCATGGTGAGGTCTGTGACGATGTCAACTGCCCTCGTCCGAAAATGCCTTGCTGCAGGCGACTTGCAGTATTCGCGGCACCGGCAATAATCGACCTCGTGAAATACGACCTCGCAGGAGAGCGGATGTGTGCGGATGGAGCCGTGATCTACGAAGGCATGGAAGTTGAGTTGAACAGCAACGGACGCTACTCCGTCCGGTTCAGTACGACGTTGCCTGACCGCCCTCTGACCATGTTCCTGCAGTTACAGATCCTGGTCGACCCTCCTCAAATCTCGGATCCCAAGGCGGCCAGCGACACTCGCTTACCCAGAATGATTGGTGCGGAACCCAGCCAGTTCACGCTGACCCTGCCGCCGATTGTGATCCGACGTAACGATGAGTCGTCCGCCATCGCTTTGGGTCTCACTCTCTCGGAGGAAAGCCGGCTTCAGTCCCACCAGGTGACACATGAGGGATTTTCGTGGCTCGTCGCCCAGAACTATGCCAAGGTCGTCAACGTCACCCGCTCTGGCTCCGCACGCTGGGAGCGGACACCAGCCAAGCTTTTTGGAGATCCATTGACAAGCATTCGTTGATGATTAGCCAGAAACTCCCCCACCATCGCTCGGCCCCGTTGACTCCGAACGGGGCCTTGACGCTGATCGTCTTGGCCCGATCGCAGTCAATTCTTTATTATCTAACACGATAATGTATGTTACGACGTCATATTCGTTAAAGTCGTCGTAATCGTTTCTCCGATAACTTCCCGGAAGGAAGCGAGTCGCTACGTACCGACCGCAACCTCTCTCGAAGTGTCGGGGGAGTGTCGAAACGCGCCCGAGGTGATGCATGAAGCGGATCCTGTTTCTGATGGCCGGCCTCTTATGTGGTTCGACAGTCCTGGCCCAACGAGGGCCTGGCGACGAACGCCAACCCCTGCCGCCCACTATGATCCCGGTAGCCGTCACCCCAGAGTGGCAGCCGAGCTCGAAGGTCGTGCCTGCTGCGGTTCCTTTGCCCCAGTTTCTGCCGCCGACAGCAAGCCCCCTTCCCATCGCGCCGAGTTCGCCAGCCTCACCGTTCGTTTTACTGCCCAGCGCAATGCCGGTGAACACCTCGGCGAGCGGAACAGCCAATGAACCCGCGCCGGCTGTTATCATTCCATTGAAGCTGCAAAAAATCGTAGAGGGCTTCAACAAGCTGGATATCGAATGGGGGCCGTTTAACGGTTCCCCGATCGTGCTTGCGACGAACAAGGGGAACGTGACACTGAAGCTCGAGAAACAATCAGGCAATGTAAAAGCCATTGTCAAACTTAGATCAGCAGGGTTGAAAGAAATCAAACTGCTGGATGAGACGATAGAGTCGGTTAAGGGTCCCAGCCTCATCGATTTCGCGAAGCTATCCGAGCCGTTAGCGGCCGGGGAATATGAGCTTATTGCCTACGCGTTCACTGGGCAGCCACCAGCTACGGAACCTACGATCGCTCGCCTAGTGATTCCGCTTGGCCCATCCCAGGATCGCACTCCGTTCAAGGCATTGCAGTACATTCAAGGATCGTTCTTGGAGCCAATATCAGCCGAGCTCGACCCCGCGAACCACACAGAGAATCTTGATCTTCTGTCGTCGAAACTTGTAATTCGCGGCGAGGGATTGCCCATCAATGCGACGTTTGCAAAAGGTATCGCGTTCGAACTTAAAGAAGGCAAGCTCCAGATTGCTCCCATTGGATCGAGTGTCGCCAGCGTTGCGATCACAGCGGCACCAGGGGATTTACAACCGTTTGAAGCGAGTGTGACTCTGAGAGAAACCTTTGACAAAGGGGCGAAGCACAGCCTGCTTGTGTACGCAATCTCGCCTGAAGGCAATACATTTCTTCCCCTGCTTATTCCCATAACGCGTAAAGCAGTGACGCAGCCATCCGGAACTTTCTTGAAAACGATCGATAGTAAATCGATTCCTGAGTCATTGAGTCGGCGTGTGACTCTGAACAAGACCTCTGGCATCAGTCTGGAGCTATCAAAACTACCGACGACCTATGATGCAAATACGATGCTCGTTGTTGAGGCCAACGACCAGATTATTAGCACGAAAAGAATCGAAGTAAATAATGTGACAGCCGCCACCATTTCTAATTTGGCATTCGCTGAGAATGTGCTGTACAAGATTCGAGTTGGATTCGCTTACGGTTTTGACGCTCCGATATTCACAGATACGGCACAGGTTCTCGTCCGCACTCGCGGTCCCGAGGTGACGAGTGCCGTTCCCATCGACTTGCCGGGCAATCAAGGCAAAGGAATCCGCGTATCTTTCAATGCTGAAAACCCTATTGATATGGCAAGAATCGACTCCACGGCATTCACGCTCACAGGCTTAAACAGCAATAACAGAACGCCAATTACTAATATAAGGCTTGTGTATGACTCGGAAATCAATTCGATCCTCATGATTCTGCCCAAAGAGACTCTTCGCGATCGCTATCAGCTCATCATCAAGGCAAAGCCGTCGAATTCGGATGGTATTGTCAAAGACGCCGTTGTCGACGTCTTTGGGAATTTCCTCAATGCGATGCCGGGCATTGAGGGCGATGCGCCGAACGCGGACCTCGAAATCGATCTAACAGGTGGCGTCGGAGGCGGGGACTCGTTACCTTCGCAGTCGGTAGGCGTGACGCTCAATCCTCCTCCGCAAGTCGATTACCCTGTGTACACGAAGTACTTCACATCGATTGAAGGCTTCAATCCGTCCAACGTCGTCGTCACACATGTGGTACCCCTGTATTACTACCGCGATGCG
>Ga0105044_10003719_pt1 | contig 20893 bp, 16 predicted proteins | sample MAT01_FD_78092 | JGI IMG/M metagenome (GOLD analysis project Ga0105044, IMG submission 78092) | Freshwater microbial communities from Lake Fryxell liftoff mats and glacier meltwater in Antarctica - MAT-01 | ecosystem: Environmental > Aquatic > Freshwater > Ice > Liftoff microbial mat | place...
ATAATAATATGTTTGAGGCATTAATGGATGCTTGTAAATTTTGTTCACTTGGGCAAATTACAAAATCGTTGTTTGAAGTTGGTGGGCAGTATAGAAGGAATATGTAATACCAATTCAAGTTTGCGATGCGTAGTGCTTTGTTAATTTGCTGCTGGGCCGTGAATTGCAAAAGCTTTGATGTACAGTGCGTTGATAAATCGAGAATAAGCAATAGCAAACTTAACATCTTAGTTTGCAATAAAATCAGATGTTTCTTGCCAATAATATGCTAATGTCTAATGATTAATTCCATCTTCCCAAATTTAAGTCGTTAATAACCATCGCGTAGAATCCTTATTATACTCGAAAGTTAGCTGCTTAATTTTAAAAACCGCCTTTACTTCAAATTTGGGATAAAAAAAGCCGGCTATGCGAACACAGCCGGCTTTGAAAAACTAAACTTTATTCTTATTGAACTGAAAGACTATTTGAGTAAACAATCTGACCGTTTTTAATAACAACAACTTGATATAATCCTGCAGGTAATCCGTTAAGATTAAATTCATGATTATTAGCAACAATTGTTGATTGTTGAATCATTTTTCCAGTAATATCAATAATTATTGCATTAGCAGAAATGAATGCTGGATCTTCGAAAGTTAAATAAGCTGTTCCAGTTGCAGGTTGCGGCCAAACAGCAACATCACCTACTACGTTATCGTTTATACCAACTACACAACCAACGCATAAACCCCAACAAACAGCATCTAAAGTTGCTGCACTTGAAACTGTAATTGCGCGATTTGTAAATCCGTCTTCAGTAATTACGCAAGCATCACCAGGTGTTAATTCTTCTTGACCTGCCCATGCATCATAAGCAAATTTATATTGGTGGTCACCTTCTGGTAATATGATTGAAAGTTCCCAAACGTTATCACCATCTAAATCGCTCATTGGAGCGCAACCGCCGCACCAACCGTTGAATGTTCCATTAACCTCTGGTGTAGTAAATACTGCACCAACAGTGCTCATATCAACTTTAAACAAGATTGCATGCGTTGCAACAGCAACATCACATGAACTGCAACTAGCCCAACAAACAGTATCTAAAGCAACATCTTCAGTAATAACTAAAGATCTGTTAGTAAATCCGAAGGCAGTAATAGTACAAGGATCACCTTCTAATAATGTTTCAGAACCTGCCCAAGCATCGTAAGCGAATTTATATTCATAAGTACCTGCTTCGAGTGGAATAGTTAATTCCCAAACATTATCACCATCTAAATCGCTCATTGGTGCACAACCACCGCACCATCCATTAAATGTACCGTTAACTTCAGGCGTTGTAAATGGTTCCGCAACTTCGTTCATATCAACAGTAAATAATACATCGTAGGTAACTGCCGCACCGCAATCGAGGCAACTTCCCCAACATACAGGTGCTAATTCCATATCTGAATTTACTTCAAGCGCACGGTTAACAAAACCACCGTCAGTAATAGTGCATTCAGCACCATCAACTAGGTTTTCGGAACCTGCCCAAGCATCGTAAGCATATTTAAATTGATAAGTTCCTTCAGTTATTGCAATTGTTGCAGACCAAATACCATCCCCGTCAGGGTCAGATAAAGGGTTACAACCACCGCACCATCCGTTGAAAGTACCGTTTACTTCTGGAGTTGTATAAACATCAACAACCTCGTTCATGTTTACATTAAAGGTTACGTTATAAACAGCAGGCTCAGCTGGTTCACCGAAGTAAATATCATCGAAATAATAAGTTTTTTCACCTGCAACAGCGCCGGGTACACCGAAGTTGAAGAAGATGGAAGCTTTATCGTAAAAATAACCATAGTTTATTTCTGCAGTTCCTGCAGCTTCGTTTAGGAAGTCGAATGTAAGTGTTTCCCAAGTGCCAGCAACAGTTGTAGTTGCTTCTGTTTCAACTGATTTAGTTGGGTCGAGGTGATCTTCAACTTTTAAACGCACTTGAATTCCTGCATCAGGTGACCAAACACGAACTGTAATTTGTGTTTCGGTAACTGTGAAAGGAATTTCATTATCAAATCCCGAACCAGCGCCATCAGTAACTGTTGTGCCTGCCCATAATTCGGCTGCACCAGATTTAATTACTTTGGCAACCATATTAGTTGCATCAGTTGGATCAACTTCTATTGTTGAAGCTTCTGCGCCGCCGAAACCAATTAAGCCGTATTCAATTCCAGCTTCATCGAACGTAACAGGCAAGTCCATTTGTGCAGTTGCAACGCCATCGCAAGCGTCGCAGCTTCCCCAGCATATTGCATCAAAAACTACATCATCATCAATTATAACCAATGTGCGGTTTGTAAAGCCGAAAGCAGTAATGGTGCAAGGTGAACCTTCAACAAGCGCTTCTTGTCCAGCCCATGCATCATAAGCATATTTAAATTCATAGGTACCAGGTGCAAGTGCAATAGTAGCTTCCCAAATACCATCGTCATCACCATCAGATAGAGGGTTACAACCACCGCACCATCCGTTAAAAGAACCGTTAACTTCTGGTGTAGTAAACGCTGCGGCTACCTCATTCATATTTACCTTAAAGGTAACGTTATAGGTTTGCGCAAATACACCCGTTGCGAGTGTGCAAAGCAGCAAAAGTGTAAAAATTTGTTTCATAGTAAAAATATTTGATAGTAAAAGTAGTGCTTTTTGTAAATAATACAAAAAGTATTAACATATTTTTTTTCTCCTCTGTGGATGTTTAACGTCCCATTGAACAAAACCCAATTTGGAAGTTAGATAAGCATATAAGGCATGTAATTTGAGGGTAACATTTCAGCTGTATACCTATTTTATTTAATGCTTATGTATATCGTTATTTCATCTAGGCAATTTAGCAATTAATGTAAAAAACGGCTCATTCCACAACAGCATGAGCCGTAAAATTTAAGCTGAAAAACTAATTTTACGCTATGATAAGTGTTTCAACAAATGTATTAATTCCGCATTCAATTTTTACTAAATAAATACCAGTTACAATACCATTGTTTAATGCGCTGATGCTAAATGAGCCTTCAATTAAAGTATCTAGCACAATGTAACCATCTTAAGGCAACCTGCATTGTTTATATTTACTTCATGTGTTAGACTGCTGCAATCTGGGTAGCGATCTTTCATAATGGCGCAGCCAACAGACCGTCCGTTACAATCCACCTTAACCTAAAGGGTGGTATACGGCCTGGATACGTTGTTCATGTTTACCTTGCAGATAACATTAATAGGTTTGGGCGTAAAATGTGTGCTGATATAGTGTAGAATCGGCAAAAAACTAAATTTTTCATTATACACAATTTTGCAAATTGTGCACTAATGGAATAATTGTAAATACTTTTTGTAATTCATACAATAAGTATTAATTTTATAAACTTAATTACATTTGTCCTTATATTATGGCAAAAACAAGCAAAACGCTCAGGAAGGCGGATGAATATCAGATATACGATGTTCCAATAGAATCGTTTTTCGAGTTGGCATTTTCGATAGACTGTGTAGTTTTCGGGTATGGCAAGAAGGGGTTACAGGTATTATTAATACAACGTGGAGCCGAGCCCTACAAAGGATTGTGGGCATTGCCTGGCGATTTGGTTTATCCTAATGAGGACTTGGATACCTCTGCGATAAGGGTGCTTAAAAGCCTTACAAGTTTGCCAGAAATTTCGTTTGAGCAGGTGCATACTTTTGGCGCGGTAGGCAGACATCCGCTTGGAAGAGTTGTTACTGTAGCTTACTATGCCATTGTGCATACCGATAAATTTAATCCGAAAGCGGCATCTTGGGCTGCAAAAGCTAAATGGCATAGTATAAAGAGCTTGCCGAAACTTGCTTTTGATCACAGAGACATTATAGATTACTCGTATCATAAATTAAAAGAAAGTACTTTAAGAAAACCACTTTGGAATGGTGTAATTGAAGAAAAATTTACTTTAACACAACTGCAATTATTTTTTGAAGTTGTATTAGATAAGCAATTCGACAAAGGTAATTTCAGGAAGAAAATAGACTTGTTTAAATACGTAAAAGAAACCGATGAATTTGAAAAAGGTGTTGCATACCGACCATCACGTTTATACAAATTCGACAAAAAACTTTATAAAAAAAATGAAGAAATTAGCTAGCACAAGCTGCCATCCATTGGTGTTAATTGCTATTTTATTAATGGCATTTTCGCAAACAATTCAGGCACAAGTTGTGCCAGTTACTGTAGAAATGGATGCATCAGGCAAATGGCAATTATATCGCAACGGGCAACCTTATTATGTTAAAGGTGTTGGCGGAAAAGTAGCATTAGAAAAAGCTGTTGCTATAGGTGCAAATTCAATTAGAACTTGGGGAAGTGAAGATGCTGGTGAAGTGCTAGACAAAGCTCAAGCATTGGGTTTAACGGTATTGATGGGATTGTGGTTGCAACATGAACGCCACGGATTTGACTACAACAATGCTGAAAAAGTTAAGCAACAATTAATTCATTTTACTGAGGTTGTTGAAAAATATAAAGACCATCCTGCTTTACTTGCTTGGGGTGTTGGAAATGAAGTAGATTTATTTTATACTAATACCAATGTTTGGTACGCCGTAAATGATATTGCGAAAATGATTCACGAAAAAGATCCGAATCATCCAACCATGACTGTTACGGCAGGATTAGATACAACAGAAACAAGATTAATTATGGAGCGCGCACCTGAAATTGATATTTATGGCATTAACACTTATGGCGATTTAGTAAATGTTGCAAAACAATTGCGCACAACAAAATGGAATAAGCCATATATGATTACCGAGTGGGGGCCAAACGGACATTGGGAAGTACAAAAAACAATATGGGGTGCACCAGTTGAACAAAGCAGTTTAGAAAAAGCAAATTCCTATAAAGAACGTTACAATAAATATATTGCAGGTGATGCGCAATTATGCATGGGCTCATATGTTTTTTTATGGGGACAAAAACAGGAAACTACTGCTACTTGGTATGGCTTGTTTGACGAAAAAGGTTTATCGAGCCAAGCTATTGATGAACTTGAACGCATTTGGACTGGGAAGGAGCCAATTAATACTGCTCCGATATTAACGCGAGTTGAATTAAACAATAAACAAAAAGGCGATTCGCTATTAATTCAACCTTATAGTACTTGCATGGCAACGGCAATGGCAACGGACCTAAATGGTGACAAACTTAAATATGTTTGGGAAGTAGTATATGAAAGCACCGACATTAAAGCAGGTGGTGATGTGGAGTCGAAACCGGCCTCACTTAAAGGACTTAATTTGAAAGCAAAGAAAAACACTGTTAAGTTTACTGCACCTGCACAAGAAGGTGCGTACAGGTTGTATTTATTTATTTACGATAATAATGGACATTATGCTTACCAAAATATTCCGTTCTATGTAATGCCATCGAATGGGGACAATAATGATGGCCCAGCCGCCGCATTTAAAAAACAAAGTTTGTAGGTGATTAATTACAATTAAAAATTAATTTTTGGCAAATGTGCTCAACTTAAAGTTGACTATCTTTTACGATTCAATAATTTGGCTTTAATAATAATTGCGTAAACCCGAACGCTACTTTCTTAGTCAAGCTTATTGTGCATATAATTTCATCTCCAATGTATTAATATAACTCCCATCTGATTTGTTGTTTTGCGCAATAACAACGCGCACAATATATCCCCGTTGCGTTTGTAAAGAACTAAACAAGACATTAGGATCTGGCGCCTGTAATTTTGTAAAATCAGATTGATATTCATACAAATCGCCTTGAGATGCATCCTTATTTATGTATTCAAATTTATTGTTAGCAAGACACAGCTTCATTAATGATACAAGTTCTTTATATTTATAGAGCATTGAGATGCTTATATTGTTATCATCAGGATATTCTTCCATAAATATTATTTCAGCATTTCTGTAATATTCTTGAAACATGCTGGTGTCAATAATATATGTTTTAATAGCATTAGGGAAAGCATTTTTTGAATAAAATAAATCCTCATTGTAACCATTGGTATATACTAATCCATCCATATAATCTACCAAATTATTTGTCATGATGTCATTTAAAAAAATGAGTGTGCTTCTACAAATATCCTTAGCATTTGTTTCTGACAATGTGTCCGTTTCTGCATGAGTGCTGGAATTTAATCCTTGCGCAGTTTTATACAACCAATCGTATGTTTCTAATGCATACGCTTCGCTAGGAAGAAATAATTCAATTTGACCCTTAACAGCAGTTCCATAATAAAAAGTAAAACAATTTAGTTTAGATTTAAGGGTGAGTACATAAGGATAATTTCCTTTGATTTTATTAAAAACATTTTTATAAATATCTATAGCCAGAAAACTGATATCTTTTAATGCAACCTTACGTGCTCCTTCATACAATGAGTCGTTTGCAACCTAATACTGACAATTGGAACTGCCGCCATTATTATCAGAAACCAACACAAAATCAATATCATCTTTAGATGCAAATTTTGCTTTTATATCCGAAGTATAAATTTGGAAATTTATTTGTGAATAAATAAATAGTGAAACTATAATTAATAACAAGCGTATTTTTTTCATACACGAATGATTTAGCATTGTTTAAGTAAATGTAGCGAAGAAAAATGAGAATTGGACCTTTAATAAACTAAAACGAAACACCTTGTTTGGTTTAGCAGGTCTGGATATACTCATTTGCAAAACTTACAACCTCCAATTAGCGCTAATGTTAAATAGAATTACGCATGTTAAAATTAAGAAAATTCTGGCAAAATCCAAGGAACCTTAAGTTTGTTCTCGTAACAAATTTAATACAACTTGGCATAAACTTCCATATATTTTAAGGGAGATGTCGTTAAAAAGCGAATCGCATGAACTTTATTAATGAATGTTTCATTCAAGAAAGGACCATCAGCGGTAAAATTAAACAAATATTTATCATCACTGAGCGCTGCCAAATACTCAATTATTTTGATTGACTCATTCAAAAAATCAGGCAAGTTAACTTCGAAACTAATTAAGGTAATTGAATTATTTAGTCCTTTTATCACTTCATATTCGTAGCCTTCAACGTCAATTTTTATATATTTTGGAATGCCAAATTGCTGAATTGCATTCTCGAGTGTATCAACATGTACAGTTCTTGTTGAAACATTTTCAACTTTTGCAATGTCTCTTTGAGTAGCTGTAGTTTCAATATGTTTTTTGCTGAGCGAATTATATGCATCATTACCTTCAATAACAAAAAATTCCAGAGATGAAACGCTACTACCTAAGGCATAATTAAGCATCTTGACATTGGTATGTTTTAATCTTTTTTTCAAAAGCAAGAATAACCTTTCTGTAGGTTCGAAGGCAATAACATTTTTAGCAATTTTTGCGAAGATTACACTTTTGTTACCAATATTAGCCCCAACGTCAAAAATTAAATTGTTTTTAAATTCAATACTTTCCAGCAAATTTGTATAAAAAATAATTTCTCGTTTGGTTTTGGCGTAACCTTCTGGATTTCTTATTTTTTGATAAAAGTTGCTATACGATATTAAAATCCAAAGCCTTGTATTTTTTAAGTATGTTTTAATCATGTTGGTTGCTTGTTAATTTAACTTTATTTGGTTTGGTTTGCAATTTAATATAACTAAAGCCCCACAGGCTTGAGCAGTGTAATTACCTATGCGCATGGTGCAGCAATAATTAAAGCACAAACGAAGATACTACTTTTAAAGCGGCGGCAAAACAAAGCAAGGCTGCGCAAGCTACTGTTATATTTAACCCAATTTGTCTATAGACACTTGCAAAGTGTCCAAAGTATTGATTTATTTTGGTTTAATACTATTTTTGTATTTACATTTTTGGGTAACATAAAGCTCCATTCAGAAATTTAAACCAATATATAAATTGGGTTCAAAAAGGAAATAATTATTCCACTTTTCTTCTTTTTCTTTAAATCCTTGAGGGCCTTCGGAATTAATGGGCCAGTAATTACAGTGAATTTGTGGTTCAATGAAGAGTTTGTTTTTCAAAAAGGAAAAATGATATCCTAGATGATAGGAAGTATATAAGCGGAATCCACTACCTATTTTTTTATTGTTTTCATCAAGAAATATCTTTTTCATTGGCACTACTTCAATGGATGCAAACAAGCCATTCCAGATGAATCGTTGGTATCGTGCGCCTATGCCATACTCTCTTAATCTGCCAGGATACCATTCTTCCTGGCTATCACTAAGTAATGCGGGATCTGACAATGGGATTCCGAGCGGTTGCCAAAGTTGCCATGTTACAACCTTTATTCCTATCAAATCTTTTGGCGTTATTCGATAACCAACAAAAAGTTCGTACATAGATAAATTTTCTGCTCCTATCCAGTTTGTAAAGCATAGGTAAGAAGTGCTGACATAGTATTTTTTATAGTGCATGGAGTCATTTACATCGCTACTTTGGGCAAACACAAATGTTGAATAACCGATAATAATAAGGGTTATAATTAACCTATTTAAGTTCATAATACTGCAATTTTAGTTTATCAATTTATTTCAATTGTAAAACTACAAGGCTATGAACCGCTATCCATTGACTTTAGGTAAGAAAGAAGTTAATTTGAAATTCATTATTTTTTATTCGTTGTTCTTTTGCGGATGCGGCTTAATGATTCTGGTGTTATACCCAAATAACTTGCTATTTGATGTTGGGGCACTCTTTGTATTAACTCAGGTCTATTGTTTAGCAAATTCAAATATCGCTCTTCAGGAGAAGCCATTTTAAACTCGGCAAAATTATCCTGCGAATTAGCCATAAATAATTCTGTCATTACGCGTGTTGCAGATTCTGATTGCGGGTACTTTTTAAACATTTCTGCTTCCAATTCTGGATTACCCACACTTGCAATAGTTTCTTCTATGCATTCTAAGTATTGTTCAGAAAGTGTTTTTTTGCCAAAACAAGATGCAATAGCAGCCTGACCTTCAGTATAAAATTCCGTTGTTTTTTCTTCCCCATCTTTTATAAAAAAAACTCTTATGCATCCTTTTAAGATGAAATAGCATTCGTTTGAAAAATCGCCCTCTTTAAGTAATAGCGTTCCTTTTTGGAAACTTTTTATTGATGCACTTTCCGTTATCGCCTGCTCCAATTCTTTGGTAATAGGCACATATTTTGAAACGTATTTTAAAATATCATTTTCCATAATTCACACAGATTATTAAAGTAATGCCTTTCAAAAAAATGAGGCATAGCTGATTACAAAATTATTCTATAAGCACTTAACCCACAAGTTTTGGAAAGATGTTACTAAATGCAGATTAAATTATTTCAATTTTTCCAAATTTTTCTTTGGCTCTATGATTTTCTGGTCTCAATTTTAATGCTTGCTTGTAACAATTGATTGCTTCTTGGTTATTACCTTTCATTAGGTAAACATCGCCCATGTTGTTCCATGCAAAGATAATATTGGGGAATAATTTTGTGCGAAATTGATAAGGCGATAAGGCTACGTCGGCTTTTTTTTCTTCAATTAGTCGTTGTCCTACTTCCAATAATATCATATCGTTGTTCACTTTAATGTTTTGCTTTTCCAATTCCGTTAATAGATCTGCGGGTATTGTTTACACAAGTATAGTGTAAATATGCTCGGCATCAGCATTTTCAAATTTGGGTTTAAGTGTTAGTGCATCTTGTTCAATAATACCTGTAAAATAAAACTGTGTTACATTTGGCAAAACCATGTTTGCATTGATGGAGCTTTTGTTTGTTACGATGTAAAACACCAGTCCTTCTTGTGGTAAGCGAAATAATCGGGCAAAATAAATTCGGTTACTTCCACCGTTGTCAATCATTTTTGTATTTCGTCTACTTTGAGAAATATTACATCCATTGCCAAAGAAAGACTGCCCATTATATCCTTCTTCAACTATTTGAGCTGTGCACATTTCTTGAATGGTTGAGTCGTTTAAAATATTGTGATATGTAAAAGCATTTGCCCAAAGAAATGTGTCATTTAATGATGCTTCCAAACCGTCATTTGCTTTTAGATTCCAATAGGGTTCGTTTCCAACTGCAACAATGTGCTGCGGAATTGTTCCCCAATCTTTTCCATTTTGAAAACGATCGGCAATATTTTCATTATTGGCGTCAGCGTAATGGTAAGCAATACCATGAATTTCGTTTGGCTCAAATAAATTTTGTTTTAAAAAGGCTTCATAGCTCATTCCTGAAACCTTTTCAATAATAATTCCAAGCATGTTCATTCCAACATTAGTGTAAACAGCCTATCCTGCTGGCTTAAATGACAATGGTTGAGAAAATGCACGTTTCAAAAAATTATCCATTTCAATTTTCTCATAATCGCCACCATTCCCCGTTAAAAATTCATTAAAGCCCATTGAGTGCATCAGTAATTGATGTATCGTTACGTTGGTTTTGTCATCAGGAACATTTGAAAAGAATTTTAATAATGAGTAATTCACTGAAATTTTCCTGAGCTCATTTAATTTCATAATAGCGGCAGCAGTAAATGTTTTAGTAATACTTTTCATGGAGGCTAATTTAGTTGGAGTAAAAGGAATCTTTTTTTCTTTGTTAGTCCAACCATAACCTTCGCTAAAAATCTTCTTGCCATCTATAATAATAAGCAAACCGCCCGAAAAAATTTTATCAATAGCAAGTTGTGTTAAGAAGTTGTCGATAGCTTTACAAGTGTCGTTTGCAACTACAACGTCATTAACTGTATTATCTATTTGTTTTGCATTTGAAGAGGAAGTTGCCAAACCAATAACAAATGCAATAACAATAATTATTTTTCCCATTCCATTTTTTTCTGCAAACGTAAGTTTTTAAATAAAATAACGCAGCTAAAATTTTGCTAAATAGTATTAAGTGATGTTAAGATAGTGTTTAACTATGCCACAAACATAGCACCCGAAAGCTATTGGGTTGGTGGTTAACAAGCGTTTAAAAAAAAGAAAGTAGTTAAAAGGAAGATGTAAATTCAAGTAATTTTTTATCAAATACTATTTTATAAATGCTATTTTGTAAGATGGACAAATTTAGTAATATGTTGGTTTACGTTTCTTAGCACTATAACTATTTTTAATATTTTATTTTTTAGAGCACCTGTGATTCAACACATTAATTTTTTCGCTTGAATAATGCGAACTTAAATTAATTAGCAGGAATATAGATATCAAATGTTGCTCCTTGATTTGACTCGCTTGTTGCGGTGATGATACCGTTATGATTCTCAACAATTTTTTTTACGATTGCAAGTCCAATCCCAGTGCCGGCATAAATATCTTTGCCGTGGAGTTTCTGGAAAACGCCAAAAATATGTTCGCTAAAATGGGGTTCGAAGCCGATACCATTATCTTTTACCATAATATGGCAATAATTAATTTCAGGTGCAACATTTTCTATATTTAATTCACTGCCCTTTACAATTTTACTTTTTATTGTTATCAGTGGTGGTATGCTGGCCTTTGAAAACTTAAGCGCATTGCTTATAAGGTTGAATAAGAGTTGGTAAAACTGAAAAGGAATGATGTTGGCAGCGCAGAGTTCACCAATCTCGATGGTGGCATTTTTTTCTTTAATAATATCACTTAGTTCAGCTTCTACATCATAAACGATTTTACTGAGTTCTGTTAGTTCAAATTTACGATCCATTACATTAAAACGAGAGAAAGCAAGCAAATCGACAATTAGCTTCTGCATTCTTTCGGCCGATGATTGAATACGTTGGAAATAATTCTTTCCATTGTCGGAAAGCGTTTCTTTTTCCTCTTCAAGAATAATTGATATGAACATTTGCATTTTTCGCAAAGGCTCTTGCATATCGTGGCTTGATATATACGTAAATGCAAGCAGCTCTTTATTAGCAATTCTCAACTGTTCTGCTTGTTTTTCCCTCTCTTCATTTTGAACTATTAATTCATATGTTTTCAGATATAGTTCTGCAAAAACTGCCACTTTTGCCTTTAATATTTCAGGAATAAGCGGTTTAACCATGTAATCGACTGCACCAGCTTGATATCCTTTGAAAATATACGTAGAACGATCCATACTTGCAGTTAAAAAAATAATTGGAACCTGTTTAAGTGTTTCTATTTCTCGAATTAATTCTACTGTTTCAAAACCATCCATCTCAGGCATTTGAACGTCAATTAATATAATTGCGAAATCCTGTTCCCGTAATAGAATTTTTAATGCTTCATTTCCGGAATTAGCTTTCACTAAGGAATATTTGTTATTGCCAAGAATTAATTCCAATGCGAATAAATTCTCGGGCAAATCGTCAACTAATAAAATTTTTACAAGTTTATTTTCTTTCATTTCCATATTAAAATAATTTAAGGTTGTTCGTTATTGTTTAGCGGTAACGACTAACTGACTACAAATACTTTTTTCTCAATCATTTACCTAACCACACCCGCATTAATGCTAGCAACCGTTCTAAATCAATAGGTTTAGTGATATAATCATTAGCGCCTGCGTCAATACATTTTTGTTTATCGTCCTTCATTGCTTTTGCTGTGAGTGCAATTACTGGTAAATTTTTGAATTTCACCTGTGATCGAATTTGTTTCATTGCCTCGTAACCGTCCATTTCGGGCATCATAATATCCATTAAAACCAAATCAATTTCGGGATGCAACTCCAGTATTTCTAAAGCATTTTTTCCATTTTCGGCTTTTATTATTTCCATGCCACGTTCTTTTAATATTTTTGACAATGCAAATAAATTGCGCATATCATCATCTACCAATAATACTTTTTTACCGTGAAATACAGCTTCTTTATCGTACAGTTTATTTATAATTACTTGTTTTGATTTAGGTAAATTGCTAATTGTCCTGTGAAGAAAAAGAGCTGTTTCATCCAACAATCGTTCTTCCGACTTTACTCCTTTTATAATTATGCTTTCCGCATATTTTTCAAGCTCATTGTTTTCTTCTTTTGTAAGTTCCTTACCGGTGTAAACAATAATGGGAGGAATGCTATTTCCTTTTATATTCTCCAATTTATGAATGAGATCAAAACCACTCATATCTGGCAACCCAATATCTAGTATCACACAATCAATCTGATGCTGCTGATACAGCGCCAATGCCTCGCTGCCTGTTGCCGCTTCAAAACATTTTACATCCCCATTTCCAATGAGTAAACGCATTGCCTTTCTCGCATTTTCGTTGTCTTCAATAATAAGGAGATTTTTCATTTTCCTATTAACAAAATTTTCAATCCTGTTAAATGCTTCTTCCAAATCTTCTTTTGCTACAGGTTTCATCAAATACTCAACGGCTCCTTCTTTGATTGGTTCCAACGAACGTTCTTTAGCCGAAATAATATGCACTGGAATATGCCTTAAGGAAGGATTTGTTTTTAACTCGAGTAATACGGTGTGTCCGTTAATGCCCGGCAAAAGCATATCGAGAATAATTGCTTGAGGTCTGTATTTTAATGCCAGCAATAGACCATCTTCTCCAGTTGCAGCCGATAAACATTTAAATCCTTTTATATTAGCTTGCTTCAAAACGATAGCAGCAAATTTTAAATCATCTTCAACTAAAAGCACCAATTTATCTGCATCAGTTATTGTATCTCTATCATCTTTTAAATTGGGATAATTTAGATATTTAGATTCATTTAATAAGCGCGGTTTAAACCAAGCAGATTCTTTCTCTTGATAGCTATTGGCGTTATACATAGACAGAACGGGAGTGTCTGTGCTTTTATGTTCTTGTTCATGATATATTGCTAAAGGAATAATGAGCGAAAAAACTGAGCCTTCATTTAATTTGCTAATCAGCTTAATTTCACCACCTAATAATTTTGCAAGCTCACGTGAAATGGAAAGCCCTAAACCAGTACCGCCATATTTCCTGGATGTTCCTCCTTCAGCTTGTTGAAAAGCTTCAAATATGGCCATTTGCTTATCTTCCACAACTCCAATGCCTGTATCAGCAATTGAAACAATTATAGTACTTTCTGAATTTCGGTTAATACTAATGCTCACACTCCCCTTATCAGTAAATTTTATGGCATTTGATAAAAGGTTTTTCATTATCTGATTTAATCGTTGTGAATCTGTGCGAATGAATTCAGGTAATTCCATATCTAATTTTGCATTTAGCGCTAATCCTTTTTGCTCTGCTTGCAGTTTAAATTCGCGAATGAGTTCATTAGCAAAGTTTTTTAGTGATACATTTTCTATATTTACTGACATTTTGCCAGCTTCAATTTTAGAGAGGTCAAGTACTTCATTAATTAATACAAGCAACTCGCAGCCACTTTTATAAATTATTTCAGCACATTCTACCTGCACATCATCCAAGTTTTTATTTCTGTTTTCAGATAAATCTTTTGCCAAGATTAACAAACTATTAAGCGGTGTTCGTAACTCGTGCGACATGTTCGCAAGAAATTCCGATTTATACTTGCTGCTTATTTCTAGCTGTTTTGTTTTTTGTTCAATGTCTTTTTTTGAAGCCTCAACTTCCAAATTTTTTGCTTCTAATGATTGTGTTTGTTCTTCTAACTCCTCATTGGTCATTTGTAATTCTTCTTGTTGTTGTTTCAAGTTTTGCGCTTGTTCTTCCAGTTCTTCATTCATTTGTTTCAGCTCTTCCTGCTGTGCTTGTAATTCTTCACCTTGCCTAGCTAGCGCTTCCATTTGATTTTTTGTAGTGGTAATATCAAATCGGATGGCAACATATTTTGCTATTTTGCCATCTATTCCTTTAAAAGGAGTAATTGTTGTATCTACCCAATAAAATGTTCCGTCCTTGGCTTTATTTAATATTTCGCCCTTCCATGTTTTGCCACTACTAATTAATTTCCACATACCAGTAAACAATCCTTTTGGCTGCTTTCCTGATTTCAAAATATTATGATTTTTTCCTACTAATTCCTCCATTGAGTATTTCGAAATTTTGCAAAAATTATCATTCACATATATGATATCTCCATTTGCATCGGCAATAGAAAGAATGGCCGCTTGGTTCAGAGAATGGAGTTGCTGATCTATTTCTAGTGCTGATATTTCCATTTCGCCTTTCTGCACTTGTATCATTTCTAATAACTCTCTAAGAGCTGCCTGATTAAAAGCTGTATTTACTGCAATAGCAATACTGTTCATAGCGGTATTGATAAATTCTTTTTCTATTTCGTTGAAATCAGTAAGTCGCCCAATTTCTATTACTCCCATTGTTTTACCTTCAAACAAAAATGGGGTTATGAGTAACTGTTTTGGTTTTTCATTTAGAACAGATGATGTAATACGAATATTTTCTGCTGTTATATCTGTTAAAGAAATTTGTTTTTGTTCCTGCGCAGCCTGACCAATAAGCCCTTCATTCAGCATAAATTTTTCTTTGGTATCGGTAGCCGAAGAAAAAGCATATCGTCCGTTTAATATTAACGCACTTTCTTTTTTATTAAACAGGAAAACTGCGCCAATTTGTGCTTTTAGGTAAGTGCATAAAAAACTAATGGTATTGTTTGCCAGCTCTTCTAAGCTTTTGTCTCCTATTAATTTTTCGTTAAGCTCCGTGTTACCGGTAAGCAACCAGTTTTTGCTCATGGTTTCTGCTTCAGCACTTCTAAGTGTTTTTAAATTTGATGTAACTATGCTGTAAACAACAATAAGAACGAGAATAATGATGACCATTAAAATGACAAAAACAGAATTAAAATTGTTGGCATCGTCCTCACTAGCTTGCTTTCTTTCAGCAAGGAATTGATATTCTATTTTTTGTATGCTACGAATTATTTCTCGTATTTTATCTTGTGATTCTTTTCCAACTCCTGAGACAACATATTCATTTGCTTTTTGAATTCCTGTAGCTTCTGGCACTATACTGCGAAGAGCAACGCTGGTTTTTAAATGATTGAATCGTATTTTTATTTCTTTTTCAAGTTCCCTAATCTTTTGCTGAACGGCACTGTCTTTTGCTAACTCCTTTGCTTTAATAAGATGTTGCTCAATAGTTCTTTGGGCATTTGTGAAAGGTTCTAAATAAGCATCATCGCCTGTAATGATATAACCACGATTGCCTGTCTCTGCATCAGAGATAGCAGTTAAAATTTGACTGAATTCATACAACACCTTGTTGGTTTGATCTACCAAGGTATTGGAAGCGATAAATTTTTCACTATTTTTATAAGAGAAAATTCCAACTCCGAAAAGTATCAAAGCACAAACTATAAAGCCTGATAATATTTTTTTGTCAAGTGTCATATTTATTATATTATTTAATGAGTTGTGTTATTTTTTTGAGCAACTGAACTATTTTCTCCAAGGATAAAATATAGTCTGGTTGAACTGCTGCAATTGCTGATGCTGGCATATTTGGGGATTCAGCTGTTTCTGGATCCTGAATAATGACCATGCCTCCTAATTCTTTTATTCGCTTTATACCTTTTGTTCCATCATTATTAGAACCTGTAAGTATTATACCAATCAATTTATTTTTGTATGCTTCGGCTGCTGATTCAAACAACACATCAATAGATGGTCTTGCGAAATTTACATATTCATCAATTGTAAGCGAAAAGGTTTTATCTGATTCGATTAGCAAATGATAATTAGCTGGAGCGATATAAACTCTTCCAGTTTCTATTTTTTCTTTTTCATCGGCTTCTTTAATATTAAGATTGCTTTTGTCATTTAAAATTTTTATCCATTCATTATCAGAATGTGCACCAACATGTTGCACTATAATAATTGGTATTTTAAAATCAGCAGGCAATTTTGAAAACAGATATTTCAGCGCATTCATTCCGCCTGAGGAAACGCCTATAACAATTGCTTCACAATGCATTATCAATATTTCTTTTTAAAAATTCTTTGTTTTTTCTCCAACTCAATATATTTTTCATGAAAGTCAGTAAATCGTATACCTTCTTTTGAACCCAAACATAAAATGCCACCATTAACTAGACTTTCATGGAAAAGTTTTTGTACTTTATTTTGAAGTCTGTTATCAAAATAAATCAGCACGTTTCTACATAATATCAGGTGCACCTCTGCAAATACGCTGTCAGTAACCAAATTATGATTTGCCCATACAATATTTTTTTTCAACGATTGATTCATGATAACATTATTATAACGGGAAGTATAATAGTTTGAAAAATTTTCTATTCCTCCCGACAATTTATAATTGGCAGCATACTCTTTCATCATTGCATTCGAAAAAAAGCCTTCCTTTGCGCGATTTAAAGCATTTTGATTAAAATCAGTGGCATAAATTGTTGTTCGGTCATATAAACCTTCTTCCTGCAAAATGATTGCCATTGAATAAGCTTCTTCACCAGTAGAACAGCCGGCATGCCATATTTTGATAAATGGGTAGGTTTTTAAAATAGGAATAACATTTTCTCGTAACGACCTGTAAAAATCTTGATCACGAAACATTTCGGTTACCGTGATAGATAAATCCTGTAAAAGTTCATAGGCAAATGTTTCGTCCCTGAGTACCTTGCATTGTATTTGAGAAACATGCTCTAAACCAGACATTACCATCATGTTCATAATTCTACGCCTAATGTGGGCTTTGGAATACTGCCTGAAATCATAGCCATATTTTTGGTAAACAGCCTCTAATAGCAATGAAATCTCTAGTTCTGACGTTTCTTCGCTTCGCATTTTGCACAAGTCTACGCAACTTGAACACGAAAGAGTTACATCATTATTTATTTAAGTTACATTATTAACACCTATTCGCACTAAGTAAAGGATGGTATGTGTTGATATAATTGCTATTTTAGTCGCACCCAATAGGATAATTGCTATTTATTGAAACAATGCCTTACTTGTAAAGGGCTAGAACAGCTTTGAAGATGCCTGCCTTTTTTTTGGGTGAGATTTAGGCATGTTAATAGCGCAATATTGGCATTTTAACCTAAAATAATCAATTGAAGTTGTAATCTTATAATATGTTATATAATCAGCTGTTTCAAGCCGAGTATATGCTCTAGTCAAATTGTTTGCTATTGGTAGGAAACAGCTGATATTATTACAAAGTAAAGGATGGTAGTAATTCCATTGCTTAACTCGGGTTTAAGTGCATTTGCGGCATGCAAATTTTAGCAAATAATTAGTATCACAAGGTAAGCATCCGTTAAAACGCCCTAAAACATTGCGTTTTACCTGTTTAGCGTTGAAACTGATTTAAATTTGGGGTTGTGCAACGGCCACCGCTGTTGGCCGTAGTTTTTATTTCGTAATACCCAATTGCTGCATTAATGCTTTTGGCCCGTGTCCATCTGGGATTTCTCCGTAGGTGTCCACAATTTTGTTATTTTCAATACTAAATATAAAATATTCCGAAGGTAAATTTATTATTTTACCTGTTGCGGCAGTTTTGGGTACACCTACATTTTTCGGATAATCCAACAGTCCTGTATGTGTGCCAGACAAATAGATTGCAACTTTAACTTGGTTGCTGGTAGCACTTTCTATTTTTTCATTAAATTTAAAATCAGGGAAAGCTGTTTTTCTTGCCTTGTGCATTCCAAAGGCATCTTTTTTCTTGATGCTTACAAAGAATGGCATACCCTTCATTTTCATTTTGTAATTTTCCGCAAGATAACTATTTGCCTTGTCCCAATCTCCATTTTCAATGGCACGCAAGTGTGCTGTTACAATTTCAGTTGGTGTTTGGGTGTTATTTGCTTTCTCGTTGGAAAGAGGTTTATAAGCACTACAACCCGAAAATAAAAATTGTGCTATTGTCATCAATAAAATAATTTTTGATTTCATTGTTAAATTACATTGTTTTTAAATGCTTGCAAAATAAAGTTTGTTTTGGAACAATTGGCCTTTCTACGTTTAAATATTCTATGACTTTCAAGAACTTGACATTTTTTGTACATTGGTTTCTTGTTATATGTTGTGAAGTAGGCGTAGTATAATCATTAGAAAATAATATTTGCATGCTATTTGGTTTTGGCAAGTCGGCTTCTTCTATCCAATAACCGCCAAATTGTGTAACACTTATTCCGCCGCCACTTCCCGAACCTGCAACACCAGTCGGAAAATTATCAAAATATGTCTTGCTTTCCCAAATATTTCGTGAAATAAATGTCAGGTTTTCATCGTCTTGTACTTGATACAAGTCTATTGATTTTATACCTGCACTTTTAAAGTTTGAAGCGAAAGGTGTCCAACGCTTTACAAAATCAGTTTCACTTAATTTGGTTTTAAAACCAACATATTGAACGATAAAATTATTGTTTTCTACTATCATTTTTTGTTTTGCAGACGTTTTATAATAAAAATAGTTCAACTGTTTCTGTAGTCCAAAAAACAGTCCGATAAATATAATTATTATGATGCCTATTTTCATTTTGTGAGCTATTTTGGTAAAATTACTGCCAACGTCAGACTCGATATCCATCGGGTCTCACATTACACCTCACTCAAAATTACCAAATAAACTCAAAAAGTTGTACTACCTTTCGAAAAATTAAAGAAATGAATTTTATCAATCTTTAAATCATTTAAGAGATTACTTTTTGTAGCTTACAAGTCGAAATTAGACTTTCGAATATTTGTCGCAGACGCTGATTTGAGGTGGAATTACACGTCGAAGCCAACACATTTTTTAGTATGATATAATTAGGGAACCCTAGTTACATTTGCAGAGTCGCAGGCTGCAAACCCTGCGACAGCGGAATTAAAATACCGTCAGGCAACGTTACCCAGTTTGTTGTTGCATTTAGCGTCACAAAAAGCATTTATCAACTGGTATAATTTCCCCAACAAATGCAGGCACATAGGCGTGTGAGCTTAATTATTTTACCCAACTTTATTAACAGGCACTAGCAACTGAACCAAACTATTGATTTAGTTGGGTTTAGCCCGAATAGCAAACAATTTTAAAAGTGCCTGTTATTGGAAGGAAACAGCTGATTTTATTACAAAACGTAAGGTGTTATCACTTCCATTGCTTATTCTGGGTTTAAAAGAGCATGTAATTGGCTTGAAAGATTTTATTTTATTAAAAAAAACAAGAGAGTAGTATTTCCATTGTTTAATCCGGGTTTAAATTGAAATATTACTTGTGGGCGGTAGTTTACTGCTTTACATAGGAGGTGGTGTTAGCTGCTGGTGTTCTTTTCCACCGAGCTTGTAAACCATTGTCGTTATTGAGTTGTCGTGTCATTGAGTGGCGGTTATAAGTTACGTATTTCTTATTTTTTTAAAGTGTTGGTTTTTTTTAATTCAATTTTTAGATTGGGTCGGCTTTGCAATCTCTTTTAAAAGGTTTTGTTTAGCGTTGGCTCGTGCGGCTTTTAAATATGCTTGCAAAATGCGTCAAGGGTTTATTAATGGTTGTTTTCATAGTTGAGTCCATAATGCATTAAATATAAACTTCTTGCAACCACTTTGAAAATAATGGTCTGTCGAGAATTATTTGAATATCTCTGTCAGCGTAAACAAACACTGTCCAGTTTATGACACCAAAATGCTTGTTGATTTTGTTTTCATAGTAAATTTCATTTGTCAAAAGGCTTGCTTAATCAAAATACCGGTTCAATAATTATCTCGGTCAAAACCGAGTTTGCAATAAAACATTCAGTGTGTGCACGGCGGTGCATTTCTTCTATTGTAGTTTTATCAGGAATGTTATCTCCCATAAAGGTTATTTTTGGCCTCAGAAAAAGTTTTGTTACAGCCATTCTTGATTTTTCATTTTTTTCTACTATCGCTATTGCAGTATCTTCATAAATTTTTATAGTGTATTTTTTCATTGACGCAATTGCAAGAAAGGTGAGCATGTGGCAACTTGCCAAAGAAGCGGCAAAAGCTTCTTCGGGATTTACAAATTCTTTTTTGCCAAGATATTCGGGAGCCGCAGATGCTTTAACAACACTACCGCCTTCG
>Ga0105044_10003720_pt1 | contig 20889 bp, 17 predicted proteins | sample MAT01_FD_78092 | JGI IMG/M metagenome (GOLD analysis project Ga0105044, IMG submission 78092) | Freshwater microbial communities from Lake Fryxell liftoff mats and glacier meltwater in Antarctica - MAT-01 | ecosystem: Environmental > Aquatic > Freshwater > Ice > Liftoff microbial mat | place...
GCCCGGTAGGGTCTCGGCCGTGATGCGACGTCTCACCCTTTCCGCTGGCGCCCTTTTGGTCGCTGCCTCGTTCTCTTCGTGTAGCTCGGTCGACAGGGGCAGCATTGCTGCCGAGGTCGGTGACCATCAGTTGACCTTCGACCAGTTGGCCAAGATGACCAACGGCAGCACCGACGGCAACGTCGTCCGCTCGACCGTGACGACATGGATCGAGGTCGTCGCCGTCACCGATGATGCCAGCGGAATGGGCACGCCAGCCGAGCTCTCCGGGCGCAAGCTCACTGCACTACAAGAGCTGCTCTCGAAGTTCGGCGACGCCGGCCAGGCCACCTACGAGCTGGGTCTCGGCGGCAGCCCGTTGCTGTGCCTCGCTGCCATTCCGCTCGACGCCTCGGTTGTGGGCGCGAAGGTGCTGGAGGAGTTGGCCGCCGGTACCTCGTTCGCAGATGCAGCGAAGACGTACTCCATCGACGAGACCCTCGCCGGCTCAGGTGGGCTGGTGAGGTCACCCGAAGGCGTGGAATGCATTGGCGGCGACGATTTCAACCCCGAGCTCATCTCTGCACTGACAGACGCCGGCGCCGCCGTGGGCGAGCCAGCCTCAGTTGTACTGCAAACGCAGGAGGTGGTGGTCCTGCTGCGGCCGTTCGACGAACTGACCTTGAGCGACGCGGAGAAGTTGCAGCTGTCGGCAAACGAAATGGGCGCAGCACTGAGGGAAAGCTATGACGCTGCCGAGATCACGGTGGCTGGGCGCATCGGCACGTGGGACAACGAGCAGGCACGCGTCGTTGCCGTCGGCGCGTCGACCACCGTCCCCGCCGCAACCCTTCCCGCTTCCGCAGGGTGACCAGGCCTCGCGTCACCGTGGTCGGCCTCGGGCCGGCGGGGCCCGAGTACGTCACCGAGCACACGGTCGAAGAAATTGCCCGCGTGCAGCAGCGGTACTTGCGCACTGGTCGACATCCGTCCGCTTCACTGGTTCACGAGGCCATCACGTTCGATGACATCTACGAGGTGGCGGACACGTTCACAGACGTCTACACGGAGATCACGGATCGGCTGGTGGCGGCCGCTCAGCAGTATGGGGAGGTCTTGTATGCGGTGCCCGGCTCACCGCTGATTCTTGAACGCACCGTGCGTGCGTTGCAGGCCGACGAACGTATCGACTGTGTAGTCCACCCTGCCATGTCGTTCCTCGATGTCGTCTACGCACGCCTCGGAATCGACCCTGTCGAGGCTGGAGTCACCCTGGTCGACGGGCACCAGTTCGCCATCGCCGCATCCGGGCTGGCCGGGCCGCTGCTGGTTGCCCACACTCATGCCAACTGGGTTCTCAGCGACATCAAGTTGGCAGTTGAAAGTGCATCTGGCGACGAGCCGGTGGTCATCCTCCAGCGTCTGGGTTCGCCCGACGAACTGATCACCCACACCACGTGGGCCGAGCTCGACCGCGCCGTCGAGGCCGACCACCTCACCAGCATCTATATCTCGCACCTCGGCGCGCCCGTGGGCGCCGAGCTGGTGCGGTTTCATCAGTTGGCGCGCACGCTGCGCGAGCAGTGCCCGTGGGATCAGGAACAGACCCACCAGTCACTGGTGCGGTACCTACTGGAGGAGACCTACGAGGTGGTCGACGCTCTGCAAGCTCTCGACCCCGACGATCCGAGTACCGACGACGACCTCATGGAGGAGCTCGGCGACCTGCTCTACCAGATCGAGTTCCACGCCACCATCGCCGAGCAGGAAGGCCGTTTCACCATGGCCGACGTTGCCCAGGGCGTGCACGACAAGCTGGTACGCCGACATCCGCACGTGTTCGGTGACGTCGTAGCGACGGACACCACGACGGTGCTCTCCAACTGGGACACGATCAAGCAGGAAGAGAAGGGTCGCACGTCGATCTTCGAGGGCGTACCAAACTCGCTGCCCGCGCTCAGCTACGCCGACGCAGTGCAGCGCAAGGCCGCCAAGGTCGGTTTCGATTGGCCCGACGTCAGTGGCGCGTGGCCCAAGGTTGCCGAGGAATCTGCCGAGGTGCAGGCCGCCGTTGCAGGCAACGACGCTGACGCAGTTCACGACGAGATCGGCGACCTGTTGTTCGCTGTCGTCAATGTGGCCCGCCATCTGGGCGTCGAGCCGGAGTCTGCTCTACGAGTGGCAACACTGAAGTTCCGCCGACGTTTCGAGCAAGTGGAGTCTCTGGCGCGAGAACGCGGGATCACGCTGAAGACGGCTGGCCTCGTCGCGCTCGATGAACTCTGGGACGAAGTCAAAGCTGCGGAGTAACCAGACGCTCACCTAAATCAGTGTCCGGCGAGCTGTCGGAGGTTGGCGAGCTGTCAGCGGTTGGCGAGCTGTCAGCTGACTGTTGAGGTGTCAGCGGCTGCGGAGGAAATCAGGGAGCTCGCCACGGTCGTTGTGGGCCATGTGGCGCCCCGAGCAGGCTCGATCGAACGACGACATGGCCTGATACAACGCCAGCACCTGCGCGCCGACGACGAACATGTTGCCGAGTGCGATGGCCTTGAGGTACGAGTCGCCGACGGTGTGGGCAAAGAACTGAGCAAGAAGGTTGGCCGCCAGCGCGACCCATGGAAGCAAGATCACGAGCAGCCACGCACGTTGCGATCCGCCGATCACACCAGCCGCCCGGCGATACGCCTCAAGAATCAAGAAATGCGAGATCACTACGATCGCGACGAGCGCGACGACGATCATCAATTGGCGAGCGCGTTCCTCATCGCCGAGTGTGTCCTTCTGCAATGTGCCGAAGAGCAGTACTCCGCAGCCGCACATCACAAGAATCTGCAATGGAGCGAACCACGGTGAGACCGTGTAGCGCGCTCGCTTCCGTGCGTTCAGCGCGGCAGCAGTGGTCCACCACAGCCAGCCGAGCACGGAACAGGCTGCGACGGCCACCACGACCGCAGTTGCTACCTTGCGGCCGCGATCGTCGAAGTACCAGTTGGTGCCGTCCAGCCTCAGGTGCCCCTGTCGCTCCAGCACGAACGCCACCAATGGCGAACCGAGGGCCGCTAGAAGCGCAGCGACCACGATGGTTCTCGGGAGCAGCGTGTGATGCAGCGAGCCGTCGTCGGGCTTGGACAAGCCAACGACAATTCGGCGCTGCGAGCGGTGAGCCAGCAAGGGGTCGGGGGTCGGCTCCGGCCCCCGATCGTCACTCCACAGCGTCGGCAAAGGCGGCGGCTCGAGCGGCAGTGTTGCAGTGGGGGTGGGTTCGACGGCGCTGCCTCTTCCAACGGCCGACGCCAGCAGCAGATAAGTCTCCTCGGCGATGGCATCCTCCACGTGAGGTCTATCGGCGCCACCGTGAGCAGGTTGAGGGCGATCTTGCGGAAGGTCAGACGCCGTCATCGTGCCCCCCGAGGACCCATCATGAACGATGGCAGGCTCTCGGCGTCGCTGCGAACGACCTCAGTGGCCCTGCAGGAGCGATCGAACGAGGCCATGCCCTGACACAGCGTCAACCAACCCCACATGGAGAGTCCCAGCGGCACGAGTAATCCGAAAACAGCGATCTCTGCGCTGTCACGCTCCGATGCGGCGACCAGAACGGCGACGGTCACGAAGCCGCAGAGCCATGGAATCACCATCAGCCGGGTCCAGTACGATTCGTCGGCCTTGATCGCGCGTGCGGACTTGCGGAGGCTGAAGAGCACGCCGTATGCGCCCCATACATACGCAACGACGGACACGATCAACATGATGGGGCGCAACCCTTTCGGCACGAAACTCGAGCCAAGAAGTGCAACGACTGCAACGATGACCGATAGGGGGAGGGTCCACGGCCAGCCAGACCTACGGCTTTTCGCCTGAGCGTTCAATGTTGCGGCAACGATCCACCAACCCCACGCAAAGATCGGCAGTGCGAACAACAGAAAGGCAATCCCGATCGCCACCGGGTTCATCGAGGGGTCCAGTCGGTACTCCGTCACCTTGTCGCCATACAGGTCGAAGCCGGCCGACTCGGTCAGGAGCCCGCGTGTTCTGAGCAGCGCCGCGCAACCAATCCCCATCAGCCCCAGCAAAGGGGCGAACGCAACCAATATCCGTGGAAAGGTCGTATGGCGCAGGACCGCCGGCGCTGCAACCGCCGCCGTTGCCAGTTGGTGCGGGACCGGCCCAGGTTGAAATGGCTGGAGGCGGTCGTTGCCGGCCCGACCTCTCCTGCCCGCAACTGCCGCTGTGTCTGCCATTTCAAGCGCCCGGTGCTCTGCCTCAGCTCGAACACGCGCCTCCTCTGCGGGGTTCCACGAGGGTCGCTGCGGGTACGCGCGCGCAGAGGTAGCCGAATTCACCATGCACGGATTTCGGCACCGACCTGCTGAAACTTGAGGGCGCCGCAAGATCTGCGTCTCTGTGATTCGGTAACTTACAGGGCATGAGCGACATCGTCAGTGTGATCGGCCGGGAAATCCTTGACTCGCGGGGGAACCCGACCGTGGAGGTCGAGGTCGTACTCGAGAGTGGTGCCAGTGGTCGTGCCGCTGTTCCCTCAGGCGCATCCACCGGCGAGCACGAGGCGGTCGAATTGCGCGACGGTGGTAGCCGTTATGGCGGCAAAGGCGTCGAAACCGCTGTCGGCCACGTCAACGGTGAAATCGCCGATCTGCTGGAAGGCATCGAGGTTTTCGAACAGCGCTACATCGACACCGAACTCATTGCGCTCGATGGCACCGACAACAAGGCTCGCTTCGGGGCCAACGCCATCCTCGGCACCAGCCTGGCCGTCGCCCGTGCCGCTGCCGACGACCTGCAGTTGCCGCTCTACCGCTACCTCGGCGGGCCCAACGCACACGTGCTGCCGGTACCGATGATGAACGTTGTCAACGGTGGCGTGCACGCCGACAACAGCATCGACATGCAGGAGTTCATGATCATGCCGGTGGGTGCACCAAGCTTTCGTGAAGCGCTGCGCTGGGGTACCGAGACCTACCACACGCTCAAGAAAGTGCTACAGGACCGCGGCCTGTCCACCGCCGTTGGCGACGAGGGCGGCTTCGCCCCCAACCTGGCCAGCAACGAAGACGCGATCAAGATCCTCGTCGAGGCCATCGAGAAGGCCGGCTATGCGCCCGGTACGGAGATCGCCATCGCCATGGACCCGGCGATGAGCGAGCTCTACAGGGACGGCGCCTACCACCTGACCGGCGAAGGCAAAGTCCTCACCCCCACCGAGATGGTTGCGTACTGGACCCGCTTGGTGGATACGTACCCGATCGTCAGCCTGGAAGACGGCATGCACGAAGACGACTGGGATGGGTGGTCAGCGCTCACCCAGGCAGTCGGCAGCAAGGTGCAGCTGGTCGGCGACGATCTGTTCGTCACCAACGTCGCCCGCCTACAGATGGGCATCGATCGCAAGATCGCCAACAGCGTGCTCATCAAGGTCAACCAGATCGGTACCCTCACCGAGACGCTCGACACGGTCGACCTGGCCACTCGCCATGCGTACACCAGCGTGATGAGCCACCGCAGCGGCGAGACCGAGGACAGCACCATCGCCGACATTGCCGTCGCCACCAACTGCGGCCAGATCAAAACTGGCGCCCCTGCACGCAGCGACCGCGTGGCCAAGTACAACCAGCTGCTGCGCATCGAAGAGCAGCTGGGCGAATCGGCTGCCTTCCGCGGCCGCAACGCGCTCAGCTCTCGGTGACGTGAGGGCGACGGTGACGTGAGGGCGACGGTGACGCTGCTCGACACGGCTCGGCTGCGAGACTGTGCGCAATGAGTTCCGGAAGCCACAAGACGTCCGCAATTCCGCGCCCCAAGGACGCGACACAGGCAACAACACGCGCCACCGAACGGCCGGACATGACGCACGCCGGAACGTTCAGCGACTTCACCCGGCCGATTGCGCGCGAGAAGCAACTGGTCAAGGGTCGCGCCAAGCGAGGCATCATCGCCCTCGGCGCGATGGTCATCACCGCTGCGTTGGTGGCTGCGCTGTTCGTCTTGCCGGTGAAGGCCTGGCTGCGACAGCGCGACGACATTGCCGTCATGGACAAGGAACTTTCTGCACTCGACCAGGCCAACGCCGAACTCACCGACGAGGTCAGCCGCCTCCAGACGCCAGAGGGCATCGAAGAGGCGGCGCGAGAAGAAATTGGCTACGTGCAGCGTGGCGAGATTCGGCTCACCATGCTGCCCGCTCCGCCTGCGCCCATCACAATGCCCAGCGGCTGGCCGTACGACACGGTCGCCAAAATTGTGGCCGTACGCACGGCCCAGGCCATTGACCCGTAGCAAACGGTCGCAAGAGATCGGCGCTCTGCGTTTCGTTCCTCAGCACCTCGCGTCTAGTGTCCTCACCCAGGTCGTCTCAACGAATATCTGGGGGTTTCGCGCGTGGCTGGAAGCATTCTTGGTAACCGGGTTCTTCGCAAGGAAGACCCGAAGTTTCTCACCACCGGCGGCGTGTACGTCGATGACATGCTCGACGAGCCGTTGCTCGCCGGTGCGGCGCACGTCACCTACGTTCGCTCCACAGTCGCTCACGGCACCATCACCGGCATCGACACGTCGGCGGCGTTGGCCATGCCCGGCGTCATTGCCGTGTACACCGCTGCCGACCTAGGGCTCGATGCCGTTGCGAGCGACTTCAACCCCACCATCGCCCGCGGCATGCTGGCCATCGGCAAGGTCCGATTCGTTGGCGAGCCTGTTGCAGTCGTCATCACCGAAGAACGCCAGCAGGGCGAGGACGCCGCCGAGCAGGTCATCGTCGACTACGCAACCTTGCCCGCCGTCATCGACGTCGAAGAAGCCATGACCAGCGGCACCCTGCTGTACGAAGAGACCGGCAGCAACGTGGTGTTCGACACGATGGTGCTCGGCATGCCCGACAACACGGGCGATGCTTTCTTCGAAGGCTGCGAGGTCATCGTCAAGGGGCGCTTCCTCAATCAGCGCGTTGCTCCCTGTCCGCTGGAAGTTCGCGGCTCGTCCGTCGCCTGGGTCGACGGTCGGCTGCACCAGTGGCTCAGCACACAGGGCGCACAGAGCGCGCTGGGCACCATCGCCAAGATCAATGGTGTCGAGGCCGCGCAGGTCAAGGTCATCACGCCCGACGTCGGTGGCGGGTTCGGGGCCAAGATCTCCTGCGACCCGGAAGAGTCGATCCTCGGTGTCCTCGCCGCCAAGCTCGGCCGCCCACTGCGCTGGCGCGAGACCCGCAGCGAATCGATGATGGTGATGGGCCACGGCCGCGCCCAGGTACAGCACGTCACCGTCGGTGGCACCCGCGCCGGCAAGGTCACCCACTACCAGCTGCACGCCATTCAAGACGCCGGTTACTTCGTGGAGATGGGCGCCATCCTTGCGCCCTTCATGACCCGGCCGATGGCCAGCGCCGTCTACGACATTCCCAACATCGAAGTGCGCACCACCAGCGTGGTCACCAACACTGCGGTCACCACCGCGTACCGCGGCGCCGGCCGCCCTGAAGCCACCGCCGCCGCCGAGCGGGCAATGGACCTGTTCGCGCTCGAGCTTGGTATGGACGCCGCGGAGCTTCGCCGCATCAACCTGATCCCCAAGTTCCTCGAGTCGCACAGCACCGCAATTGGCCAGACCTACGACGTGGGCGACTACGAAACCGCGCTCGACAAGGCCCTCGCCGCGGCCGGCTACACCGAGCTGCGCGCCGAGCAAGCACGCCGGCGGGCTGCCGGCGATGTGAAGCAGTTGGGTATCGGGGTCAGCACCTACGTCGAGATCACCGGCGGCGTCGATCCCTTCGGTGAGCACGCCAAGATCGAGGTGCTCGACGACGGCCGTGCCATTGTCTACACCGGCACCTCGCCGCATGGCCAAGGCCATGTCACCGCGTGGAGCATGCTGGCCCACGAGCAAACAGGCATACCCATGGACCAGATCGATGTGGTCTGGGGCGACACCGACCTGGTGCCCCAGGGTGGCGGCACGATGGGTTCACGCTCGCTGCAGCACGGTGGCGCCGCGGTGTGGAATGCCGCAATCGAGCTGGTCGAGAAGGCTCGCAAACTGGCTGCCAAGCTGCTGGAGGCCGACGAGGCCGACGTCGTGTTGGACAAGGACAACGGCGCGTTCCACGTGTCCGGCACACCGTCGATCAGCAAGGGATGGGCAGAGCTGGCCGTTGCCGCCCACACGGAGGCCGAGCTGCCCGAGGGCCTGCAGCATGCGCTGTTCTTCCAGGGTGCGGCCAGCTTCCCGTTCGGCTCACACGTGTCCGTGGTGGAGGTGGACACCGAGACGGGCAAGGTCACCTTGCTGCGCCAGATCGCCTGCGACGACGCCGGCCGCGTGCTGAACCCGATGCTGCTGGAAGGTCAGATCCACGGCGGCATCGCTCAGGGTGCGGCGCAGGCACTGTTGGAGGAAGTTCGCTACGACGACGACGGTAACCCGGTCACGTCGAACCTGGCCGACTACGCCTTCATCTCTGCTGCCGAGCTACCCAGCTTCGAAGTCGTCCATATGGAGACCCCCACGCACCTCAACCCGCTGGGCGCCAAAGGCATCGGCGAGAGCGGCACCATCGGCAGTACGCCGGCCGTGCAGTCCGCTGTCATCGACGCTGTCAGCCACCTGGGTGTGCGCCACATCGACATGCCCTGCACCGCCGAAAAGGTGTGGCAGGCCATCCAGTCAGTCGCCTGACGCCACGCGCCTGGGCAGGCCACACCCGCCATCTTTGGGGCTACGGCTGGCGACGTTCTTTTGCTCTGGAAGTGGGTGGCGCTCGGGCATGCGGTGGGGTTGACCGAGCGCCGCCGGAGCAGGGAGTAGTTGGTTGTGCTCAGCGACAACTTTCGTTGCGGTAGGTGCAGGAAGAGTTGTCGCTGAGCAAAGCGGACAAGGCGTACATGGCTCGCCGCCGATCGAAGCTCCGGAGCAAGGCCCGGCACCACCTGCTTCAAGAGCATGGTTCAGAGATTTGACGTCAGTCGACCCGACTCGGTAGCGAATCGACTGACAATCCAGCCTCTGACAAGCGGATCGCTTGTGTAGTCTTTCGTACATGATTGATCGGCAGCACCTCGTCGCACTACACGCACTTGAAGAACAGCGGTTCGTCGACACTCATCCGCGGTCGGCCGAGATGGCTGCTGAGGCGCGCAGCACCCTGCTCGGCGGGGTGCCGATGGCGTGGATGACCCGCTGGCCCGGCGCGTTCCCACTGTTCTTCGACGAAGCCCGCGGCGCCCGGTTCACCGACGTGGACGGCCACGAATACGTCGATTTCTGCCTCGGCGACACCGGCGCCATGACCGGTCATGCGCTGCCCCAGGTGGCCGACGCTCTCTTCGCGCAAGCCTCGCGAGGTATCACCACCATGCTGCCCAACGCCGACGCCGCGTGGGTGGGCGCCGAGCTGGCACGCCGGTTCGGTCTTCCCATCTGGCAGATGGCGATGACCGCCACCGACGCCAACCGGTTCGTGCTGCGGTACAGCCGGTTCCTCACCGGGCGCTCGAAGGTGTTGGTCTTCGATTGGTGCTACCACGGCAGCGTCGACGAGACATTGGTGACGCTCGACAAGGCGGGTCGGCCGGTATCGCGCGCGGGCAACATCGGCCCACAGGTGGACCCGACCCTGACCACCGTCGTGGTGCCCTTCAACGACCTGCCTGCGCTGGAAGCCGCACTCGCCACCGGTGAGATCGCCTGCGTGCTGGCCGAGCCTGCACTCACCAACATCGGCATCGTCCTGCCCGACCCCGGCTACCACGAGGCGCTGCGCACGCTCACCCGAAAGTACGGCGCGCTGCTGATCATCGACGAGACACACACCATCTGCATCGGCCCCGGCGGCGCGACCGCGGCATGGGGCCTGGAGCCCGACTTCTTCGTGATCGGCAAGACCATCGGCGGCGGCATGCCCGCAGCTGCGTACGGTTGCACCGTGGAAATTGCGCAGCGCATCAACGAGCTGCTGGCCGACAAGAGTGTCGACACCAGCGGCGTCGGCGGCACGCTCACCGGAAATGCGCTCGCGATGGCGGCGGTGAAGGCAACCCTGTCGACCACACTTCGTGCGGACGACTTTGCCCACATGATCCCGCTCGCGACCGAGTGGGCCAACGGCGTGCAAGCCACCATCGACCGACATCAACTACCGTGGAACGTGCAGCAACTGGGCGGGCGCGCCGAATACTGGTTCTGCCCACCGCCACGCGACGGTGCTGCCGCCGCGGCTGCGATCGATCACGAGCTGGACGACTTCATGCACCTGTGGGCGGTGAACCGGGGCATCCTGCTGACGCCCTTTCACAACATGGCGCTGATGTCGCCGCACCACACCGCTGCGGACGTGCATCTCCACACCGACGTGTTCGCCGAGGCCGTGGAGCACTTGCTGCAATGAGCACGTTCCAACGCCTCGATGGGCAGGTCGCACTGGTCACCGGTGCCGGCGGCGCGCACGGAATCGGTTTCGCCGCCGCGCACGCATTGGCCGACGACGGTGCCACCATCGTGCTCAGCTCCACCACCGACCGCGTGCACGACCGCGTCGCCGAGCTGACGGCGTTGGGCCACACCGCTGTCGGCGTGGTCGCCGACCTCATGGAGCCCGGCGCCGCGAAGCGAGTGGTGGCGGTCGCCCTCGGGCTCGCTGGGCGACTGGAGATCTGCGTGAACAACGCCGGCATGACTGCCGTTGGCATGGCTGCTGTCGACGCCGACATCGAGGGCACCACCGACGCAACCTGGCACGACGGCATCGAGCGCAATCTCACCACCTGCTTTGCCGTCACGCGCGCGGCTATCGCAGCCATGCGCCGCCAGCGGTACGGTCGCGTCGTGAACATCGCCAGCACGTCGGGCCCCGTCCAGGCGTTCCACGGCGACGTTGCGTACCACGCTGCCAAAGCCGGCATGGTCGGCTTCACTCGCGCCGTAGCGCTGGAGACTGCGGGGCACGGCATCACGGTGAACGCGGTAGCGCCCGGCTGGATCGCCAGCGGCACGCAGCCCATCCGCGAGCAGGGCGCAGGCCGGCTGACTGCGATGGGCCGCAGCGGCACTCCGCATGAAGTGGCAGCCGGGATCCGGTTCCTTGCCGACCCGACCGCCAGCTACATCACCGGCCAATTGCTGGTCATCGATGGCGGCAACTCACTGCCCGAAGACCGCAGCTGGCAACCATGATCGGCGCGCCCACCGTGCTGGTCACGGGTGCCGCCGGTGGCATCGGTGGCGCCGTTGCCACACGCTTCCTCGAGGGCGGCTGGCGCGTGGCTGCCGTCGACATTCAGGCCATCGACAGCTCCGCAGCTCTGCTCGGGATTCGCAGTGACCTGCTCGACGTCGACCAGTGTCGTGCCGCGGTCGCGCAGGCCGCGGCTTGGGCCAGACGGCTGGATGCCGTCGTCAATGCGGCCGGGCTGTGGACCGAAGGCGCCAGCGCCGAGACCACCGAGGCGGAGTGGGATCGGGTGATAGGCGTCAACCTCAAGGGCCTCTACTTCGTCACCACGGCGGCCATCCCCCACCTCGCCGCCACCGAAGGCTGCGTCATCAATCTCTCCAGCGATGCCGGCATCCAGGGCAACGCCGGCGCCGCCGTGTACTGCGCGTCGAAGGGCGGTGTGTCCATCCTGACGAAGGCGCTGGCGCTCGAACTGGCCCCGCAGGGCATCCGCGTCAACTCGGTGTGTCCTGGCGACGTCGACTCGCCGATGTTGCGCGGCCAGGCCGCCACATATGCGCCGGACGACCAGCAGGCCTATCTCGAACGTCTGTTGGCTGGCTATCCGCAGGGCTCGCGTGCACGCTTCATCCAGCCGGCGGAGATCGCCGAGCTGATCTGGTTCCTTGCGCAACCCGCTGCTGCACCCATCACCGGCGCCAACATCTCGGCCGACTTCGGTCTGTCGGCGGGCATCAGATGACCTCGCTCGACGACATCGATCGCCAGCTCATCGACGCACTGCAACGCGACGGTCGCGCCAGCTACGCCGATCTTGCCGAGTTGGTGCGATTGTCGCCCGCTGCCACCCGGCTGCGCGTGCAGCGTCTACTCGACGCGGGCGTCGTGCAGGTGGTTGGTGTCACCGACCCGCTGGCGTTGGGCTACCCGGTCATGGCCGCGTTGGGTGTGCGCGTCGAGCGCAACGTGCGTGCGGTGGCGGACCGCATTGCCGACATCAAGGGCGTCATCTACGTCGTGTTCACCTCCGGCTCGTTCGACCTGTTGGTCGAGGTGTTGTGTGAGGACTCAGCGCGACTACTGGCCGTCATCGACGATGAAATTCGCTCCATCGAAGATGTACGCAGCGTCGAGAGCTTCACCTACTTCGGCATCCACACACACCGGTTCGTGTGGGGCACCCGCTAGTCCTTCGAAGAACTCATGACGACCGCCGCAGCCAGCCCTGTCGCAATCGGCACTGACGCGACCAGCCCGATACTTCCCACAAGAGTGCGCACAATCTCCACCGCGACCAACTCGCGCGTCGCAGTCGTGGCGATTGCCTGGCGGACCTCGGTGAAGAGCAGCAGGAGCGGAAGAGCGGCACCGGCATACGCAAGGAAAAGGGTGTTGACCGTCGACGAGATGTGGTCGCGCCCGATCACCAGGGCCGACCGGTACAGCTCGCCGAACGTTGCCTCCGGACGGGCACGGTGCAGCTCGCTGACGGCCGACACCTGAGTGACCGTGACATCGTCCAACACACCCAGTGAACCAATCACAATTCCCGCCAGCAGCAGCCCACGTGGGTCCAGGTGAACCCCGAGGGTGTCGAGGAAGAGTGCATTCTCATCGCTGAGTCCGGAGAGCGAGGTGAACTCGATGAAGGCCCACGCCAACAAACCTGTCAGCCCCAGCGCCGCCAGCGTGCTGAGCAAGGCGACGTTCGTGGCCGCACTGAACCCGTGTGCGAGGTACAGCGAGGCGAACGCGATGACCGACGCTCCGACGATGGCGACGACGACGGGGTTCGAGCCATCGAGTAACGCTGGAAGTACGAACCCCACAAGGACTGCGACGCTGATCGCCAATCCGACCAGCGCTCCGACGCCACGCCAGCGACCGAACACGATCACCGTGACTGCGAACAGGATCGCCAACACCCACAAGGCACTCGATCGCTCGTAGTCCGCGAAGTTGTAGATGGTGGTCCCGTCCGACAGTCGCGTTGCGGTCAGCACCAGGTCGTCACCGACCTCGGGCTGCTTTCCCTTGGCCGTCGTGATTCCCAGTTCCAGGTTCGTTTGCGCTCCATCGGCCTTCCCGCCTACCAACTGCACCGTCAAAACACGACACTCGACCAGATCGCTCACGGCTGTGCCGGTGCACGGCTGGACCGCTGCGGCCACCACGTAGCCGCGGACCGTGGGGTCAGTTGCGTTGCTGCCGCTCGCCGATCCTGCAGGCCACAACACGATCAACCCGATCAGCGTGAGCGCCGCCCACGCAGCGACCGCGATCCACAGCGAGCGCTCGATGCGCGCCGGCGGTGTCCACGACGGCACCTCATGGTTGTGGCCAGCCGTCATCACTGGAGTCTTGCCGTCCCGCTGGAGGAATGGGCGTCAATCCGTGTGGACGGCTCATCTGGGCGGCCACTTTGTTCCGCTCGAAAGTACTCTGTCACACCCTTTTGTGATGATGCACGCATGGCCCACAACACCGACACCACACAGGCCCCACAGCAGCTGGCGCTGCTCTCGCCGGGCGACTCCTCACTGCACGACCGACCGCTCCATTTCCGTCTCGATTCGCGCACCCGCCAGAGCGGGCTCGCGCACATTGCCGCCATCAAGGCACAGCTCGCCGAGCGGGCAGCCGCCCGCCAGGCCGAGAGCGCACCGGCGGCCACCCGTCGCGCCGCCTAGGTCAATACGGTCAGCTGGCCGAGGGCGCCAGCGCCGTCACTGCATCCCAGTGCTTCAGGTCGGGGTCCAGCGGCAAGATGGCGAGTGACGTGGTGGTCACACCGTTGTCGAAGTAGCGCTGGATGGTTGCCCGGCAGTGCTCTGGCGAACCATGGATGATCAGGTCGTCAACCACTTCGTCGGGAATGGCGGCGAGCGCAGCCTTGCGGTCGCCGGCCTTCCACGCATCCCACATGCCCTGCAGCGCTGGGCCACGGCCCAGCCACTCCTGGAAGGCGGCATAGACCGGTACGTTCATGTAGGCCGCGATTGCGAAGCGGGCGCTGGCGCGCACCACCTCGGCGTTCTCACTGGGGCACACGAAGATGCGGGCCACCACTTCCTTCTCAACGCCACCGGCAGCACCATTGATCACGCTCACCACCTGCGGCACGTCGTCGGCGCCCAGCCAGTTGATGATGGCACCGTCGGCTTCGCGTGCCGCCAACCGCAGCATTCCCTCGCGCAGGCCCGCCACCAGGATCGGTGGGGTCTGCTCTGGGCGCACACCCAGGCGAAAGCCATTGACCTCGAACGTGTCGTATTTCTTGGAAACCTTCTCGCCGCTCAGCGCATCACGCAGGAAGCGCACAACATCGCGCACCTTTTTGTACGGCTCCACGAACGGCACGCCATTCCACCGCTCGACAATCACGTTGCTACTGCTACCAATGCCAATCGCAAAGCGGCCGGGAGCTGCGTCGGCCAGCGAGGCAACGCTTTGCGCAAAGCAGGCTGGCGAGCGCGTGTACGCAGGAATGATGGCGGTACCCAAGCGCAACCGGGGCTCCCACGCGGCGGCCATCGCCAGCGGGGTGAAGCCGTCGGCCCCGTCACTCTCCGCCGACCAAATGTCGGTGTAGCCCATGTCGGCCAGCTCGCCCAGCTTTTCGCGATGGCTGTGCAGCGGGCCGGGCAACGGCACGGTCATTCCAGGTCGAATCGGCAGGCTCATCGGTGGTTCCCCTTCATTTCACTCGCAGTCGTGTCGCGACCGTTCAACTCTTCCAGAAACGAACGATGCAGCTCTGGCTGGCCGTCGCCAGCAACGTGCCGTCCTCTGCAAACATGTGCGCCAGGCCGTGGCCAAAGCCGCGCTCCACCGCATGAATGCGAATGTCTAGCAGTACCCATTCGGTGGGTACCAGGTGCACCACGCGCAGCGTGTTGTCCAGGCTGTTGCCGCCACCCATCACGCCCAACGCTTGGCCCACGCCCATCGGCACGAAGTCGCCCAAAATGGCCAACGCAGTCGCGTCGACAGCTTCCAACACATCGGGAATCCGAGCCCACATCAGCACCTGTCCGTCACCCTGCACGCCATCCATCTTCTCGAACGGGCGACCCTTCACCATCCGCTGCTCCAGCCGATCGTGAATCGTCCCATCCGCTGGCATGCGGTGTGTGCGCGCCGTGCAATCGTTGGGGCCGGGCACGTCGGGCATCTGTTCCCACTGCCCACGGTGGTCCATCGGCCGGTCGCCCAGCGCGGCATTCACGGTCAGAATCTCTCGGTTGCCCACGTGGCACACGGCGCGGGCCTGCGTGATCTGGTGGCCTTCCACGGCAATCGTGACGTCCACATCCAGGAACTCGCCGGGCTTCGCGTACGAGAGGTATTGGGCGGCGGCCCACACCACCTCGCGCCCGCTGGTGCCTTCCATCGCGGAGATGGCCGCACCAAGACCGCAGCCGCCAAACAGGAACCCGCCGGTGGTGGTCAGCGAGCGGGCAACCTCCATCGACCAGCGATACGGGTTGTGGCTCTGCTGCAGACCAAGAAACGAACGACTATCCATGAATGCGCGACTCTACGCAAATGGGGGCCGCCCGACGGCAGCGCAACATTCGGCGGCGGGTACAGTCGACCCCCATGGGGAACACACCGTGGCAGGGCGATGCCTGCTCGCTAGTCGAAGAGTTTCGAGCCGGTCGGCGCACGCCATTGGAAGAGCTGCAAGCCACATACGAGGCCATCGAGGCGAGCACACTCAACGCGTTTTGTCACCTCCCGCGCGAACAGGCTGAGGCCGCTGCGCGAGTAGCGGACGTCAACAAGCCCTTCGGCGGTGTACCGATCGGGGTGAAGGAACTCGACCAGGTGAAGGGTTGGCCCGACACGCACGCCTCGGTCCCGTTGAAGGATCAGGTTGCGGACCACACCGGCACCATGGTCCAGCGTCTTCGCGACGATGGCGGCGCAGTGCTGGTTGGCCTCACCACAGCCAGCGAGTTCGGCGGTGTCAATGTCACGCGCACCACGCTGCATGGCACCACGCACAGCCCATGGCAGCACGGCAAGACGCCCGGTGGCAGCAGCGGTGGCACGGCAGCGGCGGTGTCGGGTGGGCTGGTCACCCTTGGCACCGCGGGCGATGGCGGCGGCAGTATTCGCATTCCGGCCGGCTTCACCGGCATGGTCGGCCTGAAGGCCACCATCGGTCGCATTCCTCGTGGCCCGCGGGCGGCCTACGGCAACCTCACCGTCACCATCGGCTGCATCTCGCGCTCGGTGCGCGACACGGCCCGATGGTTCGATGTCAGCAACGGCTTCGACGCTCGCGATCCGCTGAGCCTTCCCCGCGAGTCAGGCTGGGAGGCCCAGTTGGGCACCCACCTGGAAGCACTACGCGGTGCCCGCGTCGCGTTTGCCCCGAATTGGGGTAGCGCCGTCGTGTCACCGGTGATGTGGGAGATGTTGGAGGAAGCCGGAGTTGCACTGGTCGCCGACTGCGGCATGCGCCGAGTCGACGGCGTCGACACCGCATTGCCGCGCATGGGCTCAGCCTGGGCTCTCAGTGGCAACATCGCCATCGAGGCGCAGTTGGCCGACGTATGGCCCGCCTGCGCCGACGACCTGACACCTGAGATTCGTTTCGGTATGCAGATGGCCGTGGGCAAGTACGACTCGGCGGCACGCGCCAAGATAGAGCGTCGCCGCATCGAACTCAACGAGGCAATGGCCCGCATCTTCGACCCGACCGACGGTGTCGACTACGTCATCACGGCCAGCAACCCCGACGTCGCGTTCGACGCCGATGGCCCGCTACCCAGCGTGTTCGGCGGCATCGAAGGGGGCGCTGGCAACAACGGCCGGCTCACCTTCGCAGCCAACCTGCATGGCAATCCCGCAATCTCGATTCCGGCCGGCACCATCGATGGCCTGCCGATTGGACTGCAGGTGGTAGGCCGTCACTTCACCGAGCAACTGTTGCTCGATCTCGCTCTCACCGCCGAGCGCAATCGCCCGTGGCCGCTGGTGGCGCCGGGCGCGCCCGTGTGACCAATGACGCGCAGATAGTCCGCACTCCATTCAGTGCCGAGCAGCGATTGTTGGCGACCGGCATGTTGTTGGCGGTCATGTTGGTCGGTTTCGAAGTCACGGCGGTGATCACGGCGCTCCCCACCATCACCGACCAGTTGGGAGGCGACTCGCTGTACGGCGTGTCACTGTCCATCTACACCCTTGCCAACTTGGTTGCCCTCGTTGCCGCCGGCGCGCTCGCCGACCGGCGAGGGCCGGCGCTGCCGTTCGCGCTCTGCATCGTCACGCTGGTGATCGGCTTGGTCGTCGCCGGTCTGGCACCATCGATGACCTGGATCGTGATCGGCCGCTTCCTCCAGGGGGCAGGCACTGGCGGCTTCTCTCCCATTGCCTACATGTTGGTGAAACGCGCCTTTCCCAACGATAGTCAGGCGATGATGTATGCCATCCTGTCGGCAGGGTGGGTGCTCCCCAGCCTGTTCGCTCCACTGCTGGCCGGATGGGTGACCGACGCCTTCGGCTGGAAGTGGGTCTTTCTCGGGCTGGTGCCGTTTGCACTTGCCGTCGGCGTGCTCGCCGTGCGCCCGATGCTGCGTTACGGCCCGGTCCCGTTCAACCGCGTCGGCAGCAAGATTCCAGCCGCGGTCGCCGCCGCCACCGGAATCGGAATGCTGGTCACCGGCTTACAGATCGCCAACCCACTCGCAGCCGTCGCCACCTCCGGCATCGGGCTGGCACTCTCGATTCCGTCGTTGCGCAGGCTGCTACCGGCAGGGATCGTCACAGCTCGGCGCGGACTCCCCGCAATCATCGCCTGTCGCATCATCGCGACCGCAGCTTTTCTCGGGGCCGACAGCTTCATTCCGCTCGCGGCGGACCGCACGCACGGGGCCAGCCCGCTGGTGCAGGGCTTTGTGATCATCGGCGCAGCGCTCAGCTGGACAGCCGGGCAATGGATTCGAGCGCGTCGGCCACCAGCACGCACCGCAACGGCGATGCGCACCGGCTTCCTGCTGCTGGGCCTCGGTCTCGTCTTGGTGGTGCCCGTGCTGTGGCCGTGGTGGCCACTGTGGGCGGTGTTCCTGGCGTGGGCGGTCGGCGGCCTCGGCATGGGGTTGCTCTACAACCCGGCCACGGTGGCCGCTATGTCGTATGCGGTCGACGGTCGCGAAGGTGAAGTCAGCAGCCAGGTCACGTTGGCCGACGCGATCGGCTTCTCACTGATGGGCGGCATCGGCGGGGCCACCGTTGCCATCGCTGACCGCACGTCGTTCACGCTCAACGCTGCGCTCGGCACCAACTTCGCCCTTGCGATCGCGCTCACCCTGCTCGGTGTGCTCGCCTGCCGCCGAGTGGTTTCCGCAGTCGCCTGATCTCAGCTCGGTCGATCGCTGACGATCTGGCCGCCGTTCAGTTCGATGGTGCGCGTGCGGCGCACAGAGCCCAGCAGCGAGCGGTCGTGGCTGACCAGCAGCACGGTGCCGCCGAACGTCTCCATCGCCTGTTCCAACTGCTCGATGGCGGGCATGTCGAGGTGGTTGGTGGGCTCGTCGAGCACGAGGCAGTTCGAACCCTTGGCCATCAGCAGCGCCATCACCAATCGTGTGCGCTCACCTGGCGACAGCGACTCCGCCGGCCGATTGACGTGCTCGGCACCGATACCGAACTTCGCCAGCAACGTTCGCGCCTCGGGTAGCAACATGCCGGTGACGGCCATGAACGCGGCCACCACCGTCGGCTGATCGGTGAGCTGTTGACGCGCTTGCTCCAGCCGGCCGACCACCACGCCAGGGCCGCGCCACTGCTCGCCAGATGACAATGGAATCTCGCCGAACAACGCGCTCAGCAGCGTTGACTTGCCGCTGCCGTTGGGGCCTTCGATCACGATGCGCTCGCCGTAGCCAATCTCCAGATCGAGCGGGCCCAGTGTGAACAAGTCGCGCAGCACGACTGCCTGATGCAGCCGCGCAACCACGTCGCCGCTGCGCTCGACTTCGGCCAGCTGCATGCGGAGTTGCCACGCTTCTCGCGGCTCCTCCACCACTTCCAACCGCTCCATCATCTTGTCGGTGCGCGCTGCCTTGCCGGCCAGCTGCTCGCTCTGGTTGATCTTGAACGACTTGATGTGCTTGTCGCCGTCGGACGGATTCTTCTTCGCCTTCGAGGCCCCCTGCGTGGCCCACTCGCGCTCGCGTTGCGCACGGCCGGCGAGCGACGAACGCTTGCTGTCGTACTCCTCGAACGCCTGGCGCGCCTGCCCGCGGGCGATGTCGCGCTCGTGAAGGTAGACCTCCCATCCACCCGCGTAACGAGACGCGGCGTGGGTGAACTCATCGATCTCGACGACGTGCGTGATGGCGCGTTCCAAGAACGTTCGGTCGTGACTGACGATCACGCACCCGGCACTCAACCCGGTGACGAACCGTTCCAGTCGAGCCAGCCCATCGAGGTCGAGGTCGTTGGTCGGCTCGTCCAGCAGGAACACATCGAAGCGGGCCAGGAACAGCGCGGCAAGACCGACACGGGCCGCTTCACCGCCGGAGAGCACCGGCAGCCGTTCGTCGAGCAATCGCTCGGGCAACCCCAGGTCGGCCCACACATCGCCAACCCGCGAATCGAAATCGGGTGCGCCCAACGCCAGCCAACGATCGAGTGCATCGCTGTACGCGTCGCCAGCATCAGCGTCGCCCGCGGCCATCGCCGCGGTCGACGCGTCCATCGCGGCAGAGGCCGCAGCCACACCTGTTCGCCGTTCCAGATGCTCGCGAACCGTCTCGTCGGCGCGCTCCGGTTCCTGTGGCAGGTAGCCGACGTTGGCCGTTGCGGGCGAAAGGGTGACTACTCCCCGATCAGCCGGTAGCGAGCCCGCGAGGATGCGCAGCAACGTCGACTTGCCCACGCCATTCGGACCGACCAGGCCGACGCGTTGGCCAGGGTCGACGGCAAGATCGACGCCCTCCAGAATGTGGCGGACGCCGAGTGCCAACGAAATGTCGCGCGCGTGAAGTGAAGCGGTCACCCTGAAATCTTCTCAGCCGCCGGTGATCGCGCGGCCAACAATTTCGCGCATGATTTCGCTGGTGCCGCCGTAGATCGTCTGGATGCGGCTGTCGGCCCACGCCCGCGCGATCGGGTACTCCAACATGTAGCCGTAGCCGCCATGCAGCTGCAGGCACCGATCGACCACCTTGTTCTGCAGTTCGGTGGTCCAGAACTTCGCGGCCGCAGCCTGCTCGGGCGAGAGCTGACCGGCGCAGTGCAGCTCCACACAGCGGTCAACGTAGACCTGACCGATCTGCACCTCGGTGCTCAGCTCGGCGAGCAGGAACTTGTTGTGCTGAAACTGGCCGACGGGCTGGCCGAACGCCGTGCGTTCCTTCGTGTAGGCGAGCGTCTGGTCCATTGCCGCCTGGCAGACGCCCAGCGCGCCAACCGCCATCCCCAATCGCTCCTGGGCCAGGTTCAGCATCAGGTAGTAGAAGCCCTTGCCCTCCTCGCCCAGCAGGTTGGCCACGGGCACCTCCACGTCGGTGAAGAACAGCTCGGCCGTGTCCTGTGCGTGCATGCCCAACTTGTCGAGGTTGCGGCCGCGCTCGAAGCCCTTCATCCCGCGCTCGAGCACGAGCAGGCTCATGCCACGGTGTTTCGCGTCTGGGTCGGTCTTCACGGCCACGATCACCGCGTCGCTGTTGATGCCGTTGGTGATGAACGTCTTGCTGCCATTGACGACA
>Ga0105044_10003722_pt1 | contig 20885 bp, 24 predicted proteins | sample MAT01_FD_78092 | JGI IMG/M metagenome (GOLD analysis project Ga0105044, IMG submission 78092) | Freshwater microbial communities from Lake Fryxell liftoff mats and glacier meltwater in Antarctica - MAT-01 | ecosystem: Environmental > Aquatic > Freshwater > Ice > Liftoff microbial mat | place...
ATGGTGGGCGACCCTGGAATCGAACCAGGCGCGGGTCGCCCCGGGAGAGTTACAGTCTCCTGCCGCACCTTGCAGCGCGTCGCCCACTCAGGGGGGGATACTGAAGTGCCCGTGGTGGGTCAAGGTCGAAAAGACTGGCATTTGCCCGGTCGCTTCACCCTTGCACCGGCAATCTGGCGCCTTCATTGTCGGCTTTGGTTCAGGAAAGGCCTGCGCGGTGAAGAAACCGGATTGGGTGATCGACAAGGAACGGCTGAAACGCGCGTCGGCGGCGGAAACCGTGTGGCTGTTCGGGCTGCATGCGGTGCGTGATGCACTGCTGAACCCGGTGCGGGAACGGTTGCGGCTGGTGGTGACCAAAAACGCTTTTGACAAGCTGGAGGAGGCGATTGCCCATTCGGGGATGGTGCCCGAAATCACCGATCCGCGCGGTTTCTCGGTGCCGATTGACGAAGGGTCGGTGCATCAGGGCGTGGCGCTCGAAGCCAAGCCGCTGCAGTGGGGCAGTCTGGAGGAGCGTTGCATCAGCGGGGCAGGGCGGCCCCTGGTGGTGGTGCTCGATCAGGTGACCGATCCACACAATGTCGGCGCGGTGCTGCGCTCTGCCGAGGTGTTCGGGGCACGCGCCGTGATCGCCACCCTGCGCAACTCGGCCCCCGAAACCGGCGCTTTGGCCAAGGCGGCCAGCGGCGCGCTGGAGCGCCAGCCCTATCTGCGGGTCCGCAATCTGGCCGAAGCGATGGAGGATTTGCGCGGGATGGGCTATGTGCTGCTGGGGCTGGACGGCGAGGCCGAAGCCACGATGGCTGATGCGGTGGCTGCCGTGGCCAAGCGCCCGATCGCGCTGGTGCTGGGGGCCGAAGGGCCGGGGTTGCGGCAAAAGACCCGCGAAACCTGCGACCGGCTGGTGCGGATTGCGCCTGTCGGGCCGTTCGGATCGCTCAACGTTTCCAACGCTGCGGCGGTGGCGCTGTATGCCGCAACCGCCGATTGAATCGGCGCGGCAGTGCGGCAACACCGCTTCGTTACCGCCGTTCACTGTTGCGTCAGACGGCTTTCAAAAGCGGCGTCCGTCAGTCATGTTCAGCGAATGATGATCCGCCCCGCCATGATGGATGTTTCGCGCCGCCTTCTGGTGGTGGCTGCCGTGGCCGCAGCGCTGGTTCCGGCGGGTTTTGCGGCTGCCGAAGGCACCCATGTCTACGCGCCCGGTGGGGTAGCCATCGAGGGCTACGATCCGGTGGCCTATTTCACTACTGGGCACGCGATTGCCGGGACGCAAGACCATATGCTGAAATGGCGCGGCGCGATCTGGCTGTTTGCCTCGGCGGAAAACCTGGAAGCCTTTGAAATGAACCCGGCATCCTATGCACCTCAATATGGCGGCTTTTGCGCCTATGGTATGGGCGAGGGCGAGACCGCGACCTCTGACCCCCAGGTGTTCGTGGTCGAAGACGGGCGGCTTTACCTGTACCACAACCCTGCGACTCGGGCGGAAATGCAGTCCAATTTTGCCGCATATGTGTCGCGGGCCGACCAGCGGTGGCTCGACATGGCCCGGAATTAGCGCGCCTGGCGCTGCGCATCACAGCTTTGCGACAGGCCCTTCTCTTGGTTCATTCAAACCCTATATCTATCGGGAACGCAGGACCGGAACCCCTGTGTTTCGCTTCACTGTCCCTCGTTCCACACCTTGCGCCCGGCCTTTTGACCGGGCGTATTTTTATGGTATGACCGGGCGATGTTCTATTCCGATGACCTGCTGCGCCGCATCCTGACAGAAACCCGGGTGATTGCTTTGGTGGGCGCATCCGGCAACCCGGTGCGGCCAAGTTTCATCGTGGGCACCTATCTTGCGGCGCGGGGCATCCGGGTGATCCCGGTCAATCCGGGCACTGCCGGGCAGATGCTGTTCGGCGAGCGGGTCTGGCCCGATCTTGCCACGATTCCACCGGACATTCAGGTGGATATGGTCGATATCTTCCGCCGCTCCGATGCCGTGCCCGCACTGGTGGATGAAGCTTTGGCGCGGTTCCCGGCGCTGAAGGTGATCTGGATGCAGTTCAACGTCAGCCATCCTGCCGCCGCCGCAGTGGCCGAAGCGCGCGGGGTGACGGTGATCCAGGACCGCTGCACCAAGGCCGAATATCAGCGCCTGTTCAACGAATTGCGGATGGCAGGGTTCAACACCGGCATCGTCACCTCGCGTTTGGGCGGGTAAGGGTCAGCCCCGCCCCGCCTTTTCCGCGATGCCCGATTGCCCTTCGCGTCGCTCCAGTTCGGCCAGCACATCATCCAGCGTCAGATCGCGTGCAGCCAGCATCACCAGCAGGTGATAAAGCACATCCGCTGCTTCCGCCGCCAACCGCGCTCGGTCGCCCTTGACCGCCTCGATGATCGCCTCCACCGCCTCCTCGCCAAACTTTTCGGCGCATTTCTCGGGGCCAAGGGCCAGCAGTTTCGCGGTCCAGGAACTGGCGGGGTCGGCCCCCCGGCGCAGGGCAATGGTGGCAGCAAGGCGATCCAGCGCGCTCATGTCAGCCGCATCGGAATGCCGGCGGCGGCCATATGGGCCTTGGCCTGCGCAATGGTGAAATCACCGAAGTGAAAGATCGAGGCCGCCAGCACCGCCGAAGCGCCGCCGATCATCACCCCCTCGACCAGATGATCCAGCGAGCCGACCCCGCCTGAGGCGATGACCGGCACCGGCACGGCATCGGCAATCGCCCGGGTCAGGGTCAGGTTGAACCCGGCGCGGGTACCATCACGGTCCATGCTGGTGAGCAAGATCTCCCCAGCCCCTCTGGCCGCCATGGTCCGGGCGAATTCCACCGCATCAATCCCGGTCGCGCGCCGCCCGCCGTGGGTGAATATCTCCCACCGCCCCGGTGCCACCGTCTTGGCATCAATCGCCACCACGATGCACTGGCTGCCAAAGCGGTCTGCTGCTGCCGCCACCACATCCGGGTCAGCGACGGCGGCGGAGTTGAAGCTGACCTTGTCGGCCCCGGCCAGCAACAGGGCCCGCACATCATGGTGGCTGCGCACCCCGCCACCGACCGTCAGCGGCATGAAACACTGCTCGGCGGTGCGGGTCACCAGATCGAACATGGTGCCACGATTTTCATGGGTGGCGTGGATGTCAAGAAAGCACAGCTCATCCGCCCCCGCTGTGTCATAGGCCTTTGCCGCCTCGACCGGGTCACCGGCATCGCGCAGGTTGGTGAAGTTGACGCCCTTGACCACCCGCCCATCGGCGACATCAAGGCAGGGGATGATCCGGGTTTTCAGCATCATTCACCCAGCAATTTCAGCGCTGCTGCCAAATCCATCGCTCCATTGTACAACGCCCGGCCAGAGATTGCCCCGGCAATCACCCCGGTATCGCGCAAGGCGATCAGGTCGGCCAGCGACGAGACGCCACCCGATGCGATGACCGGAATACTGACCGCCCGCGCCAGCGCCGCCGTGGCAGCAATATTCGGCCCCTGCATCGCGCCATCGCGGTTGATATCGGTATAGATGATCGCGGCAACCCCGGCATCCTCAAACCGTCGCGCCAGATCGGTGGCATCGACCCCGGTATCCTCGGCCCAGCCCCGGGTTGCCACAAGGCCGGCCCGCGCATCAATCCCCACCGCCACCTGCCCGGGAAAAGCCGCCGCCGCCTGGCGCACCAGATCGGGCTGCTCGACTGCGGCCGTGCCAAGGATCACCCGGGCAAGGCCGCGTTCCAGCCAGCGCCCGATGGTCGCCATGTCACGGATACCGCCGCCAAGCTGCACCGGAATGGCAACGGTGGCCAGAATCGCCTCTACCGCCGCCCCGTTCACCGGCTTTCCGGCAAAGGCCCCGTTCAGATCGACCAGATGCAGCCAGCCGCATCCGGCATCGGCAAAGGCGCGCGCCTGTGCCGCCGGATCCGTGCTGAACACGGTGGCTGCCTGCATGTCGCCGCGCAACAGCCGCACACAATGGCCATCCTTGAGGTCGATCGCGGGGTATAGGATCATTGCAGCCTCTGCCAATTCGCGCGGGGTGTGCCATGGGCCGGGCCGATTGCCAAGCGCTGCTTTGCCTGCGAAGCGCGAAGCGCGACCTGACGTCAGGCTTGCCGCCATCGCCGCAAAACGCGAGGATTGCAGCAACAAGGGAGGATCCGTGATGAAGAAACCGGCTTTGCTTGCTGCCTTGCTGCTTTGTGCCGCCCCCGCTTTCGCCGACCCGGCCGAGGGAGTGTGGAAAACCAAACCGGATGACCATGGCAACTTCGGCCATGTTCAGATCGCGACCTGCGGCGACCGGATCTGCGGTGTGCTGATCGAGGCGTTTGACGGCACCGGTGCGGTCATGGCTTCGGAAAACATCGGCAAACAGATCATCTGGGACATGATCCCCGAAGGCGACGGCTATTATGACGGCGGCAAGATCTGGTCGCCCGACCGGGACAAAACCTACAAATCCAACATGACGCTGACCGGCGACAGTCTGGCGGTCAAGGGCTGCGTGCTGGGCATTTGCCGCGACGGCGGGACCTGGGTTCGGGTGAAGTAGCGCTTTGGTGCCAGCGGTCAGTCAGGCCTGTTCAAGGTCGCCAGTTCAGGAAATTGGCGATCAGCCGCAGGCCGGTCTGCTGGCTTTTCTCGGGGTGGAACTGGGTGCCGATCATGTTGGCCTTGCCGATGATCGCGGTGACCGGCCCGGCATAGTCGACATGGGCCAGCAGGTTGGCGCTGTCGGCCAGTTGCACGCGGTAGGAATGAACGAAATAGGCGTGGTCGCCGGTTTCGATCCCGGCCAGAACCGGATGGGGCCGGTCGATCACCAGATCATTCCAGCCCATATGCGGCACCTTGAGGCCCGGTGCGCCGGGTTCGATCCGCCGCACCTCGCCCCCCAGCCAGCCGAAACCGGCGGTATCGTGATATTCGCGGCCCAGGGTGACCATCATCTGCATTCCGATGCAGATGCCCAGAAACGGGCGACCCTGTTGGATCACCGCCTGTTCGATGGCATCAAACAGCCCCGGCACCGCATCCAGCGCCGCCCGGCACGCCGGAAAGGCCCCGTCACCCGGCAGCACGATCCGGTCGGCACGGGCGACTTCTTCTGGCCGCGAGGTCACGATCACCCGCCCGCCGCCAGTTTCTGCCGCCATCCGTTCAAAGGCCTTGGCGGCGGAATGCAGGTTGCCGCTGTCATAATCGACCAGCGCCGTCAGCACCTATAGCGCCCCTTTGGTGGAAGGCACAGCACCGGCGCGGCGCCGATCAGGTTCCACCGCCTGGCGCAGGGCGCGGGCAACCGCCTTGAAGGTGGCCTCGGCGATATGGTGGCTGTTGATGCCGTGCAACTGGTCGACATGCAGCGTGATGCCGCCCTGCACCGCAAAGGCCTGAAAGAATTCGCGCACCAGTTCACTGTCGAAATTTCCGATCTTTGCGGTGGGCATCGCCACGTTCCACACCAGACAGGGCCGCGCCGACAGGTCCAGCGCCGCGCGCACCAGCGCATCATCCATCGGCAACAGGCAGGAACCATAGCGCTGGATGCCCGCCTTGTCTCCCAGGGCTTTGGTCAGGGCCTGACCAAGGGCGATCCCGGTATCCTCGACCGTGTGGTGATCGTCGATATGCAGATCACCGGTGGCGCGCACCCTGATGTCGATCATCGAATGGCGGGCCAGCTGATCCAGCATATGGTCGAAAAAGCCGACGCCGGTCTGGCAATCCGACTGGCCGGTGCCATCCAGATCAAGGCTGACGGAAATGCTGGTCTCGCTGGTCTTGCGGTCCTGGGTCGCGGTGCGCATCGCATTCTCCGGTGTTCTTGCGGGGTTATAGGCAGGGGGCGGCGTCAGGGGAAGGGAAAAGGGGCGGAAATGGCTTGGAATCCGGCTCCCAAGCGCTTCGGACTTTCGCGGTGACCCAAACGCTTCGGGTTGACAAGATACCGCTTGCGGCGTTTCGCCGGGTTGGCTGCAGGATGGGATTTCCACCATGGCGACGTTGAAAGATATCAGTCGGCATCTGAACCATTCGGTGACGCAGGTCAGACGGGCGCTGAACGACCATTCCGATGTGAATGAGGAGACCCGCCGCAAGGTCAAGGAAGCGGCCAAAACACTGAAATGTCAGCCAAACATCACGGAGCGCAAGCTGGCGTCCGGTCGGTCGGTCGGTCTGGCATGGTTGGGCTGGTGATGACCCACAACCCCGATCTGGGGGCCGACGGCATGTGGCTGGAGATTGTTTCCGGCCTGTCCACCCAGTTTTCCGGTCGCGCCATCGGACCGGTCTGGGCCATCGCCGGATCGCGATGATAAATGGGGTGGAACACCGCAGCCATGTCGAGGCGCACAACGATGGATACCGCGCCATCGTGCGCGATCTGCGGGTGTTTCTGTTCGACGAGCCTTTATCGAACCTCGATGCCGCGCTGCGGCTGCGGCGTTTCAGTGCGCAACGCTGGGGGTCCGGTCAGAGCATCTGGATGTGGTGGACAGTGGCGCGGTCTGGTCCGGAGAAGTGGTCCATGCCGAAGATCTGGGGCCGGACAACTATCTGTTCGTCGATGCCTAAACCGATGAGCCGCTGCTCATTCGCCGCCCCGGCAAGCGGACGATCCCGCTGGGCACCAGGCTCGGGCTGCGCCCGCTGGACGGGCAGTTGCATCGCTTCGATGCCAACGGCGCACCCATCCGCTGACAAGACCGAAGAAGCCGGTTACGGCTTCTTCACCACACAGCTTGGCAGCCGCGCAATTTTCGCGTAGCCCGCAGATGAAAACCCGAACCAAGAGGACATCATGGTCATCCGCACGGTCGTATGGGGCGAAAACGTCCACGAATCCACGAACAAGACCGTTGGCGAGATTTATCCCAAAGGCATGCACCAATGCATCGCCGATGCACTGAATGTCGACAAGGGCATCAGCGCCACCTGCGCCACCCTGCAGGAGCCGGAACATGGTCTGCCGGTCAGCCGTCTGGCTGAAACCGATGTGCTGGTCTGGTGGGGCCACGCCGCGCATGACAAGGTTGATGATAAGGTGGTGGAGCGGGTGGCCGAGGCTGTCTGGTCCGGCATGGGCCTGATCCTGCTGCATTCGGCGCATTTCTCCAAGATCTTCAAGCGTCTGATGGGCTCCCCCTGCAACCTGACATGGCGCGAGGCGGGTGAGCGCGAGCGGCTGTGGGTCACCAGCCGCAATCATCCGATCACCAAGGGCATCGGACTGAGCTTCGAGCTGGAAAACGAGGAAATGTATGGCGAGCCGTTTGGCGTGCCTGAACCCTTGGAAACCGTTTTTGTCAGCTGGTTTCAGGGCGGCGAAGTGTTCCGCTCGGGCCTGACCTACAAGCGCGGCGCGGGGTCGGTGTTCTATTTCCGCCCCGGCCACGAGACCTATCCGACCTATCACGACGCCAATGTGCAGACCGTCCTGCGCAATTCGGTCAACTGGGCCTATAATCCGGTGGCGCGGTTGGCCAACCCCAATGAGGCACCGAATGTGCCGGTGGATACCGCCCCCGAAAAGATCGTGGAACGTGGGCCAAAGCTGCATTCACATGGCGAAGAGGGGTTCCGCTGATGGCTGCCAAACCTGTGCGGATGCTGGTGTTGGGCACCGGTGGCATGGCGCGCAACCATGTCGAACATTTGAGCGCAATACCCGGTGTGACCATCGTGGCCGGGGTGGATACAAGGCCCGAACAACTGGCGAAGTTCTGCGATGACCACCAGATCGCCCAGCGGTTCACTTCGCTGGACGAGGCGATAAAGTGGGGCCAGTTCGATGCCGCCACCAACGTGACGCCCGACCCGGTGCATTACCCCACCACCATGGCGCTTCTGGCGGCGGGCAAGCATGTTCTGTGCGAAAAGCCCTTGGCCACCGATCAGGGCAAGGCGCGCGAAATGGCGGATGCGGCGGCAAAGGCCGGGGTCATCAACATGGTGAACCTGACCTATCGCAATGTCCCCGCCCTGCAAAAGGCGGCGTTGATGGTCGCTGCGGGCGACATCGGCACGGTCCGGCATTTTGAGGCGTCTTATCTGCAAAGCTGGTTGACGCAAGTGGCGTGGGGCGACTGGAAAACCGAAAGCCAGTGGTTGTGGCGGCTGTCGTCCAAACATGGCTCCAAAGGCGTTCTGGGCGATATCGGCATCCACATCATCGACTTCGCCACCTTTGTCGCCGGGTCGCAGCCTGCCGAAGTTTCCTGCCGCCTCAAGACGTTCCACAAAGTGCCGGGCGACAAGATCGGTGAGTATGTTCTGGATGCCAATGACAGTTTCGTCATGCATATGGCGCTGGAAAACGGCGCTTTGGGCACGGTTTCGGCCACCCGCTTTGCCAGCGGCCACCACAACGACCTGCGGCTGCGGATCTTTGGCGACAAGGGCGGGCTGGAGGTCAGCTTTGAAAAGGCGGTCAGCCGCCTGCGGTCCTGCCTTGGCGATGCCGTCAACACCCCGGAATGGACCGACGTGGAAACCGAGCCGGTGCCGATGGTCTATCAGCGCTTCATTGCCGCGATCAGGGGCGAGGGCGCGCCAGTGCCCGATTTCAGCCGGGGTGCCGACCTGCAGCGGGTGCTGGACCTCGCCGAACTGTCTGACGCCGAGGGTGGCAAAAGCCAGATGATATGACATCGAAGGCCTGACTTCGCCGCAGGAAGGGCGCGAAATCGAACGGAAAATGGGCGGTTGCGTTGCGGCGCGCCCGTTTTTTCATCTTTGACGGAATCCCTTGTTTTGATTGACTTTGCTGCTAGTCTGATAGTCGGAGCCGGTCGCGGAAAACGCCGGGTCGATCCTGATGGGAGGACTTCATGGATTTGAACTACAAGGCACTTGGTGCCACAACGGCGCTTGCCCTGTCGCTGGCCTGCAGCACGGCATTCGCCGAGCCGAAAACCTTGATGCTGCATCAGTGGGCCACCGGCTCTGATGCCGCATCCATCGCCAAGCTGGGTGAAATGTTCACTGCTGCCGGTGGCACATGGGAACAGACCGCCATTGCCGGTCACACCGCCAACACCCTGGCCAAGCTGCGCGCCGATGTGGTGGCAGGCAATGCCCCCGCTGCGGTTCAGCTGAAAGGCCCGGAAATCGCCGAGTGGAACCAGACCGGCATGACCGCCAACATGGATGAACTGGCGGCTGCCGAGGGCTGGGATAACGTGGTTGCGTCGCAACTGCTGCCGGTGATGAAGCCCGGTGGCAACTGGGTTGCTGCCCCGATGAACATCCACCGGATCAACTGGATCTGGGGCAACAAGGCCGCGATGGAAGCCTCTGGCGTCACCGAACTGCCGAAAACCTGGGCCGATTTCAATGCCTCCTGCGACAAGGCGGTTGCGGCGGGCAAGATCTGTCTGGCCCACCTGTCGGCCGACTGGACTGACGCCACCACCTTTGAGGTTGTGGTCTATGGCATGGATCAGGGACTGTTCCAGAAAGCCTTCGTTGAAGGCGATGTCGATGCGCTGCGCTCCGAAGGCATGATAAAGGCCTTTGACCAGATGCGCCTGATGGTGACGAAATACATGGATCCGGCGATTGCGGGCCGTGACTATGACACCGCGTCGAACATGATGGCCAATGGTGATGCGCTGTTCTTCATCATGGGCGACTGGGAAATCGGCGTGCTGAAAGCCGTGGGCAAAGAGCCGGGGACCGACATTCTGTGCGGTCAGGCCCCGACCGACTGGGGCAAGCCGGGATTCATCCTGAACTCCGACTCGGTGGTGTTCTTTCAGCAAAAAGACCCGGACTATATCGAGGGTCAGAAGCTGCTGGCGCACCTGATCCTGTCGCCGGAATTCCAGACCGCCTTCAACATCACCAAAGGCTCGATCCCAGCGCGGCTCGATGTGGACCTGTCCACCGGCTTCAACCCCTGCCAGCAATTGGCGCAGAAAGACCTGCAGGCCTCGATCGACGCAGGCACGCTGGTCCGCTCGATGGCGCACAACATGACGGTTCTGCAGAAGTATCGCGGCGCGATGATGGATTTGATCACCGAGTTCGTGAATACGCCTGAGATGTCGTCGGAAGATGCCGCCAACGCGATGGCGGATGCGGTTGAGGCGCAGATGTAAAAAGCCCGGGCGCGGGTTCATTCCGCGCCCACCGCTTACCGGGGAATTCAGGATGGCTACTTTGGTTGGATCGCCCGGCGCCTCGCAGATCGGCGCGCCGAGTGAGGTGCCGCGCGAGGCACTGCGCGACAGGCTGGCGCGCTGGGTGCCGTTCATCGTGCTGTTGCCGTCGCTGGTCGCCTCATTCGTCTATGTTTTCGTTTTCTCGTTCTGGACGCTTTACATCTCGCTCAGCAATTCGACCCTGCTGCCGACATACACATTCATCGGCTTTGAAAACTATGCCTCGCTGTGGTCCAACCGGCGTTGGGGGATTGCCTATACCAATCTGTTCGTGTTTTCGGCTTTCTATGTCGTGTTGGCCATGCTGATCGGTCTGATGCTGGCGATACTGATCGACCAGAAGGTGCGCGGCGAATCGGTCTGGCGGACGATTTTCCTGTATCCGCTGGCGGTATCATTCATCGTCACCGGCACGGTCTGGGGCTGGCTGTACAACCCCGGCAGCGGCTTTCAGTTCCTGATAAATTCGATGGGCTGGACCAGCTTCAAATTCGCCCTGACCACCGATCGCAACTATGCGATCTATGCCATCGTCATCACCGGCATCTGGCAGTCGTCGGGTTTTGCCATGGCGCTGTTTCTGGCCGGGTTGCGCTCGGTTGACGGTGATATCGTCAAGGCGGCGCAGATCGACGGGGCCTCGGTATTCCGGATCTATCGTAGGGTCATCCTGCCGGTGATCGGCCCGATCTTTCTGGCGGTGGCGGTTGTGATGTTGCAGTTCGCGATCAAGACCTTTGACCTTGCGGTGGCGCTCACCAACTCCGGCCCCGGCATTTCCACCACGTTTCCGGCGACTTACGTCTATGATCTGATGTTTCAGCGCGGTCAGATCGGCGAAGGGGCGGCGGCGGCGATGATGATCCTGGCTGCCCTTGCCGTGGTGCTGGTGCCCTATGCGCTTTACCTGTCGTGGGCACGCGGAAAGGAGGCCGGTCATGGCTGATATTGCCTATGATCGCGCCGCCGCCGGTGCCGCTCGCCGCCACATCTTGACCCGGGTGGTGATCTATGGCATTTTGACCTTGTTCGCGGCGGTCTATGTCCTGCCGCTTCTGGTGGTGATCGCCAATTCCTTTCGCGAGTTGCCGGAGATTTCGCAAAACGGCCTGATCGCCTTCCCCAAAAGCTTCCAGTTCGACGCCTGGCCCGAGGCGTGGAGCACCTATTGCATCGGCGGCACCTGCGAGGGGATGCACCGTTATTTCTGGAACTCGGTGCGCATGGTGGTGCCTGCCACCATCATCTCGACCGCACTGGGCGCGGTAAACGGCTATGTGCTGAGCAAGTGGAAATTCCGCGGGTCAGAGGTGCTGTTCACCTGCATGTTGCTCGGCGTGTTCATGCCCGGCCAGATCGCCTTGCTGCCCTGGGCCTTTCTGCTGGGCAAACTGGGGCTGGCAAATTCGGTCTATGGCCTGATCCTGGTGCACTGCATTCAGGGCATCAGCTTTACCACCCTGTTTTGCCGCAACTATTATCTGTCGATCCCCGATGACCTGATAAAGGCAGCGCGGATTGATGGTGCCGGGTTCTGGCGCATCTTCCGCCGGATCATCCTGCCGCTGTCGCCGCCGATCCTGATCGTCACCGTGATCTGGCAGTTTACCGGCATCTGGAACGAATATCTGTTCGGCGTCGTGCTGAATTCGGGCCAGCAGCAGCCGATCACCGCCGCGCTGGTGGCGCTGTCGACCAACGGCACCAATGTGCGGGTCTATGACGTGATGAGCGCCGCTGTGCTGATCGGCGCGCTGCCGCCGCTGCTGGTCTATTTCTTCGGCGGCAAATATTTCGTCCGTGGCCTGACCGCCGGCGCAATCAAATGAGGCACAGATGTCATCTTTGACGATCCGCAATATCCGCAAAAGCTTTGGTGCGGTCGATGTGCTGAAGGGCATCAATATCGAGGCCGACACCGGCGAGTTCATTGCACTGGTCGGCCCGTCGGGTTGCGGGAAATCCACACTTCTGGCGATGATCGCCGGGCTGGAAACCATCACCTCGGGCGAGATCTACATCGGCGACCGCCTGGTCAATTCGGTGGCACCAAAGGACCGCGACATTGCGATGGTGTTTCAAAGCTACGCGCTTTACCCCACGATGTCGGTGCGCGAAAACATGGCGTTCGGCATGGAAAGCCGGGGCGTGCCGCGCGCAGAGCAAAAGGCGGCGATTGCCCGGGTGGCGGCGCTGCTGCAGATCGAGCCGCTGCTGAACCGCAAGCCGGGCCAGCTTTCCGGCGGCCAGCGCCAGCGGGTGGCGATGGGGCGGGCGCTGGTGCGCGACCCGGTGCTGTTCCTGTTTGACGAGCCGTTGTCGAACCTTGATGCCAAGCTGCGCGTCGATATGCGCACAGAGATCAAGAAGCTGCATAACAACATCGGCAAAACCACCATCTATGTCACCCACGATCAGGTCGAAGCGATGACACTTGCGAGCCGCATCGCCGTGATGCACAAAGGCGAAGTACAGCAGTATGACGAGCCGGACGTGGTTTATAACCGCCCGGCAAACATCTTTGTGGCGGGCTTCATGGGGTCGCCGTCGATGAACTTCATCCCCGCCGAAGTGGTGCTGGCCGAGGGTCGCCCCTCGGTTCGGTTTGCGCTGAGCGACAAGGAAACCGCCACGCTGGCGCTGGCAGGGGCCGCGCCCGGGACGGGAGCCAGCGTGATCCTCGGCATCCGGCCCGAGCATTTCAGCCGCTACAAGGCGGAAATGGATGGCCGCCCCGGCATTGCCACCCTGTCTGCATCGGTTGAGGTGGTAGAGCCGACCGGGGCCGAAACCATGGCGGTGCTGCGGATCGGCGGCAAAGAGGTGGTCGGGCGCTTCGATCCCAATGATGCACCGAAACAGGGCGAAATGATGCAGCTTGCCGTTGACATGACCCGGGCTTGTCTGTTCGATCCCGCCAGCGAAACGTTGATCTGAGGTTCCGAAATCACTCTGTTTGCATCATACCCCAGCCTGGCGGGCCGCGTGGTCTTTGTGACCGGCGGTGCCAGCGGCATCGGCGAAGATATCGTCCGCGCCTTTGCCGCCAATGGGGCGAAGGTGGCCTTTGTCGACATTCAGCGCGAAAAGGGTGCGGCGCTGGCCAGCGAGCTTGGCGCGACCTTCATCCCCTGTGACATCACCGATACCGCTGCTCTGGTGGCCGCCATTGGCACCACGCGCGACCGCCTTGGCCTGATCGGGGTGCTGGTCAACAATGCCGCCAATGATGACCGTCGCGACATTGACGATGTGACCCCAGATTATTGGGACTGGCAGATGGATATCAACCTGAAGCCGCAGTTCTTTGCCTGTCAGGCTGTCCGCCCGCAGATGCAGGAACTGGGCGGCGGGTCGATCATCAACTTTTCCTCGATTGCCTGGCGCTTTGGCGCGGATGCGATGTCGGTCTATTCGACCGCCAAATCGGCGACGGTCGGCATGACGCTGGCACTGGGGCGCGGTTTTGGCCCCGACAATATTCGCGTCAACGCTGTGGAGCCGGGCGCGGTGATGACCGAGCGCCAGCGCGAATTGTGGTACAAGACCGAAGCGGATGTGGACCGCATGGTGGCCAATCAGGCGATCCGCCGGGTGCTTCTTGGCGAAGATATCGCCCGCACCGTACTGTTTCTGGCCTCTGATGATGCCAGCATGATCACGCGGCAATCCATCACCGTTGATGCCGGGGCCAGATAGCTTGCAAAGTGGGGCGCGATGAAACTGCAAACCGGCCTCAATCCCTATGGTCTGACCTGGCATCTGGGTTTGCAGGGCATGGGAACCCCGCGCGCCAATCCGCATGGCCGGGGATTGGAGGGTTTCATCGCGCTGGCGGAGGAGCTTGGCAGCAAGGCGCTGGAGCTTTGGGAGGGCTGGCTGAAAGACATGAGTGACGCCGATCTGGCGGCGCTCAGCCTTCGGCTGGATGATCTGGGCATGGCGCGGGTGGTCAGTTCCGGGCTGCAGCAGGGCGACATGGCGCTGCTGATCCGCGCGGCGCTGGCGCTGAAGGCGCGCCATATCCGCTTTGCGCTGACCCCGATCCTGTGCGGCGACCGTGCCGCCGCCGGGCCGCGCTGGGCGGAACTGGTGGCCTTGGTGCGTGACAAGCTGGGCCGTTATGCCCCCATGGCCGCGGCCAATGGTCTGGTGATCCTGATCGAGAACCATCAGGATTTCACCAGCCGCGAACTGGTCGGGTTCTGCGATGAATTCGGCCCCTCGGTGCAGATCGTCTATGACACCGGCAACAGCTTTCCGGTCGCCGAAGCGCCGCTGGATTTCACCGCCGTGATCGCCCCTCATGTCCGCCATGTGCATCTGAAGGATTACCGGGCGCAATGGACCGACGAGGGGCTGCGGCTGGTGCGCTGCGCCATCGGCGACGGCGCGGTGCCTTTTACCGGCATTTTCGAGATACTGGCCCGCCACCATCAGACCATGACCTGTGTGCTGGAACCCGGCGCGCTCGAGGCGCGGCACGTGCGGCTGTTCACCCCCGACTGGTGGCAGGGCTATGAGCCGCGTTCGGCGCAAAGCCTTGCCGCAGTGCTGCTCGCCGCCCGCACCAACCGCCTGCCCGACGATGCCGACTGGCGCACCCCGTGGGAACGTGGCGACGATGGCGCGCTGGAAGGCTATGAGCTTGACATGATCCGGCGTTCGGCCGCGAACATGAAATCACTTGGGATCATGTAGGAGGCCGTGGTGGCAAAGGAACTGGCGGGAAAGGTGGCCTTTGTCACCGGATCGGGGCGCGGGCTGGGGCAGGTGATGGCGCAGAAGATCGCGGCGATGGGTGCCGATGTCGTGGTGCATGATCTGACATGGACCGCGCCTGCCACCTTTGGCGAGAATGAGGATCTGGGTGCCGTGGTCCGCCTGATCGAGGCTCTGGGGGCGCGGTCAATGGCTGTCACCGGCAATATCGGCGACCGCGCCGCGGTGGCGCAGATGAAAACCGATATCGAGGCGAAATTCGGCCATGTCGACATTCTGGTCAACTGCGCCGGCGGCGATATCGGCGCATCGGGGGGCAAACCGGTGCCCAACAACGTGCTGGGTATCCCGTATGAGGATATCATCACCCTGACCAACAACAACCTGATCGGCACCATGATGGTAACGCAGGCATTTGTACCCGGAATGGTCGAGCGGCAGTCGGGCATCGTGGTCAATATCGGTTCCGCCGCAGCGCACGCCGGTTATTCCGGCGGGGCGATCTATGCCACGCTGAAAGCGGCGGTGGTGCATTATACCCGGTGCCTCGCGGCAGAGGTGCTGACCAGCGGAGTGCGCGTCAATGCCGTCAGCCCCGGCCCGGCCAAAACCGCCCGGTTTCAGGCGACACGGGTGGTGGAAAGCGCCAAGATGAACTCCAACAGCCCCAGCTTCGACCGCTACGCCGAACCGGCAGAGATTGCCGACGCTGTGGCCTGGCTGGTCAGCGACGGGTCGCGCTTTGTTCATGGTCAGGTGATCCGGGTTGATGGCGGGCTGACGCTGTTTCCGGGGTGAGATACGATGACCAACGACACGTATGATGCTGATCTTGCCAATGATTACGACAGCCTGACCCGCCAGCCGCAACTGGCAACCAACGGTGGCCAGCGCTGGCCGGTGCTGCTGGGCTTAACCGGTTCGCGCGCCGATCTGGAAGGGGATGTGGGCGTGACCGGCATTTCCAGCGCGGTGCAGGCAGTGGTCAACTGGTATGGCCAGGCCGATTTCCTGACGATGAACGGCCAGCGCCCGGACATATCCCGCCAGGCAGAGGATGATCCGAACAACAGGAGGCGTGGCTGATCGGCGCTCCGTTGCAGCACGCGCCCAACCTCGCCTGCGCCCTCTCTCCCCTTTCTCACGTCTCGGCAGACAGCGCGCCGATGCTGATCCACCATGGTGACAGCGACGGGTTGGTGCCGGTGGAGCAAAGCCGCCTGCTGGCGGCGGCGAATAGAGCGGCAGGCGGTGTGGTTGATCCGGTCGAGATTGCCGGGGCGGACCATTGCTTCTGGCAGGGCGACACCGCTGCGATCATGCCGCAGGTCGTGGCTTTCCTGCGCAAGCATCTGCCGCGCCGCAACCCGCACCTGTTCACCCCGCCTTAATCCGCGCCGGACTAGGGTCCGGCATGTCAATCGCTGACCCCCGTCTGGCACAGGAACTCGCTGCCCAAGCGCCACAACTCTCGGCGCTGCGGGCCACCTTTCTGGTGGCGCTGCACCATGGTGTGATGCTCGACCCCGGCCAGTTGCCCCGGATATCGGATGGCGACATGGTGCCCGCTGTCACCTCGGCGCTGGCGCGTGCCGGGTTTGCCAGCCGGATGCTGCGCCGCTGTTCGTGGAAAACCGCATCGCGGCTTGGCAGCGCCTATCCGGCGCTGGTGCCGATGCAGGACGGGCGCTGGCTCATTCTGGTGAATGTCATCGAAACCGCCGATGGCCCTGCCGCCGCTGTGATGGACCCGGGGAATGAGGGGGTGGGCGTGCAGCCGATGCCACGCGCCCGCTTTCTGGCCGAATGGCAGGGTCGCTTGCTGTTGGTGCGCCGCGAACCCGCACATGAGGAGGAGGGGCGGGCATTTGGTCTGTCCTGGTTCCTGCCCGCGTTGAAATCGCAGCGCAAATTGCTTGCGGGCGTGGCCGTGGCGGTGGTGACCAGCAACCTCATCAGCTTTTCGTTGCCGCTGCTGTTTCAGGTGCTGATCGACCGGGTGATCGCGCATCAGGCCTGGAACACCCTGTTTGCCGTGGTCACTGTGTTCGTGGTGCTGGCCCTGTTTGATGCGGGGCTAAGCTATTCGCGCCAGCGCCTGATGCTGATTGCCGGCGGCAAAGTCGATGCCCGGGTGGGATCGCGCACCTTTGCGCACCTGCTGTCGCTGCCGCTGTCGGTGTTTGAAACCACCGCATCGGGGGTTCTGACCCGCCACATGCAGCAAACCGAGAAAATCCGCGGCTTCCTGACCGGCCGGCTGTTTCAGACGCTGCTCGATGCCGCATTTCTGCCAATGCTGCTGACCATTCTGGCGCTGCTGTGCGGGCCGCTGACGCTCGTTGTGCTGGGTTTCGCCTTTGCGATAACCGGCTGCATTGCCGGGCTGCTGCCGCTGTTTCGCCACCGCCTCAACGCACTGTATCTGGCTGAGGCGGAGCGGCAGGCCCATCTGGTGGAAACCCTGCACAACATGCGGGCGGTCAAGGCGCTGGTGCTGGAACCGGCGCGGCGCAAAGCCTGGGATCAGAGTCTCGCCGCCACGCTGCGCCGGCAGTGGGATGTGGGGTCGATCGGGGCGCTGGCGGGGGCGGTGACGGGGCTGTTTGAAAAGCTGATGCAGGTCTCGATCATCGGCTATGGCGCGGCGCTGGTGCTCGAAGGGCGGCTTTCGGTCGGGGCCCTGGTCGCATTTCTGATGCTGGCGGGCCGGGTGACCGGGCCGTTGGTGCAGATCGTGGCGCTGATCAACGAGTATCAGGAGGCGGCGCTGTCGGTACGGATGCTGGCCGGCGTGATGAACCACAAGCCCGAACGCGGCAACCAGCCCCGCCCGTCGCGCCATGCCATTTCGGGGCGGTTGACACTGGATCAGGTCAGTTTCAGCTACCCCGGGGCCGCCAGCCCGGCGCTGGACCGGATCAGCCTTGACATCACGCCGGGTCAGATCATCGGCATTGTCGGCCGATCCGGTTCGGGCAAGACCACCCTGACCCGGCTGATACAGGGCATCGAGAACCCGCAATCCGGCCTGATCCAGATCGACGGAGTCGATATCCGCCACATCGATCTGGACCACCTGCGCCGCAACCTGGGTGTCGTGCTGCAGGAAAACCTGCTGTTCCGTGGCACGATCCGCGACAATATCTCGACCGCGCGGCCCGATGCCAGTCTGGAAGATGTCACCCTTGCCGCACGGTTGGCGGGGGCAGAGGAGTTCATCACCCGCCTGCCGCAGGGCTTTGATACCAAAGTCGAAGAGGGCGGGGCCAACCTGTCGGGTGGCCAGCGCCAGCGGATCGCCATTGCCCGCGCCCTGATGACGGCACCGCGCATTCTGGTGTTCGACGAGGCGACCTCGGCACTGGACCCGGAGTCAGAGGCCGTGGTGAACCGCAATCTGCAAGCGATGTCGCGCGGGCGCACCGTCATTGTGGTGTCGCACCGCCTGTCGTCGCTGGTCAAGGCCGATGCCATCGTGGTTCTGGATCAGGGCAGGGTTGTCGATGTTGCGCCCCATGCACTTCTGGTGGCGCGGTGCACTATCTACCGGCATTTGTGGGACCAGCAAACCGAGCATATGGGATGACCCGCACCACCGCCGTTGCCGCAGAAGCGGTTGATTTTCAGGATGAAATCGGCAGGCTTCTGGCTGAGCCCGCGCCGCTTGTCCTGCGGCTCATGCCGGTATTCGGGGCGTTGGCCCTGCTGACGCTTGGCTTTTGCGCGGCGCATCTGCGCCTTGATATCGTCGTCGTGGCCAGCGGGCGGCTTGCGACCGACACGCCGCAGATCCTGCTGCAACCGATGGCGCGGGCAACCCTGCGCGACCTTTTCGTCCGCCCCGGCGATCTCGTGGCCGCGGGTCAGCTTTTGGCGCGCCTTGATGCCACCCTGCCGGAGGCCGACCGTCTGACCATAGCCGCCGAGACAGCGGCCCTGACCGCCGAACACGACCGGATGGAGGCCGAACTGAGCGGGAAGGCTCTGGCAGAAACCTCGCCAGAGGCTGCTTTTCAGGCGCAGGTCCAGCGCCAGCGTGCCGATCTGGCTGAGGCACGGCGTGACATCCTGTTGGGGCGGATCAGGGCAATCACCGGCGCACTTGATGCCGAAGGTCTGACCGGCGGGGGCCTCGGCGACCGCTTGGCGATTGCGCGCGAAATCGAAACGATGCGACGGGAACTGGCGTCGCGGCAGTCCGGCTCGCATCTGGCTGCGCTGGAGGCAGAGGCCAGCCGGCTTGACGCAGAGGCGGCGCTGCGCCTGCATCAGGCACGGCTGGCAGACCTTGCCGAACAGCTTGCCGCTGCCAGGGCCGACCTGGTGGCATTTGACATCGACTGGCGCCGTGACGTCATGGAACAATTGGTTCAAGTCCGCCTCCGGCTGGCACAAATGCATGAACAACTGGCCAAGGCCGACCGAATGGCGGCCTTGGCCGACCTGCGTGCGCCGCGCCCCGGCGTCGTCCTCGCTGTCGCCAAAGGCGGCCCGGGCTCGGTGGTGGGTGAGGGGGAGGCGGTAGTTGTGCTGGTGCCGACCGACGCCCCGCTGATCGCCGAAATTGGGATCAAGTCATCGGAGCTGGGGTCCATCACTGCCGGCGACCCGGTATCGCTGAAGATCGACGCATTTCCCTGGCGCAAACACGGCACCCTGACCGGCACCCTGATTGACGTGAGCCACGCTTCCTTCACGCCCGAGGGCGCGGTTTCTGCCCTGCACAGTGGCCGCGTGAAGCTTGGGGGCGGGCTGACAGATTTGCCGCCAGGTGCAGCGCTGCTGCCCGGGATGACCCTTTCGGCCGAGATTTCCGGCGGAAACCGCACGATTCTCGATTATTTTCTCGACCCTTTGCTGCGTGGCCTGAACGAAAGCTTCCGTGAACCCTGAAGGATGACCCCGATGACCCTGCAATCCCCCGTGCCGTTCGGTACGGTCGAAACTGTTGCCCCGACTGCGCTTCGAACCGTGCTTCACGTCGGGTGCGGCGGCGCGAACCCGGAAAAGGTGCCGGATGCTTTTTTTCCGCGAACCCTTTGGCACGAACTGCGGCTGGATATCGATCCGGAGGTGACCCCCGATATCGTGGCCAGCATAACCGATATGCCGATGGTCGGAACCGGCTCGGTCGATGGCGTCTGGTCGGCCCACAATCTGGAGCATCTTGCCGCCCACGAAGTGCCGCTGGCACTGGCGGAATTTCTCCGGGTGCTGCGGCCCGGCGGATTTCTGGCGCTGACCCTGCCTGACCTGCAGCAAGTTGCAGCACTGGTCGCCGATGGCCTGCTGGAAGATCCGGCCTACATCTCGTTGGCTGGTCCCATTGCACCGCTGGACATGCTGTATGGCTTTCGTCCGTCGATTGCCCGGGGCAATGCCTTCATGGGGCACCGCACCGGCTTTACCGCCAAAACATTGGCCGTCCACCTGACGCAGGCCGGGTTTTCGGGTGTCGACGTGGTGCGCGACGGGAAATTTGCCCTATGGGCCAGGGGGGTGAAGCCCGCCTGACCCAATGCGAACTTTCCCCGCCAGCGCAACGCGGCCTTGCGAAGGGTCGCCTGTGCCCGCCAGCGCTCCGCAAGGGCATCCGCATCTTTGGCGATCTCGTTCGGTTTCAGCGCGTTGATGTTCTGCCCTCATTGACGGCTATCCCTGCAACCCGGGTCTGCCAAAGACTGTTCCGCGCGGTCTTTTCTGCCGGATATTGCGACAGATCGGTCGGGAAGCGGCTGCCAGTTGGCGGCTCACCCGATAGGTCCGCCGCAAGATCATGCACCAGTCAATGCCCTGCCTCAGCCAGCGGCCCGCGCCGATGGTGTCGCGCCAGCCTGACGCCGGCGGCCATACCCTTCTTGGTGGTCTGGGGCGATACCCGTCCTTTTCGGCGGGTGGCCCGATCCGACATACCGCCCAACCGTGCGGAAATGCCTTCTTGAAACAGCCAATGGCCTACCCGCCGAGAACTTGCATCCTGCGGAATTTG
>Ga0105044_10003723_pt1 | contig 20881 bp, 17 predicted proteins | sample MAT01_FD_78092 | JGI IMG/M metagenome (GOLD analysis project Ga0105044, IMG submission 78092) | Freshwater microbial communities from Lake Fryxell liftoff mats and glacier meltwater in Antarctica - MAT-01 | ecosystem: Environmental > Aquatic > Freshwater > Ice > Liftoff microbial mat | place...
CAAGGTGTCCCATCTGGGTCTGCTGCCCCAGGGACAGCCCGAGCGACACCGCCGGGTCAAGGCGATGGTTGAGCAGATGGATGCCGAAGGCTTCGGCGGTTGCACCGTCACGGGATCCTGCGAAGCCGTGTGTCCGAAGGAAATCTCGCTTAATTTCATCGCCCGGATGAATCGCGACTTCGCCCTTGCCTTAATCAAGGGCGATCCCAAAAAAGGGGCCGCCGGCGCCGGCTAACCCCCGCTTCACAATTACCACTGAAGCGCCGGCAAACGTCGGGCCACTTCATCTGCATTGGCCCGACTATTGAAGGCGCTCACCCGGAAGTAGCCTTCTCCTTTGGAACCAAAGCCACTTCCCGGAGTAATCACCACATTGACGTCGTTCAGAATCCGGTCGAAGGCCTGCCAACTAGTCACACCGGCAGGAGTCTGAACCCAAATATAAGGAGCGTTGACGCCACCGAAGACGGTCCATCCCGCTGCTTTGGCCCCCGCGATCAAGATTTGGGCGTTACCCAGGTACTGCTCCACCAGCGCTCGCACCTGGTCCTTGCCTTCCGGTGAGTAAAGAGCTTCAGCGGCTCGCTGGACGATATAAGAAACCCCGTTGAATTTGGTGGTCATCCGGCGCAACCAAAGCGGATGCAGCGGCTTTTTCTCGCCCGTCGAAGTTCGTGCTTGCAGGGACTTCGGAACCACCGTGAAGGCGCAACGGGTGCCGGTGAACCCTCCGCTCTTGGAGAAGCTACGAAATTCGATGGCGCACTCGCGCGCCCCGGGAATCTCATAAATGGAGTGGGGAATTCCCGCTTCGGTGATGTAGGCCTCGTACGCGGCATCGAACAGAATGATCGATCCGTGGGCCAAGGCGTACTTCACCCAAGCCTCTAATTGCGCCCGGGTGGCCGCCGCTCCGGTCGGATTGTTGGGCGAACATAGATAAATCAAGTCCACCGCTTCCGTCGGCGGCGTCGGTACGAACCCGTTCTCAGCGTTGCACGGCAAGTAAACCACTCCGTCATAGGCTCCGTTTGGATCCGACTCCCCGGTGTGACCCGCCATCACATTGGTGTCCACATACACCGGATACACCGGATCGGAAATGGCGAGCCGGTTCTGGTGCCCCAGAATGTCGAGAATATTTCCACAATCGCACTTCGACCCATCACTGACAAACACTTCGTCATCGGCCACGTCCAAGCCATGCGCCCGATAATCATTCTGCGCGATGGCCGCGCGCAACCAGTCGTACCCCTGCTCCGGGCCGTAGCCTTTAAAGGTGGCTCGGATGGCCATTTCATCAACGGCTCGGTGCAACGCGGTAATGACCGCCGGGGGCAACGGTTCGGTCACATCGCCAATGCCACAACGGATCAGTCGGGCAGCAGCGGCCGGATTGGCTTCAGTGAAGGCTTTGACGCGACGGGCAATCTCGGGAAAGAGGTAGCCAGCCTTAAGTTTGAAGTAGTGATCGTTCAGAAATGCCATGGCAGACGGGCGGGGACGTTAGAAAACCCCCAGCAAGGCGCAAGCTGGGTCTGCATCCTTTGAACGCAGCGGGAGCGGCTCCTCCAAATCAAACCGGTTCAGTTGACGCCTTCGGTGCCAAACCGCCGGGCTCGCGAATTGCCTTCAGCCACCTCAGCCCAGCTCATGTCGTTCGTGATGCGATCGCGAAACTCGATCGAAGCCGGAAAATCCTGCGCCGCGGCCAACTGAAACCACTTGAATGACTCGATCCGCTGATCGCCGGCGGTGGTCGACGTTCGATTCAAACTAGCGCGATGACATAAGGTCCCGAGGTGGAATTGAGCTCCGGCATCACCGCTCTTAGCGGCCTTCTGCATCCACATCGTCGAAACCCCCTCATCCTGGACAACTCCCTGCCCCCGCGAATAAATGACGCCGAGATTGAATTGGGCCAGCGCGTGATCCTGCTCCGCGGCTTTGCGATACCAATCGGCCGATTGCGGCAAGTCCTGCCGCTCCACTGCCGTCGCCCCGTAGTACACTCCCAAAAGGAATTGCGACTCGGCATCCCCCTGATTCGCGTGGGTGCGCGTGCTCTCCAGCAACTGGGCGGAAGAAGCGGATGACTTGGCCTGAGACGCGGTTTCCATCTTGGTATCCTCCCCTCTTTTGGCTTAGGAACAAGATTCTTGTTCGCGTTGTCTAGGACAGCCAGCCCGTGACCATTGACATCGCGGATTCCTTTTTCGGTTGCTGGCCTTGGCTCGGCGCCTGAAAAATTCATGATTACGCCCTATTTCGCCTACGGATCCAATTTGGAAGCGCAGCCGATGCGGGAGCGCTGTCCCCAGGCGCTGGCGTTGCGGGTCGCCCAGCTCTCCGAATGGGCATTTTGCATCAACGAACGGGGCTATGCGACCGTCGTTCCATCTGCGCAAAAAGCCGTGTGGGGACTGCTCTGGCAACTGACTCCTGCAGACGAAGCAGCTCTGGATGAGTACGAGGCGATTGCTGAGGGACTTTATACGAAAACCTGGTTCCAGGTGTGGGATTCCGCCGGTTTACCGAACGAAGCCATGATCTATGTCGCGACCAATCCACGTCCCGGGCGCCCTCGAACGGGCTATCTCGAAGGAATTCTGTTGGCCGCCGAACAGTTGGGCCTCCCGACGGACTATCAGGACGAACTGCGCGATTGGTTGAAGTTGGGAATTTACGGAACCTGAATCCGCCCTCGGTTACGTAAAACACTCCCCCGAATTCTGTGGCCAAACTACCAGCCCATTTTCATTTCCGGCAGACGTTCCCGCCACTCCGCGCGAGACCGTTTCCCCCGACCATTAACTCCTAATGAGTCCACCCGCACCCACAGTCGCGGCACCTGCCAGGCAGGTAGACGGTCCTGCAAATGCCGCCGCAAGATGGCCTCCGGCACATCACTCGCCAGCTCAATCACAGCCGCCACGGCCTCGCCTCGGGCTTCGCCGGAGGGCACCCCAAGCACTAGACAATCTCGCACCGACCCGTGCTCGCGCAGAACCACTTCAATCGTTTCCGGAGAGACTTTGCGACCGGCGATCTGAATGACGTCGCTAAGGCGCCCTCGCAAGTGCACCGCCCCTTCCGGGCTTAACTCGACCAAGTCACTGGTTCGAAACACGCCCTGCTGGAGCGGGCCGTCCTCCTCCGGCCAATAGCCGGTTCCCGCCGCCGGACCACATACCTCAAGGCAGCCGTTCAATCCTTGGTTCAGCCGGACCCCTTGGAGCGGGGTACCCGCCAGGCGGGCGTCGGTTCGCGGTGTTTGCGTCGCGTCGTAGGCAATTCCTCCGCATTCCGAAGCACCCAAGAAATTGTGCAGCTTGAGTCCCTGTTCTTGGAAAACAGCCTGCTCCAAGGGAAGCGACAACGGAGCCCCCGCCGAGATGGCCAATCCCACATTCCGCGGAATGGCCTGAGCTTCATGCCAAGCGCGCCACAGAGCGGGAACTGCCGGGAGCGTCAACGGTACCTCGGGATAGCATTGGGCTGCCGCCCAAAGCGCCGCCGGAAGGGGAGACGGAACGAGCACGAGCGGAATTCCATGCAACAACAGGGGCAGAACCAAGTTCGAGAATCCATAGCTGTGAGCCAAGGAAATGACTCCGAGGTTCGGCGAGCCAGGATGCAACCCCATCGTAACCACGATCGCGTCGGGATCGGCCGCCAGTTGCGCCTCGGAAAACCGCACCCACTTCGGCGCGCCCGTCGTGCCGGAGGTGAGTTTCAAATGGGCCACCGCGGCAGGTGGACGCGGTAATTTAGGTCGCAGTTGATTAGGTTCGAGCGGACAGACCACCTGACCTGTCCGCCACGCTTGGAGCACCGTGACGATAAATGCGATTCCCTGCCCGCAGGGATACAGGCATCCATTTTCCTCAGTTATCGCAGCCGTATCGGCCAGACGGGCCAACTCGGCGAACGTCCAGCGGCGATCATCCGATACATCATGGACGGCCCAGTCGCCGCCTCGGGTTGCCACGATTTGTCGCCACCGTTTCTCCAACATTGTCCCGTCGATGTGCCGCGGTGGGACGTCCGGGAGCAAGCGGAATCCTGGAAACCGAGGAACGCTTGCTGGGCGAAGCGACCCATATCTCGTCAACCACCTCGTCCCGGGGAGCCACTTATAGGTGCCAACCGGGCGGTGATCGGCCGACCACAATTCCAGAGAAACCACCTCAAGTCGTTCGGTTTTTCGCCGATATCAGGGCAAGTAGGTTCCTCCAGCCTGTCCCTCGCTGGAAAAATCAACGACCGCCAAATCCGTGGTCGTGAGCCCACGGGCGCGGAACCGACCGCTGTGATGAACGAACCTAATCACCAACTTTAATGAGCCTTCGCTGGCTTCATTCCCTTATCCCGCCAGCGCTGGCTATTCTGTTAGCGCTGGCCCACGGCGCAACCCAAGCCCAAGTCGTGCCGACCACCGCCACCTCCCGAGAAGGCGATTCCCTCCTGCTGCCCCTTGAAGTTCTAGGTAACCCGGGACACATCAAAACCATCCAGGTCGATGTCCCTAAAGGCGCGAGTGCCACCGACCTCTACCTCCAAATCCACGGCCTGGGTTATGAGGGAAAAGCCAGCGTCCGGTTAAACCAAGGCCCCTGGCTGACGCTGAACAATCAGAACGTGACCTATCCGAAACTGGAGCGTGGCTTCTGGGGCATGGGTGGCCCGCTCAGCACGTTACGAATGACCGTTCCCACCACGAATTGGGCCCAATTCGATGGCCCGAACGAGATCCAATTCCGGTTCAACGACGCCGACGGAAGGAGCGTGGGCTATCGGATACTCGCCTTAAATCTGCGCCACGGAACCAAAGACCTCATTCCGACGGACGCCTTCACCTACGACGATCCTGCCAAGTGGACCGGCCCCTCAACTAAGGCCTCCGACATTGAAGCTGGCCGGGTGGCCTGGCACACGCTCGAACTCGTCGAACGAGGCCACAAGCTCCGGGCTCACTGCGCCGATTGCCATGCCTACGACGGCCGCGATCTTAAGTATTTCAACTACTCCAACCAATCGATTATCGAGCGTTCCCGCTTCCATGGTGCCACCGATACGATCGCGATCCAGATCGCGAGTTACCTCCGCAGTCTCCGAATTCCCTACGAAGCCGGCGCCCGTCCCTGGAACCCGCCGTACCAGCCTGGCCCCGGTCTGGATTCCCAGCCTGTCCGCAGCTGGGCCGCTGGCGCCGGTTTGCCAGCCGTCCTCGACAACGACTTGGAGACGCTCAACTACCTCTTCCCCGACGGCATCACCACGAATGGGCTGGATTTGAGGAAAACGGTGAACGCCCGAGAAATCCCGTTGGCCGTGCAATTTCCTGATTGGAACCGGTGGTTGCCCAAAGTCCACCCCCTGGACCAATACCCCTCCATTTACGCGACCAATCTCTACGTCGCATTCTACCAGACGCTCCGAACTCAGATGACCAACAAGTCTGGATTAAGAGCCGCGGAGTATTTCGAATCGAAGAAGAACTTGTGGGACAGCTATGCGGGAACCACGGGGATCAAAAAGCCACCCACTACGGACCCAAATTACCCGCTCTGGGCCGAGAACGAACGCGATAAGCGCCATTGGCGCGTGGTGAAGACCTGGGAGTTTATGACCGGATGGGAGATTGAGGATTATGGGGACGATACCTCGATCTTCCCGTCGGTTCCCAATGCCGCTCCCCTCAACAAACGGAGATGGTTCCACGGGGAAGTCTTCCGACTTTCACCGCATGTGGTGGGCACCCGACGATACCCTGGCTGGGCCGCGGAGAGTATGGTCTGGTATCAGCTCCAATTGGTCTTGAACGACGGCAACCGGAAGAACGGTTCTATTGTCCCGATTGATTGGGGTTACCAGCACGCCCTCAATCAAACCGCCTGGCAAAATCCAGCGGGCTTGACGACCTACGGAATAACCATTCTCAACATCATCAAAGCCCTGGAGGTGGGGTACAACGGGATTCCTTTATCCAAAGCTCATAGCTTCAACCCCATGAAGGCGGACACCTATCTTCTGCAATCCCAGTATCGGCGTCGGCTCTACCAAACGATTCCGGTGAAATTGCGAAAAGCGGTGGCCGAAGCGGTGCTGGCTCGGTGGTTGGACCAACTGGAAAGCTACACCCCGGCCGAGCTGAGGTCAGCCCAGTATCCCTTTAAGGGCCTCTCAGATCGTTTAAACAACCATCTCGAGTGGTTCCCGACAATCAACGTCGACCCCAACTTCCTGAATCGGATCCGGGCACTCAAGGCGAACCGGTTGGAGTGAACGCTAAACGGCGGATCCACGGCCTCGACCAAGGGGCAACCGCGTCGCCTCGATTCCAGGCAAGTTCAAGCTGCATCGGCGACCGCCGACTCGTAGACTGCCTCATTGCGCCCACGCCTCGCTCATCATTATGCCACTCTCGGACTCGACCGTGGGTGCACTGCGGAACAGATCCAGGCGGCCTACCGAATACTCGCCCGGCAGCATCATCCGGATCTCCATCCCGGAGACCCCGGGGCCGTAGCCCGGACCCAGGAACTGAATGCGGCGTACGAAATCCTGAGTCATCCAGAGCGACGCCAGGCCTATGATGAGCAACTCGCCCAGCCCAGCCCCGCAAAACCCTCCGGTCGCTCTGCTCCGATTGAGCGAAACCTGGCGCAGGAGGTCTCGTTGCGCATCGCCGATTTTCTCCGGGGCGTTTCGCTCGACGTCCGTATCAATGATCCGGCCAATCCAGAAGGTCCCGAATCGTATCCCTTGATCGTTCCGCCCGGGACGGCGCCGGGAACCCGCTTTCGTTTGCCGCGCGCCGGCACGTTTGTGGGTGGGTTCGTACAGGTTCGAGTACGGGTATTGCCCGATTTCCGGTTCAAAGCCCGCGGCTCGGATCTGCGCTGCGATCTGCGGATCAAACCCGAACGGGCGGCGCAGGGTGGTCCGGAGCAACTCCCGGGAGTTACTGGAGGGATGCTCCGCTTGATGATTCCCGCGCGGGTCACCCGGGGTCAGGTTCTACGAATCCCCAACGAAGGATTACCCAAATCCCGGGGCGGCCGGGGTGACCTCCTGGTCCGGATCCAATATCGGCCGGAGATTCGAATCACGCGCTCGGCGGGACGGTGATCGATGGAAATCGAGGCGAAGGGCAACTGGGCGGACCGGCATGCCTGGGACACCGGGCCGCGAAAGGTCTACAGGATGGCGCGCTGGGTTCTTAGCCTTGCCCCGGTTCGTCCGGTCGGTACCATCCTGCTGAGTGTTCTTAAACCGACCGTACCGGCTGCTCCTCCTGGCTTTACTGACCGGTCCCGGCAGTGCTTGGGCGGTGATCCTTTTCGGCACGGAAGACCCCTCCGCGCATACGACCGCTCCAGCGGGAGAACTAGCCGGCAGTGGTTGGGATTGGCAGATCGGCCCCAGCGGCGGCGGAACTGTGGTCGGACCTTCTCACGTGCTGACCGCGGCTCACTTGGGCATCGGAACCAACAGCGTTCTGACCTGGGGCGGCCTGGCCTTTCGCGTCCTCGAATTCACTGACCCGCCCGAGTCTGATCTGCGCTTACTCCGGATTGGAGGTCGTTTTGCCAGTTGGGCTCCAACCTTTGCTGGTTCCAATGAAATCGGGCGTTCAGTAGTGCTTTTTGGACGAGGCGGACCACGCGGTTTCCCCGTCACCACTGAAAAGGAGGGACTGTCGAAACTTTGCGGCTGGACCTGGCGGGCGACCGATCAACAACTGCGCTGGGGCACCAATTTCATCGAAGGGATCCAGGAAAGCACCGCGGAGAACCCTGGGGAATTCCTCGCTGCGTTGTTCACCGACGACGCCGGCGATGGGGAAGCCACACTCTCCGTAGGCGATTCCGGTGGCGGCGTTTTTTTGCAGGAACCGGAGGGTTGGCGGCTCGCGGGGGTGTTGTCCGGCGTTCAGGGAATCTTCAAGCAGACCCCGGACTCGGGGCTGATTTATGCCGCGCTTTTTGACCGGCGAAATTTCCTAGAGGAACTGAGCCCAGGCGTTTGGGGCTATGATCCTGACCGGTTCGATCAACCTGGAACGTTCTGGGTGGCCACCCGGGTCTCCACCTACCGCGACTGGCTACAAATCCAATTGGCCCGACCTTCGGCCCAGCCCCTGCCCCGTCTCCTATATGCCCCGACCTTGAACGGGCCGTTCGAGGAATTTCCAACCTACTCGATCGAAGCCTCGACGCGCCGGATCAACCTGCTCGGGACCAGCCAAGCAACTGTCTTTTTCCAACTGGAAGGCGAGTCGGCCGTGCACCTGGTCGGAGTCACAGACTCGGTGTTGACGCTGGCCTATTAATCAACGGCGAACCTTCGCCAATTCCCGCAGCAACACCGCCCGCCGCTCCTTCAACTGCCGACGAAAGGAGGCCAGGTCCTCTTGGAATTCAGCCACGGCTGACCGGGGATCGCCACCCCTCATCAAGGCGCGCCAACGGACTTCTGGCTCCAGTGTTTCGGCCAGGGTGTCGATCACCAGACCGAATCGTTCTTCGGTAAATTCCGTCTGACAAAGCGCCTCCAGACGCTCGAGAAATCGCGTCCGAAACTGTGGATTCGCCAGTAACGGCCCGGAAAACCAGCCGCCCGGGCGCCACCATTCGACGGAACCCCAAGGATGCCTGCGCTGGGCGAACCACCGCGCCGGTTCCTTGTCACCATTCATCCCATACGTCAGCGGCATCGCGTACCAATCGTACTTAGGAGAAGCGCCATCATAGTCGCCCCAGGTCTTGTCTAAGTCCCAGGGAAACATCTCCCAACGGCCAGCCGGGCCGGGTTCGTGATAGGCGAAGTAATTGTTGAAGAATCCATCCCAGTTTTGGAGGCACTGGCCGACGGCAAAATAGTTCACGCACTCTTCCACGTTGAAGGTCCGTTGGATGAAGTCCCATTGCGCCTCGCCTTTTTCGGAGCCCAAGCCCTGCATGACTGCCGCCAGATCCTGGTGACCAAGGGCCGAGTTGTTCTTCTGCTCGTGCTGGCCTTCAAGCCCCTCTCCGTACCACAGGAGTTTGTAAAGATTGCCGTGCGTATCCCGATTCACGCGCCGCAGAAATGAAGAGTTCAATTGTTCGACATACAGGCTGTACCCGAGCGGCCGACCGTTCACCCAAACGCGCACATGACCGGTCAACGGAGCCGGCACGCCCGCGCGACGGAACACCTCGTACCCCAACGGTTCGGCTAACAACCAGCGAGGTTTCCCCTCGTGGACCACGTTGAGCGTGGTGATGCCTACATAGGGCGCGTCCGGATGCAGCCGCACCTTCCACCCATCCTGCCGCGGCGTGAGCCGAATATGGTCAAAGGTCAGGACCGGTCCTCCATTGGTGGGTAGAACGACGAAGGTTGACAACCCGCGCACCGGTTCTGCCCGTCCGTCCCCACCGCGCGCCCGGAGTGACGATCCGGGACGTTCCTGGGCGCCCCAGTTGATCAGCCGAACTTCGGCAATCCGAGACTGGTTGGTATTGGCGAGGACATACGCCGAGAAGGTGGGACGCAGCTCATTTGGATCAGGCGCCCACCGCACCCCTTCATCCTGGGCCTCAACCTTGATCCGAAACCGCAGGAGTCGCCCCGCGGGTTGACCCGGCAAGGTGGCCCGATAGGTGCCGTGGGTCGCCTCCCCAGAGATGCGTTCCATGCGGACCGACTGATCCGTAACCCGGGAAGACTCGCGCAAAGAATGCCACAGCAACGAAACGTCGCGAACTCCGCCCGCGGCGTCGACTTCGGCCGTCACGCTAAACGGCATGTTCGGCTGAGCCGGGGAGAACTGGACCTCCCCTACCCAGGGAATCGGCCGAGCCGAGTAATTGGAATTCGTCTGCCCGGGTGTCCCACCGGCAACTTTGTTCCGCGGAAGGACCGAAGGCCCCCAATTGGCGACCTCATCACCCGGGGCCAAGGGCGTCCGCCGTTCCAACGACGCTCCGTCGCCATCGGCCGCGAGCGACCAGGGCGGACGGTCAGTGAATTTCACCGTATCCGCGACCGATCCGTCCCGTCGCTCCAACCGCACCCGTTCCCCGCTATGCTTGAGACGACCGGTAAAAGTCCCCAACACGAAGGCACTGGTCCCGTAATGTTCCCGAAAGGCCACCTGATCCCGGCAAAGAATCGTCAATCCTCCCGGAGGAAGATTCGTGGGGCTTAAGTTCGCCTCAACCCCCTGGGTCAAACGCCAGCCCGCCAGGTTGATCGAGTTGGATCCGGCGTTGTGCAATTCAATGAACTGCAATTCGTCCCGAGCCTCCGGCGGATGGTACATCAGCTCATTCAAGACCACCGACCCAAATGCCCCTGGAGCCAAAAGGCCCAAGATCAGCACCCAGGCCGGCCACCGCCTACGCGTTCCTCGGGTCCATTGCGGTTCACGCTTCACGGCGGGGAAACTGGTTGCTTGACCGGGGCATTGCGCCATTCATCCCGCACCGCCCACAGATTCACAGGTGAAGTGGATTGGCCAAATTTAAGATACCGCGAACTACCATCGGCAAAGGCGAAATTGGCGCCCCCTAGTCTACCGCCGCCGGTCGCGTGCCGCCCCTGATCAATCTCTTCCACATCATTTCCCGCCTCACCTTGGGAAAAATCCATATGGACATGGAACGAGCCCTTCCGCTTTTCGCCAAAGACAATCGTTTCCGTGGGATTCGGAATGGCTGACTCCCGCATCCCGACCGGCCATTGCCAGGCCAAAAAGGTTTGGTAGTTGGACTTCGGCAGCTCGGATTCAAACCAATCATTGAACCCGTTGATGACATAGCTGCGTTGCACGACGAGTCGGAACTCGACCGGCGTCCCCGGAAGCAACCAGGGAACGTTATCGGTCGGGCACTTCAGGATCTTGGGGCTCCGATAATAGGCGAAGAGCGGACTGGGCCAAGCGTTCGTGGGTTGCCGCCGAGGCGGGTAATAGCCGTCGTGATCGCTGGCATACATGTTCAACGCCAAGCCGAGCTGCCGGGTGTTGTTGAGGCAGCTAATACTACTGGCCTTGGACTTGGCGCCCGAAAGGGCCGGCATTAACAGGGAAGCGAGTATTCCAATGATCGCGATCACCACGAGCAATTCGATCAGGGTGAACGCCGTCTGAGGGGCGTATTTGGGCGAAGGTTTCATGGTCTCAATCAAGGTCTGGCCACCGCTCCGACGTGAACCCATCGGGGGCGGATAATCCTAAGACCGGTGGATCGGCTCAATTGTTTCATTTTTTCTAAAGAAGACACCCACCTGAATGGCTTTGACGTCCCCCAGCGGTCGACCAGAACGAACAGAAACCGACCTATCCTCGATGTTTGCCGGGATGTCACTTGGAAACGAGGGACCGCCAGGCGTAATTAGTAAGTACTTCTCCTACGTACAACCATGAACCCGCTCACCCCAACCATGGATACCTCTCGTCGTGGATTCACCTTGATCGAACTGCTGGTGGTAATCGCCATCATTGCAATTCTGGCCGGGATGCTCCTGCCGGCGCTGGCGCGCGCCAAGGAGCAAGGTCGCCGCGCCAAGTGCCTCAACAACCTTCGTCAGTTGGGAATCGCTATGACAATTTATGCCGATGACCACCGCGGCACCATACTCCAGGCGCGAGGTAAATCGGTCCAAATCGCTTTGGACCCGCCTGAGCGCGAGGCGGCGGCCTCGGTCGGACTGGCCATCCGCACCAATTCAGCGGCCTCCTCAATCTGGACTTGTCCGACCCGCCCAAGCTTCCCGACTTATGAGCCGGAATTTTCTCAGTGGATCATTGGCTACCAATACTTCGGCGGCATCGAAACTTGGATCAATCCCGCGGGTAACTTTCCCTCCCGCAGTCCGGTGAAGAGTTCCTCCGCCCAGCCCGGGTGGGTACTGGCCGCCGATGCCGTGATGAAAATTGACGGCAAATGGGGGAGTGGACGGGATTCGGCTTTTAAGGGCATGCCGGGGCACAAGAACGGCCGACTCCCTGCTGGCGGCAATCAACTGGCGATGGACGGTTCCGCGGCCTGGGTCAAAATTGAGCGGATGCTGTTCATCCACAGTTGGGATGCCGGTGGCTCTTGCGATTCCTATTTTTACCAGGAAGACCTGGGCGAGAAATTGCAGGCCCAAATCCATCGTCTTCGCCCCTAGTTGTAACGCGACCCCGAGCGACCCCGTGTCCAGCCGTTGTTCCCCACGCTTTTAGTATTTTATTCCGGCCGCCGCCAGTTACGTTTCCCCCGACCAGCACCTAGTAATTTCCCGATGCCCCCGCTTTTCCTTCGAGTCCAGGTGAATTTCACTGGAGGGCTTAGGCCGGCGAAGCTCGGTGAATCTCGGCGGTACGCACTTTAAACGTTTACCACTTCCTTCATTACATCATGCCAGATCAATTGCCTCGTAACGCTTCCAGTCCCCTGTCTCGGCGCGACTTCGGCCGCTTCACCGGCGCCGCCCTCAGCGGCCTCGTCCTCGGCTCTTCCTGGGTGGCCACGGCCGCCGATAAAAAGGGCGCTAATGATCCGGCCAATATTCTTAGCGATCCGCACGTCTGCCGCGGCCTGAATACGTGCAAAGGCAAGGGTAAAGGCGGCGACAACAGCTGCGCCGGCACCGGCCAATGCGCCACGGCCAAGGCCCACAGCTGCCACGCTGAGAACGCCTGTAAAGGCCAGGGCGGCTGCGGAGCCAATCCCGGAGAGAATGCCTGCAAGGGCCAGGGATCTTGCGAAATCCCCCTGAGTGAAAAGACGTGGAAAAAAGCCCGCAAAACCTTCGAAGCGCAAATGGCTAAGCAGAGCAAAAAGGTGGGAGCCGCCCCCGCCGCGAAGTCGTAACTGCTTTCCCCAAACCGTCCTCCGGTGGGTTGGGAGGGTGCGCGGCACTCGTACCGCGCACCCGAACGCCGCCAAAGGACGCAGCAGGTCGGAGCGCTGGGTGGAAAGCCTCAGGGCCGACCCTCCAAACTTCGGCCGGGAATTCCGCCCGACCCCAAGACGGCCTAGCGCACCGTCCCAACTCAACAAATTGCCGTCCGCCTGCTACCGGCGCCGTGGATTTCGAAATGAACCCATCACCATGAAGGCGCCCCGCCTTGGATTGCCCAACCTCGGCCTCGGTCTCGGCCTGCGCACCGTCCACTTCCAACACATCTTGGAAAAAAAACCCGAGGTGGACTGGTTCGAGGTGATCTCCGAGAATTTTATGGATTCCCAAGGCCGGCCCCGTCATGTGCTGAATCAGATCGCCGAGCGCTATCCTGTCATCCTGCACGGCGTGTCACTCTCCATCGGTAGCACCGACCCACTCGATTTCGACTATCTCCGCCGCCTCAAAGCTCTGGCCGACACCCTCAATCCGGCCTGGATTTCCGATCATGTCTGCTGGACCGGCGTCGCGGGCCAAAACACCCACGATCTCTTACCCCTCTTACTGACCGAGGCCAGCCTGCAGCACGTCGTCGAACGCGTTCGCGTCGTCCAGGATTTCCTAGGCCGGCGACTCGTCCTGGAGAATCCGAGCACCTATGTGGGTTTCCGGAGTTCAACCATGCCCGAATGGGAATTTATCGCCCGAATGGCCGATGACGCTGACTGCGGCCTTCTGCTCGACGTGAACAATGTTTATGTCTCGGCCACCAATCATGATTTCGATCCGAAGGTCTTCATCCAATCTCTGCCCGTTCACCGAATTGTGCAGTTTCATCTGGCTGGCCACACCCATCGAGGCACTCACATCATCGATACTCACGACCACCCCGTGGTCGACCCGGTCTGGCGCCTGTACCAACTCGCCCATGCCCTAACCGGCGGTGTTTCCACACTGCTCGAATGGGACGCCCACATTCCGCCCTTTGAGGTCGTTCATGCCGAAGTCCTCAAGGCCAAGCGGTACATGTCGGCGTCCTCGATCCAGGAGGAACTCCCCGAGGAACCGAGCGCCCGCGAGCCGTTCGTTTCTCCCGGTGTGCCGCAACCCTTGCATTTACTGAGGGTCGAAGTGATATGACTCCGCCCTCATCCCCAAATCCGCCCGACCTGAGCGTGGTGCAACGCTGGTTCCAAGCGGTCATTACCCATCCCGGTGGAGTCGCCGCCGGGGCTGCCTCCTCCGAAGCCCGCGAGTGCTTCGATCAGCCGGTGACCGACGTCGCTTCCCTCATTACGGATTCGTCCCGTCTAGACGCCGAGTCCCGCCTCGCCGTGTATGCCGACGCCTATTATGCCCGCCTGATTGAATGCCTGAGCGAAGTCTTTCCGATGCTCCGCCGGACGCTCGGCGAAGAGGTCTTCAAAGACTTCGCGTTCGATTACCTTCAATCCCATCCCTCCCGACGCTACACCCTGAACGTTCTGGGCCTTCAGTTTCCACCGTTTCTCGCCGCCCACCGGCCTCCCCGCGAAACCGACGGCGCGCCCGACTGGGCCGATTTCATCATCGAACTCGCCCGTTTCGAATGGGCCATGTATGTCGTTTTCGATGGCCCAGGCACCGAGGACCTGCCCAACTTTGACACCACCGCATTGATGTCGCTCGCGCCTGAGTCAATCGACTCCCGCCGGCTTCAACTGGCTCCCTGCGTTCACTTGTTTCACGCCGACTTTCCGGTCAGCGACTTCTTCACGAGCGCTCGGAAATCTCCACCGGAAGCAGACCTAGAAACTCCCGAACCGGCACCCCTGTACCTCGCGCTTTCCCGGCGAGATTACCTAGTGCGGCGACATCCGTTAAGCCGGGCCGAGTTTGCCGCGCTCGAAGTCCTCCGCGACGGCGGGACGATCGGCGCAGCCCTCCAACAGGCGCTCGCTCTGGAGTCCGTGGAACCGCCCCAAATTCAAGCATGGTTCGCCCGGTGGGCGCGCGAAGGGTTTTTCACGGGGATTCAGTGAAAAAAACTCGCTCGTTCACGAAAGTCACCCTGTTTTCCAGAATAAACCCCTTTTGCCGACACCGCTGCCTCGCTGGGGTTCGGACCCGAACGACTGCATAAATCGGGCGCGTTCGCGGGTAGAACTTGGAATTTCTCCGTTCCTCCCGGGTAATGATTCCCGACAACGCATGAGTTCATCGACCCTCTTGGAATACATTCACCTGAACCAGGACGAGCAGTTGGATCGGCTGTATCCGTCCTCGATCCAAGAACTCTCCAAGGCGCATTGGACCCCCATCAAGATCGCCCGTCTCGCCTCCGCCTTTCTGGTCAGCGAACCGGGCACCCGCGTCTTGGACATCGGGTGCGGTCCCGGGAAATTCTGCCTCGTGGGGGCCTTAACCACTTCCGGCCATTTCACCGGCGTGGAGCAGCGTCAGAGGTTGTACCAACTGGCCCGGACAACCCTGGAGACGGCCAACGTCCCGAATGTTGAAATCGTGCATGCCAACATCACGGAGATCGAATTCTGCCGCTTTGATGCCTTCTACCTCTTCAACCCGTTTGAAGAACACCTGGAATCGTTACTCCAGATTGATCATTCAATCCCTCTACAATTGGAGCTCTACGATACCTACACCGAGCATGTTGCCCGGCAGTTGGCGTTGGCGCCGCTCGGAACCCGGGTCGTTACGTATTGCGGCGCCTGCGAAGAAATTCCCCTGGGTTACGACTGCGTCGGACCGGTTTCCAGTCGTGCCCTCAAGTTCTGGGTAAAGACCAAAAAGCATCCCGTAAACCAAAAAGAATTAACTGCGCGGACGCCCCCGATGGAGGATCCTCTGCACTTTTTTGAGCGGCTCGCCGACGGGCCGAATTGTCCTTCGTGGATTGGCTCTCGTTAATTCTCAAGCATTGCAGCCAGACCGTGTTATGGGTGAAACTGGCCTTCCCAAATGAACCGACGGTTCACCACCCCAAGGCCCCATCGGCCTGGCACGACCTGCTTTCTGGTCGTCGGGTGGCTCATTTTGTCTGAAGGCCTCTTTGCGCAGGCGGTTTCTCGATTGCCCATCGATTTTTCCCTCCGCCGGTGGTTAGCCACCGAGGATTTGCGGTTTTCTGCAGTGGAGGCCATCACCCAAACCCGGGACGGCTTCCTTTGGTTCGCGATGAATGGCGGCCTCGGTCGGTTCGACGGAGTGACCCTCGAGGTCTTCGATTCAGCCACCGCGGGACTACCAGTCAGTTATGTCACCTCCCTGGCCGAAACACCCGACGGCAGCCTTTGGTTTGGCACTGCCGGCGGAGGATTACTGCGCTTCCGGGAGGGCCGCTTTCTGCAGTATGGCGAATCCCAGGGGCTTCAAAACGCCCAAGTAAAAGCGCTGTCCCTGAGTCCGGATGGTCGGCTCTGGATCGCCACCGATGGCGGCGGACTTTTCGTCCGGGATACCCACGATCGATTTCACTCCTTCGGAACAAATGTTGGACTGCCCGACAACCACATCGCCGCTGTGAAATCTGACGAACACGGCCGGATCGTGGTATTGTCTTCCAAGAAAGGCCCCTACCTGCTCCAGGGCGAAAGGTTCTATCCGCTACCCCTGGAACCCGCCCCTAAATCTTTTGAGCGCCTCGCGTTAACCCGGGGATTCAAGGGTCAACTCTGGCTGGGCGGTGATCAGGGAATCTACCGACTGGACGGTGGCACCTTCACCCGTTGGTTGCCGGCGGATTCCCTGGGCCGGGAGAAACCTTTGGCCGCCTGGGAAGTCGGTCCCGGCGAGCTGTGGTTGGGCACCGACAAAAGCGTGATTCATTGGAAAAACGGTTCCTGGGCCGTTTATCCGACAGGAGGCGCGGTCTCGGTCCGGACCGTCGGGGGATTTGAAATTGATCACGAAGGATCGGTATGGATCAGCACCGAAGGGGCTGGCTTAGTCCAATTGCGTCCGACTCCGGCCGTCACCCTGGGAGCCGACGAGGGTTTGGCCGGAAACGAAGTGACCAGTGTACTATCCGCCCGCGATGGCAGTCTTTGGGTGGCCACCTCCCGGGGCTTGACCCAAATGAGTGAAGATGGCATCCGCCGGTTCTCCCACGAAGAAGGGTTGCCCGAGGAATTCCTCTATTCCTTGCAACAGGATGCCGCCGGGGACATCTGGATCGCCACCCGAACGGGAACCATCGCCCAGTGGGATGGGCACCGCTTTTCGCCTCTGGCTTCGGCCGAATCGCCGAATAAACGAATCGTCTGGTGCCTCGCCCCCGGGGCACAAGGAACCCTTTGGGCCGGGACGACCCAGGGTGCTATCCAATACCGCGCCGGTCAGGAAATCCGCACGATCACTGGACAACAAGGTCTGTCCAACGACGACGTTCGCTGCGTTTGGGATGACGGCGCGGGAACCGTCTGGTTCGGCACGTCCTATGGTCTGAACCGGCTTACCGCCGACGGATTAACTACCTTCACCAAGGTACTCGACCTCGATCCCATCGAAGTGGTGATTTCGCTCCACCTAGACCGATCGGGGATACTGTGGATCGGAACCATGACCCACGGGTTGTTCCGACTCAAAGACGGCCAATTCAGCCAATTCTCCGCGGCGGATGGGTTACCCAGCGACAGCATCAATTCCATTACTGAGGACGAGTCGGGAAACCTGTGGCTGGGCACCGGCCGCGGGCTCGTGCGGTTGATCCGATCGGACCTAGATACGGTCGCCGGCCGCCCCCGGCAGGCACTGAAGCCGCTAGTGCTGGGGCGGGCCGACGGTCTCCGCAGTGAAGAATTTAACGGGTCGATTCAGCCGACCTCAGCACGGGATGCAACCGGCCGGCTCTGGTTCGCGACGGCGGACGGTTTATCCACCCTCCAGCCGAATCGACTGTTCCTGAACCATCATCCGCCTCAGGTCTCGCTCCAACGCGTGGCCCTGGAAGGTGCGGATAAAGTGGCTCGGCTCTTGGCCATCACCCGGGAGAATCGGCAACTTGTGGATCTCGCTCCGGCGGACGAATTGGGTCATGTGCCGGCACCGGCCGGCCCTCGACGCTCGGTTTTTTCCCCTCACTTTCTCGAAACAATTCTGATCCCGCCTGGCCAGGAGCGCTTGGATATCCAATTTGTCGGACCGAGTTTTATTGCACCCAAATCGGTCACCTACCGCTACAAGCTGGAAAACTTCGACAGCGACTGGGTCGAATCCGGCACCCGGCGGGCCGCCTATTACACTCGGGTCCCCCCCGGGAAATACATTTTCCGGGTTCAGGCCAGCAACGAGGATGGATTCCGCGGCGAGCCCGGGGCGGAACTAACTCTGGTGGTAGCGCCATTTTGGTGGCAGCGGACGGCAATTCGAATTCTGGGAGCGCTCCTGCTGCTGAGTTTAGTCGGGCTATTTTACCAGTTCAGCATCCGGCGACTGCGACGGCGGAGCGAAGTAGCGGACGAATTCTCCCGACAATTGCTCCGCTCACAGGAAAAGGAACGAGCTCGCCTGGCCGGCGAACTGCACGACGGCCTAGGCCAAGAACTCCAATTGATTCGCAACCGAGCCGAACTCGCCCTCCTAAGACAATCGCCTTCGCCCGAACTGGCGCGCGAACTTAGCTCCATTTCAGGAACGGCCTCCCGGGCCATCAGCGGTGTGCGCGCACTTTCACGCGGTCTGAGACCGCCCGAGTTGGATCAGCTCGGGCTGACCCAAGCCCTGCGTTGGTTGGGCCAGAACGCCCGGGATGCCTTCGCCGGCACCTTGGAATTTCGCGTAGACCTAGTGGATGGGCTGCTGGAGCAACCCGCGGAAGTGGACATTTACCGCATCGCTCAGGAGTCATTGACCAACGCGCTTAAGCATTCGGGGGCAACGGAAATCACCTTTGAAGTGGGGCGGGACGGAGGCGAGCTCCAATTGTCGGTTTTTGACCGAGGTCGCGGTTTCATTACCGGCTCGGGCTCGACCCCGAACGGCTCGGGACAAGGTTCCGGACTCAAAACCATGAAAGAACGCGCGGTCATGTTGCGCGGCACTTTTGAAATACGGAGCGTTGAATCCGTCGGCACGCGGTTAACTTTACGGGTCCCGGTCCCCAACAAACCTGCCTCCAATTCATGACACACGTCTTCATTGTTGATGACCATCCCATCGTCCGTCAGGGACTCCGGAACCTCATTGAAGGAGCCGCTGACCTCGTACTGGTGGGCGAAGCCGGTGAACTCGCTACTGCCGCCGCGCAGGTGGCACTGCTCCGGCCCCAAGTGGTCATCATCGACCTCAATCTGGGAAGCTGCTCCGGACTCGAACTTATCAGGCTTTGCCGCGGTCTCGACCCGGCACCCGCGCCGGTCGTGCTGACCATGCATCGGGAAGAAAGCACCTTTGATGCTGCTCTTCGTCAGGGTGCCGCCGCGTATGTACTTAAAGAAAACGCCAGTGAGGATATCTTGCTCGCAATTCGCGCGGTTGCGACCGGCGGGTTTTTCCTCAGCAAAAGCCTCCGAGAATTCGTGATTCGGCGAAACGACCGCGGCGCGGCCGAAGCGGCTCCAACCCATCTCTCCACATTGACGCCCACCGAACGGCGAGTGTTGCGGCTGATTGGGGCCAACCGAACCACCAAGGAAATCGCTCAGGAGTTGTGTGTGAGTCCGCGCACCGTGGACACCCATCGCGCCCACATTGGAGAGCGACTGAAACTGCATGGTGCGCAGTCGTTGTTGCGTTTTGCCCTGGAAAACCGGGCCGAATTGTAAACTTCACAATTCGCCTGGAGCGACGCGAAGGAAGGTCGGGGTTAGGAACGAAGGCACATGAGGCATCCGCACTAGTACGGATGCCCCCGAGCGACAGCACGGATAGCCAGGGACCTTCGCGTTCTGGCATAAGTGGAGGGTTACCTAAGCCGACCGGCCAATGACCGTGATGATTGTCGATGATTCAGCAGAGATGCGCGACTTGCTGCGCGAGTTGGTAGCTCCGTTTACCGAGACGGTGGTGGAGTGCGCCAACGGTTTCGAGTGCCTCGCTCGCTACGCGGAATGCCAACCGGACTGGACGATCATGGATGTTCGCATGCCCCGATTGGACGGACTCAACGCCGCTCGGGCGATGCGGGCGTGCTGGCCGGAAGCCAAGGTTCTCCTGATCAGCCATTACGATTCACCTGCCCTTGTGGCGGAAGCGCGCGAGGCCGGGGTGGCCGCATGTTTGAGCAAAGACAACCTCTACCGGGTCGTCGAGTTCCTGGAAAAACAACCGGAATCCTCGATCCCCACGTCGTCCCCGGCCACACCTGCTGGTGCCTGATTCGATGCGATTCGTTGCAAATGAACGGTGGGGCAGTTGGCTTTTCGTCTGGCTCGCGGTCGCGCTACTAGGCGTCCGGACCGAGGCGATGCCCTTCACCTACCAGGGACGCTTGGTGGATGAAGGTGTGTTGGCGAACGGAAACTACGAACTCCGGTTCCGACTGTTCGACCAACTCACGGCCGGCACCCAGGTGGGCGGGGATTTATCGCGACCCGCAGTAGTCGTGACCAACGGCCTATTCACTGTGCAGTTAGAATTTGGTCCGGGAGTCTTCACCGGAGCGCCGCGTTGGCTAGAACTGGCGGCGCGACCCTCGGGCGACGCCGGGGCGCTGGAGATTTTCGATCCGCGTCAGCCAGTGACGGCGGTGCCGTATGCCCTTTTCGCTCTCTCCGGGACCGGGGACGCTTCAACCCTGACCGCGGGCACTCTGCCGGACGCCCGGTTGGGTCCCAACATTGCCCGCACCACGGACGTGCTCTCGGTGAGTAACGCGCTAGTCGGCCGACTCGCGGCCACCAACGCCGCGCTGCAAACCCGGTTAGATTCCCTCACGACTGCTCAGCTTCAACAGGCCGCCACGAACGTCGCACAACAAACCCGCCTGGATTCGCTCGCAACCTTTCAGCTTCAACAGACGGCCACCAACGCCGCCCAGCAAATCCGCCTGGATTCCCTC
>Ga0105044_10003725_pt1 | contig 20877 bp, 16 predicted proteins | sample MAT01_FD_78092 | JGI IMG/M metagenome (GOLD analysis project Ga0105044, IMG submission 78092) | Freshwater microbial communities from Lake Fryxell liftoff mats and glacier meltwater in Antarctica - MAT-01 | ecosystem: Environmental > Aquatic > Freshwater > Ice > Liftoff microbial mat | place...
GCCACCGCGATGAGGGCGATCAGGCCGCCCATCGCCATCGTAACTTCCATGTTCGTCCAAGTCCCGGCGGCTTCCTCCGCGAGCAAAAGGGGAAACGACACGCAGCTATCCCTCCACAGTCACCGCACACTTGAAACTATGTTCCATGACCCCAACGTCACGCCGTCTCGGTCATCTTCTTCCGGGCGCTGATCGCTTTCTCCAGTCGGGCGATATGCTCTTCGGCGAGGCGGATGCGTTCTTCCGCGGCGGCGAGGTGCCTGCGCAGTTCTTCGTTCTGCTTTGTCACGCGTTCGAATGCCGGCAGGGCGCGGCTGAGTTGCCAGTGGTCGCGTTCCGATTGTGTCTTTGCCAGGTGTAGTTCGACACGCAGCTTCTCCTGATCGGCAGGGAGCATCGGCACGGTCCAGTCGACCGCCAGCAGTTCGGTGGCTTCCGAGGAACTGCCCGGAGCGTGATCCGGCTCGGCCCGGGGGATACGGCGCTGCATGATGATCATGACGATGAGCAGCAGCCAGCCGGCGACGCCGGCCGCCATCAGCGTGAAACGCAAAATCGGGTGGAAGCTGTCGAACAGCGTTAAAAGTTCGGTCATGGCTGGGCCAACGCAACGGGGAGACGGACCGATGAAGTGGCGAGTGGCACTTTCGTCTGTCCGATTTGTCTGGTATCGTGTTCCATGTTACAGCATCCTGCCCGCCGATACTTCCACTTTTTTGGAGTGATTCCCGCCAATGATCTGCCAAAGTGTTTTCCTCGTCCTGTCCATGGTTCTCCCCGCGGCCGACACCGAGGCGGCCGGCTTTGACTGGCCGCAATGGCGTGGCCCGCAGCGCGACGGCGTCTCGCGCGAGACCGGTCTGCTGAAGAAATGGCCCGCTGACGGTCCGCCGATCGCCTGGAAGGCGACCGGGCTGGGCGGCAGCTACTGCACGCCCTCCGTGGCCGGGGGCAAGGTGTTCGGCATGGGCTACGTGAACGATGAAGAAGTCATCTGGGCCGTCAGCGAGAAAGACGGATCCCAATTGTGGATGAAGAAGGTGGCCACGAAAGCCGGCAAGTTCGGGCACAACACCGGTTCGCGCTCAACGCCAACGGTCGACGGCGATCGCGTTTACGCGGTCGGCATCAATGGCGATCTGATCTGCGTCAAGGCGGCCGACGGCGAAACCGTCTGGACGAAGAACTATGCGAAAGACTTCAGCGGCAAGATGATGTCCGGCTGGGGGTACAGTGAATCGGTGCTGATCGATGGCGACAAGGTCATCTGCACACCGGGGGCGGACAAGTCCGCGATTGTCGCGCTGGACAAAAAGACCGGGGCTACCATCTGGCAGTCCGAAGTGGCGGGTGCCGGCGGGGCAGGGTACTCCTCCATCGTGAAGGCTCAGCTGGGCAAGGTGAAGATGTACGTCACGCTGCTGGGCAAGACGGCAGGGTGCGTTGCCGTGAATGCGGACAACGGCAAGCTGCTGTGGAAGTACGAGAAGGTGGGCAACGGCACCGCCAACATCCCGACCGTGGTGGTCAAGGACGACACGGTCTTCTGCTCGACGGGGTACGGCACGGGGACGGCTGTTCTCAAGATGTCGCCGGACGGCGCGGATGGCGTGAAAGTTGAAGAGATCGTGTTTCACCCGGGCAAGACGCTGCAGAACCATCATGGCGGCATGGTGCTGATCGGCGATCATGTCTACATGGGGCATGCCCACAACAACGGCTTCCCGACATGCGTGGAGTTCAAGACCGGCAAGATCGTCTGGCAGGAAGATCGCGGACCGGGCACCGGCTCGGCGGCATTTTCCGCGGCCGACGGTATGCTCTACGTTCGCTACGAGAACGGACTGATGGCCCTGATCGAAGCGAACCCGAAGGAGTACAAGCTGATCAGCACGTTCCGCATCCCGAACCACAGCGCGCTGAAAAGCTGGCCGCACCCGGTTATCGCCAACGGCAAACTGTACATCCGCGATCAGGATCAGTTGATCTGCTTCGACGTGAAGGCGAAGTAGGCACGTTGCTGAACGTCGTGTTGCATATGCGATCGGCCGTCTTGTCCCCTCTCCTGCGCTTCGGGGGAGAGGGTGAGGGGGTTAGACTTGCGTAACGAGAGATCCTGTCCCCTCACCCCGGCCCTCTCCCCTGAAGCGGGGGAGAGGAGGTAAGAAAGGTACTCTCTACCTGACCATCAGTAACCACCGCCCGCATCAATGCGATCACCTGATCCACATCGGCCGTCGTCGTGCGCCAATTGATAAAGCAGATTCGCAACGTCACTTTGCCGAACAGCATGGTCGATGACAGGAACGCCTGACCGCCTTCCAGCAGTTCATGCACGATGCGGCGATTCACTTCATCCGCCTTCTCCGGATCATCCGGCACCCAGCGAAAGCAGACGATGCTCAGTTGCCGGGGATGCACGATCTCAAACCCGGCTTCGCGCAGCTTCACTTCCGCATACTCGGCCAGGCGCAGGCAGCGCTCGGCCAGGTCGCGGTACCAGTCGAGACCGAGCATCTGCACCGACAGCCAGATCTTCAATGCCCGGAACCGACGCGTGAGGGCGACACCGCGGTCGGCAACATTGATCTCGTCGTGTTCCGGCGCGGTGTCCTGCAGGTAGTCGGGCCTCATGGCGAACGAGTCGGCCAGCACCCCGCCGCGACGCACGAGCAGGCCGCCGGCCTCGAAGGTCTGTGCGAACCACTTGTGCGGGTCGAAGGTGATCGAATCGGCCCGTTCGATGCCGCGCAGCTTCTGTTTGCCTTCGTCGGTCAGGATGGCCGCCCAGCCGTATGCGGCATCGACATGCAGCCAGAGCTTCTCGCGTTGGCACACTTCCGCGAGTTCATCCAGCGGGTCGACACTGCCGGTGTTGGTCGCTCCCGCGTTGGCGACGAACGCCCACGGCAGCAGGCCCGCCTCGCGGTCGGCGGCAATCGCATCCATCAGCGCATCGGCATGCGTGCAAACGTCGTCGGCACCAGGGATCACGCAGATTTGTTGCGGCAGCAGGCCGACGATGCGAGCGGCCCGATCGATGGACCAGTGCCGTTGTTCGCCGACATAGAGGACGTGCCGGGAACGCTCCTCGGGCGGCACTGCATCGCGGGCCACGACCAGGGCGGTCAGGTTCGCTTCGGAGCCGCCGCTGGTCAGCAGCCCTTCGGCCGATGGCGGAAAGCCGAGCCAGTCCTTGAACCAGTTGATGACGGTCAGTTCCACCTGCGTGGGCCCGGCGGCTTCCAGCCAGACGCCGCCGAAGAAGTTGGCCGCGGCCGTCAGCCAGTCGCCAAGGATGGACGGGAATGACGGTGCCCCCGGCACGAACGCGAGAAACCGCGGATGGTTCAGCCGCAGCGCATGCCCGGCCACGTGATTATTGAAGCAGCGGAAGATGTCTTCGAACGGGATCGGCCTGTCGGGGGCAGGCAAATCGAGAAGCGGCTTCAGTTCCGCAGGCTCGGCGGTGTTGCCGACCGACTGCGACGACAGCGTTTCATGCTGCGCGAACGCCCAGCGCACAATCGCGCCGGCGGCGTGCTGGAGTTCGTCCGGAGTCAGTTGATCGAGCGGCCGATCAAGGGAGAGAGTTCGGCTCACGGCAATCATTACACGTGTTGATGGCGAACATGGTTGGCGGCATCTTCAACGGGAATATGCCAGCCGCAGTCGTCGCAGGGGGGCACCTTGGGGTAACACGCAGTGCAGTACAGGGGGCCGCCGTGGAAGAACTGTTCCAGCCGCGGCCGATCCTCGGCCGACGCCGCGTCGAGCGTGAGCGGCAGCGTTTGCGGGGCCTGGCACTTCTCGCAGGGCCGTTGGTTATTGGCCGCGATCACCGGTTTGTAGTGGATGTGCAACCCGCGCGCCACGACACCCGACCCGCTGCACAGCGGGCAGGCCATGCCGAACTGGGCAACGATCGCCTTGCGGATGAAGTCGCTTTTGTTCGGCAGCTTGTTGAGGAACTCGGCCAGGTCCTCTTCCACCTTGAAGGCGACAATCTCAGTCTTCGGTGATTTCCGTGCCATGTTCGGACCTGCGTGATGTTTCGGACCAATGCGGTTATTCTATCAGGCGTTTCGTGTGGCGAGTAAGGATAAGAAAGTGAACCACGAATAAGCCGAATCGCACGAATGAAAACGGCAGAATTCGATGGTCTTCAGCCCTCTTCATTCGTGCGATTCGGCTTATTCGTGCTTCAGCTCTGTTCTTTGATGGCCTGCCGTGCATTCAGCCAGGTGTACGCGGACTCGAACCAGGCAACGGTATCGACGGGTTGGGTGCGGCCCGCGAACTTGGCGAGGTCGCCCTGTTCAAGGATTGATTCCAGTTTGCGCAGCTGATCATCGGGGAAAGCGGACGTCTGTCTTGCCCGGTCGAGAACTTCACGCGAGGTCAACTGCATCGCGGGCAGCTTCAGCAGTGTCTCGATGCAGCGGCGCAGTACATCCACGCCCGCGCTCACGTCGCCCAGCGGGGCCAGGCGATCGAGTTGCCGCAGTGCCCATTCTGTATCGCACAACTCGATCGGCGCGGCGGGACGCGTGCGGAGCACCAGCAGCAGGATGCCCAGGGCCGTCAGCAGCGTCGCACCAGTCACGATGGCGACGACGATCCACTGTTCGCGCGGCTTCTTCGGCCCATCCGGATGCGGCGGCGGCTCGGGGCCGGTGCTCGGCTCCAGCGTGGCCGGGTCGGCCTTGGCCGTGGTCGTCACTTCAATCTCGATCGGCTTCGACCATGTGATTTCAATCTCCGGCAGCGTGCCCGCCCGTACCTTCAACGGGGCCAGTGCGATCTCCATCTTCGACTCGTCGCCGAAGGGCTGAAGCTGGAAAATTTGAACCCGACGGTTCCGCTCGCCCGGCAGTACTTCGACGGTCGGCAGGCTCTCCTCAGTGATCAGCCAGTTCTGCAGCGAGGCCTTTGTGAGCAGCGCCCCCGGTTGCACATCGACGCGGGCCGGCCCTTCGACCGTCAGCGTCAATGTCACCTGGCCCGACAGCGTCGTTGACGTCGGTTCGACAGTCACCTGTGCGCGCACCTGGTCGCGCGTCTCTTCAATGGTGATGGCTGCGGGCAGCGCGCTTGCCAGCAGCAGGGTAGCCAGAATTGTCGAACCGATCCGCATCATGAATGTTTCCGCCTGCGTTCGCGTATCCGGAAAAACTGCAGCAACTCGTCGAAGTGCCCGCCGCCGGTGCCAACGTCGATCAGGTCGATCGGGACCGAACGGGTCAACTTCTGAAACGCCTCGCGCCGTTCACGTGCGCGGGCGGCGTACGCATCGCGCAGGGTACGGCTGTGTGTGTCGATCAGCGTGCGTCGGCCGGTCTCGGCATCGACGAGCGACATCAGCCCGACATCGGGCAATGCTTCCTCGAGGGGATCGCCGACGCGCACGGCCACCAGGTCATGCTTGCGGCCGGCCAGGCGCAGCGCCTGCTCGTACCCGGTATCGGCAAAGTCGCTGAATACGAAGACGATCGCCCGTTTCCGCTGAGAGCGGTTGAGCCAGTCAAGTCCGGCACGCAGCGAAGTTCCGGCCCGGGTCGGCTCGAAGTAGAGCACATCGCGCAGCAAGCGCAGGATATGCCTGGCCCCGCGTGCCGGGCGGATGAAGCGTTCGACCGCGTCGGAATGAGTAATCAGGCCGACGCGATCGTTGTTCGCGTTGGCGCTGAAGGCGATCAGCGCCGCCAACTCGGCGGCGACCGTCCGCTTCGTCATCGCCTGCGAGCCGAAGTTCAGGCTGCCGCTGACATCCATCAACAGCAGCACCGTCAGTTCGCGCTCTTCGACGTAACGCTTGATGTACGGGGCATCCATGCGCGCCGTCACGTTCCAGTCGATGGAACGCACGTCATCGCCGGGGCGGTACTCGCGTACTTCGTCGAACGAAAGGCCGGTCCCCTTGAAGGTGCTGCGATACTCACCGCCCAGCAGCGTCTGCACCGCGCGGCGGGCTCGCAATTGCAGTCGGCGGACCTGGCGCATCAACTCCGTGGGAAGCATGCGGACATTATAGAAGTGGGCAGCACGACCGGCATAATCGTTCAAGTTTGCCCAGCTTGCCGGCCGATCTACAACTTCATGTGCCGCGCATTCCTTCTGCTTCTGTTTGTCGCCGGTTGTGCCCACCATCGTGGCGCGGCCGATCGCGGTACCGTCTCGCGCGATGTGGAAGCGCGTACCGGTCAGGCACTCGGTCCGAAGTTGCCACCCGAGCAACTCGTTCTTCCGGAAACGTGGTCGACGGAACAGAAGTTGACCGAAGACCTGGCCGTGTTGATCGCCCTGTGGAACAATCCGCTCTTTCTCGAGACGCTGACCGACCTGCAGATGACGCGCGGCGATCTGGTGCAGGCGGGGCTGCTGCCGAATCCGGAGTTCGTCTACCTTTGGCCCGAGCCGTACAAGCCGTTCAAGTATCTGGCGGAGATGCCGATCGAAGCGCTGTGGCTTCGGCCGATCCGCATGAAGGCGGCCGCGCAAGAGAACGAACGTACGGCCGCGCGCCTTACGCAGGCGGCCCTCGATCTCATTCGCGATACCCGGCAGGCGTATGCCGATTTCCTGCTCGGCCGCGAACGGTTGCGCGTCGCGGACGAAGCGGTGACGATCCGCACGCGTGTCTTCGAGATGGCCGAGAAACGACTCAAGGCAGGTGATGCCAGCGTGCAGGAAGTGGCCACGGCCCGCATCGACGCATTGCAGGCCGATCAGGATCGCATCCGCATCAGTTATGAGGCACCGGTCGCTGCCGAGCGGTTGAAGAATCTGCTGGGCCTGGGCAGCGTACCGGTGACGCTGACCGCGGATGATAAGCCGCGCACGCCGGGCCCGCGCCCGAGTGTGGACGACATTGCCGCCGAGGCGGTGCGCAATCGGCCCGACGCGATCGCGGCACGGCACTTTGCCGAAGCAGCGGCGGAACGACTGCGGCTGGCCCGCATCGGCTGGTTCCGCGTGCTGGGAATCATGGATGCATCCAGCGGTCGCAACACAGGGCATGAGCTCGGCCCGGCGGTTCGCTTCACGGTGCCGATCTTCAACTGGAACCAGGGGAATCGACAGCGGGCGGAAGCGGAACTGGAAGCGGCAGAGCGCCGTCGGCATACGGTCCAGAACCAGATTCAACTCGACGTGCGGCAGGCATATCTGCGCGTGTCGCAGGCGGAAGCCGAGATGCGCATATTGAAAGAGAAAGTGCGGCCCGAAGTGGAGGCGGCCATCCGTCGGGCGGAGAAAGCATATAACGACGGAGCGGTCACTTACCTGATCGTGCTGGAAACCACCCGCCAGTTGATCGACGCGTACAACCGCGAAGCAGCTCTTCATGCCGACCTGCGCCGGGCGTGGGCCGAATTGGAACGCAGCGCCGGCCGTCGCCTTGAGTGACCCCGATATGACATCGAAACGCGGAACCGCTACCGGCATCGTCATCGGCGTGCTGCTGGCGTTCGTGCCGATGGGCATCTGGTGGATGCTGACACGTCCCGCGCCGGAAGCGGCAAAAGTTTCCGTCCCGCCGATCCCCGCCACGATTCCCAAGCCAGCCAAGGAAGAACAGTTCAACACGGTCATTCTGACCGACGACGCGATCAAGAGTCTCGCGCTGAAGACGGAGAAGTCCCGCATCGGCAAGTGGCAACGCTCGCGGCTGTACGGCGGCGATATCACGATTCCGCCGGGGCAATCGATCATCGTTTCCGCCCCGTTCAGCGCGATCCTCGAAGCGACCGGCAAAACGGTGCCGCGGGTGGGATCGCTCGTGTCGCGCGGCACACCGCTGTTCCAGTTGCTGCCGCTGTTGACGCCCGAAGGGAAAGCCAATCTCGCGGCTGCCAAGGTGGATGCCGACGGACAATTCCGCAATGCGGAGACGCAGGAAGCCGCGGCCGCACGCAACCTGGTCCGGGCGCGGATGCTGCTGGCCGACGATGTCGGCAGCAAGCAACGCGTCGACGATGCCGAGGCGGCGCATGACATCGCGACGCGGACGTTCGAGGCGGCCAAGTTGCGCGTGGCGTTGCTGACGAAACTGGCCGGCCAGGTGGAAGATGGTACTGCCGGTCCAATCCCCGTCGAGGCCCCCGCGAGCGGCATCCTGCGGCACGTCGCAGTAGCCCATGGTCAGCCGGTTCCGACGGGGGCAGTGTTGTTCGAAGTGGCTGATCTGTCGCAAGTCTGGGTCCGCGTGCCGGTGTATGCGTCTGAACGCACGGACATCGCATCGGAACTGCCCGCTGCCGTCGGCAGCCTGTCGCCGCGGCCGAACGAGAAACCGGCTGCCGCGGAATGGATCGAGGCACCCCCATCGGCCAATGCGCTGACCGGCACGGTGGATATCTATCTGCAGTTGAAGAATCCCGCCGGGCGATTCAGCCCCGGTGAACGGGTCGGCGTCACGTTGCCGCTGCACGGCAAGGACGATTGCCTGATCGTGCCGCGCGCCGCCATCCTGTACGACATTCACGGCAATACCTGGGTGTACGAACGCACTGCCGAGCGGACATTCATCCGCCGCCGCGTGGTAATGCGCGAGATGCGCGGCCCGGATGCGTTCCTGGCCGAGGGGCCTGCCGCCGGTGCCGAGATCGTCACTGACGGTGCGATTGAGTTGTTCGGCACCGAGACTGGGTACAGCAAGTAATTCGGGCTCGCCACGAGCCTGTTGGGAAGGCGCATGCTTTCGTCGTTAATCTCCGGTTCAGTGCGGATGCGCGTCATCGTGATCGCGGTCTGCGCGGTGGTGCTGCTGGCCGGGTACCGGTCGATGCAGAGCGCGCCGCTCGACGTCTTTCCGGAGTTTGCGCCCGCCATCGTCGAAGTGCAGACCGAGGCGCCGGGCCTGTCAACCGAGGAAGTCGAATCGCTGGTCACGGTGCCCATTGAGAATGCACTCAACGGCACGCCGAAAGTCAAAACCATCCGTTCGAAGTCGGTTCTCGGCTTATCGCAGGTTGTTCTTGTGTTGGAGGACGGGGCCGACCCGTTGCGCGTCCGCCAACTGGTGCAGGAACGCGTGACCCATGCCTCGCGTCTGCTGCCGACTGTCGCCCAACAGCCGAAGATTCTGCAACCGCTTTCGACCATGAGCCGGGTATTGAAGATCGGCATCTGGTCCGACACACTCAACCAGCGCGAGCAGACCGATCTGGCGATGTGGACGATTCGGCCCAAGCTGATGTCGGTACGCGGCGTCGCCAACGTCGCCATCTGGGGCCAGCGCGACACGCAGTATCAGGTGATCGTCGACCCCGAACGGCTGCGTGCCGAACGCATTCCACTCGATGCGGTGTTGAAGGCCGCGGGCGAAGCCGTCGTCCTCGATTCGGGCGGCTCGGTCGACACGCCGCAACAGCGGCTGGCGATACGACAGCGTTCACCCATCGAATCGCCGGAGGATCTGGGCCGGACGATCGTCGACTTCCGCGGCGGAGCCCCGATCCGGCTGCGCGATGTGGCAACGATTGTCATCGACTCGCCGCCTGCCATCGGCGATGCCATTATCAATAACGTGCCCGGCCTGCTCCTGATCGTTGAAAAGGAACCGCAGGCGAACACGCTGGAAGTCACGCGCGCGATCGACAAAGCGATCGAAGATCTGAAACCCGGCCTTACGGGCATCGAGATCGACACCACCATTTTCCGCCCCGCGACGTTCATTGAGCGCTCGATCGACAACCTGACGCGGGCGCTGCTGGTCGGTTGCGGGCTGGTGATCGTCATCCTCGTGCTGTTCCTGTTCGACTGGCGCACGGCAGTCATCAGCGTGATCGCGATCCCGCTGTCGCTGACGGCGGCACTGCTGGTCATCTCGGCGAGCGGGGCGACCATCAACACGATGGTGCTGGCCGGGCTGGTGATCGCGCTGGGCGAAGTTGTCGACGATGCGATCATCGACGTGGAGAACATCGCGCGCCGGCTGCGGCTGGCGGGGCCGACGACGCCGGCGACCGCGTTCCGGATCGTCGTCGAGGCATCGTTGGAGGTTCGTTCGGCCGTGGTGTACGCCAGCCTGATCGTGGTGCTGGTGTTCATGCCGGTCTTCTTTCTGGACGGGCTGTCGGGTGCGTTCTTCCGGCCGCTGGCCCTGGCGTACATCATCGCCATCGGGGCATCGCTGCTTGTTGCACTGACGGTGACGCCGGCGCTGTCGTACATGCTGCTGGCCGGGCGACGGCATGTGCGTGAGGAGGCCCCTCTGACAACCTGGCTGAAACGCGCGTACGGCCGCATTCTGCCGCCATTGCTCGATCGACCGCGGCTGGCGCTGGGGATCATCGTCGTCGCGCTGGCGGGGACAGCGGTCGCGGCATCGCGGCTGGGTCAGGAGTTTCTGCCGCACTTCCAGGAGACCGACTTCCTGATGCACTTCGTCGAGAAGCCGGGAGCCAGCATCGACGCCAATCGGCGGGCGACTGCCGAAGCAAGTAAGCGCCTGCGGCAGATTGACGGTGTGCGCAACTTCGGCTCGCACATCGGCCGGGCCGAAGTCGCCGACGAGGTGGTCGGCCCGAACTTCACCGAGTTCTGGATCAGCATCCGTGATGATGTCGACTATCCAACGACGATCAAAAAGATCGAAGAAGTCGTCTACTCCTATCCCGGTGTCTATCGCGATCTGCTGACGTACCTGCGTGAGCGCATCAAGGAAGTGCTGACCGGTACCAGCGCGACGATTGTCGTTCGCCTGTACGGGCCGGACCTTGAGAAGCTGCGTGCGAAGGCACGCGATGTCGAAGCGGCGATGAAAGATATCGAGGGCGTGATCAATCTGAAGGTTGAGCCGCAGGTGCTCATCCCGCAGATTCAGGTGCGTTTGAAGCCCAACGCGGCGGAGGTTTACGGGTTGACCGCGGGGCATATCCGCCGGGCATCTTCGGTGCTTTTGAAGGGGGCGAAGGTCGGCGAGGTGTACCAGGCGCAGAAGAAGTTCGACGTGGTTGTCTGGGGCTCGCCGTCGACCCGCGAGGACATCCGCGCAATTCAGGACCTGCGCATCGATACGCCCGCGGGCATGCAGGTGCGCCTGGGCGATGTGGCCGAGGTGTCGATCGCCCCGGCACAGAATGAGATCAAACGCGAGAACGCCTCACGCCGGCTGGACATCACCTGCAATGTGCGTGACCGTGACCTGGGCAGCGTGGCACGCGACATCGAGAAAGTCGTCAAGGCGGTGCCGTTTGAACGAGAGTATCACCCGGAGTTCCTCGGCGAATACACAGCCCGGCAGCAGTCGACCCGGCGGATTTACATGCTTGGGGCATTGGCGCTTGTCGGCATCATCCTGCTGCTGTACGTCGATTTCGAGTCGTGGCGGCCGACATTACTTGTCGCGTTCACGATTCCGTTCGCGCTGATCGGCGGCGTGGCGGGGGTAATGCTGTCGGGTGGGGTGCTGTCGCTGGGATCGCTGGTCGGCTTCGTCACAGTGCTCGGTATTGCCGCGCGCAACGGCATCATGCTGGTCAGCCACTTTCGGCACCTGGAACTCGTCGAAGGAATGCTGTTCGGCCGGGAACTGGTCGAACGCGGAGCCATGGAACGCCTGGGCCCGATCCTGATGACCGCACTGGCGACAGGCCTGGCCCTGCTGCCACTGGTGGCAGCAGGGAACAAGCCAGGCCACGAGATCGAGTACCCGCTGGCGGTCGTGATTCTGGGTGGGCTGGTGACATCGACACTGTTGAACCTGCTGCTGCTGCCGCCGCTTTATGGATGGCAACGAAGCGAGATCAAAGCAGAAGGTGCAATGGCGGAAGTTTCCCGTTAGAGCCCGGTCAGAATTAAACACTTCGGCTACAGTGTCTCCAACGAGATGCGACCGCAAGGTAGCGAGGCAGCCGCTCCTTTGCGAGCACTTTCAACGCCAAGAAGCAGATTGACCACGAAAGGCACGAACCACACGAAATGGAGGCAAAATCCATATGTGGCCAATATGGTTCTTTCAATCTGACTGGTCGTAACGCGAACTTACAGTCGTGGCTCGTTGTCGAGTTGGCGTTCCCTTGCCATGATCCGGTCGAACAACACGCGCACACTCCGGGTGTGGTCGGACACGCTTTCCAGGAAGTGTGGACCGGCCGCGCCGGGCGTGGCACCGGTGCCCAGTCGGCGAGCAAACTTCTCCAGTTCGTCCGTGTCTTCCGGGTATTCGACCAGCGGACGGTTGGCGACGATTCGCAGCCGCGATTCCACATGGCGGAAGAACGAATAGCTAGCCTTGAGTTCATCCACCTCAACCGCGGACAGCACGCCAACCTTCCCGCATGCTTCCAGTGAATCCCAGGCGTTGGTGCACAGCACATCCGGTTGTCGTTCGCCGTACTTGATCTGCAGCATCTGCACGATGAACTCGATGTCGATCATGCCGCCGGCGCGGCGCTTGAGGTTCCGCGACGAAGCTGCCGCTTCCAGGCGATCGCGCATCGCGCGGATGTCGTCGATGATCTCCGGCCGCCATTCGATGCCGTGGACCGCGCGATGCACGGCGTACAGCACCCGGCTGCCGAACGCCATGTCCCCCTGCACCACCCGGGCGCGCGACAGCGACTGTCGTTCCCAGACCATGGCGGCCGGGCCATCGTAGTAGCGGACGAACTCGGCCAGCGGGATCACCAGGCTGCCCGATTTGCCCGTAGGCCGCAACCGCATGTCGACGGCATACAGCCGGCCCAGCGGCCCGGGTTGACTGGCCGCCTTGATGATCCGCTGGGCATGTTCGGTGAAGAACTGAAAGTTATCGACACGCTGGTTCGCGCCGGCGGTCGCGCCGTCACCTTCGTAGACGATCACCAGATCGAGATCGCTGTGGTAGCTCATTTCCCGGCCGCCGAGCTTCCCGAGCGCGAGGATGACATACCGGCACTGTTGCCCCGCGCGCGGGCCATCGCTGAGCATCGGCGGGCCGTAGCGTTCGATCAACCCCGGCTCCTGCCGGGCGGCGATGTCCGCCAGGATCGCCTCCGCCAGATCGCTGAGTGCCGCGGACGTCGCACGAATGTCGTCCTTGCCGAGCAGATCGCGCACGCCGATACGCAACAGTTCCTTGTCCTGAAAGCTGCGTACGATCGGCTCGATGACTTCGGGCTTCTCCGCCCCGCGCAGCAGTTCACGCAGTTCCTGTTTCAATTCTTCGAGCGAGCGCGGCTGATTCAGAACGAGGCTGTCGAGCAGGTCGTCGATCATGCCGGGGTTGTTGATCAGTATCTGCGAAAGAAACGGGCTGTTCGAACAGAGGTCGACGTACAGCTTCAGGCTGGCCGGCAGGAAGCTGAACAGTTCCCACAGCACCGCCTTTGCACCCAGCGACGCCGTCACCTTTTCGAGATTCACCAGAGTCTGGTCCGGGTCGGGCGTGGCGGCCACGGCACGCAACAGCGGCGGCGCGATGCTGGCAAGGAAGTGCCGGCATCGCCGGGTGGAAAGGAACCGCCCCGCCTCCTGGGCCAGTTGCATCAGGTTGCGGTAGGCCCCCATCACATCCTTGAACCGATAGCGATCAAGTGCGGCCCGAACGGTCGCCTCATCGGGGTCGGGAGCCAGCATCAGGTCGGATTCCGGCTCGGCGGCCGGCTCGGAACCTTCGAACGTCTGATGCAGAAGATGATCGAGAATCTGCCGATCCATCCGACTTTTCTCGAAATAGTCATGCAGAAACTGCTCGAGCGGTTCGACGAGCAGATCGCGAGTTTGCAGTGACAGAGCGATCGGCGGCTCATCCAACGGCGAATGCCGTTGCGCCGAGATCGCGTCGCTGCGTACTCGAACCTCCGGCAGTCGGCTGACCGGTTCGACGATGTCCCGGTAGCCCATTCGCAACGCGAGTTTCCGCAACTCATCGGGTTGTTCGGGCAACCGGTGCGTCTGCCAGTCGAACAGCAGTTGCAGTCGGTGTTCCGTCTTCCGCAGGAAGCGGTAGGCATCGTCGAGAGCGCGATACTCCTGATCGGTGAGGCATCCAGCCGACTCGAGCGCGAGCATGGCCGCGAATGTGCCGCGCCGGCGGACATCGGGCAGGTCGCCGCCGTTGAGCAGCTGCAGGAACTGGATGGTGAACTCGATATCCCGGATGCCGCCGCGGCCGGTCTTCACGTCGCGTTCAGTGTCGCCGGCGGTACCGGCCTTGTGCTCGATGCGCCGCTTCATCGCCTTGATGTCATTGATTTCGGAGAAGCTCAAGTACTTGCGCCATACAAACCCTTCGATCGCGCGCAGGAACTCTTCGCCCAGCGCCTTGTCACCGGCGATCGGCCGGACTTTGATCAGTGCCTGGCGTTCCCACGTCCGGCCATGCGTGTCGTAGTAGGCGATCGTACCTTCCAGCGAGCGGGCCAATGGGCCACGTTGACCTTCGGGACGCAGCCGCAGGTCGACACGGTAGGCCTGGCCGCGATCGGTATGGGCGGAGAGCAGGCGCACCACTTCGGAAACGACGCGAGTCCAGAACTCATCGTTGGCGATGGGGGAGCGCTTGCCGCGCGTCTGGCCATCGCCGTCGTAAAGCACCATCAGGTCGATGTCGCTCGAGTAGTTCAGTTCGCGGCCGCCCAGCTTGCCGAACGCGAAGACGGTGCAGCGCGACGGTGTGCCGTCTTTCTGTTCCGGCAGGCCGTAGCGGTTGCCGAGATTGCGGACTGCCACGCGAAGGGCCACTTCCAAAGCCGCCTCCGCCACGCTGGACAGATCGCGCGTGATCTCTTCAAGCGGTCGATCGCGGATGATGTCGTTGACGCCGATACGCAGGTGCTGCCGCTGGCGGTACCGGCGGAACGCCCGCAGGGTACACGCATCATCGGTCCCGCGGTCGACATCGGCCTGCAGTACGTCGATCAGTTCATCCAGTGTCGGACTGGGCCGCAGCGGGCCGTGAACGACATCGGTGTCTTCCGGATGCCCCGCCAGAAGGTCGCTGTAGAACTGGGACGTGCTGAAGACATACGTCAGGTCTTCGAGGCCGCGTGCCTGCTGTTCAAGCAGTTGCGGAAGCTGTTCGCGGGCGGCCGGATTGGCCAGATAGCGTTCGAGATTGTTCAGCGCCATGTCCGGATCGGGCTGGCGATGCAGGAACTCACCCAGCGCGGTGACGATCTGGCTGAACTGGTCGCGGGGCAGCGAGCCGGAGATGGCGCGCACGTTGCGGTAGCCGCGATCGAAGTCGTCGATGCCCCAGCAATCGAGAAACGGGGCCGCCGTCGCAGGTGATTCGAGCAGGCCGGCAATCGCATCCGCGGACATGGCAGACTCTCACGGCAACGCGTTGATCTCAGTTGATGATAGGAGAAATACACAGGCCCCGCGTCGCCGTCGACGCGGGGCCCATGCGGGAAGGAGGACGAGTGCAGTCAACGTGTGTTATTCCATACCTGTCAGCCAGCCGCGTTGCAACTGCCCGGCACGGACACGGAAGAAGCGCATCGGGGCGAACGTGGCATAGTCGGGGTGATTCAGCACGTAGGTCACGTTGTCAACGTTCACGGTTTCCCACAGGTGCAGCCCGATCAGGATGTCGCCGCGCTGGAACCCGGCCCGGCCCGCGGCACTGTCGATGCTGACGTCAGTCACCAGCAGGCCGCCGTGCAGTTGCGGGTTGGCCTTCACCACCTGATCAGCAGCGGCGGGCTGCACCTTCAGGCCCAGCTTTCGCCAGACCAGGTCGACGGGAAGCTGGTTCGGGGCGCGGTCATTGTTCTTCAGAGTGATCTCGACGCGGAGTTCGTCGCCACCCTCACCGCGGGCGTTGGCACCGCGCCGGGCCACCATCGGGATCGCATCGCCGGCGGCACGTTCGAGGAACGCCCGCTCGAGATCGAGATGGCAGATGATCTTCGTATCCAGGCTGCGATCAAGCACGTCGCCCGGCTTCAGCCCGGCCTTGTCGGCAGGGCTGCCGGTATCCACCCGTTCAATCAGGGCCCAACGGCGGATGGTACTGTCGCCAACATCCAGCGCGTCGCGAACTGTCAGACCGTGCGCCATGCCGGTGCGGCGTTTGATGCTCAGCATCTCTGCTGCTACCTTCAGCGCGTTGTCAATCGGGATGGTGAAGCCGATCCCCTGTGCCCCGGCCCGGATTGCGACGTTGATGCCGATCAGTTCGCCCTGCATGTTGAACAGCGGCCCGCCCGAATTACCGGGGTTGATGCTGGCATCGGTCTGGATCAGCGATTTGTAGGAGATCTCGCGGTTCAGCACCACGTCGCGCTTGAGCGCGCTGACGACGCCGGCGGTCACGGTGTGCTCGTAACCGAAGGCGTTGCCGATGGCGACGACCCCTTCGCCGATGTTCAGGTCAGTGGCGGTGCCGAGGATCGTCAGCGGCAACTGCCGGCCCGCGTCGATCTTGATGACCGCGAGATCCTCGGACGGCTCGCGAGCCACGATGCGGGCGTTGACCGAGGTGCCGTCGTGGAGTTTCACACGAAGCAGTTGCACATCTTCGACGACGTGATGATTGGTGAGGATGTACCCGCGCGGGTCGATGACGACGCCGGTGCCCATGCCGTTGACACGCTGCTGAAGCTGCATCAGTTCAAGCTGCTTCTCGCGGTTCTCCCGCGTGACGGTGCGCTCGCTGAAGATGTTGACAACGGCGGCTTTGTTCTTGTCGACGACTTCGACGACCGGCGTTCGCCGCAGGTTGCTGGCGGGCACGCCACGGGGCTTGGTGTCGTCCCCGGCGAACAGCGGTTGCGGGAGGAGGGCCAGCGCCAGTACGGCCGTGGACCAGATGCGGCAAGTCGGGATGCGCTGGAACGGCACTCGCATGGTGTACCCCGTCGCGGGCGGCGTTTCGTTCGACTCCGGCAATCCATCACCGGACATGTGTCGAACGTCGCCGCAACTGGGATCGACTTCCGCAGGCGCGCTGCTGCATCCGCCAGGCGGGGAGAATGCAACCGACGCACGATTTGCAGGCGGGTCATGCCTCGCGGACGCGGAATGCCGCCGATTCAGAATGGGCCGGCTGTAACGATTGTGCAACCGACGCCGGACGAAGCGGAATTGCCCGCCCGCATCGCAACGAGTAGGTTGAGAAAGAGTGAATGGACCTGACCAGGAGCGAAGCCAAGATGCCGACACATACCGCGCGGATGGATCAGATCGAAGCGATGCTGGCCGATGAACCGGGCGACCCGGAACTTCGGTACTTCCTCGCCATGGAATATATGAGCGCAGGCGACGACCCGGCCGCCGCCGGCAAACTCCGCGAGATCACCGGCGACTCCGCATATGTGCCCGCCTTCCTGCAGGCGGGTCAACTGCTCAACCGACTGGGCGACGTGGACGACGCCTGCGCGATCCTTCGCAAGGGCATCGACCTGGCCGGCGCACAGGGCAACACCCACGCCCAGGGGGAGATGCAGGGTTTGCTGCTGAGTATCGAGTAGGTCATTCGGGTATACTGTCGACGAGGAGGCTGCAATGCCATCACCGTTCCCGGGGATGAACCCGTATCTTGAGAACCCAGTCGTCCGGCTGGATTTTCATTTGAGCATCATCTACGCGATTCGAGTGCAACTGGCGAGGAAGTTAACGCCCGCTTACCTCGTCAGGGCCGAGACGGACATCTACATTCATGAGTTGCCCGATGGAGACCGCCGACTTGACGGGCGATCGGATGTGGCCATCACTTCGGATCGACAAACGGATCGAAACAGCCCTGCGTTGACTCTGCAGCCGCCTGCCTGTGGCACTTTTCCCGTCGTCGATCTGGAGAAGGTTCACTTCATTGAAGTTCGGGACCGTGATCACGGGGAAGTGGCGACCACCATTGAGGTTCTGAGCAGTTCGAACAAAAAGAACGGCGCTGATCGCGATCAATACCTGGGAAAGCGCGAACGGTTGATCAAAGCCGGGGTACACCTTGTTGAGATCAACCTCCTTCGCGGTGGAACTCGCCCCCCGATCGAAGGAATTCCTTCCTGCGATTACTACGCGCTGACGGCCCGTCACGATTTAATGCCGGATGTCCCGCCCTCCGGCCGATTCAGTTGACCGACCAATTGCCGACGATTCAGGTTCCGCTGAAACGAACCAGCGAGCAGGTGGGACTCGATTTGCAAGCCGCTTTCACCCGGGTTTTCGATGAAAGCTTCTACACGGAACGAATCTACTCGTCCGATCCTGTACCCCCGCTGACCGCCGAACAGCAACGGTGGGCCGGGCAGTTACCCGCCTTGCCCAACTGATCCCACCATAACAATCCGGAAACTTCCTTCCCCGCTTCCGGCGAAGCCTTACAATATGCGACGTTGATTCAACCTATTACTCAGGAGCACGAAACATGAATCGTTTCGCCATGGCGACGCTGACGGCCGCGATGTTTGCCGGGGCCACCTTTGCCGCGGACTACGAACTGGCCGGCATGAAGTCGAAAGTGCCCGCCGGCTGGAAAGAAGAACAGCCGTCCAGCACGATGCGCATGGGCCAGTTCAAACTGCCCAAGGCCGAGGGCGACACCGAAGACGCCGAGATCGCCGTCTTCCGTTTCCCGGGCGGCAGCGGCACCGTGGAAGCCAACCTGAAGCGCCAACTCGCCAAGTTCAAGACGCCCGAAGGCAAGGCCGAGCCCGAGAACAAGGTCGACAAGATGAAGGTCGGCACGAAGGAAGCCACCATCCAGGACGTGAAAGGCACGTTCCTCTCGAAGTTCCCGCCGTTCGCGCCGAACGCCAAGACCACCGAGAAGGCCGACTGGCGGCAACTCTACGTCGTCTTCAGCGACGACAAGGGTGAGTACTACCTGACCCTGCTCGGCCCCGGCAAGACCGTCGAGAAGCACAAGAAGGACTTCGAAGAGTTCCTGACCAACTTCAAGTAAGCTGTCGGCACAATCGTGATTCGCCGAATGGCGAGCTTCGCGCCGTAAGGCCGACGTGGCTTCAATCAAGCCACGGTGGCCTTACGGCGCGACGCTTGCCATTCACGCTGCTTAGCGGATTTAACCTTTATGTCCGGCCTGTTCGAATACCACCTGCCGCCGCACCTGATAGCCCAGCACCCGGCCGCGCGGCGCGATGCCTCGCGACTGATGGAACTTGATCGAAACACCGGCGCGATCCGCCATCATTTCTTCCGCGACTTGCCGACGCTTCTGCACCCGGGCGACCTGCTCGTGCTCAACGACACACGCGTGCTTCCCGCACGGCTGCTGGGCCGACGGGCCGATACCGGTGGCAAATGGGAAGGCTTGTTTCTGCATGCGGATGCCGATGGCTGCTGGGAGATGCTGTGCCAGACGAAGGGGCATCCCACGGCGGGCGAACGCTTCATCGTTGAGCCCGGCCCGTTAAGCCTGACGCTCGAGGGCAAGCGCGATGGCCACTGGCTGATGCGGCCCGATGCTGACGAGACGCCGGAAGCCGTGCTGCAGCGCGTCGGCCAGTTGCCGCTGCCGCCGTACATCCGCAAAGGCCGGGCAAGCCCTGAGGACACCGATCGCTACCAGACTGTTTATGCGAAGTACGGCGGCTCGGTCGCGGCCCCCACGGCCGGGTTGCATTTCACTGATGACGTGTTCGCGGCGCTCAGTAAGCGTGGCATTGCCACGACGACGGTCACGCTCCACGTTGGCTTGGGCACGTTTCAGCCCATCCGCGGGGACGATCCCGAAAAGCACGTAATGCACGGCGAATGGGCCAGTGTGCCCGAAGCGACCGTGGCCGCGATCCGCGACTGCAAAGCCCGCGGCGGTCGGGTGGTTGCCGTAGGCACCACGGCCACACGCGCCCTCGAAACGGCAAGCGCGTCGGGCACGCTGCAACCGTGGCAGGGTGTCAGCAACCTTTACATTCGGCCGCCGTACACATTCAACACCGTGGATGCGTTGATCACCAACTTCCACCTGCCGGGGACTACGCTCCTGCTGCTTGTGGGAGCCCTGGCCGGGATGGAACATCTGAGGGATGCGTACGCAACTGCCGTGCGAGAAGAGTACCGCTTCTACAGTTATGGCGACGCGATGCTGATCCACGGAAGGCGGGACGGATGAAAATCATCGGCCTGCGCGTGACCCAGCAGCGATTGTCGACCGCGGAGGCGGAACTGCACGTGACGGTTGAAACCGATGACGCGAAGGGCGAACTGCGCGGCCGACTGACCGGCCCGCGCTGCCCGCACGCGGAAACGATCGAACTGGCTTATCCCTTGAAGCTGATGCCCGATTCGCGATTGCTGGCACGCGTGATCGTGCCCGAGCCGAACCTGTGGACAGCCGAGATGCCGTTCACGTATCACGGGGTCGTTGAACTTGCGGAAGGCAACACGGTGCACGACCGCCGGACGTTTGAAGTCCGCTTCAAGTCATCATGACAGGATTTCCTGCAGCGCATCGGCAAGGCGGTCGATGTCGTCATTCGTGTTGAACGGCCCGGGGCTGACGCGCACGAGCCCGTCGGGGTAGGAGCCGATACTGCGATGCACGTACGGTGCACAGTGCAGCCCGGGGCGGATGGCGATCTCGAACGCCTGATCGAGAATACCGCCCAGTTCGGGAGCCTGCAGTCCCGGGTGCCGGAAACTGATGGTGCCGACGCGCCGGCTCATGTCGCGATGGCCGAATACGTCGAAGCCGCCGATCTCATCGAGCCGGGACCACAAGCGTTCGACCAGATCGGTTTCGTGCTTGTGGATCTTCGTCAGGCCTTCGCTTTCGACGTACTGGATGCCGGCAGCCAGGCCCGCGATCCCGAGTACATTCGGCGTGCCGCCTTCCAGGTAGTACGGGAACTCCGCCGGTTGGGTGGGCGATGACGAGTCGCCGCCGGTGCCCCCTTCACGCCATGGGCCCAGATGCAGGTCGGGGGCGACGTAAAGCGCCCCTGTACCCGTCGGGCCCATCAGCGATTTGTGCCCGGGGAA
>Ga0105044_10003727_pt1 | contig 20874 bp, 21 predicted proteins | sample MAT01_FD_78092 | JGI IMG/M metagenome (GOLD analysis project Ga0105044, IMG submission 78092) | Freshwater microbial communities from Lake Fryxell liftoff mats and glacier meltwater in Antarctica - MAT-01 | ecosystem: Environmental > Aquatic > Freshwater > Ice > Liftoff microbial mat | place...
CACTTCTCACTTAACTTCTCACTCTACTTATGCTCTCCACCCTCCTCTCTTCCCATCAATCAACACTTTCTGAAGCAGTTGCAGCAAATGCTGCGCGCACGTTCTATGCACATTGGCCCGAAGCGCCAAGTGGAAGGATCTACGGTGAAACGGCGAATGCGGATGGTGAGACTGCATTTAAAGGACAGTTGAATGCACGGTTCACGCGGCTTTTGCAGCAAGGTGGAGAGTCGTGGGTGGGAGAAGAAGTGTCGCCGTACGGGTTTCCGCTCGGAATCACGTATCCGGCGTCGAGTGTGGACGTGCTGGTGAAGCACGCGTCAGATTCAGAGACGGCTTGGCAGTCACTGTCGCCACAGGAACGTGCGGGTATTCTTATCGAGGCGCTTGAACGGTCGTCGAAGCATTTTTTCGAGATCGGATATTCGACCATGCATACCACCGGACAGGGCTTTGTGATGTCGTTCCAGGCTTCGGGTCCACACGCGTTCGACAGAGCCCTCGAGGCCGTCGCCATGGGCTATGCGGCGCAAGTGGGCTTTACAGAGAACGTGATGTGGTCAAAGCCCATGGGCAAGATCTCGGTCTCCATCGAGAAGTCGTATCGTATCGTTCCGAAGGGCATCGACCTCGTTATCGGTTGCTCAACATTCCCCGTGTGGAACAGCGTTCCGGGCATGTTCGCAGGATTGGTTACCGGTAATGCAGTAATCGTCAAACCGCATCCTGGTGCCGTCTATCCGATCGCTATTGTGGTGGCGCATCTTCAACAGACGTTGGCGGATTGTGGACTCGATCCGCACGTTGTGCAGCTTGCCGTTGATACAGCGGCTCAACCTTCCACTATGAACCTTGTCATGCATCCTGCCATTCGCATTATCGACTATACCGGCGGACCCACCTTCGGATCACTGGTGGAGAGGGAAGGGATGGCGGCAGGGAAAGTGGTCTATACCGAAAAGGCCGGCGTGAATTGTGCGATCATCGAAAGCGTCGACGATCTTGATACGGCTCTCGATAACCTTGCGTTCTCGCTGTCGTTGTATGGCGGACAGATGTGCACGGCACCTCAGAACATTTTCATTCCGAGCATTGGTGTGAGAGTTGGTGGCGAGATCGTATCCGCGGACGATGTGGCAACGAAGCTTCGCAACAAAGTTGATGCCCTTGTTCACAACGAAAAAGTTGGCCCATCGACGATCGGTGCCGTGCAGAACGAAGGTACGCTTGACCGCGTACGAGCGGCAGAGGCACTTGGTTTGGAGACGTTGCGTCCATCGGGTCCACTCGCACAACCTGGGTTCGATGCAGCTCGAAGCGTGTCGCCGCTCATCCTTCGTGCAAACCACACACAGAACGACATCTTCGAACAAGAGTGGTTCGGTCCGATCTCGTTCGTGATCACCACGGATTCATTCGAGGATGCTTTGTCGCTCGTGGACAAGAGCATTCGCACCAATGGAGCACTTACCACGATCGTTTACACGACGGATCCTGCAAAACAACAACGTGCCGAAGATGTTATCGTTCGTGCCGGTGCACCAGTTGCGTTCAACTTCAATAGCTACGTGTGGGTGAATCAAAGTGCGGCGTTCAGCGACTTCCATGGAGCAGGTTGTAATCCGGCGGGCAATGCAACATTTGCCGACTGGTCGTTCGTGACCAATCGGTACAATGTTGTTGGTGTACGGAAACAAGCCTAAGGGAAATCCTTAGGCTAATTCCAAGATCATTTCCGTGGAATTGTAGAAGCCGGCCATGTCTGCCTGCAACAATCCCGGATGATGGATGAAGAGCCAGTCCCAGAGCGGCATCAAGAGGTCCATCGTCCCTTCTGGATCTTCGGGGTCAAAGTTCACTTCGATACCGATCGACATCTTTGCCAGCTCCATGCATTCTTTGACGCGGGTTACACCTTCTTCGTCGTCGGACTCTTTGAGGTATTCCTCAAATTCCTCTACTTCTTCTTCGAAGTCGCCGTCGCCACGCGTGTAGATATCCAAGGCTCCAATAACGTTCTCACCTATACGCATCTCTCCGTCAAGTAGCGTATAGCCCTCTCCAAACGTTGCCCAGATCAATGCCAGATCGCCCATGGTTGGAACGGCGTCGCTCTCAACAAAATAGCGCATGAAGTATTCCATCGTGACTCTCTTCGTTATATGTGTTGAAATGCAGTTTCTAGGTCTGCGAGAAGATCCTCGACGTCTTCAATGCCCACACTCAGTCGTACCAGACCTTCGGTGACGCCAAGTCTGTCACGCTGTTCTTTTGGAATGCTGCCATGCGTCATAGATACCGGATGGCAGACGAGAGACTCCACACCACCAAGCGACTCTGCAAGCGTGAATACCGTAAGTGCTTTTGTGAAAGCCTTCGCCGCATCAAGAGAACCTAGTTCGATGGAGATCATTCCGCCAAAGCCCGACATCTGACGTTGTGCCAATTCGTGTTGCGGATGTGTTGCAAGACCGGGATAGTGCGTGGCGTGTACCTTTGGATTCGATGCACAGTAGGCCGCGATCTGCATGGCGTTGGCCTCGTGCCGTTCCATTCGCACAGCAAGGGTCTTGCTAGAGCGTAACAAGAGCCAGCACTCGAACGGACCAGGCACCGCGCCGACCGCATTTTGCAAGAACTTGAGTCGCTCGGCAACATCCTCACGATTGGTCGCGACAATACCGCTTACGAGGTCGCTATGTCCGCCAAGATACTTCGTTGCACTGTGCACAACGATATCTGCGCCAAGCGTTAGCGGTCGTTGGAAATACGGCGAAGCGAACGTGTTGTCGACCACCATCAGCAGTCCATGCTGCCGCGCCACCTTCGCAACCTCTGCGAGGTCTGTAAGCGTCATCATGGGATTTGTTGGGGTCTCGGTATAGATCATAGCCGTGTGTTCGTTCACGGCATTGGCTACGTTCGCAACATCGCGCATATCGACGAATGAAAAGGTGAGGCCGAAGCGCTCCAAAACCTTCGTTGCAAGTCTGTAGGTGCCGCCGTACATGTCTTCGGCCATGATCACGTGGTCGCCGCTCTTCAGCAGGCGCATCACGGTGTCAACAGCCGCGGTGCCGCTTCCAAAGGCAAAGGCGGCCGTGCCCTCTTCGAGAGCAGCTAGGTTCTCTTCCCACGCAAATCGTGTCGGGTTCTGTGTGCGAGCATATTCAAAGCCGGTGTGCCTTCCGATTTCCATCTGAGCATAGGTGCTCGTTTGAAAGAGTGGCACTGTGACGGCACCAGTAACCTGTTCGGGCTCTTGACCTACGTGGATGGCCTTTGTCGAGAACTTCATGATGTAGGTTGGCAACCAAAAAAAGGAGGTGGCAAGAAAAAACGCCGCATAGAGCGGCGTCGGGAATGAGCGGGTGGTAGTTCCGTTATCGAGAGATGTAGAACTTCTCTGCGCGACGGTAGTTTGAACCTTGCATGATGCATATATACACGCCCTCTGGCAGCTCAGAGATCGAAACGGAATAGTCGTGCTCACCCTTCCGTTCGGATCCGTGATAGACGTCCATGACCTTCTTGCCGAGCATGTTGTAAATGCCAAGATCGAGCGTGGTCTCATCGAGAACGAGGTCGATGCGCGCATTGAACACATCGGACGAAGATCGAACGAAGACGATTCGGCTAGTGCGTACCGTATCTACCTCACGCACCTGCGTTTTGCCCTGCGTTGATGTGGTCCGCGCAGCCGGTTGAGACGGCTGCTTTGTGGTACCAAGTGCTAGGATAGAGGTTTCCATGGCACCGTAGAAGGGCATGCCATAGCGCAAGGCCGAAAGTGTGCGCAGATCGTTGATGCTGACGGTAGGAGCAACAGAGGTCTTTTTCGTCTTATCGGCCCGGGCAGCAGGCGGACCCACAACACCAATCACGACCATGGTAAGGACCAAGGCGGTGGGGCCAAGAAGGCGGGCGATATGGGTAGAAAGATTCATGGTTCGATAGTACGAATGGATGCTACAACAAACGTACGAAAGGTGGAAGGAATTCCCATGCCACAATTCACCAAAAAGAAAACGGCGACCTTCCGAGGGGAAGGTCGCCGTTGTGAGGCTGCAGTAGGGAGTTAGTTGCTGATGATCAGTCGGCGTGTTTCTTGGTAATCGGCCGAACGCATCCGGACGAAGTACAGACCGCTACCAATATCGCTGGTTGAGAAGCGCAGCGTGTAGGCGCCGCCATCTGTCATCTCGTTGTGGAGTGTGCGAATAACCTGACCGAGCTGATTCATCAGTTCGATGGTCGTTACCGTATTGAAGCCGATCGACACGTCGAGTGCCACCTCGCCACCTTGCGATGGATTTGGCGAGATCTCGCCGATGTTGAACTTCTTAGCGCCGAGCGTTACAACGCGCCTTGTAAGGGCACAGTTGAAGATCGTTGTGCTGTCTCCCAAGGTTGATGGGATCACACAGGCGCGAGGATAGGCAACCTCTAGGTTCTGATAGAAGGTGAAGTTTGCAGAGAGCAGGGAAATTGCTCTAAATCGGAACAGCTCTCCATTGGCAGACAGAGGAGCACCACCCGTTGCGACGAAGGTCAACCGGGCTGTCGAGTCGCTAACAGCCGTGTATGTTGGTGCTGCAACGGTCCAGCCTGGTGCCTGTGCGCCCATGAAGATCGAGCCATCTGTATAGGACATGGTGCGCTGGTCGTACAGCATCGTAGCTGTGAAGGAGGTAAGGCCTGCAAGAGTCCACGAATTGCTATTGCCGCTTACACTCAGATTGATCGTGTCGCCCGGCTTGATAGTTTGGCCTGCAGTTGTCGTGTTGCTGACTGCCATAGCAACGGGAACAATGAACCCGGTACCAATCACGGAGGCATAGGTGTTTGGCTTGAGTTCCGTAGCATCGCCGTCCACAAAGTTCACAATGTGGAAGCGCGCCGCATACGGACGGTCTGCCCATGGCGTGGCATTTGGCTCTGTTGGAGCGAAGCGGACAAGGACGCGATACGTTTCACCCGGAGTGATCAAGAGTGGAGGAGTAGCAGCAACACCGGCGCCATTGAAGATCGAGACGATGGTGAAGGCTGCGGCATCCGCGTCTACCGGTGTAATCGACTCGATGCGAAGCGGCTTCAATCCGCCACCGTTGTTGGTAATGGTGAACTCCGCCTCGGGGAGGTCGCAGTTCGCCAGTTTCCGACCGTAGTCGATGTTCGTGACCACAATGTCAGGTCCGGAGCAACCACCAACCGTAACGCTTTCTATAGACAACGTATCCGGAGGCACGGGGTCTTCAGCCTTGACGGTTGGGAAGTTCCCTTGCTTGCCGTTGTGCGTAATGTTTACGGAAGCATTGTAGGTGCCCTGACCACCGGCGGGACGTGTGAACTGAATGCCGATCGTTTGGCGACCGTTATTCATTGGTACCGTGATTGGAGTACTCGGCGGGCCACCTGCAAAGGCAAAGGCAGGATCAGTTCCAGCTACGAAGGCAATGTTCGAGATCACCAGATCTTCGGACGTGCTCGGATTCACGATCACAATGTTCTTCACCACAGGAGATCCCTCCGGTGTTTCGGCACACGTCCAAGAGTTGCCAGTGGTCTGGATCTTCGGAAGAATCCCAACACCTGCAAGCTTGCCATTGGGGGCTGTGACGGAGTTGTCTCTGAACGTAGGCACCACAAGCGCCGCATAGGTTTGCTCCGCATCCGGACGGAATTCCAAGTTGATGACGATCGTGTCGATTGCCGCCGCGCCAGAGCCCGCAATGACGACGTCACCCGTCACAGGTGCACCGTTCAGTGCGTAGCCCGTGATCTTGAAGATGTAGTTGTTATCGTTCGTACCGTTCGGGAAGTACTTCCCACCTGTGACGAAGTTGATGTCTGTAACTGTAATTGGTTGCTGCCCACTGTTCGTAAGCCTGATCGTAGATGCCTTGACGGTGTTCACGCGACGGCGCAACCAATTGTAATCGGTAATCAATGGGCCGGGAGCTTGAACCTCACCCTCCCATGTCGAAACGCTGTCGCCAACGGCACCATTGGTTTCACAGGAAACGTCGATCGAGTCTTTGCCTATAGATGCGCGTGAATAACACACATTCGTCACGTACACGCTGCCGCGCGGAGCAACTGAAATTGGCAATGGAGGCACGGTAGGAGTAGACAGTGTGAAGTTTGAGCCAACGTTCCTGAAGGACGTGATCACGAGTGTTTCCGTACCTGGGTTCTCGATAAAGAGACCGCCCGTTTTGCAGCGCTGTTCGCCAACGCCAAGCACACCTGCGTCAAAGTCATCGATTCGGATCTGCGGCCGAACTGCAATGCCTCGGATTGGAATTTTGAATTCAGAGCAAAGGGTTTTAACGATGATCGTGTCTACGTCGAAGTCCGTTAACGGATCCGTCGTCTCTTCCTTCGCGTCGTATTCGATTGTTAGCGTGATTGACCCCTTTGCGTCGATATCAATTGCCGGTGGAATCTGTGTGCCAACAATCGTGTACGTCGATCCCGTCTTTAGTTTGGCCGATATGATGGAGATCTTGGCGTCACTGGCGTTCGAGACGGTGACCACTTGCTGCACCTTCCGTCCAACGCGCACACTGCCAAAGTCGAGGGGCGATGGATTGAACGTGACCTTGTCTGCGTAGTAATACACCGTGTCGTAGGTGATGTTGTTTGCCCAATCCTTGATGTAAATGTAGGCAATAGCATCCTTGCTCTTATCTATCACATTCATGAGGAACTGGAACCTCTTGTACGAAGGATCGCGAGGTAGTGGAATGTTTAGATCCGTTACGGGCACGATATCATAGTTCGTGCTGACGCGACCAATCGAGTCTGCCACAAAGTCGATCTCAGCAATGCCAGTTTCCACCTGATCCGAATCCTTTGGAATGGCGCGAGGAGGGTCCGGAATATTCCGCAATTCCGTCACGTCTATGGTCCAGTCTCCGCATAGCACTGTTTTCTTGATCTGCGGCGGCAATATGTCTCGTACGCCTGTTGGCGCAAAGGCAGCCGCTGCAGGCCAGCCATAGGCATCTGTTTGACCATATCCGTAGATATAGCCGCCAAATTTAATGTTGCCGTTGCTCGAGATGGTGTGCGATTTCCCGTCCGTTTGGAAGTCGACGGTGGTCCAGTAAAGGTCTGTGCCGGTAATCCGGTTAAACAACAATGTTGGAGAAATGGCACGGCTGTCGCTCCATGTTGGCTTATCGTCGATGGTCAATGACTTCAAGTCGGTGATCAAATTTGGACTCGACGTGTCTGCTTTCACAATGAGGTTCAGCTTGTGTGTACTGAACGCTGTCATCGTTGGGGACTGAAAGATTGTGGTTTGAATGAACTGTTCGACCGGTGTCACGTTGATCATGAATGGGTCGAGCGTCAAGTCCCCATCCCACGAAGCGGAACACGAGTATTGCAAGACGAAGACCGGCTTGTCTGCTATCCAAACTGAGACGCCCTCTGGCAACGCCGTTGGATCCGCCGATTGAGACAGGTCAATAAAATCTCCGGGCTTATTAAGCACAAATCCACTACCACCGAGTTTGCGTTTATCGTTCTTGTCGAAGTATTCCAACGTCACGCGTGTTTGTGGTTGCGAAGCGATCACGCGGAACATGTCCCCACGCCCGGCCAGCAAGTGACGTCGCGAATACTCAACGGTAACGTAGCGCTTACCCCAGGCCGTCACCGGCGGAGTCATTTCAATGAGGTAGTTCCGACCGTTTCCGTTAAAGAGAAGGTTGGGCATGGTCGTTCGCATGTGGAACGAGAACAGACCGATCGCCTTGTTGGACTTAATGCTTGTTCCCGTCATGTCGAACACGGCACGTGTCTTACCGTCACCCTGAACAAGGTACGTCCCGCCCTTTTCGAGTGTGACGGAGAACGGCTGGCCAGTGTTAATGGATCTGCCGCCTGACGTCTTGCCATCGGCCTCTCCCTGACCCTTTAGGTTGATTTCGACGATCGTCCCATCTTCTTTCGCGACGATGACGAATCCACCCGGCCATTCCCGAAATTCTTTAAAATCGAAATAGCTCGTGACGATGTAGTCGCGTCCCCACACAGACGTAGGAAGCGCCAAGTAACCGTCCGAGGTGAAGATCTTGGAACTCACTACGTAGACGCTAATAGGCTTCTTCGACGTCAACTGAACACCTTTGAGTTCGGGCACTTCCGCGTTGCGGATCTCCCACGCCCACTTGGTCTCGCCACGCGAATCAGACAGCGTCCGGATCTCACCCTTCTTGATGGTCTTCTTGTATCGCATGCCGGTTTCGGCCTCGAACACGGTGACTTCCGTGTCGAACGCAGAAGCAACGTAGATCTCCAGACCATTGACCGGATAGCCGGGAACTTCGTTCGGTGGGACCGCGATCCAGAACTCTGTGCCTTGTGCTCCGTTCACGTTTTGCATTTCCTCGAACGTTGGAGTTTTTCGTTGCGCAGATGCGGTGAAAACGCCTGCTGCGCCCAAAAGGCAAACAAGAAGTGCAAACAATGTGTATCGAACCTTCATAACAAAACCTCCGAATACGGATTCCCACAGTCCCAATCGTCCACAGCATACACTGCAGTACATTAGTGCTAGTTTAACAAAAAGTCACTCAAAAAGTTACGGGAATCGTGCAGAGCGTACAATAGGGTTTTTTCCACCCGCCCTCCCATCAATTTTTCCTGCCAACTTCGGACTCCTCATCAACGAGGAATGCCCTCTGAACCACATTGGTTACAGAGGGAGAGGTTCCATACTTTTTGACCTGAATTGTCGTGGTTGCTACTTCTTTCCCCAAGATGCATTGCAACACATACGTGCCCTGGAGTAGGTCTGTTAACGAAACGGCGAATTCGCGCTGCCTGCCACCGTGCCGCCTTGCCATACGACGCGACCTTGCATGTCGGAGAGTTCGATTGCAACGGCATCGGCGCTCTCGCCACCTGTCCAGCGTACAGTGCACGTTGTAGATGCGGGTTGTGGGAAGGCGGAAAGGCCTAAGGGTGTTGGGCTGTTGTGTTGCTCTTCGGAGATGTCCGTGGTGATCACCGGTTTGTTTACTGTCCATAGTTTACACTGGTCATACGAGGGTCGTTCGCAACGAGACCGATGTCTGCCACGCCTGTCTCCACCTGATCGCCGTTTCGGGGAGGAATTGTAGGAGGGTTGGGGTTGTTCCGGGCTCCCGTAACGGTTACGGTGAGAAGTCGCGAGGCCCCAGTCTTTCGTAAAACCGGACGCATGGTGTCTTGTTATATGGGCGGGTGTGTTGTCGATGGTGAGGGCTTCAGGTTGTCGATAAGATTCGGACTGGATATGTTGGCATGAACGATCAGATTCAATTTGTGTGATGAGAATGCGGTTTGAGTTGGGAATTGAAACGTCGTTCGGTGGCTGAACTGCTCCAGGGGCGTCACATTCATCATAAACGGGTCGAGCGCTTCATCTCCGGCCTTATAGAGAAGAGCTCCACCTCTCATGATCCGCTTCTTGTCGTTCTTGTCGAAACACTCGCACGTGAACTGTGTTTGGGGTTCTGATGCAACCACGCGGAACATGTCGCCTTTGCCTGTAAGAAGATGATTGCGTGCGAGTTCGACCGTGACGTACGAGGTTTGCCCTTCTTCCAGCGTCACCGTAAACGGCATTTGGTCCAACAAGCTTTTCGTATGGCGGACGTGGTTGTTGTGCGCGGCAGGGCTGCCGGACAACATATCCCAGAAGTATTGCGCAGAGAGCACTGGTACCACAACGATGCATCGTTGAACCCCAATCAATGTGCACGTGTAACGGGTCTATGATATCTCGCGAACAATTGAGTAGCAATAACGATACCAAACTCACCGATGTGGGGCGCGGTGCTTTTCGTAGTTTTGCCCCTCTATTCTCTCTTCTGGATCCACTCCGATGATGGACGTCGAAACCAAACGATCGCTCGACTTCAATACCACAACGTTCACCAATGAACGACGTGCCCCAGAGGGCTTTGCACCGATCGCCAATGAGATCCGCCGCGATATCGTGCGTGCTCTTGTGCGCGCCGGGTCTGGCCACAGTGGCGGTCCGCTCGGCTCTTCCGATGTGTTCGCCGTGCTCTACTTTGGCGGCTATATGCGCTACAAGCCGGACGACATGCACTGGGCCGGACGTGACAGATTTGTACTGTCGGCCGGACACATGGCGCCCGTCCAATACGCAACCATGGCCAATGCCGGCTTGTATCCGAAACCGGAACTCGCTACGCTTCGCAAGTACGGTACTCGGTTGCAAGGACATCCCGGACGTGACATGCATCTGCCTGGGATCGAGACGTCAAGCGGCTCTCTAGGACAAGGAATCAGCATTGCCGTTGGTATGGCCATGTCCGACGCTCTAATCGACAAAAATGATCACCGCGTCTATTCGCTTACGGGCGATGGAGAATTGCAAGAAGGCTCCGTGTGGGAAGCTGCAATGTCGGCCTCGAATTTTAAGCTGGACAACTTCTGCTGGATCATCGACAACAACGACTGTCAGATTGACGGCCGCGTGCCGGACGTGATGAACGTCTATCCCATCAAAGAAAAATGCGAAGCGTTCGGTTTCGATACCATCGTCGTCGACGGTCACGACTATGCCGATCTCCAACGCGGATTTGACCTCTTCCTTGCCAATCAAGCGAACAAGACGGGCAAGCCTACCTGCATCATTGCACGCACGTTTATGGGACATGGTGTGTCGTTCATGAACGACAAGTTTGAATGGCACGGCAAGCCACCAACACACGACCAAGCCGTTGCCGCCCTTGAAGAATTGTCTGCTCACCCCTAAGCGATCATCTACCTATGACACCAACTCTTTTGGGTTCGAAGCCCACACGATTCGGCTTTGGCGACGGACTTGTCGACCTTGGCGAACGCCACTCCAACGTTGTCGTCCTCGGCGGCGATATCACCGGCTCTGTGTTGACGTCACTCTTCCGCGACAAATTCCCCGATCGTTTCTTCTCGATTGGCATCGCCGAACAGAACGCAACAACGATCGCAGCCGGACTTGCCCTCTCCGGGAAGATTCCGTTCTTCGCCTCGTATGGCGCCTTCTGCGCTTTTCGAAATGCAGATCAACTTCGCATTTCTGTTGCCTACAACGAAACCAACGTCAAGATCGGCGGCGGTCACGCAGGAATCAGTGTTGGTCCCGACGGAGCAACGCACCAAGTGCTCGAAGAAGTTTCCTTCTTGCGCACCCTTCCGCACATGACGTTGATCGTCCCTGCCGACTACCAAGAGGCTCGCAAGGCCACGATCGCCATGGGCGAAATGGTCGGCCCAGCCTACATCCGCTTCGGTCGTTCTCCCGTTCCAATGTTCACCACGCCAGATACTCTGTTCGTTCTCGGCAAGGCCAATCAGATTACCGACGGAGATGATGTTGCCCTCATCGCCAACGGCGCATTGCTCTGGGAAGCAGTGCTCGCCTCCGAAGAACTCGCCAAAAAGGGAATCAAAGCTCGCGTGATCAACGTGCACACCGTGAAGCCATTCGACTTCGAGACCGTCACGAATGCAGCGCGCGAATGTGGCTGTATCGTGACAGCGGAAGAACATCAAGTGCATGGCGGACTCGGCGGCGCTGTTGCCGAATGCTGTGGCAAGAACGCTCCAGTGCCAATCGAATTCGTTGGCGTGAAGGATTCCTTTGGCGGCTCCGGCGAACCCGAAGAACTCATGATCAAGTTCGGCCTTACATGGCGCGAGATCTATGCTTCTGCACTCGTAGCCATGGAACGGAAGGAAAAGGGAAGCACGGGAGTTCGCGCGATCAAGGATGTTGCATCGTATGCCTAAGACCTCGGTTTCGGAGGTGTGCGGTACATGACAACGATCTCCATAACAGACCCGATCCTGTTGCGAATTGCAGCGCTTGCTGCAGATCGCAATGTGGAGTTGTATGTGGTGGGCGGCTTTGTGCGCGACTCGATCATGGGTCGGCCACGTACCGATATCGACATCACCGTGGTCGGAGATCCACTTGCCTTCGCGCGAGACGTGGCAACGCTCTTCCATTCATCTCCGATTATCTACGAACGCTTCCGCACGGCTATGGTGCCTATCGGCGAACATCATATCGAGTTCGTTGGTACACGCATGGAGCGTTACGAAGAAGGGTCGCGCAATCCCATCGTGCAAGAGGGAACGCTCGATGATGATTTGCGCAGGCGCGACTTCACGGTCAATGCCCTTGCCGCCTCGCTCCAATCGAACAACCTTGGCGTAGTGACGGATATGTTCGACGGCATAGCCGATATCAAACGGAGCATCCTTCGTACACCGCTCGACCCCATTGTGACCATGAGTGACGATCCGTTGCGCATGATGCGCGCCGCTCGCTTTGCATCGCAATTGCAATTCACGATCGAACCGTCGGTACTCACGGCAATCTCGTCGATGGCTGAGCGCATCTCGATTATTTCGCAAGAACGGATCACGGATGAGTTCTTGAAGATACTTGCATCGCCCATACCGAGTATTGGTATGAAAGTGTTGTACGAAACGGGACTCTTAGCTCATGTGTTTCCCGAAGTGGAGCGACTTGCCGGCGTAGACCTTGTCTCTGTAGGCGCTCGTGAATACAAGCACAAAGACGTGTTCTTCCATACACTGCAAGTAGTAGACAATGTAAGCGTGATGAGTGATGACGTGTGGTTGCGGTTTGCAACGTTGATGCACGACATCGCGAAGCCTCGCACCAAACGATTTGTGGAAGGAACGGGATGGACGTTTCACGGTCACGAAGAGATTGGCGCTCGCTGGCAAGAGAAGATCTTTCGACGTTTGAAACTTCCGCTCCATCATCTCGACTACGTGGAAACGTTGGTGCGCCTGCACCAGCGGCCTATGAAGCTCGTCGATGATGGGGTGACCGATTCCGCCATCCGTAGGCTTGCCGTGCAAGCGGGCGACTGGCTGAACGACCTCTTCCTATTGTGTAAGGCAGACGTTACAACAAAGAATCCACGTCTTGCCGAGAAGTATGTTCGCAACTACGACATCGTACGTCAAAAAGTGATCGACGTGCGTGAACGCGACCAACTCCGTGCATTCCAATCTCCGATTCGAGGCGAAGAGATCATGGAGATCACGGGGCTGCCACCATCACGCACGATTGGATACCTGAAGTTCATGATCGAAGAAGCGATTCTTGAAGGTCATCTCCATAACGACCGCGGCGAAGCCAAAACCTATTTGCTTGCCAACATGACACAGTGGATGGACGATGCTAAAGAAGCGCACTTTGGTCGAAGAGGTAGTTGAGATGAAAATGTATGCACTTCTCTGCGTTGTGATTTCTTGCGTCGCGATATCGTGCTCAAACGAGTACGACGTTGTGCACGCGCAGCGCGGTAGTTCTGCACAACGAACATTCACCTACTACGACCGGCTCGACGGAACAATCAATGCTGCAACGATGGTGCGCATGGACTCTTCGACGCTCGTTGCATCTCCGCTTGTGATCGGTTCGCGCACGTATGCGATTGCCACCACAGCGAATACTCTTGAACGTTATGACCACGGAAAGCGCATGTGGTCTATGTCGTGCGGCAATGGGACGTTCGTACGAACGGGCATGGCGGCAGATAGCACGTCGACGGTGTTTGCTGCCCTCACGAATGGCGACGTCCTCGCCGTCAACGAAACCGGAACATTGTTGTGGCGTGTTCGAGCGCCAGATGGTGCTGAGATCGTGAGCGATCTTCTTCTCACCCACGACTGCGTTGTTGCCGTCTCTGCATCGGATCATGTACTGGCACTCAACAGAACAACTGGTGCCGTGGTGTACTACACCTCTACGTTGGCGCCACTCCGCCCTTCGTGCTGCGCAGACGCTTCGGGCAACGTGTACGTGGTGCGTTCGGATGATCGGCCAGCGCTGACGTGTATCGACGCTCGAGGAACCGTGCGGTGGAGCACACTGGTGAACCTTGCCGCCATCAGAATGCATCCCATGATCACGTCAACGAATGTGATCGTCGGTGGCACGTCGCGAAGTGGACGTGGTGCGGCCATTGCCATTCGGGCAGATGGAACGGTGGCATGGATGAAAGAGTTTGCAGCAATACCGCAGTATGCATCGTGCGGAGGTGATACGCTCTACATCGTGGCGATGGAACGTGGTATGGTAGACAAACCGAGTTCGCACATCTATGCCATTAACGGAAGCGGCGTAGAGCTCTGGAACACTTGGTATGACCAAGGTCTGCGATCTCCGTGTTATGTTTCTTCGGAATGCATGACGGCGTGCGCCGCGCCAACAACAACGGCCGAGTGGACAAACGTGCTTGTGCTCTATCGCAACGGGCGTATCAGACGATTGATCGACCTTGGGAATGAGCCACTCACAACGGATATGCCGGATGTGGATTCCGACGGCGCACTCGTCTTTGCGTGCGCGGATACATCGGCTCTGCTCCGCATTGAACACAAATCGCTCACAGATCTGCTTGGACGATAACATGGCCGAAACAGAAATTGAATCAGGAATGAACGGTCGTATAATCACGTATGACGGCATTACGCCAGAGATTGACGACAGCGTCTTTCATTGCCACGGCTCGATCATACTTGGAGATGTGAAGATTGGCAAAGACTCTTCCGTGTGGTATAACGTGGTGATACGGGGCGACGTGCATTGGATCCGCATTGGTGAGCGCACGAACATTCAAGACCTTACAATGCTGCATTGCACGTACAAGAAGAATCCGCTGAGCATTGGAAGCAACGTCACGATAGGTCACAGCGCCGTCTTACACGGTTGCACCGTCGAAGACTACGTGCTTGTTGGCATGGGAGCAAAGATCCTTGACCGTGCCGTGATACGACATCATTCGATGATCGCCGCCGGAACGGTTGTCCGTGAAGGATTCGAAGTCCCCACAGGAACGCTCGTTGCTGGTGTTCCCGGAAAAATTGTGCGAGACCTCACGGAATCCGAAGGTGCCTTTCTCGAGCAAAGCGCGCAGAACTATGTGAACTATGTGGCCATGTATCGTAAGGAGTCTGTATGACAGCAAAGCGACAAGCCTCGCCCGCAGGTGGCATGGGTGTAACGATTGGCGCGAATTTTCTTGGGTCCATCCTCATGATCGCTGCCTTTTTCTTTTCCGACAACGCTTGGTATCTCGTCGCGGCCGGTCTGCTGATTGCCGCTGGCGTTGGTATGATCTTCTTCATGCGTCATGTCCGGAACAAATTCAATGGTTGAACGATTCCCGCTCTTCCGCACCGATGTGAACGTACGCCTCTTTCGCGAAGGCGATCAAGACATGCTCTTGCTGCACGATCCGTTTGGATATGCAGATGGCCCCATTCTGTTGAACACAGAAATGATTCCTGTGCTTGAGTCGTGTGACGGTGAAACCACCTTCGAAGGATTCGAGCCCGAACAAGCAGAGCACATAAGGGCGTTCTTCCTGGAACTTGATGCCATGGGCTACTTCGAATCACCCGCGCTCGAAGCACGCAAGAGATCACTCGAAGAAGAGTTCCTCTCGCTTCCAACACGTCCTGCCGTTTGTGCCGGTTCGTCGTATCCCGAAGACCCAGTGGAGTGCGCAGCCTTCCTCAACATCATCCTCAACAATCATCCCGTTGCTGTAACGGCTCCGGTCCGTGCCGCCTTGATCCCTCACATCGACCTTCGAGTGGCTCCGCACATCTACGGAGCGTTCAATGTGTTGCGCGATACCGAGGCAGACCTCATAGTGATCCTTGGTACGTCGCACTACTGGCACGGACATCCTCTTATCGTCACCAACAAAGACCACGAAACGCCGCTTGGAACGGTGCGCACAGACAAGCCGCTGGTGCAGGCGTTGCGCGACCGTTTGGGTGCCTACCTGGCTCCAACAGACCTAGCTCATAAGCCCGAACACTCCATCGAATTTCACGTGCTCTTCCTCAAGCATATTATGGGAGAGCGTCCTTTCACGGTCCTGCCGGTGCTCGTAACGGGGCTGCATGAATACTTCGACCACGAGGGAATCCTCTCTGAACAGGCAGACGTAGCGGCCATCATTCAAGGTCTGCGCGAGGTTGTGGAAGGGTCGGGGCGCAAGGCGGTATGGCTCATCAGCGGCGACATGGCGCACGTGGGTCAGAAATTCGGCGATGAGCTGCCGGCATCGGCCATGATGGCCGATGTGCGAGAGGCAGACCGTGTACTCGTCGATCACTTGGCGCGCCTAGACGTAGACGCCTATATGGATGCCGTCCGCGAATCGGACGATGCCTATCGCATCTGCGGTCTATCACCCACCTATCTCGCTCTCAAGGCCGCCGGAGCCACGTCGGCCTCGGTCCTCGGCTACGACGTATGGGACGAAGCAGAAACCGACAGTGCCGTCAGCTTCTCGGCCATCGCCTTCCACTGATCCACCCAAAACCCCAAACATTCTTGGTTTTTATCCCCACGAACCCTATCTTAGCAAGCTCTGACAAACCCAACGCAAGAAGACCATGGAACAGAACCAAAGAATTACGAAGTCGCTCCGCAAGGAAGACGCCCAACACGACTGGTGGCTTGTAGACGCTGCAGGCCAGACCGTAGGCCGGATTGCAACGCAAGTCGCAACGCTCCTTCGCGGAAAGCACAAGCCATCATTCACGCCTCACGTCGACGGTGGTGACTTCGTTGTCATCATCAATGCCGAGCAGGTTGTGATGGAAGGTAAGCGCGCAGACCAAAAAGAATATTTCCACTACACGGGATATCCGGGTGGTGGTCGCACACGCAGCTTCAAGGCCGTGATCCGTACAAAGCCAACAGACGTTCTCGATCTGGCCGTAAAGGGCATGTTGCCAAAGACGCCATTGGGTCGCTCGATTGGCAAGAAGGTTAAGATCTATGCTGGTACGGAGCATCCGCACGCCGCACAGCAGCCGAAGAACTACGAGCTTCCGTACCCTAAGAAATCCTAACAACGCATCGAAATCGGAGAACAGATGAAAGTCTATAGCGGCACTGGCCGACGCAAGACATCGGTTGCACAGGTTCGCCTGTTGAATGGCAAGGGCACTGTGATCGTGAACAAGCTTCCAATCACAGAGTACTTCCCAATCGAAGACTATCGCAGAGATGCACTCCTTGCCTTGGATGTTGCCAAGATGATGGAGTCGTTTGATGTGAAAGTAACGGTATCGGGTGGCGGCAAGGCTGGTCAGGCCGGAGCTGTACGCCTTGGTATCGCACGTGCACTGGTGCAGTACAACGAAGAGCTCCGTGCTCAACTTCGTCCTGCTGGACTAATGACGCGTGACCCACGCATGGTAGAGCGCAAGAAGTACGGTCAGAAGAAGGCCCGCAAGCGCTTCCAGTTCTCCAAGCGTTAATCTCGACGTTCAGACGACAATGCCATGCCTACCGATTTGGTGGGCATGGCAGTTTTACAACAAGCATGCGACCCGACCAAGGATCTTGGTCTCTCTGCTTCGGCAGTGAGTGATCGGCGGGTAGACGGTCGCAGAAGTTTCAACCACATTGTATTAAGGGTTACCCCCATGCCAGTACTCACCGTAGAGGCACTGCTCGAGTCCGGAGCGCACTTCGGACACCTTACTCGCCGTTGGAATCCAAAGATGAGAAACTTCATCTTCATGGAACGCAATGGTATCCACATCATCGACCTCCGCAAGACACAATTGCTTGTCGACATCGCGCGCGAAGCCGCACTCGAAGTTGCAACGCAAGGCCGCGGCATTCTCTTTGTTGGAACGAAGAACCAAGCCAAGGGCGTGATCGAAGCAGAATCCAAGCGTTCGAACAGCAACTATGTATGCGAGCGTTGGTTGGGTGGAATGCTCACGAACTTCTCGACAATCCGCAAGTCGATCAAGCGCCTGGGCACCATCGATAAGATGGAAGTAGACGGCACGTTCGAAAAGCTCACAAAGAAGGAACGCCTGATGCTTGGTCGCGAACGCGATCGTCTGCGCAAGGTCTTCGGTGGTATCGAAGACATGACCCGTCTTCCAGGAATGATCTTCGTTGTAGACATCAAGAAGGAACACCTTGCGATTAAGGAAGCAAAGATCCTTGGTATTCCTGTGATCGGCATTGTGGACACGAACAGCGATCCAACCGAAGTGGACTTCCCGATCCCGGCAAATGATGATTCGATCAAGACGGTCGATCTGATCACGAAGGTTCTCGCCGATGCAGCTCTCGAAGGTAAGGAGATCGCTCGCGCGAAGAACGCAGAGTTGGTTGCCGCCGGCGAAGCCGTCAGCAAGGAACAAGATGGCACGGACCAAGGTCAAGTGCGTCGTCAGATGCGCGGCCGCAAGCCCGAATCACGCTAACACACAACACATCCATCACTCAGAACTCAATCCAATGGCAGCTGTAACCGCACTCATGGTAAAGGACCTGCGCGACAAAACAGGCGCAGGAATGGCCGATTGTAAAAAGGCCCTCGACGAAGCATCCGGTGATATGGATGCCGCGATTGATGCGCTTCGCAAGCGTGGTGCTGCAACTGTAGCAAAACGTGCAGACCGTGATGCGAACGAAGGCATTGTGATCGCCAAGACAACAGCAGATAACAAGACAGCTGTGTTGATCGAAGTGAACTGCGAGACCGACTTTGTTGCTCGCAACGAAGAGTTCATTGCCTTCGCCCATGCTATTGCCGACGGTGTGTTGAATAGCAATGTCACAACCGAAGATGAAATCTGGGCATTGCCTGCAGATGGCAAGACACTTGGAAATCTTAAGGACGAGATTCTTGCAAAGTTCAGCGAGAAGATCGGCCTACGTCGCTTCGAGCGGATCTCTACCAATGGCTTCATCTCAGACTATGTACACGCAGGTAATCGCCTAGCCGTTGTGGTAGACTTTACGAATGGCGTTGAATCTGCAAAGCCGCTTACGCGCGATGTAGCAATGCAAGTGGCCGCCATGCAGCCACTGTTCGTCGATCGTGATTCTGTGAACACAGAGGCGATTGAAAAAGAGATCGAGATCTACAAGCAGGCAGCCATTCAAGAAGGCAAGAAGGAAGACATCGCGGAACGTATAGCGAAGGGGAAGCTCGAAAAGTTCTATCAAGAACAATGCTTGGTAGAGCAAACCTTCGTGAAGGATCCGAGCAAGACCATCGCAGATGTGCTTAAAGAGATCGGCTCGCTCGCCGGTGGTGACGTGAAGGTAACTGCCTTCCGTCGGTACTTCCTCGGCGAAAAGTAAGACCAACGCAAAGGAGACCGCATGGCAGCTCGGTTTCGACGCATCCTGCTGAAGCTCAGTGGGGAATCGCTCATGGGAGATCGGCAGTATGGTATCGACCCTGCCGCCCTTCGCGCCTTTGCTGAAGACGTCAAAGAAGCGTTCGATATGGGAGTCCAGATTGGCGTGGTCTTTGGAGGTGGCAACATCTTCCGCGGAATGCAGGCAGAAGCCGCGGGCATTCATAAGGTGTCTGGCGACCACATGGGCATGCTAGCCACGGTCATCAATTGTATCGCATTTCAGAACGCTCTGGAGTCGCTGGGAGTCCCCACGCGACTCCAGACGGCTATACGCATAGAGCAAGTGGCAGAGGCGTTTATTCGACGTCGTGCAATGCGCCACCTCGAGAAGAATCGCGTTGTGTTGTTTGGTGCCGGCACTGGTAATCCATACTTCACAACCGACACTGCCGCTGTGTTGCGTGCCATCGAAGTAGAGGCAGAAGTGGTGATCAAGGGAACACGCGTAGATGGTATCTACGATGCGGATCCCGAGAAAGTCGTCGGTGCGACACGCTTCTCTTCCATGACCTACAAAGAAGTGCTCGACCGAGGCCTACGTGTAATGGATCTTACCGCCATCACCATGGCACAAGAGAACAACATCCCCATCCTTGTCTTCGACATGAATCAGCGTGGCAATTTGAGGCGCCTGATGATGGGTGAGAATATTGGAACTGTTGTCACAGACTAAGGAGAAGCATCATGCCGGTAAAGAACATCGTCGACGTTGCAGCAGACTCCATGAAAAAGGCTGTCGAGCACGTTGGGTCGCAACTCGCAAAAGTGCGAACAGGTCGCGCAAGCGCCTCAATCCTCGACAACGTGAAAGTTGAGTATTACGGCGAAAAAACGCCTGTATCTCAAGTGGGAAGTGTGAGTATACCCGATGCGCGAAGCATCATGATCCAACCGTGGGATCGTTCCGTGCTTGGTGCCATGGAGAAGGCCATTCTTGCCGCAAACCTTGGCGTTACGCCGCAGAACGATGGCCAGGTGATACGCATCAACGTTCCGCCACTCACAGAAGAACGTCGCAAAGATCTTGTAAAGCAGTGCAAGAAGATAGCCGAAGAAGGCAAGCTTGTCGTTCGCAACATTCGCCGCGACGCAAATGAAGAACTCAAAGTAGCCGAGAAGAAAGAGCACTACAGCGAAGACGAACGCATTCGTGGCGAAGACGATGTGCAGAAGGCAACAGATAAGTTCGTCAAGGAAATTGATGTGATCTTGGTTGCCAAAGAAAAAGAGGTCATGGAAGAATGACCGCAGTCGTTCTCCTAAGCGGCGGCATGGACTCCTGTTTGACGTGTGCATATGCACTCGACGCGGGCTTCGATGTCGCCGCTTTGCATGTGAACTATGGCCAACGCACACAAGACCGCGAACTCGCAAGCTTTCATGCGATCTGCGATCACTTCCACATCACGCAACGACTCGTCGTAGACATCTCACACCTTGCCGCCATCGGAGGCTCGAGTCTTACAGATGCAACCATCGATGTATCTTCTCACTCCTCACTTCTCACTCCTCACTCGTCACTTGACTCGTCACTTAACTCCTCACTTCTCACTTCTCACTCGTCACTTGACTCCTCACTTCTCACTCCTCACTCGTCACTTGACTCGTCACTTA
>Ga0105044_10003730_pt1 | contig 20868 bp, 14 predicted proteins | sample MAT01_FD_78092 | JGI IMG/M metagenome (GOLD analysis project Ga0105044, IMG submission 78092) | Freshwater microbial communities from Lake Fryxell liftoff mats and glacier meltwater in Antarctica - MAT-01 | ecosystem: Environmental > Aquatic > Freshwater > Ice > Liftoff microbial mat | place...
AGGTCAAATTCAATTTTCTTTTCCCAGAAATCCGAGGCATCTACTTCCAACGGAATGGCGATGCAGCCTGCACCTGGGCCACGGAACCTTACATAAGTATCGTATTCGTCGTTTTTAAAGAACAGCTCCGGCTGGCCGCGGCGCATCTGGATATAGCCCCTACCGTTGATGAGTTCCTCTTTGTAAAAATTGAACTGGCCATCGAGGGGGTAACTGCCCGCCACGTTGCTTGCCGGAATGCTGGTCATTCCTGGCCCGGTAATAAAGGTAACGATGCGTTCTTCGTTGTCGATCGTAACGCCGCTGCTGTCTACGTGTACCTTGACGATAAAGGTGAAGGTGTCTTTGCCCGGTAGAAAATAATCAGTGCTGAGTTTGACCGAGCGATAGTCTATAGCCCAATGTTGTTGCAGCGGGATTTGCAGTTGGTTGCGCCATAAGAGCTTAACCCATTTTCAAAAAGCACAAATGCGCAATACCTATTGGCGTGAAGTTTACATAAGGAAATGTACCAGTAATCATCTGCTTATTATTATCCGCTTGCTTGTAATTATTTCGTTGCCCTGATTAATCATTAAGTAATATACTCCTGTTTCGATATCAGATATATTTATTTGTATTTCGTTTGAATCGATCAAAAACTGTTTGATTGTACTCCCTTTATTTGACACCAAAAACGCAGATAATTTTTTAAAAGTGTTCTCTGAAGGAAGTTGAATATTTACAAAACTGTTTGCGGGGTTTGGATAAACAAGAATATCCCTCCCTTTTAAAAACGTAGCCTCTTCTGTTTCTGAGATATAGTTGATCTCTCCGCAACCTGGCTGCAAGCACCCAAGCGAATCCAATTTCAGTATCCAATTATGTGCTTCCAAAACACCAGTCATGTTGTTAACGATATGGCCAACCGCTATATAACCTCCATCACTAGCAAGTGCAATGGATTGAAACTTGCCAGTCCTTCCTTGATATGCGGTGTCAGTATAGGTTCTTTCCCAAAGCAACACCTTGTTTTTATTGACTTTAAACACCCAGCCACCGAGTTCGGGACTGGGAACTGCTATGTAATCAAAGTAATTGCTACCACAACCCACCAAACCTTTTTCCCAGACAGGCTCTAAATCATCTATGGATTTGAGGGTTTGGTTCTCAAAAACAAGGGAATCCTGTATTTGGCCATCTTTGTTTAAATAAAAAAGAGCGGGCGGATTTAAATCGTGGACAGGTAATACAGTTTTAGTATGCCAGTTCGTCACGAGCGTGATAGCGTCTGTTTGGATGATGTGTGGTCGGTCTGGTTCATAGGAAAAAGGTAGTGGTAAATTCCAAACAAGGGTTCCAACGGTATTTACAGCAGCTACCCCGCCAGAAAATTCGAGGAAACACGACTCGGGGCAAGCGAGATATGAAAATACTGTTTGACCGTCAGTCGTTTCAATATTAGTTACTGCAACACTTTGATCATTTTGAAAATCGTAGGTATGCTCGTCTAAAATTGCCCCATCTATATCGGTTTTAACTAAATAAGCGATCTGCCGAGGCATTCCAGTGATATTTGGCCTTCGTGTGCCGGAAATAATAATGGTACTGTCGGAGCTAAAGGCCAAAGTAGACCCCACTTCGCCTTGTGCAGGGTCACCATATTCTTTCTGCCAAATAACATTACCGTTCATATCCAAGCAGAACAATATAAGCTGCTTTTCACCTTGATTCTTGCAACCGCTAACATAGATTTTGTTTTCCCGAACCATCAGGGAAGAATAAGCATTTGGGTAAAAATCAAACTGCTTGAACCAAACAATATCTCCATTTTTATCCAGCTTAGATACTACACCACAAGTTAGTACATCCTGCCCAAAGCATTCGCCCCAAGAAACGATTATATAACCATCGGCTACTTCTGCCACTGTCCATGCACCTTCAGGGTCTAATGGATAATTAGAAATAGTTTTAGAGAATGTGTTTTGTGCTGGGCAGAAGGGTGAAAGTGATGCCCAAAAAAACAAAAAAATGAGAACTTTCATGGTTGATAAGTAAAAAAGGAATTAGGCAACCCTCTAAAAACCCTAGGGCGCCTAATTCCTTTTTATTAATGTTGGATACTAAATTTGGCCTGATGGATAGGTTGCCCCTCTGCAGAGATTACTAACCAATACACCCCAGGCGAGAGCTGAGTCGTTCCAAGTGAAATTTGGGTTTCAAATGGAGAGATTTGTTTATTGATATGTTGTTTTCCATATACATCAATGATCAAAAGCTGGATATTTGATACATTCAGCAACTTTGGCAATGAAACATTTAATACCCTATTTGCCGGAACTGGGAATAGTCGAAAAAACCCAGCATCTTGAGTTAATACATCTGATATGATTGGTTTTGGGGACTCCCCGATAGTGCCAATTGAATCAGGGTAAAAATGTTGATCTTTCAGGATGCCGAGTATGCCCCTTGCATAACCACGAATAGCAGAATTACTTTCTGCAACCAAATTCAAGAATGAATCTTCTGCCTCGGAAAGTTGAAAAGAGTCCGGGTTTTGCAAGCGTTGCAGGTTAATGAGCTGAACATCGCGAAACTCTGTGTCTAGGTTGTTTTGAATTGGCAATTGATTGAGCCAAATAGCAGCATTGGTGTAGTCTTTCCTGCCCATGCGCAGCCCAAAAATGGCCCAATTGGCAGCTTTAGATTGTTCACCAGCTAAAAGTCCTTCCACCGTACTGAATTGTTCTGAGGATAAAGATTGTTCAATGAGATATTGTAAGATAGCATCTTTCTCCTGCAGAATTTTGTAATATTTATTCTTGGCGTTTTCATCTGCCGCTATGTAGGGCAAAAGTAGAGAAAGTGTATCTCTTTTTTTGTTCAAATCAGTTTGTGTTGGGTTGGCCAACCCAGGCGGAAGGCCACCAAATTTGTCACAGTCTAAGCTGAATATCGTGCTTGGTACTATTTTTATTTTAGTATAAGCCCCAGGATTAAGCGGTTCTGGCTCGCAATTTACCAAAGGTTCACCAGCTTCGTAATAATAGATAAACGGATTAGTGTTTGTGCTTGCTACTGTATTTATATCAATTTCAGCACCTGGAGCTGTGAAGCAATTTCCGGCTGGAACGTCTTTGTTGCCTTGAGTTGCACGAATAGACCCTATTATCCAAGAATCAAAAGCGCCGGACTTCAGTTCAAAGTCGTTAGATAAAAACTGCATATCGTCATTATTCCCCCAAGCAGCAATTCCAATACCGCAATCCTGAAACTTATTACAGCCAACAAAATTCTGGTTTGACGGATTATTAAATCCAGTGTTGAGAATAAAGCAACCAGTGCCACCTTTTACAAAGTTGCCAGCTATCCTAAAATTGCTTGGGCCATCTACAGATACTGCTGTTGAACCACCTGAGAAGTCGTTGTTTATTACATCAAGTGAGAACTTGCCCGTAAGCGATCCACCTAAACCACTTGCAAGTGAGGCATCGATGTGATAAGTATTATTCGTAAACTTGTTGCTAATAGAAGACCCCGAACCAATATGGCTTTTATAGCTCATGGGGTAAGTTGCATAAGCACTTATACCCGTTTGATTGCCCTCAAATCGGCAATCGTTTAACACTCTTATCCCCGCATCATAAGTGCGGATACCTTCAAAATCCATATTTTTAAAGGTGCAATTGTGAAACTCAATATCGTTGGTCTCCCAAATAGTAACGCCCTCCGTGTTCGGAAAAGTATTGCCAATTTCGCTAAATGTGGTTTCAAAAAAACGACTTCTATTAGTTGTGAATTTGTAAGACATAAATTCCACATCTTTTCGATTGTTCTGAAACGTAGTCAGGTTCGTCCAAACCAATCCACCCCAGAACTCCGATCCATAACCACCACCTGCAGTCACGCCACAACGCGCCCACTCAACGGTCGCTCTGTCGAGCCAAACAATACCAGCCTGTTCAGGGTCATTTAATGGCGCGAACCGTTCAGGCTGTGCTTTTTGACTGTTGCCGAGTACTTGGATGCCCGTCCAGTATGGTGCGTCGCAACCCTTGGTGATTATTCCTCCGTTATCAACAACGAGACGAGCATTCCGCTCTACCAAAATTCGCATACCCTCCTTCATCCCAATTTTGGCCTTAATATGTAATTCAGCACCAGAATGAACATGAATGTCTCCGGGTATATCCCTGTCTGTATCATAAACAGTATTACTGTTGATGTTAGTTATTAAAATAGGAGGGTTACAAGGCCCACCCAGTGCATAATGTGGGATATATACTAAGTCCTCAATTACATGATTAATATTTGGTCCGCCATTTGAATTGGTGGGGCAGCTACCATATGATAGTAAAGCAACAACTAAATGATCTTCGTAAGAAATAATGGGGGAGCCAGAAGAACCCGGGCGAACATCTGCAAAAGTGCCTACTTTGACAGGATCATTGGGAATATGTGGAGGGTATATATGTGGAAACCCATCAGTATCAGCAGGAGCCGTTGAAACAAGTGCAATCCTTTTGCCCCAGCCATTCGGGTGTTGGGGTAAATATATTCTCTCTCCCAGAACAGCTCCACTCTCCCTAACTTGTAAATAGCCATATTCCGCGGTAATATTTGTAGGTAAAAGCACCAGAGAGTAATCAAGAACAAAATTATCTCCTGATTGCACAAATGAAACAAAATTGGCGACTATTACCCCTGGACAAGCTCCCGTTGAGCTACAGTTTGATGAACAATTAGTTCCTTCGGCCATCATTTCTACAGTCGCAGATTCAAGTTTCAAATGCAACAGAGTTAGAGGTTTTATAACAGCGATCGTGGGGTAACATATTTAAAATAAACAATTTATGCATTATTTAAAGTAGTATTATTAAATAATATTTTTTTCAAAAAAAATCTATTTCAACCCTTGAGTCGCAAAAAAGGCAGCGCAAGCGGCGGTCAGTCGCTGGACAAGTGCGTGATTTGCCCACGGTACGATTGTAAGTCATTTGATCGACCTTATTGCCCAAACATATCTATCTTTACTGCGAACTGTACTGGTTCTCAATAAAAATATAATAGGCATGAAAACCATGGAAAAGCAACTCCTAGATTTGCTAAACACCATCAAAGGAAACGGGAACTTTGTCACCTCCGGCGTAAAAAAATTCACCCCGCCTGGTTTATCGATAACGGGTGTCGGAGAAATTGGGTTCCCGATTTCCCCTGTTCAAATCAAGGACATCATAAAAGTAGCCAAGAAAGCGCCGTTTGGCAAAGGCAGCAAAACCGTTACGGATACCAACGTGCGGAGTGCCTGGGAAATTGATGCCAGCAGCCTGTCCTTTCGGGGTGAAGATTGGGAACCAATGCTGGCAGATGTGCTCACGCAGGTGCAAGAAGGCTTGGGCCTCCATGCATTGCAAAACGTGCAGGCTTCTTTGTACAAACTCCTGGTATATGAAAAAGGGGACTTTTTCCTGTCGCACAAAGACTCGGAGAAGGAGCCCGGCATGTTTGGCACACTGGTCGTCGGCTTGCCTTCAACGCACACTGGGGGGGAACTGGTCGTCCGATTCGACAACAGGGAGGAAACGATCGGTTTTTCAATGGATGCCAGCAGCCACAAAATTCCTTTCGCCGCCTTTTTTGCCGATTGCGACCACGAATTGACACCTGTCACCTCCGGGTTCAGGGTTTGCTTGGTATACAACCTGCTGCAATCGCCCAGCGCTGCGAAAGTCGGCAGCCCAAAATTTTCGGAGCAGGTGAAACAAATGACAGCTTTGTTGAAATCCAGCGCTGCTCCTTTTGGGGACAAACCGAAGGCGGTAATCTTGGGGCATCAATACACGGCGGCCAATTTTTCACTTTCCCAGTTGAAACTCGACGACCGCCCACGCGCTGAATCTTTGATAGAATCTGCCCGGAAGGCGGGATATTTTGCTTCTTTAGGGTTGGTCACCCATTATTTATCAGGCGAATTGGAAGACGACGGCTCCTACTACGGTCACCGCAACCGGCGCAACAGGTACCGGTACCATGATGAGGATGAAGACACTGGTGGTGGTGGCACGATGGGCGAAGTATATGAAACCTCAACGGATGTTACGTACTGGAGCACCGAAGGGATGCCCGGCTTGGGCAAAATCACCCTTGACGAAGATGATATGATCACCAATGCTGAAATAGGAGACGGCGATCCAATCGAACAAGACGAGGAGGGGTACACCGGCAATGCCGGCATGACCATCGAGTATTGGTATCATTACGGCGCCGTTATTTTATGGCCGGAAAGCAAGCATGTAGCATTGCTGTCGGAGGTGCCCATCCAAACCCGTCTTGAATGGTTGGACTATTACCTGAGGCACTGGAAAAACGCCGCCCTGAATCCCCGGGAAATGAGCAAGCAACTGCTGGAGCGTTTTATTGACGATGACATGACGGGGCGGTCCATGACAGAACTGGATTTCAGCCCTGTTGCCGCTGCCTTCCTGCAGCTGAACGACAAAAAATTCCTGGTTGACGTTGGTGGAGCCTTGTTGGCGGCCGTGTTCGATCTGATCAGCGTGCCGTATTGGGTTCAACTGGTGCGGCAGTATCCATCCTCGCTCTTCGATCCCATATTTGAAATGGCGGCATCCATGCAGGAACCAAAGGTTATAAACCATCTCCTGGAAATCCTTGTCGCCCTGGAAGCGCCGGCACCGGATGCTTTTTTGCAACGGCAAATCCGGCAAATTCCGGGCTACCTGGCAAACATCCCGCTTACAGGAGACTTGAAGGAGAAAATGGATTGGCTTGGTTCCTTGGGACTGGACGATCCTCTTCCCAAAAAAGCATTGGAAACTGCTATTGTAGAAAAGGTGTTGGTGTTGAGCCGGCACCAAGAAACGGATGCTGCCTGGCAGCAAACAACAGCAGCCATCATCACCCTTACGCTTCCCCGCAAATATGTCAATAAGGTGTTGGCAGTGGTTTTGTTGGACCCAAATTGCCCGAAAAATACGTTGGCCGAAGCCCTGCGCACGGTGTGCACACAGGAGCTCGCCAAACGCGCAGCGCAGAAACCCGACGCGCCGTCTGACTGGCGCCGGAAGGTTCCTTCCTACGAATACAACAGCGATATTTGGGAAATGCTGCGCCCTTTCCTGGAATCACCCACGCAAAGTGTTTTTGAATACCGCCGGAATGAGCGGGATCGGCGGCAACTGGAATCTGCGATCCGCTACGTGGACGTCGATTTACAAACACAAACCCGAACGATCGGGTCGCCGTACACGCTGGTGCTGACCAAAACCCTGGCATCCTACGACCGGGCACTTCAGGATTGGAAAGAGGATGTGGCACTGTTGGATAAGATACGCCAATAAGTGTAGGCAAAAGGTGAAATGCCAAATTTTATTTGATTGACGATTGACGATTGATGATTGACAAAGTGTCAATCATCAATCGTCAATCGTCAATCAAAAACAGCCCGTGAGATGCCTAAAAAAAAGCTCCCATCCCTACGGATGCGTTCATGCGTCTGCCCTGGAGGAGGGATACCAGGATTTCGGTCAGGCTGCATCGTGGGATACTTTTCCTGCATGGTAAAAACACCAACGCAGGGCGTTTGGCGGGGAAGGGGCGCTTGGCGAAGGACGTGAATGAACACCTGGCGAGGCGAAATTCTTGAAGAAGAATCAGCTTAATACACAGGGAGTTTTCTTATTCGTATTCCTCCCTCGTCAATTGTAATAAGGCTTCCGGAATCAGCTGCTTCCAAAAGATCATGGAAGTTCAGCATAACAATTTCTTTAAAAAGCTCATGGTTTAGCGCACCAAGCCTAAGGTAATTATGGAAGGTAAGGTCGCTTGGGACAAGGCCATAATTCTAGAAAAATCCAGGTCGTTTGTTAGGATAGTGTCTCCCGATTGCAGGGCAAAGGATATAATATCTTCATCAGGCGTTTGCCCTAATTCTACATCATAAACATGGCGGGCAGTAAAACCTTGCTCCTGCAAAATCTTGCAAAAGGAAGGAAGCAGGTTTTCATCAAGTAGAAAAGTCATTTACTTGTGGAGGCTAATCGGAGCGGAACAAAACGATCTTTCATGTGTGATGCAGCAAAGGCTAAAGCTTCATAAATATCCTTAGTATTCAGTTTAGGATATTCAGCAGCAACCTGCTCCGCACTTAATCCTCCTGCGAGGTAAGAAAGAATTGAGGCAACGGTTATACGTGTACCTTCAATCCGCGGCTGTCCGTCACAATATGCCGGATCGGCTACAATTCGGTTAAAACCAACAAAGTGCATGTTAGGCATGTTATCTAATTGTTTGTACAAAGATAAGGCTTAACTTTCAAATTCGAGGCTTCCCAGAAACTTTTCGCCCACATCCCCATATAACCCAAATGGCGATAATAATTTTGGGCAGTGCTTTAAGATTTTCCGCCCCTCCGGGTGTTCTCCCCTTGGCTAAAGCCTCTCCTCCCTGCCAAGCGCCCTGCGTTCGTGTGTTCTCACCACGCAGGAACGTATACCACAATGTACCCAAACCTCCATCCCGCCCAATCTTACCAAATTTCTACACGTAATGCAATCGTCACCATACCTACCACTGCCACCGATTGCTCCACTCTTCCATCCGGCGTTGCCGTTGGGCCTCCTCCCTGGCACGCCTCTTTTCCTGTTCTTCTTCCATCCGCTGATGGAACTGCAACAGCGCCTCCTTTTTCATGGCTTCATTGCGTTCAACGGTCAATTTTTCTGTGAACATCATGTCGTACACGTTCATCCAGTTGTCATCTTCTACCATGATTTCCAAATCGGGGTTTAGCACATATTTTCCCCTGGTGATGCGGAGAAAAAGTTTTTTATTGTACAGGCCTTCGCGATCAACTTCATTTTTAGAGAGGATCGAATTTAAGTATTGCCTTTTCTTTCTGAATTCGGGCAAGATGGAATCAGGGAATTTCTCACAAATGGCGAGCACATCATCCATGCTCAGCGCCCTGTCGTCCAGGTCTCTTTTGTTCATGACAAGCTGCGTTTGTGCCGCAATTAAATTATGCACCAAAAAGAACTCCGCGCTGCGCACGCTGATTTTCACGAGGGAGTTGTCAATCTTGATTTTCAGAAAATCAGGTTGCAACTTGTGGTACAGCTCGGGAATGCGGTCTTTCAAAAACTTGTCGTTCGCATGCGCTTGTTGCAGCGCCATCAGGAATGGGCTGATGCCGAGATTGTCTGTTACGTTCAACTTTGCACCTTTTTCCAAAAGGAAATTGCAGACTTTACTGGCACCACATTTCAAAGATGCGAGCAAGGGTGTCATGTTAAACTCATCGCGATAGTCGAGCCCGTATTTATTAATGTTTACAGTTACTTTTTGTACATCGTCGATGGCATAAGGAGCATAAACACGGCGGAATATAGATCCCCTTTCTACGTCTGGCCGTTCAGCACGGCGGTATTTTTGTTCTACAAGTTGGCGGATAGTATCATAATCATTGTAGATCAGCGCAAAATCGAAAAGCCGGTCTTTGGCCTTTTTGTTAAACGCTTCCGGGTTGAGCGCTTCGACCTTCAGTTTTTTGAGCTCATCCCAGGTAATGGGCGTCCAGGGTGTCTTTTGGTTCCCGAGGATATTGTGCCGGATAAGGTCGGCTTGTTCGGTCTTTCCCTGCATTTCGAGTCGGCGCGCTTCGTGCTGCCATTCTTCCAGGGAGGATTTTTGCTCTGCCATGCTCAGGTCTTGTCGAAGGTTGGCGAAACCGAGCAGCTCGAGCAGCGGGTGCTTATGGGAGCTTTCGACGACATACAAATTGCGCACAGCGCGCGTCATGGCCACGTAGAACGAGTTGATGTAAAACTTGTACACGTCCAGCGATTTATCGGCCTTGTCTTTGGCACGGGCATAGCGCAGTTCTTCTGCTTCGAGGTCGGCACTGCTGACGCCATTGGATATTTCTATGAATTCGCGGGAACTATTGGCGATGAAATTGAGCAGGATAATATTCTCGTACTCCAAGCCTTTGGCTTCCTGCACGGAAAAGAGCAGCGGGGTCTGAAATATCTTTCGCGCTGCCGCCTTGTCCTCATGGTTCATCACGACCACCGCAAACTGCGTGGAATTGCGGGTTTTCTGGTTAAGCTCCTGTTTGATTTTGGCATTGTCAGGCAAGCAAACAACTTCGCCTTCTTTTGTTGAAATGGGGTTGACCAAATACGTGCTTTCACGGTCGATAGAGCCAAAGCGGGCATTCTTGACCTTTAGGAGCCTGTTGGCAATCTCTGTTACCTGTGGTGAGTTGCGGTAATTGGTGCGCAGTATCTGCACTTCGTTGTCCAGGCCATCGTGGGTGTAAAACATGGACTTTACGTTTGACCAGGAGAAAAAGTTGGGGTGCACGATCTGATTCGAGTCGCCGCAAAGGACAAACTGCCCGGGTGTTTTCAACGACTTGAGTATGAGGAACAATTGGGCATTGGTCAGGTCTTGCACCTCATCTACAATGATGAAATCGTATTTTGGTTGGCAGAGCGGCTGCCATTGCACGGCCACCATGTTGAGGTCGTAGTAGTTGTTTTCCCGGAGGAATTGCAGGTATTTCTCAAAAAGGGCATACACCTGTTCGCGCTCTTCTGCAAGGAATACCGATTGGCGCACCCCCAGCCCCATGTAATCCTCGCGGCTGAGATACTCTTTTTCTTCATTCATGCCCGTGAGCACGCCTTTGAACTCTTCGTAGAGTTTGAAGCTGTCCCTGATTTTCACCGTATTGCGGTGCCTGGCAAACCATCCATCGAAGGTGCTGAATGTAAGCTCGCGTCCCGTTGGGATGCGCAGGGTTTCCACGTATTCCTTAAAAGACAAAAAGTCTATTTCCTGGTCTTCGTTGCGGTATTGAAACGAGTAGTACAAATTGGCGGAATTTTCCACCAGATAAGGCGACAAGGTGACGTACAGGATGTTGCCGCGGAGGGTCTTTATTTTTTCGAGGGTCAGGGCCGTCTTCCCACTGCCCGCCGAGCCAATAACGATAAGGGGCGTGGGCAAGCGGAATACTTCTTGCTGGTCGTCGTCGAAAGAGATGACCTTGTCCAGCAAGTGGAACCTTGTAGAGCGTGGGTTGACGTAACTCAAAGTCGCAATATCCGCCTCGAGAACTTGTTCGGGCTTTACGATGGGCATGATCTTCGCCTCGTCAATCACCGCGCCATTGAGGAAGCGCGCATTCCGGTAATCATGGTGGAGCACAACTTCCAACAACAACAAGTAGCGGCGGCCTTCGAAGCGGGCAAATTTGAAAAGCAACCGATTTTCCTCGTCCAACTTAGCCCGGTAATAGCCAGTATTCCCCATTTTCTTGACATCCGCGCCTGAGAAGTTGCCATTTTGGAGGTATTCGACAACTTTGTTAAAATTCTTCTTGACCTTGGAAAAATCCAGATCGTTGTAATACAGTATATCCATTTGAGTGGCATTGAATAATGCCGCAAACATAACCATTGCCAGTAATCACCCATAATATTTGTGTTAAAAGTGCCTGATTAATAGGCCGAATAGAATATTTTTTCGCTGCGTGGCGCACCGGAAGGCGGATCGCTGCGAGGCAAACAAAACCTTGATGCGGCAATCATTCGGGTCGCAGGTTTCGCAAGGCTTGTAAAAATACAAAATGACACAGGGGAGCAGGAAATGGAGCCGTCAATGACCCGAAGGACAACGGCCAATGTCGTCTGGTCGGGCGATGTTTTCAACATATAGCCGCCACCTTTCCCTTTTTTGCGCTCGAGGATGTCAGCTTTCCGCAACTCCAGCAGGATATTTTCCAAAAATTTGAGCGGGATTTGTTTTTTCTCGGCGATTTCGCTGATCAAGACCGGGCCTTGGGCATACCGGGCAGCCAGATATTCCAGGGCTTTGATCGCGTATTGGGCTTTTTTTTCTACCGTGTCAATGCGCCGTCAAATAATAAACAAGTCCAAAAACGGCGCTTGCCCCAATCCAGCCAATCATATTTACTTTGAAGCGATACAATGCAATAAACGAAACAACGGTCCACGTAACTGAAATGTAGTCAAGTGCCGCAAATGACATGTCTGTTGGAAAAATTACTGCCTTACCCAAATAAATTGTCAGGTTGAGTATTACACCTACTACGGCTGCTGTTACGAGCGCAAGAATTTCTTTTACCATTTTATTTTCCTGTGTCCGTTCAATGATTGGTGCTCCTATCAGTATGAAAAGAAAACAAGGCAGAAAAGTATAAAAAGTTGTGGTTACAAGCCCAACCGTTCCCATGGCAAGCGAATTGCCAAAGTGATTATGTCCTGCCATAAAACCCACGAATACAAGCACCATGATTAAAGGTCCCGGGGTTGTCTCGCCAAGCGCAAGACCGTCTATCATTTGCAGATTGGTCAGCCAATGGAATTTTTCTACGCTCACTTGAGCTACATACGGCAAAACAGCATAAGCACCTCCAAATGTAACAAATGCAGCTTGTGTAAAAAAAATGGATAAAGTTTTCCAAAACTCAAAGTCGCTTGTCAAAAAGTAAAACCCAACAAGCGGAATTGTCCAAAGCAAAACACCGAAACCCAATTGTTTCCAAAAACGAAGCGGCTTAAACCCGATGTTTGGAATGACGGTGTTTTTATTAATGTAAAACTCTTTTTCATCTGCTTCGGTTTGTCCAGTTTTATTATTCTTTGTTGCAAAGAAAGTCGGAAAAAATTGTCTTGTTACCGCGGCTATAATAATTGCTCCGATGATGATGAGGGGAAATGGAATATTCAGAAAGAAGATGCAGATAAAAGCCGCAAACGCAACAAAATAATGAAAAGGGCTCAAAAGAGATTTCTTGCCAATTTTAATTAGGGCAAGAATTACGATTGCAATTACTGCCGGTTTTAATCCGCTAAACATGGCATAAATCCAAGGCACATTGCCAAATGAAACATAGATTGCGCTAAGTCCGAGCAGTATAAACATTGAAGGCAGTACAAATAAAATACCCGCTGCAAGCCCACCCAAAGTACCGTGCATCATCCAACCTGTGTATGTTGCCAATTGTTGTGCTTCGGGGCCGGGCAAAACCATACAGTAATTTAAAGCGTGCATGAATTTACTGTCGCTGATCCATTGCCTTTTTACAACAAGGTATTCGTGCATCATGGCAATTTGCCCTGCAGGACCACCAAAGCTTATAAACCCAAGTTTTGTCCAGAATTGTAATGCTTCTCCAAAAGTTGGTTTGTTCATTCGTCAGTCATCAGAACTTTTAATTTGTTTTGTATTTTCTGTTGTCGCTGTTGTTTTTCCTAGGATTGGTGTTAACTTTTCTCGTCTTAGCAATGTTAGCAACAGGGCATTCTATATTGTCTAAATGTGTGTCGCTGTCCATGCTAATAATTGAGCACTTGGTAAAAATAATAGTTGCCTAATGTTACATCGTCAGTCATTGCGGATAAATGTGGGTCAATAAATGCAAACATTAATATTGTCGCAAAACCATTTATAAAAACAGATAAATTACCCTAGTGCCGAGTCCACCAGTTGGCGTATGAATCTGGCGGCCATATTCATACGCCAACTGGTGGACTCGGCACTAGAAATTTTGTAGAGATTTATTTTGAAAAAATTTCAACTGCAATGCAAGCGCTGTTTCCTGACAAGGTTTGGAATGCGTAGGGGGAGTAGTTTTTTAGGTGCCACCAATTTGAAGCTGGTCGATGACACCTCAAAACCAATGAATGTCAATACCGGGATTTCAACGCGACATGACCAAGGTCGCCAAGCTGGCCTGGCTCCGTAAATATGACGCGCCCTTTTTTTGAAAGTACTTCCCAGGCAATATTGCTTGTTATGTCGTCAATGGCACCTGCCGCGTTTTTATCGGCAGCCATTTCAAATGTCCGGTCCGAGGTCATCAAAACAGGCTGTGCGAAGTCTTGATTTACCAACAGCAGATCACCGCGCCCGTCAACCGATGCCTGGAAAATCTCCTGCAGGTCGGTCAATACATTGCCTTGCGCAACGGCTTCGTGCATTTCGCTGATGGCATCTGTATTGTGTTGCGCTTGTATGGTTTTTATGATTTCCCAGCCTTGCCTGGCAAGGTGATGGGTTGCAATATTATTATAATCGACTGCGGCATGCCCGGCATAAACAATTGGCTTGTCAGCCACCTGCATTAAACGGCTATGATTGTCTTCGGTGCAAATAACGATACAGTTCAAGCCCATTTCATGGTAAACTTTCATGATAGCTTTGTCAACTTCGTTCATGAATTCGCGTACCATGTTGTCCACTTGTTTCGGGTCGCTTGCTTTGTCGGGGGCGGTAAGGAAATGCGCATTTGCCGGAAAGGGGAAATCGTCATTTTTTATTTCTGCTATAATACTGTCATTCAGCGCATGATATAAATTGACGCCGCTTTGTGACAATAGCAGTATTAAATATTCCGCACTGTTGTTCTGTGCTTGAATGAGTGGCCGAATAGCAAACGAGTCGGCTATATGAATCGAGTTTTCGGTTACGGGGCATGCAGTTTTTATAACTTCCTTAGTGTCATTGGAAAGAAAAATATGCAAACTGTCCAAATTGTAATTGACATCGATTTCCGTAGAAATGCCTGCAATGTTATCCAGCAATGCTGCTACCGGTCTTTTGCCAAACTCGGCAATCACCCTGTCTTCCGCTTCCTTCAGCAAGTTTTTCAGTGCTACAATATCTTGGGTGTTTTCAGGGTGCGTCCTGTGTGTGTTCAGGGAAATACTGACACAAGGGGTATTTTTTTCTGACGCTAATTTTTCAAATTTGCTTTTGATTGTCATTTTCCGGCTCAAGTTTATAATGCACCTGATTTGGTAGCATAGTGCCACAAAGATCACTCGCTTAGCAGCTAAAAAGGTTACACAATTCTGGAAATAGGTTACATGATTCCCACATTTAAGTGAGCAGCTATGCATAAAGGTAAATATATTTTCGCCCAGTTGATGTACCTGATTCATCTTGAAGAATTTAACCGATGCGTCGAACGCTACCAAGGAAACTATCGGGTTCGTCAGTTTAGTCGTTAGCTCCAATGAGCATATCTACCCAAACTTAACACTAACTTAATACCGTTCATTCCCACTCCCCTCCCCGCCCTAACGACCTTTGCAGTTGAAAATCAATTGCATACACAAAATTATTCCTAACCGCACGACCATTTTTACGATTGCATTTTTTCACAGCGCAGCGATGTCGGGGCGAACCGCCCGAACAAAAAGGCGCTTTCTGCCGAACCAAAATCACCTGCTGCCCGCACACTTCAATGGACGAGCAGTGGTGTATCGCATAAGCCCTACTTCGGCATATTATTCTTATACTCATTCAAACTGGCACACGAGCTATTTTCAGCATGTACAAAAGACGTACCCTAAGGTGCCAGTTGACGATGGCGAATTTACAACCTTCAGTGTTTATAAAGGCAATCGGCCCTAAATCCCGATGAGCACTCCAGCCAACGCCTTGTTGCGATTTAAGTCCTACCCGTTGAAGGTTTATGTCTGGAATCAAGGCGGTAGTGCTTGACTTTTCATTTCAAACGCATTCATTAAAAATACACATTTTGAAAAATAACTGGATCAAGATTACAGTGCTGTGCCTGATGGCGATGGCCTGCAACAACCAATCGACACAAGACAAGTCAGGGAGCCACACGAATGCGACCACTATCTCGGTAAAAGGCTCCGACACCGAACTCCCGTTGAGCCAAAGAGAAGCGGAAGAATACATGAATGCAACGCCGGGTGCTGCCGTATCCATTGTCGGCGGTGGCAGCGGTACGGGTATCACGGCCTTGCTAGACGGTACAACGGACATTTGCATGTCGTCCCGGGATTTGAAAACGGGTGAAAAGCTCCGGTTCCGAGAGAAAAAAATAGATGTCAAGGCCGTAATTATCAGCTATGACGCGCTTTCTGTTATTGTCAACCCAAAGAACCAGGTGCGCCAACTGACACGCGAGCAATTGGAAAAGATTTTCACCGGTGAAATCACCAACTGGAAGGAAGTAGGCGGTAAAGACGCAAAAATTGTAGCCTACAGCCGCGAAAGCTCTTCTGGCACCTACGAGTTTTTTAAAGAACATGTGTTGGACAAAAAAAACTACTCTCCTACAGTACTCAATATGCCGGCAACAGGCGCTATTGTACAATCCGTTAGCCAAACAGAAGGTGCTATTGGTTATATCGGGTTAGCTTATGCTACGAGCAGTGTCAAATCGCTGAATATTTCTTACGACCAGGGTAAAACTTACGTAGAGCCAACCATTGAAGGGGCAAAGGATAAAACTTATCCGATTGCCCGCCCATTGTTCTACTTTTACGATGCAAAATCGGAGGTCAAAGTAAAAGCCTTTATCGACTATATCCTTTCTGATGCGGGGCAAAAAATTGTCGCCGAAATCGGTTTTGTGCCTGTCAAATAAATCAGCATACAAATAATCTAGTATGAAATTCAGCCGGATAATAGGCAAATCAATGGAGGGGCTGGTAAAGGCCTGTGGTTATATGTCGGCTTTTACCGTCCTGCTTATTGTGCTCTTCCTGTTTCGGGAAGGCATCAGTTTTTTTACCTTGACGCCCATAGAAGAAGGATATTCACTTTGGGTAAATCAAAATAACCCCGTACAGCAACTTTCTGCTGCTGAGGTGAAAGACATTTTTGACCAGAAAATCACCCATTGGAGTGCCGTCGGTGGACAGGATTTGCCCATCGGCCGTCTGACACTGGATGAACTCGCAGAAGCTTATACCGAGGAGCAATTGGGCGTTTCGTTTGAGCACATCCCCGATTGCATCAACCACTATATCGACAGTTTACCGGGCACTTTGGCCTTTTTTAGCGACCAATGGGTAGGCACCGGATTGCAGGGCGCCCGCCGACTCGATATGGCCAACATCACGCCTGCAGTTTTTTTTTCCGATACAGAATGGTTCCCAACATCTTTGCCCGCAGCGCGCATGGGGGTATTGCCCTTGTTATTGGGCACCTTACTGGTATCCTTTTTCTCCATATTGTTTGCAGTGCCGCTGGGATTGGCTGCTGCCATTTACCTCGCTGAAATCGCCGATGACCGCGTGCGCAGGATATTGAAACCCATGATCGAATTGTTGGCTGGCATCCCATCGGTGGTGTACGGCTTTTTTGGTTTGGTGGTGATCGTGCCTTTGGTGCAAGAAACATTCAACTTACCCGTAGGAGAAACGGCACTCGCAGGCAGTATTGTGTTGGGTATCATGGCTTTGCCCACCATCATAACCGTATCGGAAGATGCACTGCGTACCACACCGCGCTACATGAAAGAGGCGAGTATGGCGCTGGGCGCCTCGCATTGGCAAACCATCAAAAACGTCATTGTGCCGTACGCAGCCTCGGGTATCACTGCCGCTGCCATTTTGGGCATCGGACGAGCGCTCGGAGAAACCATGGCCGTTTTGATGGTAACGGGCAACAGCGCCATCATGCCCACGTCGTTGCTTCAACCCGTGCGCACCATCCCAGCTACCATTGCTGCCGAACTGGGTGAAGCGCCCTTTGGTGGCTTGCATTTCAAGGCATTGTTCGCCCTTGGCTGTATTTTATTTTTGATGACACTCGCCATCAACCTTATTGTCGAAAGGGTGATAGAAAGGCATGAAAAAGCATAATTATGGAAATCCCAAAAGGAGTAGATCGGCGGAAAAGGATCGTGGAATCGATCATGTTCGGGTTGGCACGAAGCCTGAGTTATGGCATCGTCATTGTATTGCTCTTGATCTTGCTTTTTATTGCCAAGCAGGGCATCGGTGTCATTAGCTGGAGTTTTCTGACCGAAAACCCAAAAGATGGCATGACGAGCGGCGGTATTTTCCCCGCCATTGTCGGCACCATTTTACTGGTGATTGGCAGTATGTTGGCTGCTGTGCCTGCGGGTATTTTGGCCGGTATTTATGTCAATGAGTACGCCAAAGACGGGCCAACCAAACGTTTCATCAAGTTGATGACCAACAACCTGGCCGGCATCCCTTCCATTATTTTCGGACTGTTCGGCATGGCCTTATTTGTCAACCAGCTCGGTTTTGGGGCCTCCATTCTTGCCGGTTCGCTCACCTTGGGTTTGTTGGCCTTGCCGGTAATAATCCGCACCACAGAAGAAAGCTTAAAATCGGTGCCCGATACTTTCAGACAGGCCAGTTACGGGCTAGGTGCTTCAAAGTGGTACACCATCCGCAAAGTGGTGCTGCCCAGTGCATTGCCGAATATCCTGACAGGTGTTATTCTAGCCATTGGCCGTGTTTCGGGTGAAACAGCACCCATACTTTTCACGGTGGCGGCGTATTTTTTGCCCAGGTTGCCGACCAGTATTTTGGATCAGTGCATGGCCCTACCCTACCACCTTTACGTCATATCCACCAGCGGCACCAATATTGAAGCCTCGCGGCCCATCGCGTATGGTACGGCTTTGGTGTTGATTATCATCGTATTATTGGCCAATCTTGCAGCAACTGCGCTGCGCAGTTTTTTTGGAAAAAAAGTCAAAACGAATTGATCGTTCATGAAAGATATAGCAGGAGAAAAAGAAAAATTCAAAATTACCACCGAGGATGTGAACCTCCATTATGGAGCTTTTCATGCTTTAAAAGGTATAAACCTCAACATTAAAGAAAATACGGTTACAGCCTTGATTGGCCCTTCTGGTTGTGGAAAGTCCACCTACCTGCGCATTTTCAACCGCATGAACGACCTGATCGATAATGTGCGCATTACCGGGAAAATAGAAATTGACGGCCAAGATATCTACAAAATAAAAAACGACCAGATCGACCAGTTGCGCCGCAACGTCGGCATGGTATTCCAGAAGCCAAACCCATTTCCCAAAAGCATCTTTGAAAACGTGGCGTATGGCTTGCGTGTCAATGGCATTCGCGACAAAGCGGTGATCGAACATCAGGTAGAAAAAAGCCTGCACCGGGCTGCGCTTTGGGAAGAAGTGAAAGACAAGCTCAAAAAATCGGCATTCGAACTGTCCGGCGGTCAGCAGCAGCGTTTGTGCATCGCTCGGGCATTGGCTATAGAGCCTTCCATTATCCTGATGGACGAGCCGGCATCGGCACTAGACCCATTGTCTAGTGCTAAAATTGAAGACCTTATCTTTGAGCTGAGAAAAGAATATACGATCATCATCGTTACCCACAACATGCAGCAGGCAAGCCGGGTAAGCGACCATACCGCATTTTTTTACCTCGGCGAACTGGTTGAATACGGCAGCACCCGTAAAATATTTACCAACCCAACCGAGCAAAGAACCGAGAACTATATCTCCGGCCGATTCGGCTAGTATTGCCCTTTTTGCCGCTTGCCCTTTGCAATTTGCCTTTTTTTCAAAAGTTCCTAGCCATGACAAATTTAGATACTGAATTGCATATCCTCAAAAAAGACATTCTGGAGATGTGGAACCTCGTCCTCCTGCAATTGGAAAACGGACAGGAGGCCCTGGTCAACTTTGACCGCGACCTCGCCATGCAGGTCATGGAAAATGAAAAGCGCGTCAACGGACTGGACCTCAAGATAGACCGCGATTGTGAGGACATGTTTGCCTTGTTCAAACCTGTAGCCACCGACCTGCGGTTCACCCTGGCGGTCATGCACATTTCCAACAACCTGGAACGCATTGGCGACATTGCTGCCAGCGTTGCCAAGTTCGTGCTGGTAGCCGATCAGAATTTTCCAATGGAGCTGCTCCAGCGCACCCGCATCGTGGAGATGTACGGCATTGCCAAAGAAATGCTGGCCGACACCCTGGAGGCATTCGATGCCGAAGACACCCGATTGGTGCGCACCATTTTCAAGCGCGATAAAATGCTGGATGCCATCGATACCGAGGCGCTGGACACGGTGACTGCCTGTATCAAAGACCATCCCAACGAAGTGCGCAACGCGCTGTTGGTGCTTTCTATGATCCGCAGACTAGAACGTATTGGCGACCATACCAAGAATATCGCAGAGGAGATCGTGTTTTATTATGAGGCGAAGGTGTTGAAGCATAAGAAGCGGAAGAAGCAGATGGAGATGCCGGAGTTGGATCCTGATGAGTAGAAGGGGAAGCTATGAATCACAAATCCATCACATCCCAAGCCCCCGGCCGCATCAACATCATTGGCGAACATACCGACTACAACGAAGGTTTTGTGCTGCCTGCCGCCATTGATAAAAAGACCGTTTTCACCCTAAAGGAAAACGGAACCAAAGACAGGGCAAACATCCATGCCATTGATGTAGCGGAGACCTATTCCTTCAGCCTAAATAATTTCCAGCCCATCGAAGCCGGGTGGCAAAACTATGTCATGGGCGTCGTGTCCGAGCTTCAAAAATTGGGTGCCAATCTCCCCGGATTCGACGGTCAATTTGAAGGCAACGTACCCATCGGCGGCGGCATGAGTTCCTCTGCTGCGCTGACCTGTAGCCTGGCTTACGGGTTGAATGAACTCTTTGCGCTCGGTCTGGACAAGTGGCAGTTGATTAAGGCTGCCCAAATGGCGGAACACCATTTCGCAAAAACAAAATGCGGTATCATGGACCAATTTGCCAGCATGATGGGCAAACAAAACCAGGTGATGTTGCTGGATTGTCGCTCCCTGGAATTCAGTTATTTTCCATTTGATTTGGGCGACTATCAGTTGCTGTTGTTGAATACCAATGTGACCCATAGCTTGGCTGCGTCTGGCTACAATACGCGCCGAGATGAGTGCGAATTGGGGGTTTCAACAATACAAAAATCCTTTCCACATGTAAAAAGCTTGCGCGATGTGTCGCTAGAAATGCTGCAACAATGCCGCGAAGCCATGCCTGCCACTATTTTCAAGCGCTGCCAACATA